>Ga0302320_10027871_pt1 | contig 10866 bp, 12 predicted proteins | sample Bog_T0_3_FD_202130 | JGI IMG/M metagenome (GOLD analysis project Ga0302320, IMG submission 202130) | Peat permafrost microbial communities from Stordalen Mire near Abisko, Sweden - Bog_T0_3 | ecosystem: Environmental > Terrestrial > Soil > Wetlands > Peat | place: Sweden: Abisko, Stordalen Mire... | reverse complement strand
ACATGGTGGGCGAGGACGTGCTCATCACCGGCGCCGGCCCCATCGGCTGCATGGCCGCGGCCATCGCCCGCCACGTGGGCGCGCGCAACGTGGTGATCACCGACGTCAACCAGTACCGCCTGGACCTGGCCAGGCGGATGGGCGCCACCCGGGCCGTGGACGTGAGCAGGGAGGACCTCAAGGCGGTCATGCACGAGATGGGCATGACCGAAGGCTTCGACGTGGGCCTGGAGATGAGCGGCAACGGCAGCGCCTTCAAGGGCATGATCGAGAACATGGTGAACGGCGGGCGGGTCGCCCTGCTGGGCATCTTCCCCGAGGACGTGGCCATCGACTGGGGCAAGGTGATCTTCAAGGGGCTGTTCCTGAAGGGCATCTACGGCCGGGAAATGTTCGAGACCTGGTACAAGATGGCCGCCATGATCGAAAGCGGCCTGGACATCAGCCAGGTCATCACCCACCGCTTCCCCATCGACGATTTCCGCAAGGGCTTCGAGGTCATGGGCAGCGGCAAGTCGGGCAAGGTCATCCTGGACTGGGGGGTGAAGTAGCCGGGGCAGGGTCGTTACAGCGAATCATGGGAGACAATGCCTTCGAGGCGCTGGTCAATGTGGTCTCCCTGGCCGCCGCCGGGGCCACCCAGAGTCCCACCCAGGGCGCGGTGACCGCCGGCACCGGCGGCCTTTCGGAAATCTGGGCCCAGCAGGTGCTCAGCCTGCGCGGCGTCACCAGCACGCTCATGGTATCGGGCTTCCAGCGCACCGGCACCGCCCAGAACTATCCGCAGCTCCAGTCCGGCCCGCTGCCGGCCCGGGCCGACCGGGAGGAGCGGCAGAGCGCCTACCTCTATGTGAAGGGCAGCCAGTGGAGCTTCGCCGGGGCCCTGGTCAGCCGGATCGAGGAGTACTACACCGACGGCGCGACCCAGTTCGCCAACCCCGCGCTGAAGCCCGAAGTGCTCACCAGCGAGCAGGTCTCCTGGTCGCGCAAGTGGAGCCCGCAGTTCAACAGCCACGCGGCGGTGATGCTGTTCAGGGGCGAGCACGCCATCTTCCCGGTGAACGGCGAGAGCGGGGAGCAGTTCGTGAACGCCCCCGACCCGATCAAGGGCACCGCGGCGGAGCTGGAACTGGCCTGGCACCATGGCGGGACCGAACTGTCCGCCGGCGGCGGGTGGTACGACTGGACCTACCAGGGCGCCCAGCTGTCCGACAGCAGCCGCTGGCTGGCGGTGTTCAAGGCCATCCAGCGGGCCGGGGACTGGAGCCTGGCCGGTGAGGCCCGCTACGTGGCCGGCCGGCAGAACACCGACCCCACCACCGCCGTCCTCACCACCGTCCCGGCCAACTGGACCCTGCGCGCCTCGGTGCGCCGGGAATGGCGCCACGCCTGGGCCCAGGTCTCGGGCGAGGACCTCACCAACAGCCGCCGGCGCGACCTGGTGGCCCCGGAGTACGCGCCCATCACCTGGATGGCGGCGGACGGAAGGGCCGTGCGCGCCACCCTTGGGGCGAGATTCTAGCGCACTGGCTGGGGCTGGGGGATGGGGGGCAGGGTGGCTTCCTTGTAGAACTCCCCGTCGACGATGAAGGTGTCGCCGGCCAGCCCCAGGCCGCCGGGCTGCAGGTCCACCCCCAGGCAGGCCATGTGGTAGCTGTCCAGCTTGGTGCTCAGCACCTGGATCGGGCGCCCCCGGCGGTCCTTGGTGTTGAGGATCGGGATGGACACGAAGGGGCGGTAGAAGAACGGGTGCTTCCAGGGGGTGGCCGGCTCCTGCTCCAGGTAGTCCGGCACCAGGGCGGACAGGTAGCGGGGGTACTCGCCGTGCTTGCCCTTGTAGCGGGTCAGGGCGTCGGCGGTGCGCTTCATGATGCTGTGCACCTGGCGCTGGTGCTCCTGGAGGTCCTGGCGGAGCAGGGCGTCCATCAGGTAGAGGTCCTTGCTGGCCTGCTGCCCGGTGGGGTTGTCCGGGTAGCGGGCCGCCAGCTGGGCCATGAGGGTCCGGGCTTCCAGCTTCTTGCCCAGCTGGTTCAGGCGGATGGCCTCGTCATAAAGCTGCTGGGGCAACCGTGGATCCTCCGACCGGCAGGACAGGAACACCAGCAACAGAGGAAACACCAGGCTGCGCGCGGACACCATGGCCGAACCATAGCACCAATGGGCCCTGGTTAGAAGCCAGGGGGTTACACTGGTCCCATGAGACTGCTCGCCCAGCATTCCCCGGGATTCGACCCCGCCACCCCGTGGCAGGACTGCGGGATGCTGCCGACTCGAGAAAGTCATTTGTTTCAGCACTTCAAGGTGCGCCGCCGGTCGCCCCACACCGCCCGGGAGCACGACTTCACCCGGCTGATCTGTCCGGACTGGGTGAACGTGGTGGCCTTCACCGCCAAGGGCGAACTTTTGCTGGTGGAGCAGTTCCGGCACGGGATCGACGCCAGCACCCTGGAGGTCATCGGCGGGGTGTGCGACCCCGGCGAGGATCCGGCCGTCACCGCCCGGCGGGAGCTGCTGGAGGAGACCGGGCACCAGTGCCGGGAGCTGCTTCGCCTGGGCAGCTGCCGCCCCAACCCGGCCGTGCAGAACAACCACTGCCACTTCTTCCTGGCCCTGGACTGCGCGCCGGTGGCGGAACTGGACCTGGACCCTTCCGAGGAGCTGCGGGTCTGGGCCGCGCCCTGGGCCGAGGCCGAGCAGATGCTGCGGGCCGGAACCCTGGACCACGCCCTGGTCATGGCGGCGCTGCTGCGGCTGTTCCTCTGGCCGGGCTGGGAGGAGCTGCAGCGGTCCCTGCGCCTTGGCTGCTGATACGCCGCTGTTTTGCTATAACCTATATACGTCGTTGCGGCCCTCACTCGATGCTACATTTGAACTGTTCCGGAGGGATAGATGGCCAGTGAGTGCACATTCGACGTGGTCTCCAAAGTGGACATGGACGAGGTGAAGAACGCCGTCGCCCAGGCCACCAAGGAGATCGGCCAGCGCTTCGATTTCAAGGGCTCGATCTCCAGGATCGAACTGAAGGACGAAGGGGTGCTCACCCTCACCAGCGACGACGAGGTGCGGCTCAAGGCCGTCATCGAAGTGCTGCAGAGCAAGCTGGTGAAGCGGGGCGTGAGCATCCGCGCCATGGAGTTCGGCAAGATCGAGGCGGCCAGCAAGGGCGCCGCCCGCCAGGAGGTGAAGATCCTCCAGGGCATTCCGGTGGAGAAGGCCAAGGGCCTGGTCAAGGCCCTCAAGGACAGCAAGCTCAAGGTCCAGGCCTCCATCCAGAGCGACCAGGTGCGGGTGGCGGGCAAGAGCAAGGATGATCTCCAGGAGGCCATGGCCCTGCTCAAGAAGCATGACCAGGGCCTGGACCTGCAGTTCACCAATTTCCGGTCCTGAAGAGGTGCGCCTCGACCTGCTCCGCTACTTCCTGCCCATCGCGCCGAAACTGGCCCAGGTGGAGGCGGAGCTGCAGCGCACCCTCCAGTCCGAGCTGCCGGTGGTCAAGCGCCTGGCCGGCCACGTGGGCAGCGGCAAGGGCAAGCGGCTCCGGCCCGCCCTGGTGCTGCTGTGCAGCCGCCTGTGCGGGGTGGATTCCCAGGAGGACGTGCGCTTCGCGGCGGTGTTCGAGCTGGTGCACACGGCCACCCTGGTGCACGACGACGTCATCGACCACGCCCCCACCCGGCGCAGCAGGCCCACCCTGAACGCGCTCTGGGGCAACACCCTCACCGTGCTGTTCGGCGACCTGCTCTACATGCATTCCATGTCCTCCGCCATCGCAGGACGCTCCTTCCGGATGCTGGAAATCCTGGCCGAGGTCACCACCCGGATGATCGAGGGCGAGCTGATCCAGAACGACTTCCTGTTCAACCTGGAGACCACCCGCAAGGAGTACTTCGAGATCCAGGAGCGCAAGACAGCCCTGCTGTTCTCCGGCTGCACCGAGACCGCCGGGGTCATCGCCCACCGGCCCGAGGCGGACTGCGCGGCCCTGCGCCGGTTCGGCCTGGAGATCGGCCGGGCCTTCCAGCTGGTGGACGACCTGCTGGACTACACCTCCACCAGCGAGGCCATGGGCAAGCCGGTCTTTTCCGATCTGCACGAAGGCAAGCTGACCCTGCCGCTGCTCACCCTGCTGGAGCGGGCCCCGAACGATGTCCGGCCGGTCATCCAGCGGATCTGGGCGGCCGGGGAAGAGGTGCCCATCCAGCCCGCGGACGAACAGGCCCTGCGCCGGATGCTGGAGGCCCACGACGCCTACGCCGAGACCCGCACCCTGGCCCGGCAGGCCTCCGCCGCCGCCACCGCGGCGCTCATGTCCCTGGACGGCGACCCGTCCACCAAGAAACTGCTGCTGGAGATCCCGGAGTTCCTGCTGGCGCGGAGTTCGTAGTTCAGGCCAGCGCCCCCGGCATGGTCCGGGGATCCCAGTCGATCCCCACCCGCTTGAGGGAAGCCATGAAGGTCTCCCTGTCCGGCGCCTTCAGGTAGGCCTCCTTCAGTTCCACCTGTTCGGACTGGATGAGGTCCAGCAGGCAGTCGTTCATGAGCTTCTGGCCGTAGGCGCGGCCGGTCTGCATGGCGCTGGGGATCTGGAAGGTCTTGCCTTCGCGGATGAGGTTGCTGATGGCCGGGGTGATGAACAGCGATTCCAGCGCGGCGATCCGGCCGCCGCTCTTGCGCTTGAGCAGGATCTGGCTCACCACGCACTTGAGCGAATCGGCCAGCATCACCCGGATCTGCTGCTGGCGGTCGGCCGGGAACTGGTCGACGATCCGGTCGACGGTGCCCACGGCGCTGCTGGTGTGCAGGGTGCCGAACACCAGGTGCCCGGTGACCGCGGTCTCCAGGGCGATGGCGATGGTCTCCAGGTCGCGCATCTCGCCCACCATGACGATGTCGGGGTCCTCGCGCAGGGCGGCCCGCAGCCCGGTCCTGAAGGAGTCGGTGTGGCTCACCGCCTCCCGCTGGTTCACCAGGCAGCGCTTGCGCTGGTGCACGAACTCGATGGGGTCCTCGATGGTCAGGATGTGGTCCGAGCGCTGCTGGTTGGCCAGGTCGATGAGGGCGGCCAGGGTGGTGGACTTGCCCGACCCGGTGGGGCCGGTGACCAGCACCAGGCCCTTGGCCAGCCGGGCCAGCCGCTGGATGGGCAGCTCCAGCCCCAGATGGGCGGGGTCGGGGATCTCGTTGGGGATCACCCGGCAGACGAAGCCGGGGCCCATGCGGTCCAGGAAGAAGTTCACCCGCAGCCGGCAGTTGCCGGCCTCGAAGGGATAGGCGAAATCCGCGTCGTTGTGCTCCTGGTACTGGCGCCAGGCCTGGGCGGGGGCGATGGTCTCCATGACCTCCAGCAGCTGGCTGGGGCCGAGGATGCCGAAATCCATCAGGTCCTCCAGGTCCCCGTGCACCCGGCAGAGGGGGTTCTCGAAGGAGCTGCAGTGGAGGTCCGAGCCCTTCCGGGCCAGCAGCTCGGTGAACAGGGCCTCGGTCAGGGGGTGGGTGCGGGTTTCGGGCTGGGCCTTGGCCAAGGCTGGCGCGGGCTGGGCCACCGGGGCCGGGATCGGGTTGGGGATCGGCCGGGGGCTCGGCAGGCCGGGGCGGGGCAGGGTGGCGGCCTGGATGCGGATGCCCTGGGTGCCCCGGCTGAAGGTGAGGCGGAACGACTCCCCGCCGGCGGTGTGCTCGAAGCTGGCCTCGCCCCGGGTGTTCCAGGCCTCCTCCAGGCTGTGCGGGAGCACTTCCCGGGCCAGCATCTCGATCATGGTGGAGGGGATGGCGTTGGGCAGCAGGGCCAGATCGGCGCCTCCGGCCGTCTGCAGCATCGGCTGGCGGTCGGCCTCCAGGCACAGCCCGACCCCCCCCCGGGGCGTGATGTGGGCCAGGAGCTTGTCCAGCTGGGGCATGGCCGACTCCGTTTGACGCATTATTCTACCCGGTGATCCCCAAGGTTTTCGCTACACTTGTTGACTCATTCAGGAGCCTTGATGGACATCCACGAATACCAGGCCAAAGAACTGCTGCGGCTGTTCAAGGTCGCGACTCCGGACGGCAGAGTGGCCGGGGACGCCGCCGAGGCGCGCGCCATCACCCAGGAATACGGCGGCCAGAGCGTGGTCAAGGCCCAGATCCATGCGGGCGGCCGGGGCAAGGGCGGCGGCGTCAAGTTCGCCAAGACCCCGGACGAGGCGGCGCAGCTGTTCGAGCGCATGAACGGCATGACCCTGGTGACCAAGCAGACCGGGGCCGAAGGCCGGGTGGTCCGCACCGTGTTCATCGCCAGGCCCATCGACATCGCCAAGGAGCTCTACCTGAGCATGCTGGTGGACCGGGTCACCGGCCGGGTGGCCTTCCTGGCCTCCTCCGAGGGCGGGGTGGAGATCGAGGAAGTGGCGGCCAGGACCCCCGAGAAGATCGTCAAGGTGGTGGTGGACCCCTGCGTGGGCCTGGCCGGCTACCAGATCCGCGCCATCGCCCGCTGCCTGGGCCTCACCGGCGACACCCAGAAGCAGGCGACGGCCTTCCTGAAGAACCTCTACCGGCTGTTCCTGGAGAAGGACTGCTCCATGGTGGAGATCAACCCGCTGGTGATCACCGCCCAGGGCGAGCTCACCGCGCTGGACGCCAAGATCGCCTTCGACGACAACGCCCTGTTCCGCCACCCGGACATCCTGGCCTTCCGCGACCGCTCCGAGGAGGCGCCGGCGGAGACCGAGGCGTCCCAGTTCGGCCTCAACTTCATCAAGCTGGACGGCAGCATCGGCTGCATGGTCAACGGCGCGGGCCTGGCCATGGCCACCATGGACATCATCCAGCACCACGGCGAAAGCCCGGCCAACTTCCTGGACGTGGGCGGCGGGGCCAGCGAGGAGGCCGTGAACAACGCGTTCCGGATCATCCTGGCCGACCCCGGGGTGAAGGCCGTGCTGGTGAACATCTTCGGCGGGATCATGCGCTGCGACATCGTCGCCAAGGGCATCGTCAAGGCCTCCAGGGAGAACGGGGTCACCGTGCCTGTGGTGGTGCGCCTGGAAGGCACCAACGTCGAGGAGGGCAAGCAGATCCTGGCCGAAAGCGGACTGAAGATCCTGGTGGGCAACGGCCTGGACGACGCCGCCCGCAAAGTGGTCGCCTCCATCCGATGACCTCCGCCGCCCAGGACCCCAGGGCCGAGTACCAGGCCAGATGGTCGGAGTACCAGGCCGTCATGCACCGGGGCGCCTGGCGCATCGGCTGGGGCCTGTTCGCCGTGATGGTGGGGCTGCTGCCCCTCATGTGGCTGTCCATCTGGATGGTCGGGCCGGGCAACTGGGAAAAGACCCTGTTCCACGCCCCCATGCTCATGTGGCTGGCGGTGCCCCTCAGCCTGTCCCTGGTGGTGGCCGTCGTGCTCCACCTCTACCGCAAGAACCTGGAGCTGGACGCGGTCAAGCGCGCCTACCTGGCCGAACTCAAGGCGCTCCAGGCCGCCCACCCGGAACTGCGCAGCGCTGCTGCGCCCCCTTCTCCCGCCCCCGGCGCGCCCGGGGATCCGGATGCCTTTCGCGACGACGCATAACCCATTCCGCCTAAGAGGTAAACCATGTCCATCCTGGTCGGCAAGCAAACCAGACTGATCGTTCAAGGCATCACCGGCCGCGAAGGCCTCTACCACGCCAAGGGCTGCCGCGACTATGGCACCACGGTGGTGGGCGGGGTCACCCCCGGCAAGGGCGGCACCGAGATCGAGGGCTTCCCGGTGTTCGACAGCGTGGTCGATGCCCGGGCCGCCACCGGCGCCAACGTCTCGGTGATCTTCGTGCCCCCGGCGGGCGCCGCCGACGCCATCGTCGAGGCCGCCGACGCGGGCATCGAGCTGGTCATCTGCATCACCGAGGGGGTGCCCATCCTGGACATGGTCAAGGTCAAGCAGGCCCTGGCGGGCTACCCCGGCACCCGGCTGGTGGGCCCCAACTGCCCCGGCGTCATCACCCCGGGCCAGGCCAAGGTGGGCATCATGCCCGGGCGGATCCACCTGCCCGGACACGTGGGCATCGTCTCCCGCTCCGGCACCCTCACCTACGAGGCGGTGGGCCAGCTCACGGCGCTCGGCATCGGCCAGAGCACCTGCGTGGGCATCGGCGGCGACCCGATCAACGGCACCAACTTCATCGATGTGCTCCGGCTGTTCCAGGCCGACCCCGACACCCACGCCATCATCATGGTGGGCGAGATCGGCGGCAGCGCCGAGGAGGACGCCGCGGCCTTCATCAAGGCCAACGTCACCAAGCCCGTGGTGGCCTTCATCGCCGGCCAGTCCGCCCCCGCGGGCCGCCGCATGGGCCACGCCGGCGCCATCATCAGCGGCGGCAAGGGCACGGCCGCGGCCAAGATGGAGGCCCTGACGGACGCCGGCATCACCGTGGTCAAGAGCCCGGCGGACATGGGCAAGGCCATGGCCGGGCTGCTGGCGGCCAAAGGATGAATTCAAGTATCCAGGCTACTTATGACATCCTTCACGCCATGCCGGAGGAGGGCTTCAAGGAGTTCCGCACCTCGGCCTGGCTGGCGGAGCAGGTCCGGGCCGCCGGCTGCCAGGTGACCACCGGCCTGGCCGGCACCGGCGTGGTGGCGGTGCTCAAGGGCGCCAATCCAGGCCCGGCCGTGGCCCTGCGCGCGGACATGGACGCCCTGCCGCACCTGATGGGCGGGCAGGAGGTCCAGATCCACTCCTGCGGCCACGACGCCCACTGCGCCATGGTCCTGGCCGCCGCCCGGGAGCTGGCCCGGACCGGGATCGGCCGCGGCGAACTGCGGATCCTGTTCCAGCCGGGGGAAGAGACCATGTACGGCGCCACCCGGATGATCGAGGCCGGGGTCCTGGACGGCCTGGACATCCTGCTGGGCATCCACCTGCGGCCGATCCAGGAGGCCCGGACCGGCCAGGCCACGCCCGCGCTCCTGCACGGCGCCTGCGCCATCATGGAGGCCGCCATCAGCGGCCGCCCGGCCCACGGCGCGCGCCCGCACCTGGGCATCAACGCCATCGACGCCGCCGCCGCGGCCATCAGCGCGGTGAACACCATCCACCTGGACCCGGTGCAGCCCTGGAGCTGCAAGGCGACCCGGCTGCGGGCCGGCGGCGTCTCCCCCAACATCATCCCGGACCGGGCCGAGCTGACCCTGGATCTGCGCGCCCAGCGCAACGACACCATGCAGGCGCTCATCTCCCGGACCCGGGAGGCCATCCAGGCAGGGGCCGCCACCGTGGGCGCCAGCGCCGAGACCGACCTCCTGGTCAGCATCCCCGGCGCGGAGTATGACCCGGCCATGGTCGACCTGGCCCGGGAGGCCATCCGCGCCGTGCTGGGCGGGCAGGGTCTGCTGGACCCGGTGGTCAGCCCCGGCGGGGACGATTTCCACCGCTACGTGGAGGCCAAGCCCGCGCTGAAGACCGGCTTCATCGGTCTGGGCTGCGACCTTGAACCGGGACTGCACGACCCGGCCATGGGCTTCGACCGGTCGGCCATGATCCACGGGACCGAGATCCTGCTGTTCATGGTGCGCCGGCTGCTGGGTTAGCACCGCCGGGCTCTTCCTTGCCAGGACGCCCGTGCCGGGCACAAGCATCCCCAAGGGAGCAAGCTCCCTGAGGGATGCTAGCTGGGCCCCGAAGCCCTGGACTGCAGCGGCCCGACCCCCGGCATCAGCAGGGTTTCCCGGCCGTCCCCGGCCTCATGCCACCACTGCAGCAGGGTGGACACCGGCAGGCCGTGGCGGTGCGCCAGTCCGGCCAGGGTGTCCCGGCCCCGGGCCAGTTCCTGGACCAGGGCCAGGCGCCGCGAGGCCGGCCATGGGTAGGGGTCTTGGGACTGCTCTGACAGCACGGGCATGGCGTATGCTCCTGATCCGGACGGCCTGGGCTTTGGAGTCCCGCTGTCCGGAAACCAGTGTCGGCCCGCGCCCATCAAGGAAGTGTCAACAATCGCCCTTTTCCGTAAAAAGATCGGCGGCGGCAGGCGCCAGCGGGAGGGAGACGGTCATTGATGGTTCTGCAATTGCGCCGCCAACCGCCCGAGGACCCTCATGGCCTGGTCAAGATCCCCGGAAGCCGCACCGTTCAGGCGCAGAAACCGGTCGAGGCCTCCACCCAATGAAAAGATGCAACCCGGCGCCAGGCTGACCCCTTCCTTCAAGGCCGCCCGGAAAAGCGCCAGGGAATCTGTCCCTCTGGGCAATTCAACCCAGAGGAAGAAACCGCCCTTGGGATCGGAAACCCGGGTCCCGGCAGGAAACTCGCGGGCGATGCAGCCGCGCAGTCTGGTGACACCCATCCGGATGTCCGGGACCAGATGCCGAAGGTGGCGTTCAAACATCCCCGAAGCGAGGCATTCCGCGGCCACATGTTCGGAGAGGGTGGAATTGGCCAGCGTGGAGGTGCTCTTCAGATCGGCCAACCGCTCGATCCACGGGCTTCGGGCCACGACGTATCCGACGCGGCCGCCAGGCAGGAGGGTCTTGGACAAAGATCCCACCAGGAGATTCGGCAGGCCGTCCTCTCGCGGCGTTGCGCACAGCAGCCCCGGTTTGTGGCCATCCCAGGCCAGATCACCATAGACGTCATCCTCCACCAGGGCGACCCCGTTCGTCTGGAGCACTTTCATCCACTCGCGTCTGCGGTCCTCGGGCATGAGGCTTCCGGTCGGGTTGGCGAAATTCGGAGCCAGCACCACCGCGCGCACCGCCCGCTTCGCGCATACGGCGGCCAGACGTCCGGGATCGAGCCCCGCGACCGGGTCGCCCGGCAGTTCAATGACCCTGGCCCCGGCATTCCGGGCGGCGTCGACGACCCCGAAGAAGGTCGGGCACTCCACGGCCACAAGATCTCCAGGGTCC
>Ga0302320_10027867_pt1 | contig 10868 bp, 8 predicted proteins | sample Bog_T0_3_FD_202130 | JGI IMG/M metagenome (GOLD analysis project Ga0302320, IMG submission 202130) | Peat permafrost microbial communities from Stordalen Mire near Abisko, Sweden - Bog_T0_3 | ecosystem: Environmental > Terrestrial > Soil > Wetlands > Peat | place: Sweden: Abisko, Stordalen Mire... | reverse complement strand
GATGGCACAGCTCCCGGATTTCTTTGAGGTCTCCGATGAGGTGGCCGACGAACACCTGCTGCGGCTTGCGACGGCGATCGAGTATGGGCGCAAGCAAGGCGAACTGAAGAGCTGCATCTTCACCGGCACTGGCTCCGGCACGGGCGTGACCACGGTAGCCACGCGCATCCGGGAGATGCTTGAGACGCTGGGCAGGTCCACTGTGCTGGTGGATGCATCGGGAACTCCGCCTCCGGCTCCACGCATCAGCGCGAATGGCCTGCCCTCCGAGCAGGGACTGGTTGCGACGCAGCGAGGCAGCCGTTCCTCCGCACTGCTGCAGCAAATGTCAGAGGAGACGCGGACGCAGGAAGATTCGCTGGTTCTTACCGACACCGCGCCGCTGGTTGTTTCCGCGGAGACAGCTTACCTTGCGCGTTTTGTGGATTGCGTGATCGTGGTGATCGAGTCGGGCGTCACGACGCGGCAGCAACTGCGTGAAGTGGCCACGACTTTGCAGCGCCTGAATGTGGCCGCAGTGGGGTTTGTGTTGAACCGCGTCGGGATGGCGAAGGCAGACCCTGGCTTCCGCCAATCGGTTCGCGCGGTTGCGAATCATCTTCACAGCCAGAGCAGATCCACTTCGCGGCGCACCGTGAGAAACCGTCCTTCCGCGGCGATTCCAGCGCCTGTCGCAGTGCCTGTCGCGCAGGAAACGCCGCAGCCGGTGGCTCCGCGCGTGCAGCCTGTGCAGCCTGTGAAGATGGCGCAGGATCCGGCTTCACCGCTCGCGCCGGCTCGTCCGACCGCGGCTGATCCATTCTGGACGGGTGCTCCGCCGACGCCGCAGCAGATGCCGCAGCGTGGCTGGTTAGCCCAGGGGGCGGACACAAATCTGACCCAGCCTGCCGGAACCTCGGAAACGCCATGGTGGCTGGCGGACGGGTCGCAGCAGGTGAATACCCCGCAGCCAGTGCCAATCCCTGTTCCTCACGCTGTTCGGCCACGCGAGCCTGAGCCACAGGCCGCTACATTTCAGCCCGCAGCTGCATTTCAGCCTACTGCCGCAGCGCCCACACCGCAGCCCGAAGTGCCGCCTTCGCAGGTATGGGACCATACGGCCGCAACGACGACTGGAAGTGGGCTGGAAGCTGACTACGACGATAGCCCGCAGGATGCCGCGACGCGGTTGAGCGGCCTGAGAAACCTGTTGTTTTCGCTTGGCCTCAAGAATCTCAACAGCTCGCGCGACGGCAGTGCTTCAAGCGATGGATCCTTTGAGCCGGCCGGGCAGGAGAACGACTACGCCGGCTACACGCGGGTGATTACTTCGCCCTCGACGGGAGATCCGCTTGCCGGGGCTGGGGCCAGAGGCAGCCAGGCCACAACCGCGCCCAGGCTGGTGACTGCCGTACCCGAGGTTCTTCCTCCCAGGACCATTGAGACGGCGGGCAGGGATGAGTCTGTCGACTCTGATGGGACGAATCGCCGCGACCGCCGCGACAATTACGATGAGGTTGCGATTCTGCCCTCGTGGCGCGGCCAGTACCGCAAGAAGTAGGCAGCGGCCCGCATTTTGATTTATGAGGGGGGAACTCGGTTCAGGGCGGCGTTTCTAAACCTTCAAGTTGCTGAGATGTTCCTCAACGCGTTGAATGCTTAGGGAACAGGACTGGTTGGACCATCACGCTTGCTGTTGAGTTTTATGATTTGGATGATGGCGTGCCGATGGGATTATGCCAACCGCCGTCTGCTGCGATGAGTGCGTCAGCCTGTTTCGGGCCCCATGTTCCGCGCTTGTAGGGGCGAACGCTGGGATGGTGCTTGAGTACCTGGTCGACCACCATCCATGCGGCTTCCACCGCGTCCTCGCGCGTAAACAATCCCCCGTCGCCCTTCATGGCGTCACCCAGAAGGCGCTCGTAGGGCGATTCTTCTCCGGGATGCTGTTCCAGCAAATAAAGCTCTCGTTGTTCTCCGATAAACTCTTCGCCTGCAAGCTTGACGCGCGCGGCGAGGCCGATCTCCGCGTTGGGGGAGAGGCGAAAGCGAAGATAATTCCCTTTTGCCGTGGGTCCGGCCGCGTCCGCGAAGAGCTTCTGCGGCGGCGGCTTCAGCTCCACAAGGACTTCGGTCGCTGTTTCGGGCAGATACTTTCCAGAGCGCAGATACCAGGGCACGCCGTCCCAACGCCACGAGTCGACAAACAGGCGGAGCGCGCAATAAGTCTCGACGTCGGAGTTCTTCGCTACGGCATCCTCTTGCCGATAACCCGCGTATTGACCGCGCACCATGTCGGCGGGCTTCAAAGGACGCATGGCCTTGAAGACGGTGGCCTTCTCGGTTTGCACTTCGGCGAAATGGCGGCCGGCCGGCGGTTCCATCGCAAGCAGCGCGACGATCTGAAAGAGATGATTCTGGATGACATCGCGCAGGCAGCCGGCGGACTCGTAAAATGCGCCGCGCGCTCCCACGCCGAAGCTTTCAGACAAAGTGATCTGGACACTGGAGATGTAATTGCGATTCCAGATGGGTTCAAGGAACGAATTGGCGAAGCGGAAGTAAAGGATATTCATAATCGCTTCCTTGCCCAGGAAGTGGTCGATGCGAAAGATGGAATCTTCAGGGAAAACTGACCGCGCCACGCGGTTGAGCGCACGAGCCGAAGCCAGGTCGCGGCCAAACGGCTTTTCAACGATGACCCGCGCATTCCAGGCTAACCCCGCGACGCCGAGATTCTTGATGACGGTCCCAAAGAGCGACGGTGGGATGGCGAGGTAATGCGCGGGCCGGCTTGCTCGCCCGAGCGATTCCTTGATTGCCGCGAAGGTTTTGCTGTCGTTGTAGTCGCCGCTTACATATTTGAGCAGAGATAAGAAATGATCGAAGGCTCGCTTATTATCGATCCCGCCCGATTGCCTGATGCTGTGCGCTACTCGTTTCCGCAGACGATCGAGAGTCCACTTGGGAAATGCGACGCCGATGACCGGGACGTTGAGGGTTCCGCGTTTCACCATTGCATAGAGTGCGGGGAAGATCATCTTGTGGGCGAGATCGCCCGTGACGCCATATACCACAAGTGCATCGGAATGAGAGGCGCGCATCGGGGCCCTCCTTTTTGATGGCCGTGGCCTGGAGGCCGCCGAACCTGGATCGCAATCCCGATGATAGCTTGCCTGTGCTTGTTTCTATCCGGGGTCTGCGTGATGGAAGTGAGAACGGCCCGGGCCTGAAGGCCTTGGTATTCCGTTCTTTTTCAGGAGGTTAAAACCTCCTGCTCCCTCCGGATTTGGTCTTTCCGCGGACTGTGATGCGCGACTGCCGACCGGCCGGCACACGGACGGTGCGCAGTGCGATTTCCTGGGTGCGGCTCAATTGAATTCAACGACTTACAAAGCCGGCGGGCAGGTATTCGGGGGCGAAATCTAAAACGCTAACGTTGAATCCCGCTTTCTATGGAAGGGCGCCAATTTCAGGTGCACCTTGGGGTTCCAGTGCCCTGGAATCCGTACCGCATCCTGAGCGTCCCAAAATCGGCGCGCCTGCCACTTCCCAAATGCTTGACACCGGGGCTAAGATATCCGCAGCAACGCGATCCCGGTCTAGAAATTTTGAAAATGGGAGAATCAGCTATGTCAGAGATGGCGGATCTGAAGACAACGGACAGCACGCCCAAAGCGATTACCCGGCGAAGATTCATCATGGGGGTGATTGCGGGCGGTGCGGCAGTGGCAGCCGCCAACTACAAGTTCCTCGCCTCCACTGTCCATGGCCAGATGACCTCCGCCGATCGGCTGATCACCATCAACGTCAACGGCCAGCAGCGGCGCGTGGACGCGATGAAGCAGGAGACGCTGGCATTTACGCTCCGCTACAAGCTTGGCCTGACCGGGACCAAGCTGGGCTGCGACCGCGCCGAGTGCGGAGCCTGCACGGTACTGATCGACGACGTTCCCCACTACAGTTGCTCTACTCTTACCCATACGGTTCGCGGCAAGAGCGTGACGACGATTGAAGGGCTGGCTGCCGCCGATGGCGCGCTGCACCCGGTGCAGCAGGGAGTGATCGACGAACAGGGATTCCAATGCGCCTTCTGCATGTCGGGGTTTGTGATGGCGACGGTTGGATACCTCAAGACCAATCCGAATCCGACGCGCGCCGAGCTTGCCCACGGCATCTCCGGCAACCTTTGCCGCTGCCAGGACTACAACAAGATCCTCAACTCGATGATGCGCGGCGCAGAGCTGATGAGGAGGGCCTGAGATGGCTGATACAGTTGACACCAAAGTGAGCAAGCCCGCCGGACAAGAGAAACTGGCCGACACGCAAGAGCGCCAGTACGGCGTGGGCCATAAGCTGGTCGGCAAGAACTACAAGACCAACGATCTGCTGGCGAAGGTGACGGGCAAAGCGAAGTATGCCGAGGATTTTCGCGCCGACGGCATGTTGTTCTGCCGGCTGGTGGTGAGCCCCATGCCGCATGCCCGCATCAAGCGCCTTCACTTGGACAAGGCGCTCGCGCTGCCCGGCGTGAAGGCGATTCTTACCGCAGACGACATTCCCGCGCAGGCCGACTCGATGATGGATACAGGCGCGATTATCAAAGCCAGCAAGTGGGGCGAGCGCGCGCTCACAAATGAACCGGTCTACCAGGGCGACCCGATTCTGGCGGTGGCCGCCGTGGACGAGTTGACCTGCGCCGAAGCGATCGAATTGATCGACATCGATTTTGAGCCTCTCCCGTTTTGCACGGACCCGCTGGAGAGCCTGCGGCCGGGCGGCCCGAATGGACGTGAAGACGGCAATGTGTGGATTCGGCCCGCGCCGCCGAATCCTCCCACGCCCAAGCTGACCGAGCTGAAGTGGACCAAAGAGAATTTTGAAGACTATGAGAAAGGGCATTTGCCGATGGGCCACGCTCCCGACGAGTGGTCTTATGGCGATATCGAAGCGGGCTTCCGTCAGGCCGCGCTCGTTCTGGAAGAGACCTTCACGACGCCCGATGTGAGCCATCAATGCCTGGAACCGCGCACCGCGATGGCTTACTGGCAAAACGGCAAGCTGTTCCTGCACTCGGGCACGCAGAGCACTGCGCAGACTCGCCCCGCAATCGCGAAATGGATGAACATTCCTGAAGACAAGATTGTGTTCATCAGCGAATATACCGGCGGCGGATTTGGCAGCAAGATCACCGGCGGCGTGACCATGATTATTCCGGCGCTGCTGTCGAAAAAGTTGAACGCTCCGGTAATGATGCGCATCAGCCGCGAAGAAGAGCACGCCATTGGGCGCGCCCGCCCGAGTGTGCAGGGGCGCATGAAGATCGGCTTCGCGAAAGATGGCAGGATCACTGCCCTCGACCTGTTCACCGTAACCAACAGCGGCGCATACGATGCGCAGGCTGACGGAGCTTCGGCTGCCCGCATTATCTCGCTGTTGTATCAGCCTCCGGCGATGCGTCAGCGCGCAGTATCGGTTATGACCAATACGCCTCCGCGCAGCGCACAAAGCGCACCGGGCGGCATGCAGGGCATTACGATGACGGAGCCGATCCTGGCCAAGGCCGCGCGCAAGCTAGGCGTCGACCAGGTCGCGTTGCGCCGCGTGAATTGTCCAGAGGGCAAGGCGCAGTTCGGAGCGCCGGTAAAAGGCAAGCGGGGGTATGCAACCAGTTGCTTCCTGAAGGAAGCGCTCGACCGCGGCGCAGAGAAGTTCCGGTGGGCGGAAAGAGTGAATCAGCCCAAGCGCATGGGCACCAAGGTGCGCGGACTTGGTGTATCGCTCAGTTGCTTTTCCGGCGGCAGCATCGGGTTTGACGGCCTGATGATGATTACTCCTGAAGGCCGGGTTCAATTTCAGAGCGGCATTGGCAACCTGGGAACCGAATCGGTGATCGATGTGCATCGTGCCGGAGCCGAGGTGATCGATGTGCCCTGGGAGATCTGCGACGTGGTGTGGGGCGACACTTCGAAGACTCAGCCTTATACGTGCGCCTCGGGCGGCAGCCAGACAACCCACGCGATGACGCGGGCGTCATTTGCAGTGGGCAACGAGTGCAAGCAGAGGCTGAAGGAGATTGCGGCCAAGTCTCTCGGCGGCAAGCCGGAAGATTACGAAGTGGCCAACCAGCGCGTCTTCCGCAAGGGCGGTGGCGCGGGCATGAGCCTTGCGCAGGCGGCTCAGAAGGCGATTCAACTGGGCGGCATCTACGACGGACATGAGGTAAACCCCGACGTCAACAAATTGACGAAAGCATCGGTGGGGCTGCTGGCGGGGCAGGGCCTGGTGGCGTCGGCCAAGGACAAATACCCGCACGATGGAAATACATTTTCGTATGTGGCGAGCTTTGCCGAGGTCGAGATCGATGTCGAAACCGGCAAGTACTACATCACGGATTTCCTGGCGTATGCCGATGTGGGCAGCGTCATACATCCGAACGCGCTGGGCGGACAGATTCTTGGGCGATCGACGTTAGGCATTGCCCACGCCATTGGGCAGAAGTGGGTGTTCGATCCGCAATACGGAGTTGCGGTTGCGCGGCGTTTCTACCAGAATCGCCCACCGACCATTCTGGATGTTCCGGTGGACATGCAATGGGAGGCGCTGGATATTCCCGATCCGGAGACGCCGGTTGGCGCTCGCGGGATTGGAGAGCCGCCAGTGGGTGGAGGGTGCGCGGTGATTCTGAACGCGCTTTCCGACGCCTTGGGCGATGAGGTTTTCCAACGCGCTCCGGTGAATTCAGACACGATTCTGACGTCGTTGGAAGCGGGACGTCCGATGCAACACCCCCTGATGGCGCATATTTGACGGCCCACACCCTTAGAGGGTGTGAACGGAGAGAGCTATGGCAGTGATTCGAGATGTAATGCCCGCTTTTGATCTGCTGCAGCCGAGTTCGGTTGCGGATGCGCAGAAGCTGCTCGAGAAACATCGGGAGGACGCCTGGGTGATGGCCGGCGGACTGGACAGCTTCGACTGGCTCAAAGACCGCATCAAGAAGCCAAAGGTGCTGGTGGACCTGAGCGGCATCGACGAGCTCAAGGGAGTGCGCACGACCGCCGACGGCATTGAAATCGGCGCCATGACCACGCTTACGGAGATCGTGAACCACCCGGAGATCAAGGCGAAGTACTCGCTGCTTTCACAGGCCGCGGAGCTGGTGGCCTCGCCGCAGATTCGCAACCAGGGCACGATCGGCGGCAATGTTTCGCAGGATGTGCGCTGCTGGTATTATCGCGGCGGTTGGCCGTGCTATCGAGCAGGCGGCAACATTTGCTATGCAGATACGCCGGTGGGCCGCAACCGCGAACACGCCATCTTTGGCGCAGATCGTTGCGTGGCTGTGCACCCATCCGATTCCGTTCCGGCGTTGATTGCGCTTGACGCGAAATTCGTGATTCAGACGCCCAAGGGCGAGCGCGTTGTGGACGCGGAAGACTACTTCGTCGGACCCGAGACCGACATTACGCGCATCAATGTGCTCAAGCCAGGCGACCTGCTCACTGCGATTCGCATTCCCTCTGCGTGGGCCGGTGCTAAGTTCTACTTCGAGAAAGTGCGCGACCGGAACGTTTGGGACTTCCCCTTGATGAACGTGGCTTCGGCGATCAAGCTGAGCGGGGGCACGATCGGCGACATCAGGATTGTTGTGAATGCCGCGGCTCCGCGCCCCATGCGCTTGAAGGCGGTTGAAGACGCGGTGCGCGGCAAGGCGGCCAGCCCGGAGACAGGGGAGATGGCGGGGAAGATAGCGGTCGAGGGCGCGGTTCCGTTGCAGTTCAACTTGTATAAGGTTTCGCTGATGAGGAATCTGGTGAAGCGCGCCATCGGCGGCGTGCAGGAGGCAACATGGGTTTAATCACCTGGGCAACCAGTCCGTGGGGAAGGTCGATCCCGATCCATATCGCGTGGTATCTGATTTGGGTTGCGGTGATCGCTGGGATGCTCTTCATGATCGTCCATGCGATCTACGTGGGAATGATTGCGCCGCCCAAAAAGTTTGCGAAAAAGGATACGCCTGAATCGCTGGCTGGAATCCCTGAGCGCGTGCCCAGGCATTCGATGGTCGCACGTGCGTTCCATTGGGTCATGGCCCTCTCCATGTTCGTGCTGCTGTTCACAGCGTTTCTGCCCAAGGTGGGGATTCAATTCAATTGGGTGGTCTACCATTGGATCGCCGGGCTGGTGCTGACCGCGTCGATTCTATTTCACATCATCCACGCGTCGTTCTTTTTGGATTTCTGGTCGATCTGGCCGGATAAGATCGACCTGCGCGACGCGAAGAGAAGGCTGTTGCGCTCGGTCGGCAAGGAAGCGCCGCCGCCGGATCGCTTTGCCAAGTATCCGCTCGAGAACAAGTTTTACCACGCGGTCATCATCCTCTCTGGACTGGCTGTCATCATTACCGGCGTGTTCATGATGAAGCGTGTCAACACGGGGATTTTTGTGCGCAATCCCTACATATTCGGCGACATGACCTGGGGCATGATGTACGTTCTCCACGGCCTGGCCGGCGTGGGCCTCATCGCGTTGGTCATGGTCCATGTTTACTTCGGATTGCGACCGGAGAAACGCGCGATCACCAAGTCGATGATCTTCGGTTGGATGAGCCGCGATTTTTATCTGGAAGAGCACGATCCACAGCGATGGGCAGCCGAGAAACCATTGCCATCTCAGGAAAAACGGGGCTAAGCAGCAGGGAATGCCGACCGAAATTCAGTTGCATTGCGACACGATAGAAGATTGCTACGAGTTCACGCTTTCGTATGCCGCGCAGGGGCTCGCCACCGATGAAGGCAGCGATTCAGGAAGACAGGTCAGGGAGAAACTTGCCAAGGTAGTTGAGGCGCTGAAGGGGCTCGATAAGAGCTGCGCAGTGGCTATCGAACAAGAGGGCCTGGAGCCAGCCGAGAAGTATGAAGCTTTTTTTGCGGTGCTGCTTCGCGACGCGCAAAGCTCGCTCGCGGCCATCGAATTGGTTCTGGCTCAACCCGCCATCAGTTCGCAGTTGATCGACAATCTCAACGCTTCCATGCACGTGCGGGCTCTACTCACGGACTTGTTCCTGGTGACCGAGATTCTGCAACTGCGCCAGATGCGCGCGAATGCAATGACCGCGAGTTAACGGGTGTTGCGCGGCCGCTGAGTCAGCAGGCAATATGTACTCCCCCCAGGTTCTCGATCACTTTGAGCATCCGCGCAATGCTGGCGAAGTTGCCGACGCGGATGCTTCTATCCAGATTGAGAATCCAGCCTGCGGTGACGTTCTCAAGCTTACCCTCAAACTCGCCGGCGATCGGATCGCCGAAATCCGTTTTCTCGCCAGAGGATGCGTGGCTTCGATGGCGTGCGGGTCGGCGCTCACGGAACTTCTTCAAGGAAAGACGCTGAGTGAAGCGCGTGCGCTGAAGAGGGAAGAGCTGGTGAGCGCTGTGGGTGGATTGCCTGCCGGTTCAGCTCATGCCAGCCACCTGGCGCTGGACGCGCTGGCGGCAGCGCTGGATCAACTGCCTCACACGAGCTAACGCACTCGCGATGCGGGCATTGACAGCGCTGCGTATTGTTCAGGCGTGTTCACATCGATGCTAACGAGAGAATCGGCTACGGCAATGTACTCGATCGATTGCGCATGTGCGTGTTTGATGGCTCTGGCGTTTTGCGTGGCGGGAGCGATGAGGAACGCATCGATTAGCTCACGGCCAGCCAGAAGCGGATGGCCGTGTTTGCCGCTGTTCTCAGGCGCAACAGCCCATTTACCGGCTGCGAGCGCTTGATGGAATGAACTGCTCAGCAACTCGATGCTGGCCGCGCTTAACGGCGGACAATCGACGAGCGTAATCATCGCCGCACTGTAGCCGCGTGCCAGAACTTCCTGCAAACCCACCTGCATGGAACTGAACTGTCCGCGTTCGGGAGCGGGATTCCGAACCATCGTTGCGCCGTTCGCAGAGACGATGGATGCGATGGCCTCCGCATTTCTTCCAGCCACTACGACAACCGCATGGGTAAAGGGCTTCAGCGATTGAATGGATGCGGAGAGCAGAGTATTGCCGCCGCCAACTGCGCCTTGCGGAACCGGAGGCCAGGGAAGCAACGCCTTGTCTCGGCCCATGCGCGAGGATTCGCCCGCAGCAAGAATGACGCCGCACAGTCTGGAAATCCCGCTCATGAAATCCCGCTCATGGAGAAACGATAGCAGAAGCCGCGGAGCCGTCAGCCGCAGCTTGCGGACTCGTCGTGGCAAACTGCGTCAAGAGCGGGTCCGCCGGCGTCGAGTGTGTCCATTGCGCCCCGCTTGGTGCTGTGAAACCAGCTCAGATGAGGCAGGGGCCGTTCCACCCGGCGGCGAAGGCCGATAATCTCCGCCATGATGGAGACCGCAATCTCTTCGGGAGTAATGGCGCCAAGGTCCAAGCCGACAGGCGAATACACGCGATCGAAGAGTTCGGGCTTCAGGCCTTCGGAGGTCAGCTCCCGATAGATCGTGATGGCTTTTCTATTAGAGCCGACCATGCCGATATACTTTGCCGGCGTCTGCACAGCCCACCGCAGGATGCGCATGTCGTCGCGATGGCCGCGCGTGACGATCACGATGAATGAAGACTCGTTGGGCGCGAGGCCGGCGAGCGCCTCGTCGAAGTCCTGCGCAATCACCTGCCGTGCGTCGGGGAAGCGTTCGCGGTTGGCGTAGGCATCGCGATCGTCCGTCACGATGGTCTCGAATCCGGCATTTCTCGCAGCCTTGTGCAGGTCGAAAGCCACGTGACCGGCGCCAAAGATATAGAGCAGGGCCGGCGGCAGAATCGGCTCGATGAAGATCTCCAATGTGCCTCCGCACACCAGCCCGGTATCGTACTTCGGGTCCTGGTTCAGATCGAACGTAAGGG
>Ga0302320_10027864_pt1 | contig 10869 bp, 12 predicted proteins | sample Bog_T0_3_FD_202130 | JGI IMG/M metagenome (GOLD analysis project Ga0302320, IMG submission 202130) | Peat permafrost microbial communities from Stordalen Mire near Abisko, Sweden - Bog_T0_3 | ecosystem: Environmental > Terrestrial > Soil > Wetlands > Peat | place: Sweden: Abisko, Stordalen Mire... | reverse complement strand
CTCCCCCCCAGGTCCAGGTACGATTCAGGAGAGAAGGATCTTGGAGGATCACCAAGGTTTACGCCCGGCCCCTCTTCTCCAGGGTGCATATAATCCTTGCTACCCACACGACAGGTGTTCAGCAAAGTTCTTCAAATTCCTGTGCGCCCCCTCCCCCAATGTGTCGCGATCGTCGGTATAATTTTTGTGTGGCTCGATGTCTCGTAAACTGCCTGTTTGGCTGAACCCCGACGCAAGAGTAAGCTGACGAGCTGGTGTGGTGTAAATGAATTCATGCCCATGTTTAGAGCATCATTTACCAGTCATGAATGATGAAATGGCGGTGGCAATTTCTCGACTGCATCTTATGAAATTAACAGGTTCTGCTCTTCTGAAATTTCTGGCCACTTCCAGCAGGAGGATGGTATTACAGCTTTACGGTCTTCTGTGTTCGAAAAAAGCACCTGCAGCCTGCCTGCCTGCCTACCTATACTTGTACTGTTCGGCGTAATTGCCCCCCGACCGAGCTCTGTATGCAACCATGGGAAGTGAGGCTCTACGGAGCCCTTCTTCAATCAATCGTGAAATGCAGGATAAGCGTCAAATAAGCATTCTCCGATACATTCTTTTTATCGCCTCAGTTAGCTATCCTAGGATAGAAGTCCGGTGAAAGAAAGTCGAGCCTTGCAAATGCATGCGTTGCATTGTTCGCAATTTCGACGACTGATAATCCAAATTGCAAGATGGCCGTGCATCTCACTATAACATCAGCAGGAACCTTCAGGATATTGGGATATTCATTAAAAGCGAATATGAACTAAACGTACTATTCGTTTTTTTTTTAGCATCGGAGAGCCTATGACTCTCATCTTCAAATCTCTCGTAATATTAAATAGTCTGTCTGCATTACCATTACCATTACACTACAGATCACGCTCAAAAAATCACTAGAGAAACACCATAAGAGCTGGGCTTGCCGACGGGCATGACCGTAGTCATTCCCATCAATAGGTTCAGGCCATAATTTGCACAAGAGGAAGACTCGTTTCCTCTTATCAGCCTTAGTGGAAACCTACCTACATCGGAAGCGAGAGTTGTTTAAGACGTGGGCAGCTAGTATACGAGAATATGCTTGCCTCGCCAAAAGAAAGGACAGAGCCATCACCGGAGGACCAGATTGTAAAGAATAATGATTTCTTACTACTCCTACATAATTTTCCCCTCGACTACTTAAAGATCCCATCGCAAAAAATTTGGAAGCATGTCAAGGCAATGTCCACCTCCATCCCGACCCAAACTCCTTGAAAACCCCAAGCCGACCAAACCGCATTCGAAGCACCTACTTATTTTACACCCTACACAACGTTCAAATCCACTTAAATCCTCCTTCCAACTTAATTCTCTTCGCCTCGGCCGTCTGTTTTCTGAACCTCTCAATCTCCAATTTCTCCTTATGTGCCTCTACCTGCTTACTCACCAACTGCTTTGACTCAGCATCCCTAATCTCTCTCCAATTCTCTCCATACATCTCCTTGTACAACTCATCTGTTCTTTCATTTATCTTTTTGGACCAAGCTTGCATGGCATCAACATTCGCGCTAAGTACATTTTCTATATTCGTTTCGTGGCCGATTTTCGCACGCTTTGTTCTCTCGACGTCTTCATGCTCGAGTTCGCCGGCTTGAGTTTTGCGTCTCTTCTCTCGGGCTTCTTTGTTTCGGGCTCTATCGGCTAAGTAGCGCAAGCTGTGTCCGAGACTCTGCATTGATTCGGGAATGGGATTGGCATCTAAAGGCGGAGCAGTATAGAAGATAACTCTGCCATATTCATCTAAGTGAAATTGAGCTCGGATATCTTTGGGAATTGCGGCGTTAGCTTGATCAGCGAGCGTATAAACTTCGATTTGTCGCGGAGGATTGTATTGATTGCCGCCATGTGCAGTAGATGATGTTGAATGTGTGGGACGAGGAGCCGTGCTAGCTTGGTACTGAGAGTAGCTAGGAGTTGGATTAACATGCTGTGGTGTAGGGACTGTTGCAGCGGAAGCATATTGATGGCCATAACTGCTGCTTGAAGGTTGGTACAAGGGAGTCGGAGGCTGAGATATATGAGCAGCAGATCCATGGGAGGAGCTGTAAGAATGTTGAAGGGCCGGCGCAGGCGAAGCCGACGGGCGAGATTGTGCAAATTGTTGGCCGTAAGAGGCCTGAATGGAATTTGGATGTGCTATTGGTGAAGGTGAAGGCGCAACGAGGGAAGTTGCTCTTGGCATTTGGAGATTTCCTGGTGAATTATAACGTGGCTTATTATCCATCGTGGGTGGTTGAAGAACGGGTGAGGGCACATGTGGTGGAGGCGAAGGAGTTGGTTCGGGTGGAGGAGATTCCTAGATTGACGTTAGGATATAACTCAATTACACGTTTCTAACAAAAATAAGAGTGAAAAGAAGACAATTTGATGGAACTTACGTTTGCTTCCCTTGGCCGTCTGTGGACAGCTCCTACGATTGGTGGGGCATTAGGTGCTCCCCAAGTAGGCTTTGGCAAAGGGTCATCCTCTTTTGCATCTTCTCGGAGCAAATGCTTGATCGGACTAGCGACCTTTTTCATCTTTCTCGGGGCATCGAAAAGGTCCATTTCGTAGTCCTTTTCCCTAACCTCGTCCGGTACGCAGCTAGCCCAAGTCTTGATTTTGTTCAACTTAAACTTCTCCTCATTGTATCGAGCCTCGCAGACATAGACTTCTTTGTCGAGAGGGAATCCGCGTGGACGACCTTTATTGTATCTTGTGAAGAACATGACGAAACAACGATCCACCACCTCTTCGATCTTGTGATCTCGATATTGTCCTGTCTTGACAACCTCATTTTCAAAGAAGTGCTTTTCGAAGCGATGAACTGTTTGCTCAGGACGATAATACCAGCATGCGTTAATCCATTTTTGGCCATCAGGATCCTGCCAGGTTCTGTAAATCTGGGCCACGATGGGCTTTGTAACATCATTAGGATTTGCCAAATGAATCCAGTCTCCGACCTTCCAAATTTCGTTGTTGTAAAGGATCTCGGGTAAGGGCAATCGACCATCCTCGTCGACGAAATCGCTGTCCGGCTTCTGTTTTTCTTGCTCTGCAAGAATCCTGGCCTCCTTCTGTAAGTCTATGGCATCTTTGTATACATCGCTGTCCTCCAGGTTATATTCCTTAGCATTCTCAAACATAAGCTCTAAATCTTTCAGTGCCTGGTCGACAGAATGGTACTTCTTCCTCTTCGCTTTCCGCTTGATCAAGTCCATGGCGATTGGATTTTTGATTTCTTGATAATACTCAGGCATTACGGACTTGTCTGGCAGTCTCTCGAATGGTAGGATCTTGAGATCTCCATTGGGATGCTTGAACTTTCTGAGGCCTTTCAAGATCGTATTTATACGAGCTTCCATCGGTGTGTGGACCTTCGGGGGGCGACCTCGCTTCTTCTGGGAATCCGGATCATCTTTATATTCGTCCAATTTGCCTCCTTGCTTCACCGCACCTACCGAAGAGCGTCGGCCTTTTCTTCCCCTACGCTTTGGACGGTCGTCGTCAGAATCGTCTTCTTCCTCATCCTCGTCTTCCTCGTCTTCGTCTTCTTCCGGCTCGACATCATCATCGGGATCAGGAGGTGGCGAGTCCTCGACTTCTGGAATCTCGCCGAGATCTGGAAGCTCTGCTTCTTCCGCAGTAATTTTCCCTGAATCGACCAATTTTTGTAAATCTGCCTTGAGAACCTCTCGAAGGGCAACCGCATCTCCATAGACCGGAGCCGATGGGCGGTTGTAGACTTGCGCATTGTGGCAGATCAATGCGAAATCGCGAACGAATTCTTTGAAGCTCTTGTATTGTTTCTTGAGGATTTTGCTCTTAAAGGATAGCTTAGTCTCGGGTACTTTAATCAGGAAGCAAATCAACATACCCTAGCTGTACTGAATGCAACAGGCTCTTTTATAATATCGAAATAGTCAGGTAAGAGTCTCTTATTGATCATTCGCTGAAATCCAGCAGAGATATCATTGCCGCTTAGTTCAGAGTTAGCGAGGGACTTTAAGGAGGGGCAATTGGCGCAAGCACATACTCTGTATCGCGATAATTCGACAAGCGATGAATAATACCATTCATAATCTCATAGATCGTCTTGGAGATACCACCAGCATGAGTGGTGGGAGTTACGGCTGGCGCAGGGGAAGCTGTCGCATCGATTGTAGCGGCGGTGGTGATGTTGGTGGTGGTGGAATCCTCGACCTTGACAGTGTCGCTCGCTGCGGGAGGCGGAGTTTGAGACGCCATTGTCTGCAGCTCGCAATTGCAGGCAGTGGGCTTTGTGCTGTTGTGATCGATTTCCTTTCGATGTTGGCCAGCTTTACAAGGTAAGGTATTGAAGATATGAGTGCAACTTCGCGTTTAGAAGTTCGCGACAAGGCCCCAGTCCATCGCCTAATAATTAAGGTTACAGTTGCTTATTTATGATCCTAGTAAATTCAGCCTTGCCTTCTATTGCCACTTCCCTAAGCAGAAGCCCCAATTCAAGATGGCAAAGAAAGCACCTACGTCTGCTGAATCACTTGCCCCATATATCGGTGCGGCTTTCTAAAAACATGCGTTCTCTGCCTTGCTATCCTTGATATAACCAAGTTCTTTCTGCCCTCCCGCCATTCCTATCTAGACTTCAATCACTACCAATAATCAACCCATACATCAACATGCGCCTTCGATTCAGAGGCCCGGGAGGCGCTTCTACAGTGACTCTTGCAGAGGATGCTACAGTCAGTGACTTATTGGCGCAGATTACAGAGAAGACTGGGTTACCCAACTTCGATATCAAATATTCTTATCCCCCGAAGCCTTTAGACCTGCCACGAAGTGAACCATCAACTCTCTTGAGCAAGCTCGATATCAAACTAGACGGAGAACAACTTACAATCAGCGCAAAAGAACCTCCTGCTGGCATACCTGCTGTGGAACAGAAGCAAACACCGAGAGAATCACAAGCAATAAAGCCCGTGCAAAACCCCCCTCAACCATCCTTCTCGTTCGTAGATGTACCTGGAGCATCAAAAGCTACCCCAGCCAAAGCCGCACCACCAATATCATTACAACGAAAAGGGATGTCAGGAGAAGTACCAGAATTGCCATTGCCAGATCGGGGCGCAACTATGGGTATTTCCCTCTTCTCATTTGGAAAAGAATTATACTGATGGATGTCTCTCCTAGTACTCAGAGTAATGCCGGATGACAACAGTTGTCTCTTCCGCGCCTTCGGCACAGCTGTTCTCCCTACTGGAGATGATGCAAGTATGCCGGAACTGCGATCTCTAGTAGCCAGCTACATCCAAGCAGACCCTGAGACATACTCAAAAGTAGTCCTGGAGCAAAATCCAGACGACTATTGCAGATGGATACAGACGCCTGATGCATGGGGAGGATTCATTGAGATGGGAATTCTATCAAAGCATTTCGAGATCGAGATCTGCAGTATAGATGTGCAGGTAATTATTTATGGTTCGTATGAAGAGGTTGGCTTTGGGATTAATTTTGACTAGTCACTCAGAGTTGATAAGTTCAACGAAGGAGCGCCTACCCGTTGCATTTTAGTCTATTCTGGAATTCACTACGATGTTCGTATCTCTTCCCTTCCAATAAAACCCCTCTAATTCCCAACCCAGACAATCGTACAATCCCCTTCCGAACCACCCCACACACGCGCCGACTCGCCCCCAGAATTCGACAAGCGAGTCTGGAACACCGACGACGACTTGATCCTCATTACCGCACTAGAACTATGCAAAAGACTACAGGCAAAACATTACTATACCGATACAGGAGGGATGGCAATCCGCTGCAACGAATGCGGGGTTGTGATATATGGAGAAAAGCAAGCTTCCGGACATGCGAGCCAAACAGGACATTATGATATGAATGAGGTTACCACTTGAGGAGAGGGGGGCGTGGAGATACCCAGGGTTGTTGTACATATAGGAGGCCGACCACAGTATATAGATGATACCTAGGTGGGCCGGCAGGAATAAGTGGTTGCTCTTTTAACTACATGGGTGGTTCTTGAGCTAGCACAGAGCTAAGCCATTTGACTGCTCTGTTTAGCTATAAGTTCCAGATTCCCTATTTTCGTTAAGAAGTCTCATCGCATTCATTTACATTGGCATGTTTCAACTTACGATGTCACTATATTTTTTCACTTAATTCGCAAAGAACGTAGTAAGCCCCTCAGCACTCCCTTCAAGGCAACCAAGGCTAATAGCGAAATCATTGGCAGGAAAATCTATATCAGAGCCAGGATTTGCCGGCAAATATACCTTTCACGAGCCAAGAAAAGGTTCGCAGTGCCCGTTCCTGAATTCGCGATCCAAATCGGGACACGCCAGCCATCTATCAAATTGAAACCTTTTGTTGTCACCTGGCTCGAAAGGGATCACTGCAAATCAAATTAAGTAATAATGCATGAATCACAAGCTGCTAAAAGAGCGTAGGCTGAAACTGAACAGCAATTAGCCAAAAACACACATTCGCTTAGCCGAGGGGTATCATCCAGATCAAATATCTTCCTTCGAACGAGAACACATAAGCGTGCGTATCTCGACTCCAGAATAAATCTTAAAATGCGGGGATCAGGACCACCTGATGGGGTATGGGGGCAATACTCCACAACTTGTTATATAGATATACCGTCAATTCAGCCTGTAATATAGGAAAAGACGCCCAACGTAGTAAGCTAACTTCGGATGAGCGGTATGGATAGCTAAGAAAAGACATTTTCCCTAGAAAGCGGCTGAAAGGAATTCTCCTATCTATATAAATATTATCTTCATATCTCTACTCAACCTTGTTCTTGGCAAGCTCTTCTATTCTCCTCTTCCCTTTCCCCCCAGAAACCGCAAGTATGCGTTTCCTCCGCACCCTCCTCACCACAGCCGCCCTCACAAGCCTAACTAGCGCCCTCTCCTCCTCCCTCCAACATGTAACGGGCTTCAATGCTGGCCCCACAGCGGCAGGTATGTACATCTACATACCGACCTCGAAAGTCGCCTCGCCCCCGATCATCGTCGCAATCCACTACTGCACTGGCACCGCCAATGCGTATTTCAGCTCTACCCAATACGCCAACTACGCAGACACCTATGGCTACATCGTCATCTACCCCAACTCGCCCTCTTCCGGTGGCTGCTGGGACGTAGCCTCCACCGCATCACTCACTCACAACGGTGGTGGCGACAGTGAAACCATCGTAAACATGGTTTCGTACGCGGTATCGAACTACGGCGGCAACGCAAATAGAGTGTACGTCACGGGATCCAGCTCCGGAGCGATGATGACCAATGTACTTGCTGGTGCTTATCCGGAAGTTTTCCAAGCCGGCAGCGCGTATTCAGGTGTTGCGGATGGGTGTTTTTATGTGTCTGGTGCGACGGCGGGGATGGCGACACCCGGGTGGAATAGCCAGTGTGCGAATGGTGATTTGATTCAGAGTGCCGAGACATGGGGGAATTTGGTGAGGAGTTACTATCCCTCGTATTCGGGAGCGAGACCTAAGATGATGCTGTAAGTTAAGTCATATTTTCCAAAATCAGGGAGGGAAAGAGAGAAACCGGTCCTATCCTTGGATGAAAGCTAATGCAACCTCCCACAGCTGGCACGGAACCATAGACACCACTCTCTACTACCCCAACCTCGGCGAAGAACTCAAAGAATGGTCCAACGTACTCGACGTCTCCTTCAGTCAAAACGTCACCAACTCACCCCAATCCGGCTACACCAAAATGGTCTATGGGGACGGCACCAAACTCATCGGCTACTCCGCCGTGAATGTGGGCCATACCGTTCCCGTCCACGAAACCGTCGATTTGGCTTGGTTTTGCATCTCGGCTGCGTGTGCTGGGGGAAGTGGGACCACGAGCTCGGTGGGAACTAGTACGACTTTTACGACGAGTACGGCGCCTGCTACGACGACGACGAGCACGGGGACAGGGACTATTGCGAAGTATGGTCAATGGTGAGTTAAAAAAAAAAACAATGAGAAGCCCTCCTCCCTCACTTGTTGAGATTTTTTGGGGACTGACGCTCTTGAAGTGGTGGAATAGGTTGGACTGGTTCTGGAACGTGTGTTGCTGGAACGACTTGCACTTATTCCAACGCGTATTATTCTCAGGTATGCAAGAAATTCGCAAGCACTCCTTCCATCTAGAAATGCTAACTAATGTAGTGCTTGTAAATACGGTTCATTGTGGAGGTGATGCCGACTTTGTATATATCTTAACTTGCCTCGAAAAGACTGTCCATATAGGCATTCAATGATGATTATAACAGCTCAATCCAAAAGTCAAGTACCAGAGGAGCCCAAACAGAATGAATTATGGTAAAATTTCTCAACTACCATAACGCCTATACCACAAAAATACACTAACAAGTATATATTATACAAAAAAAGTATCTTCTTATACCCTCTCCATTAAAATGACGGCTATACTCCCATCCGTTTCATAGACATACAAATAGGCCATTTCCCATTATATGTACCCTCGTTTGCTCACCTTATTTTCATATTCAAAATTTCATCCCGATAAAGAATCCAACGAAGAAATCAAGAACCCAAGAATGACGAAGCGGCCAGCACATAGAAGATCTCCCGAAAAGAAAAAAACAATCTTTCATCATGCTTGGAGAGTTCCCATTGTAAGAAAAGAAATATGCCTTGTACTGCAAAAAAGAAAAAAATATCCACAACATTTCTGCCTCTAATCAATCATCTTCGATGAAAAGACGCTTAATATCCCCCACCATACCCACTCGGGCAATTCCCCTGAGTCGCCCCATCCGCCGTCACAAAACCCCAATTCTGAGAACCCACAGGATTCCAGGGGGTATTATACGGACTAAACAGCACAACTCCCGGAAGGTTCTCTGCTTGGATAGCTTGCAGAGCTTTACTCTGCTGTGTCGTTCCCGCAACCGCCTGACCGTTCGTAGCAGCATCCCACGGCCACCCAGTCTCAGTAATGATGATTTGCTGATTTGGGTTCTTGAGTGCCTTTTTCACAAGTTCGATTTGATTCGTAATGAAAGAGCCAGCTTCCGAACAGTCGGTATTTGGGTCGAAGAAAGGATGACAATTCACTGTACAAGCTCCGCCATTATCGTCGCACAACGATGGGTTTTTGGTTATGGCGTCGACAGTATCTACGGTTTGAACTCCCCCAGTATAGGCTGGATAGGCTGACATAGAGCTTTTTGCAGAACTGACAGCTGCAAGAACAACACTAGCAGCTTGATTCTTTTGACCGACTTCCTCATTGCCGACCGCGATCATTTTGATAGAAGACCAGTCGTTGTCGTTCGCGGCTACTGCTGAAGCTATGGCTGCCACTTCACTAGAAATGGCTGCAGGTGTGATATCAGAAATGCCTGCCATGAGTTGCCAGCCGTTTGCTCGGGCAGCTTTTAAAACGAAAGCAGTGGCAGGATCGCCTTTATAAGTCCGCACATAAGAGAATTGGTAGTCGTTTTGGTTCTTAATAGCTTCGAAATCGGTATTGATCTGGGCCTGAGTTTTATCTCCGCCGGCTGTAAGAAATGGATCGTAGGTGAACCCCATTCCACTTCCTCCCGAGGTGGATCCTCCTGAGGACTCCGCTGAAGCAGCTGAGGATTTAGAAGATGCCACGACTACAGGAGCGGGTGTAGTTGCTTTCGTAGCACTAGTTATTAGGGTCGTTTGCACTGCGGCTGGATTGGTATTCCCAGCAGCTGAGGCTGTATTAGCTACCGGGGTTGTACTCGTAGTGGTAGGCTGAATCATCGTTGTTGAATGGTATTGCTGTTGGCCGCCGCCACCAACATTATCTCCTCCATCGGCCCCAGCAGCACTAGATGAGGTGGACGAACTCGACGAACTCGCCACTAAACCGGGCATGCTGACTGGATCGTAATTGACTTCTTCGGTCATAGTCGACACTGGCACGCCATCTGAAATGAAGACTACCACTTCAGGAACTTTGGTGGCCACTACCACAACTGTGTCGACAACTGTAACTACATCTCCGTCTCTCCTGTGTTTTTCTGGATGTGAATGCTTGTCTGTCATTGCGGATTAGTCCTCATCCGACATTCATTGAGAGAGCAAACAAATACGCACGAGATGGTATAGCAGCTACGAGCTGCAACAGGGAAACGACTGTAACGGCTAAAGTGTTGGTCTTCATGATCACAGAAGACTCTTAAAAGAGAGAGAGAGGCGGATAAGAAATGAATAAATGAATGAATAAACGAATGAATATGTTACTTCGATAGCCGGAATCTTGTCGAGTTGGAGTAGTTCAGTCGCCGACCAGCGGAAGTAGGTGCAAAAATGAATGTGTGATGAACAAAGAAAGTTGTTGTTAGAGGATCCTCAGAGGGGCTTAACCTTGTACACAAAGAATTGTTTGTTGCTCTGTTGGCGCCGAGGTATGGTCTGGCCTGGCTTGGCCTGGCTTGGCTTGGCCGACTTGGATTCCTTTATCATCACCAAATGATGATGATAATAATAATAATAATAATAATAATAATAATAATACTTGTGGTGGTGGATGACGCCCAAGGAATTTGACGAGGAATGAAAGAAAGGGGCCAAGACAAAAAGGAATGTGTTCCAGGCGTAGTCTTACACTACTGCCTGAGAGGATTAGGGGATTTGGAAAGGCACAATGATATGAAAGGAAGAGAAAGAAAGATGAAACGTGAAAAGGATCATTTGACTTTCTGAACAGGAAGCCTTTAAAATTGCAGGAAGCAATCAATGACCCTCCCCCCCCCCCTCCCCCCAACTTGGAATTCCATCCTCACGTGTAAAACATGTTCAAAGTCAAAATC
>Ga0302320_10027863_pt1 | contig 10869 bp, 6 predicted proteins | sample Bog_T0_3_FD_202130 | JGI IMG/M metagenome (GOLD analysis project Ga0302320, IMG submission 202130) | Peat permafrost microbial communities from Stordalen Mire near Abisko, Sweden - Bog_T0_3 | ecosystem: Environmental > Terrestrial > Soil > Wetlands > Peat | place: Sweden: Abisko, Stordalen Mire... | reverse complement strand
GGCAGGGTCGTTGGATTGATTAACGATGGGCGGCATGACGTGGTCGTACCAGCCGTCGGAATCGTCATAGGTGATGAGGATGGCCATAGATTTCCACTGCGGCAACTGCTGCAGGGCGTTTATGGTCTGAACCAGAAACTGCTGTTCGAGCAGCGGGGTGGAGTCGGAAGGGTGGCCAGTGTAAGGCTTGCTGGCTTTGATGAAACTAACGGACGGGAGGTTTCCGCTGTTGGCCGCGTTCCAGAAATCGGTGAGGGCGTAATTGTGGTTGGCCTGATCGGTTGAAGTGCCGATCACGGCCGTGGAACTCGGGGGCAGATGGTGGATGTTGGAAGTGCTTTTGTAGTACTGAAACGGATCGTAATGGCTGTTGTATGTTGAGGGGCACGACCCGAACGGAATCGGCTGGCTGTTGGTGGATTGCGGAAAATCTGCGTAGAACCAGCCCCAGGTTACGTTCTTCGCGTTCAGCAGATCGCCGATGTTCTTGCTGGTCATCTGAACCGGGGTTCCCGTGGCAGTGGTGACGCAGTCGTCGAAGCCGGCTTCCACATTGGCGATCACGGAACCGTTCGCCACCTTGGCGGAAATCGTCTGCACGCTGGTCTGGTGTGTCTGGCCGGAGATCAGATTCAAGTGGCCCATCACGGTGGTGCCGAATTCGGTATCGAAGAAGTTATCGCTCATCGCGAAGTTCTGCGCGTAATTCCAAAGCCCGGTTACCGTGTTGCCATCGTAGTAGCCCATTACCAGGCCGTCCGGGCAGGTCGCGGACACGGTCGCATTGGTGCTTTCCGGGAATTTGTCGAGCAGACCGGCGTGATAGGCCTTCTGTTCGTCGGCGTAGTGATTATCGTTGTCGCAGGTCGAGGCCATGCTGCGATCGAGACGATGAGGCTTCACCGAGTTCGGATTGTTGGCGATCATCACGGGCGTCAGTCCGTTCGGAACCGGGGTACTTGGCGACGGCGTGAATGCCGGCTCGCCGATGGGGTTGAGCGCGTTCGGGTAGGTCCCGAAGTAATGGTCGAACGAATTGTTCTCGCCGAAGATTACGACGACGTGCTGAATCGGCGTGGTGGTCTGCGCGTGGGCCAGTGCGCCGAGCCCTAAAGCGAACAGGAGGTTTCGAATCGAATTATTCATGAACCGTAAAATTTATCGCGTAAGAGTTACATCGGAATGACTGAAGGGTGACGATCCGGTCAGCGACCGAATATGCCATACTGCCGGTGACATGGAAGCGTTGTACGAAGTCGCGGATCGAGTCGCCACGATCACTCTGAACCGTCCGGCGAAGTTGAACGCCTGGACGGCTGTTATGGCGGTTGAAGTGAAGGCGGCATTCGAGACCGCCGATGCGGACGAGTCTGTTCGCGCGATCGTACTGACCGGGGCGGGGCGGGGATTTTGCGCGGGCGCCGATATGTCGCTGCTCGCCACGATTGTAGAAGGGACATTGACGCCGGAGGATACGCCGCCGAGCGCCCGTGCGCCGATTCCGGCGGTTTCGAAACCCGTGATCGCTGCTGTTAATGGTCCTGCCGTGGGGCTGGGATTTGCCCTTACTGTCTTCTGCGATATCCGCATGGCTGCGCAGTCCGCGCAGTTCGGTACGGCTTTCGCGCGCCGTGGCCTGGTGGCCGAATTCGGACTTGCCTGGATGCTGCCGCGCATCTGCGGCCTGGGAAACGCGCTCGATCTGCTGCTCACCGCGCGCCTTGCGACGGCCGCTGAAGCAAAGGAAATCGGCCTTGTGAGCAGCGTGATTCCGGACGCTGATTTCGCCGCAGCCGCTCACAAATATGCTGCCGAACTGGCTAACAGCGTGAGCCCTCGTTCGACCCGCATTATCAAACGCCAGGTGTTCGCGGGACTGCATCAGTCGCTCGACGACGCCTTCCGGTTATCGGAGCAGGAAGTGGCGGCGAGTTTGAAGTGCGAAGATTTCAAAGAGGGCGTGGCGCATTTTGTGGAGAAGCGCCCTCCCTCGTTTACAGGCCGCTGAATCGATGCCGCTCCGTCTCAAACTGGCTTTCGGGAAACAAGGCGCCGGAATCGCGTTGCCGGATGGCTTTGATTACGTGGTTCTCGATGCCAAATCGGCCGATGCGCTTGCCGATCCGACAACGGCAATTGAAGCGGCGCTCGACCGGCCAATGGCCGGGCCGCCCCTGGTCGAACTGGCGCAGGGTAAGCGCACCGCGGCCATTTCCGTCTGCGACATTACGCGACCCGCCCCGAATCGCATTGTGCTGCCGCCCGTGCTTCGGCGACTCGAAGCTTCCGGCATTGACCGCGCGAACATCGTGATTCTGATCGCCACGGGTCTGCACCGCGGCGCGACGGTCGAGGAGATTCGCGAGATCGTGGGCCCTGAAATCGCCGAGCGCTATCGGGTCGAAAACCATGACGCGCGCCGCATCGATCAGCATCGATATCTGCAATCCACCGCGGCGGGCACAGCCGTATACATCGATGAACGGTTTGTAAGCGCCGATGTCCGGATCACGCTGGGATTTATCGAGCCGCATCTTATGGCGGGATTTTCCGGTGGCCGCAAGCTGGTCGTGCCGGGTCTGGCGGCGCAGGAAACGATCAAGGTGATTCACAGCCCGCGCTTCATGCGCGAACCGGCGGCGATTGAAGGGTCGATCACCGATAATCCTCTGCATCGCGAACTGGTCGAGATTGCCGCGATGGCAGGACATCATTTCATGGTGGACGTGGCGTTGTCGCGAGACCGCCGGATCGCGGCCGTGTTCGCGGGAGAGCCGGTCGCCACCCACCGGCGCGGTGTCGAGTTCGTCTCGGACACGCTGTTGCAGAGCCTGGCGAAGCCCGTAGACGCCGGGATCACTACTGGAGCGGGTTACCCGCTCGATCTCACTTACTACCAGTGCATCAAAGGCATCACCGCTGCCTCGCACATCGTTCGCAACGAGGGCCGCATCCTGTTGGTGGGCGCGTGCGAGGAGGGATGCGGTTCGACCGAGTTTACCGATCTCATCGCCCGGCATCCCGATCCCCGGGGATTTCTGCGCGCCATTGAAGATTCGCCCGTCATTGTGGACCAGTGGCAACTGGAAAAACTGGCACTGGTGGCAAGACGAGTTGCGGTGTCTTATTGCGTTCCCGGCCTTGCCGCCGAACTGCGCGCGCAGCTCTGGGGCGACGCATTCGACAATCTGCAGTTTGCGGTGAACGCGCTGCTGGACGGGCTTCCCGAGGGCGCGAGGGTGGCCGTCATTCCCGAAGGTCCGTATGTGCTGGCGAAAGTTTTAGCGGAGGCTGCTTAACAGATGACAAAACGTTTATGGATTCTCATGTTGGTGGGCATTGCGCTGCTTGCGCAGGACAAAAAGACAATGAAGCTCTCCGAGCGAGAACAACCCATCTTCGAACAGATCCGGAAGCTGCGTGACGTTCCGGACGCCAGTCGCGGCGCTGTTACCACAAAGATCGCGCTCGACATTCGTGCGCTGCCTGCATCGCAGCATAAGCTGATGCTGGCCGGCAGCCTGGCAAATCTGTCTACCGAGGGCGACTTCGGCAGGCAGACGCTGCAGGAAGTGGCGACAACGCTTTACGACACTCTGCGCGAACAGGCCGCCGCATCCACCAGCGGAATGCCGGAACAGCCGTACATCACGCTCGCGCAACTGGTCCGCTATGAAGGCGCGAAAGTTCCGCTGGACGATCCACTGCTGAATGCCGCTATGGCACGGCTGCAGGTGGATGAGCAAAACCGGGCAAAGGCCGATTTCACGCTCAGCGATATCACGGGCAGGTCATGGACTCTTCATGGATTGAAAGGCAAGGTTGTGCTGGTCAACTTCTGGGCTACCTGGTGCCCTCCCTGCCGGAAGGAGATGCCGGATCTCGAACCGCTCTATAAAGAATTCAGTGCGAAAGGCCTGGTGATTCTGGCCATTTCGGACGAAGACGCGGCGAAGGTGAATCCGTTCATCGCCGAGAAGAAGTACAGTTACCCGATCCTGCTCGATCCTGGCGGGAAGGTGAACAAGCTGATGGCGGTCGATGGTATTCCGAAGACTTTTGTTCACGACCGCGAAGGCAAACTTGCGGTACAGGCGATCGATATGAGAACCCGCCGTCAGTTACTGGAAATGCTCTCCCACGCGGGACTGTGAGGCCCGGTCTGGTGTAGTGTCCACGAATTGGGCGATGAAAGCTCTGCCGTGCGACAAAAAGCGCGGCCGACGGGCCACGCGGGCAGTCGGTAGCGCTTGCCTCAGATGCTATTGGGCGTCAACCCCAAAATCGAATATGACGACTGCCCCTGAGGCGCCGGAACCGCCCATGCCGCTGGCCGCCACGAAGGCGTACTCTCCGGCCTTCAGACTGACATCCGGAGTGATCATGTAGGCGTAGGGACGGATCTTCTCCGAATTCAGCCTGATCGTTCTCTTGTCGTCATTACCTTCGTTGACCGTACCCATGCCCATCTTCGCGACCGCCGTCTCCCGATGGTCTTTCATCTCCTCGAGAGAGAGTAACGAAAACTGCGAGGGGCTGGAGATCGCGTCACCGGCGCCCAGGTTCCCTGTAGCCGGGAAATACATGTAAAACACCGGGTTCGTTTCCGTGGTTCGCAGGTCAGCGCGGGGACCCGGAATCTGGGCCTTGACGCTCATCTTCGCAATGCCGTAGGAAAACATATAGGCCCAGAGGTTGGTCGTCTTTTCATGCCCTGCCGCCGCCCGCTCCATCAACACGAGTTTCCTGCCATCTTCTTCCGTATTCTTCACCATGTAGATACCGGGATCATGCGGTGCAAGCGGGTCATTCGGTCCGTGGTTGACGGTCAGGCTCATGCCGGGCGACTCCGCAACCGGAACGGGGCGAACCAAAGCCCTGAGCACTCCATCGCTCACGCCCGCGGCCTTCAGAGCAATCAAGTCGCTCGCGCCCATCTTGGGCGGCCGTGACTCGCTTTTGATGTTGTTAACAATGACGTCCTCGGGCAGGCCGGCCTTTGTCATCTGAATGATCGTCTCTTTCGAGAGAGGCTCGTCCTGGGCGTAACAGAAAACGGACAGGAACAGTATCGCAGCGGTCTTTCGTGGGATCTTCATGCGTCCGATCGTCCGAAATTTTACCGCAATTATGCCGGACGTGGACGCCGTTAGAATTATTTCTCCAGGCGGCGAGAGAAGAACTAAGCCGCTAACGTACGATCCCGTCCGCTGCCCTTGGCGTCGTAGAGCAGACGATCCGCATCCGCCAGCAGCGCCTGAGAATCGGGGTGATCGGTCTGGAGTTCAGCCACACCGAAGGAACTGGTTACCGAAAATACGCCTGCGGCACCTTCAAAAGGCAGCGAGCGGAGTTCCTGCCGCATTTTTTCCACCAGCAGTGTAGCTTCGTCCGCCGGCGTATCGGGCATGGACATTACGAATTCATCGCCGCCGATGCGCGCCAGCAGATCCGCCTTTCGCAGGGATGCGCGCAGGATGCCCGTGAACGCAATCAGCACGCGGTCTCCGGCGGCGTGACCGTAAATATCGTTGACGTCTTTGAAATGGTCCAGATCGCAGATGCAAACGCTGAGGATGCGCGAGCTGTTCTTCGCCTGCCGGAAATGGTCGGCAAAGAGTCGCTCGAATTCGCGCCGGTTTGCCACTCCGGTCAGCGCATCGGTTCTGGCCTGAAGAGTGAGAAGCGATTCAGCGGCCTTGCGGGAGGTGATATCGGTATGCGACCCGGCCATGCGAGTGGGGCGGCCGCGCTCGTCCCAAACAGCCTGGCCGCGATCCATTACCCAGCGCCAGGATCCGTCTTTGTGGCGAAGCCGGTACTCGGCCGAATACCCGTCGGCGGTCCTTTGCGCGAGATGGTTGTCGATCGCCGTCAGGGTGTGGCTGACATCGTCCGGATGCAATAGGCGCAGAAAGTCTTCGCGTGTGTCGCCAATCTCTGCGTCATGATAGCCGAGCATGGCGGACCAGCGCGACGATCGATAGACATGGCCGGATGCGATATCCCAGTCCCACAGGGCATCGCCGGCGCCGCGCAAAGCCAGTTGCCAGCGTTCTTCGCTGGTGCGCAACTGTTCATACATGCGCTCATGTTCGGTGAGATCGCGCATGATGGTGAGGCGGGCCGACCGCTGGTTGTATTCCAACTCGTAACTGGTGACGTCGACGCGAAGGTGCAGCCCGTCTTTGGTCAGGTGTCGCCAGGAACGGCACTCGCTGTGCGCCGCATCGATGACCGCGCCGTCACCCGAAGGGAGACAGGGTTCATCGAAACTGATGACGTCGCACAGAGTCATGCCTGAAAGAAAATCCTCGCGGGTCCAGCCGTAACGCTTCACGGCCGCCTCGTTCACAGTCAGGAACGCAAGCGTTTCGCGATCGTAGACCCAGGCGGGAAGGGGGTTATGCTCGAAGAGATCGCGATATCGCTTCTCGCTGGCTTCGAGGTTGCGAATGGCCGATTCGCGCTCGGTGATGTCGATCGCTGTGCCGCCGACGAACCGCTCGCCGGCGGGGTTCGAAAACGGAAATTTAACGATGAGCCAGTCGCGCGTGACCATCCCTGCCGCCGGTACCTGTTCGACCACCTGGCAAGGCTGATTTCCTTCGAGCAGAGCCTCGTCGGTAGCCCGCAGCCGACGCGCGGTGGACTTCGGCCACAGGTCGAAATCGGTCTTGCCGTACACTTCTTCGGGCGCCATCCGGAAGACCTGAGTCCAGGCGCGATTGACGTATAGAAGCCGCCCGGCCGCATCCTTCATAAAAGCCAGGGCGGGACTGTGATCCATAAACGCCGTGAACCGGCGCTGAATTTCGATCCGTCCGGCTTCGGCGCGTTCAGCCGCTCTTCTCAGGCGCCAGGCGCGATAAGCGACCCACGCGAGCACGGAACTGAGAACCATGATAGCCGTCAGCCATGAGCTATAGATTCTGCTGCGGCGGTTGGCGGCTTCCTCCGCAATGATGGAGCGGGTCCCCTGCGCCGAGAATGGCGACCACTCGTCGAATCGTGCGCTGAGAAATCCGTCCTGGCCCATGTCCGCGATGGCAGAACGCAGCATCTCCGCCGTTTGAGCCACCTCCGGAACGGCCGCCATGGTCAGGGGAGTGGTGGCGCCGGTCAGGTTGGCCACCTGGAACTGGGCGCTCTCGCAACCCGGAGGGCGGGACAGCATAATCGCATCGAGGGTGTTGCTCTCGATCAGGGCCGCCGAGGCGGAGCCATCGCACACCGACTGCACTGCGTCTGCCCGCAGATGCCGCACCACGATGATGCTGCGGGAAAGGAATTGCTTCGCGATCAGCCCGGTGAATTTAAGGCGCGCGTGGGCGACCGATTTTCCGGCTGCCTCATTCGGGTTTCGTACCGGAGCGTCGCGAAGGGAAACCAGCACGTACTCGCTCTCAATCCAGGGCTTTGTAAGATGCAGCGCCGTCCGGCGTTCGGGCGTAATCCCGACCAGCGGCCACAGATCGACTACGCGTTTCTTGAGCGCTTCCTCGAGGGGGATGTCGTGGAGGGGAACCCAGCGCAGCCGGATGCCGGTGCGGCGCGCCGCTTCGTTGAGCACATCCACGGCGAGCCCGCGCACCGAGCCGTCGGGCTCGATGGAATAGAAGGGCGGCGACTGGTCCACGCCAACGCGTACCACCGGAATGTTGTGCGGTTTGCACGCAACGGCGAACCAGACCAGCACGGCCAGGATAACTCCTGCGCACGCCACTGGCAATATCCTGAAGATTCTGCGCACGTCAGATTTCTATTGGTACCACCAATACTACCGCGCTAGACTAACGGAAACGCAAGATTAACCTAAGGAGTACCCCGTGAACTTTAGTAAACTCGCCGGACTTACCTGTCTGGGCGCAACGGCGCTTTTCGGCCAACCCGCCAGCCTGCATCTTCTCCAGAAACCCGCCATGAACAAAGACGCGATCGTTTTCTCCTATGCGAGCGATCTGTGGAGCGTGCCCCGCCAGGGCGGCATGTCTCAGCGCCTCACCACCGGTCAGGGATTTGAAACCGACGCGGCCTTCTCTCCCGATGGCTCGCTCATTGCGTTTTCGGGCGAATACGACGGAAACACCGATGTCTTCACGATCCCGGCAGCCGGCGGCACGCCGAAGCGCATCACCTTCCACCCGGCGGCCGACCGTGTGGTGGGCTGGACTCCCGACGGCAAACAGATCCTGTTCCGCTCGAACCGCACGAGCCAGTCGCGATACACGGAATTGTTCACCGTGCCGGCCGACGGCGGTTTTGCCGCAACGCTGCCGCTTCCCATGGCATGCACGGGCGCTTATTCTCCGGATGGAAAGCGCATGGTTTATGCTCCGTTCGACGGCGGCCAGTTCGCGCCCGGCTTTACTAATTTCATTTCGTGGAAACGCTACCGGGGCGGAGAAGCCAGCTATCTCTGGATAGTAAATCTGGGTGACCTTTCCACCGTCAAAGTGCCGCGCACAGACTCCAACGACATCAATCCGATGTGGATCGGCAGCAAGGTCTACTTTCTCTCCGACCGTGACGGACCGATGACGCTGTTTGAATACGATCCGCAGTCGAAGCAGATCAGGAAGCTCATTCCCAACGCGGGCAACGTGAAGGACATCGTGTCAGCCAGTGCCGGTCCCGGCGGCATCGTGTATGAGCAGTTCGGCCAGATTCATCTCTACGACATCGCCTCCGGCAAAGAGCATGCAGTCCCGATTCAGATTGCCGCCGACCTTTCCGAAGTGCGCCCGCGTTTGGAGAATGTCGCGAGCCAGATCACCAACGCGAGGATTTCCCCCACAGGCATGCGCGCTGTCTTCGAAGCGCATGGCGAGATCTTCACCGCGCCCGCGGATAAAGGCGATATCCGCGATTTGACCCATTCTCCGGGCATCATGGAACGAACGCCTTCGTGGTCGCCTGACGGTCGCTCGGTAGTTTACTTTTTCGGACGAATCGGGCGAATATGCGCTCCATATTAAAGCGCAAAACGGGGACGGCGAAACGCGGAAGATTCCGCTGGCGGGTAATGCCGCTTATTACTTCAATCCGAAATGGTCGCCCGACAGCAAGCGGTTAGCTTTCAACGATAATCAGCTGAACATCTGGGATTTGGAAATTGCTTCGGGAAAGCTGACGAAAGTCGACACCGATTATTTCCATGAACTGCAGCGGGATTTCAACTGGTCCGCCGATTCGAAATGGATCGCCTTCGCGCGCACGCTGCCAAACCTTTTTCACGCGATCTTTGTCTATTCGCTTGAAGACGGCAAGTCCCATCAGATTACAGATGGCATGAGCGATGCCCGCCATCCCGCTTTCGATCGCGACGGCCAGTATCTTTATTTCATCGCCAGCACGAACTTCGGCCCCACCGTGAGCGGGCTCGATATGACGAGCGATGAGCATGACGTCACCAGCAACGTTTATCTGGCCGTGCTGCCGAATAACATTGCATCGCCACTTGCGCCGGAGAGCGATGAGGAGAAGGCTCCGGGTGAAACGCCTGCCGAGGGTGAGGCGGGTGCGGGACGAGGCGGACGCGGTGGTCGAGGCGGCGGTGCGGCGCCGGAAGCACCTCAAAAGCCCGTTCGTATCGACTTCGATAAGATCGCCCGGCGGATCATAGCTCTTCCTCTTCCTGCTCGCAATTACGGTTCGCTCGCCACGGGCCGCGCGGGTATCGTCTTCGTCACTGAAACAGGCGCGGGAAGCCGCGGCGGAGGCGGCGCATCACTGGTGCGCTTCGATCTGAAGACGCGCAAGTCTGAGCAAGTCGCATCCGGCGTCGCCGGCTTCGACCTTTCGGCCAATGGCGACAAAATGCTGCTTCGAATGGGCGCAGGCGGTGGACGCGGCGGGCGGTGCGGTGCGGGGACGCCTGTGGGACCGCAGTTTGCCATCGTATCGTCAGCGGCCGTGGTGAAGCCCGGCGACGGTGTGCTGAAACTCAGCGACGTTGAAGCCCTCGTCGATCCCATCTCGGAATGGAAGCAGATGTACCGGGAAGTCTGGCGGATTGAAAAGAGCTATTTCTACGACCCCAATCTACACGGCGTCAATCTCGCCGATCAGCAGAAGGCCTATGAGAAATATGTCGATTCGCTGTCTTCGCGCGCCGATCTGAACTACATCTTCCACGACATGCTGAGCGAGATGACCGTCGGCCATCTGCGCGGGGGAGGCGGCGCAATTCCGACCGCGCACGCCGTTCCCGGAGGTCTGCTGGGTGCGGACTACGAGATAGCCAACAATCGCTATCGCTTCAAACGGATTTACACCGGGGAAAACTGGAACCCGGATCTGCAGGCGCCGCTCTCCGAACCGGGTCTGAATGTGAACCCCGGCGATTACCTGCTCGCCGTCAACGGCCAGGAACTCACGGGCAAAGACGATGTGCAGCGCCTGCTCGAAGACACTTCAGGTAAGCATGTGATTCTCAAGATCGGCTCCGACCCTGCGGGCTCGGGAGCCCGTGAGATCACTGTCGTCCCGGTGGCGAACGAACTGCAGCTTCGGCATCAGGCATGGGTGGAAGACAACCGCCACCTGGTCGACAAGCTCGGCGGAGGCAAACTCGCTTACGTCTACATGCCCGATACAGGCCAGGGAGGCCTGACCAGTTTCACCCGTTACTACTTCGCGCAAACCGATAAACAAGGGCTTGTACTCGACGAGCGCTTCAACAGCGGCGGGCAGGTGGCTGACTACGTGATCGAAGTTCTGAACCGCCAGTTGCTGGGCTGGTGGAGTCCGCGTTATGGCGCAATCTCCCGTTCTCCCGCCGCGGCTATTCTCGGACCGAAAGTCATGGTGATCAATGAAATGGCCGGATCGGGCGGCGATGCGATGCCGTGGATGTTCCGCGCCACG
>Ga0302320_10027862_pt1 | contig 10869 bp, 6 predicted proteins | sample Bog_T0_3_FD_202130 | JGI IMG/M metagenome (GOLD analysis project Ga0302320, IMG submission 202130) | Peat permafrost microbial communities from Stordalen Mire near Abisko, Sweden - Bog_T0_3 | ecosystem: Environmental > Terrestrial > Soil > Wetlands > Peat | place: Sweden: Abisko, Stordalen Mire... | reverse complement strand
CGTTGCCATGTCGCGCAATCACCTGCGCGTATGGAAATCCACATTTGTGGTGGACGGCCAGCCGCTCTGGTGCATTGCCGCCACTCATGACATTGGTTTCGAACGCGACCAGCGCAACAACGGCCTCACTCACAAAATCGATCCGGCCATCGACGGCGAACGCGAATACGTGAACGACACTCTTTCCGGCACCGGCATCGTCGTCCAACGCACGCATGTGACGCCGGCCGATCCGCTCACCACCGCGAACACCGCCACTGGGGGCAGCTTTCACTCCGACGGCCGCATTCTCGTGCTGGTTCTAAGCCAAGGCCCAGCCGACGCCGCACAGTAGTACCGTCTTCGCCCAACAACCGCCCGTGGTCGTCGCGAGTCCCGCCTCGGCGGGACTCGGCCGCCGAATCCGCTCCTTAACCAAAGGTGCGATTGGTGACTAAAACCTTCACCGCCGTTCATGCTGGAACGTCGCCAACATCAAAACGTCTTCAGTAACTGCCCATGCGACTCAATCGAATTTCTCTATTTGGGTCGAACGGGAGTCCGTCAAAGGTCTGCGTCGGATAGCGCTCTGCAATGGCGACCCGACTCGCTCATCGCAAATCCATCACAAAAATCCCATCATTCGCAGAACCCAGATACAACTGGCCACCATCGGGAGACGCCGTCAGCACTGGAAAGTCGTCACCGGCGCCGTCTGCGCCCCTCTCACCGGTTCGCACCCGGGTCCATGAATTGCCCGCATCGCTCGACTGATAAACGCCTCCGCTCCGCATCGAGACCAGCCACCGCGAGCCGGCGAAGGCCGCGTCCGCGGGCTGTGAGCCCGGCAACCCCTGTTCGACCTTCGCCCAGTTGCGTCCCCGATCGCGCGACGAAAATACACCGCTGGGCGAAAACGCCAGCAGCGTATCGTCTCGCCAGATCAAACGCAGCACTCCGCCCGACTGCAAGCCGAGGTCGTGCCAGGTCCATGTCTGTCCCGCGTCGTCGGAATACACCATGCCACGCGACGAAGCGACGCGAATCGCCGTCCCATCGGCGTTTGCTTGCACCGACCGCACCGGTACATCCTCCGGTCCGAACGGTATCTTGCTCCACGTGGCTCCGTTGTTCTTCGAGACCAACAAACCGTCATCCGTCGCCGCGTACCAGGCCGTGCGGCTGAACGCCAGTTCCTGGATCTTTGAGCCGAGCGATCCCTGACGCACCCAGGCATTGGCACCGCGGTCGAATCGAGCCAACCCACCACTCAAAAGCGTCGCGCGCCAGCCGTCCGGTGTCGCAATGATTTCCGCGAGCCCGAGTCCACCGGCATTCCGGCCCATCGCCCTCCAAGTATTGCCGCCATCCTCGCTGATCTGCGCCGGGGACTCGGCATCCTCCATCAAAACGGCCAACGGGTGCGAACCCGATTCCGCGGCCGCGATCGAAACCACTCGCTGGTGAACAAAGCCGTCGTTCGCGCGCCGCAGGTGCGCGCCGCCATCGTCGCTAAGCAGGATTCCCTGCTGCTCGGCGCCCACGATGATCCGGCGGTAGGAAGATTCACCTCCGCGCGCTCCCGCATTTCCATAAACGATGGCGATCGCGCTGATCGTCCAGTCCGCCGGTGTCGCGCGATTCCACGATTGGCCGCCATCTTTCGACAGCCACAAACCCTCGTTCGTACCGGCGTACAGATTTTGCGGCGCGTGCCAGTCCTGCCGCAGTGCATAGGTCCGCCGCGATGAGTAGGGTATCCCCGCGATCTTTGTCCACTGGCCTCCGCCGCTATCGCTGCTGTAGATCCCGGAGCACGCGCTCGCCAGTATTCGCCCGGGCGTCTCGGCGTCCGCCGCCAGACTCAACACATCGGAATCGTCGAGCATGCCATCGTGAATCGCGATCCAATGCTCGCCTCCGTCTTTCGTCTTCCAGGGCAAGTGAAAGGTCCCGGCGTAAAGCACCGATGCATCGAATGGATCGAAAGCGAGCGAGTCGACGTTGCCCAATTCCGCATAATCTTCCGGCGTAATTCGCTTCCAGTTAGCACCGTGATCGCGCGATAGAAACACTCCATCCAAACCTCCCGCGGCAATCAAATTCGGATCGGACGGCGCCTGCGCCAGCGCGCGAAGCGCGTGGCCGTTCAGCCCCGCACTCCTCCAGCTTCTCCCGCCGTCCTGGCTCAGGTACACTGCGCCGCTCTCGCCATTTTTTCCGCGCGTCCAGGTTGTCGCAAACACCGACGCGCCGTCGCGCTCATCGACAATCAGCCCGCTCACCACCGCCGAGGTGTCATCCCCGGCTCGTCCCAGCCGAATCCAGTGTTCGCCCGCGTCGGTGGAACCAAACACGTGGCCGTCCGCAGTACCCAGATACACCGTTCCGGGATGTATCGGATCAGCCGCCAGCGAACGGACGTCGCCGCCCGTCGGCCCGGGAGCCTGAAATATTTGGCAAAAAAGTGCCGGTGTAACAACGCAGCACACCAAAGCGGCGAGAACGGGACGGATGAGGTGCACGAGGATCCCTGAAAATTAGACGATGTTTACCGGACAACGGGTTTTGCTACGTCAAAGCGCACCGCTTTAATTCGATTTCGGCGCAATTGTGTCGGTGGTCCGGACGATATCTCAAGTTCCGACGAGCGCAGCTCGCTACTCCGTCGCTCCGTCGGGAACCAGTTTCACATCCGTGCGGCGATTCTCGTCGCCCGCGCTGGCCGTGCCGGTTACGTTTCGAGTCGTTACACGCGACCTATCGATACGCTTTTTCCCAACCAGATATTTCTGGCAGTTCGCCGCTCGTGCGGTTGCCAATTTATCGCTACGCGCTTCTTTCGGATCGGCGTAGCCCACCAAGACCACTTTTGCCTTCGGATCGCTGTCCAGCCGCACCGCCGCGTCGTCCAACATCCGCTGGCACACGTTGTCAGCATACGAGCTGTTCGTTTTGAACCTGCACGCTGCGATGATGCTTGCACTCGGCGGAGGCGGCGCAGCTTGCACCGTCACGCTCGTCGTGCAATCGCACGCTGAATGCACCGTGTTTTCCGCGCGTCCCGTTACTGTGTATGTTCCGGCCTGTAATCCAGAAGTATCGAGTTGCACGCTCGATCCGGTCCCGACAATCTGTCCGCCGTTGGTCTGCCACGAATACGTCAGCGGCAATCCCGAAGGATCGTTCACCGTCGCGGTAATCTGCGGGCGCTCGCCCGCCATCACGGAAGAACGATCGGCGGCGCAACTCATCGTCGGAGCCGGAGGCACGGGCTTCGGCTGCACCGTTATATTCGCCGAGCAGCTCGCCGACTTCCCCGCGCCGTCGTCCACGCGCGTAGTAACCGTATAGTTCCCCGCCGGTGTACCTGCGGAATCCCACCGCACGTATGCACCGACGCCGGAAACCTTTCCGCCGTTTGCCGTCCAGGTGTACGTCAGGGGATGTCCGTTCGCGTCGGTTCCCGTCGCCGTAAACACCACGGCGTCGTTCGAGCCTTCCATCACCGACGATTTTTCTGCCGCGCACGAAGCTGCTACATTATCCGGCGGCAGCGGCTTTTCCGGCCAATTCGCTCCAGCCAGCTTGATCACAAATCCGTTGCGGTCGGTATGATTGTTCAGGTTCAGGTTGTAGCGGTAGCCGATGTCAAACGCCATGTGCTTCCATACGTAAATTCGGACGCCGGTCACGTTGTCCACTGGATCGCGCGCCCCGAAAGACGTGTTCTGTGTTCCGCGATGCACAAAGATCAGCCCGTCGTACTCCGTCATGATCTGAAATCGCTTGGTCGGAAAAATAATTAGCCCGGCGCCTACCTGCATTTGATCTGCAAGGCTCAACACCAGCGTCTCGGTTGTTCCGCCCGACGTCACGTTGAAATTCGAGTTGCGCATGAAGCGGTAGGACCAGTTGGCCGTCGCCAAAAGGCTGTGGTGCAGAATCGTCTTGCTCGCTTCCACGCCAATTCCGTAATTGAATTTCCCGTACTGCACCTGGTTGCTCAGCAGGCTGCTGTAACCCGTCTGCGTTGGAATATAAAAGTCGTTGCGAATCGAAAGGCTCAGCGGCTTCCCCTTGCGCTCGGAAAATACTCCGATCTTGAATCCCAGATCGATTTCGCCCACTCCGCCGCCATTGTGCGAAGCAAACGGAGCATCTTCCACATACGCGGGAGGAAAGCCGGTGGACGGAATGATCGACGGATAAATCGTATTCAGATATTGCGGATTGAGGGCGTTTACCGACGAAAGGCTCAAAAGACTGGGATCGCCTACGTGGATGTGGTCGTACGCGTTGATCTGAAAAAATCCCGAAAGCCAATTCGTAATTCCGATTCCAAACGACGGAATAAATTGCAGCGATGTGATATCGCCCGGCATGCGCGAAAATTTGTTCGCGCCCATGTCCACATCGAACGCGCCTTTCGGCAAAATATCTCCCGTCTCCAGTGTGAATAGACCGGGGTTGCCATCAAGAGCCGGCATCGGATTCCACTTGATCGTCGCGTTGTATGCCTCCGCCGCCTGGTACGAAGCGTCGCCCGTTGGCGCCGCGTTCGCATCCGCCGCCGCCGCTGCCACTCTCGCTGGCAGCGCAGGCTTCAGCGCCGCCGCCGTCTTTGCATCGGCGGAGTCCCGATTCGCCTTCGCATCGGTCGAACTCGCCAGCGATTCCGTCGTGCCAGGCGCTGCTCGCTTCGCCGTTGTGTCGTCGCCTTTTGCGGTTTTCGCGTCATCCGCAAAACAGCCGCTCACCAACACAAGACTCGCCAGCCCCAGGAGTGTGACCCGTTCCAGACACTTCATTGAAGCCTCCAAAAATTGCTTGAGCCGGATTTCACTCCGTTCTCGCTACTCACTTATGAATGTGCGCGCTGCGCGGTCGGGGATACCCCTCCACTTACTCAAAGGGGCCCAAAAAGGGAGTGGGGCGACTCGTCCCAGGCAAAGCGGCGAAACCGAGCGCAGTATAATTCAGGCGCGCCCCGTTCCAGTACTATTTTTTCTGAATCTCGAAAGCAGCGGCTGAGCCGTTCCGGGAGTGCCTTACCCGCCCCATTCGCGGCGCGCCCTTGTCTGCAAATTCTGCTATACTCCGCACAGTAGTTCCCCGCTTTCTACTCCAGCAGAAAGCGCTAATCCAAAGTTTTGGAGGCGCACATGTTTCGCTGGAGATTGCTCACCATCGTGGTCGTTTGCTTCTCATTTGTTGTCATTCCCAGCTTCGCTCAGTCGCAGGATTCGGCGGTCGATTCGCAGGACGCCCCATCTGCGGGCGCGCCAGGCACCCGCTTCGTCGTCACTCTCGACACTCGCATCTCGACCAAGCAGGACAAAGCCGGTAAACCGTTTCTCGCCCGTACCGTTGACACCGTAACCACCGAAGACGGCACCGTACTGCCTCCCGGAACTCCCGTTCGCGGTCACGTCGTAAAAATCCGCCCCGCCGATCAAATGAGCAAAGCCCGTCTATGGCTCGCCTTTGACGAAATCAAAACTCCGCGCGGTTGGGCCCCTCTGGCCGCCGGGGTGATCGACATGCCCGACGAGCAAAAGCTTCACGTCCTGTTCGACCGCGAAGGCGCCATTGAAATATCTCCCGTCAAGCGCGACCTAGAAATCTACGCCGCCCTTGCCGCCGCCATGGCTGGAGCCGCTCCCGGTGTCGCCGCCAAAAATTCCAAAGACGCCGCAACGGGCGCTGCGGCCGCCGCCGTTGAAGCCTACATGGCCACCTCCGGAATGGGCCAGGAACTCACGCTCGAGCAGAACATGAAACTCGAGCTCGTCCTGCAGCGCCCGCTCCATTCGCGCCGCACGTAACGCGGAAGCGGCGCCGCCCAGGCAAATCGCTTGGGCGGGCCGAAGCCCGGTCCGCGTTATCTTGGTTGTCTTGGTCATCTTGGTCGTCTTGGTCGTCTTGGTTATCTTGGTTATCTTGGCATTCGCCGGAACTGCTGGTAGATTCAGAGGTTGATGGCCGCCGAAAACTCCAACTTGCAGCGCATCCTGATCGTCGAGGATGAGGACAACGCCCGCAAGGGCTATGAAGCCCTGCTCCGCAAATGGAATTGGACCATCCTCGGTGTTGGCAGTGGCGAGGAAGCGCTCGCCAAGTTTCAGGAATTCCAGCCCAATCTGATTCTCGCCGACGTCGAGCTGCCCGGAATGAACGGCCTCGACCTGCTAAAGCAGCTCGGCGATGAAATCCTCCAAATCCCGGTCATCATCATCACCGGTCGCGGCAGCGACGAGCGCGTCATTCAAGCTATCGATGCCGGAGCCTACTGGTACATCGAAAAACCTCTAAAGCCGCCGGTGCTTCGCGCTTTGCTCGAACGCGCGCTCGGCCACGCGCGCGACCAAAAAACCGTCGCCGCACTCACTCGCGACCTGCGCTCCGCTGGAAAAATTGGCGCTCTGGTCGGCACCTCCGATCCAATGCAGGAAGTGATGCGCCAGGTGGAAATTGCCGCGCCTTCGACTGCCTCCGTCTTGATCACCGGCGAAACCGGCTCTGGAAAGGAAATGGTCGCCAGGTCGATTCACATGCTGTCGCCGCGCGCCGACCGTCCTTTCGTCGCCATCAACTGCTCCGCGATTCCCGAATCTTTGATGGAAAGTGAAATCTTCGGCCACGAAAAGGGCGCTTTCACCGGCGCCGCCGAACGCCGTATTGGCTGCTTCGAACTTGCCGATGGCGGCACGCTGTTGCTCGATGAAATCGGCGAAATGCCCGCGCCCACCCAGGCAAAGTTGCTCCGCGTTCTCGAAGATCACAAAGTCCGCCGCCTCGGCAGCAAAGTGGAAACTCCCGTGGACGTACGCGTCGTCGCCGCCACCAACAAAAATCCTGACCAGGCCGTCGCCGACGGCCATCTGCGGCAGGATTTGTATTTCCGCCTCAACGTGTTTCACATTCATCTTCCGCCGTTGCGCGACCACAAAGACGATCTGCCCTTGCTGATCGAAAACCTGCTCGCCGATATCTCCGTGAAACACGACAAGAAAGTCACCTCCGTTGGGACCGACGTGATGGATCTTTTCAAATCCTATCCGTGGCCCGGAAACGTCCGCGAACTTCGAAATGTCCTGGAGCGCTCGGCGATTGCCTCGGACCGGGGTGTAATCACTCGCCAGCACTTGCCCGGGGAATTCGGCCGCGCCACCGCCATGACTACACCCGGCCTCGGCGGCATCCGCTTCCCCGTCGGCACCACCGTCGATGCCGTGGAACGCGAACTCATTATGCAAACCCTCGCGGCCACCAGCCAGAACAAGACGCGCGCCGCGGATTTGCTCGGCATTAGCTTAAAAACTCTTCACAACAAATTAAAGGAATACGAGGCGGGGCGAAAAGATGCGTCTCAGCCTGAAAACTAAGTTCACCCTCGCGACCTCGCTCCTTGTCCTGGCAGTGGTCACGCTCGTCTCGGGGCTTTACATCGCCCGGCTGATGCGCCAGACCTTGCGTCAGGCCGACGAGCGCGCCCGATTCGTTGCCCAGCAGATCTTCCTCGCCTGCCAGAGCAGCTTGCTTGACGCTTCGCAGCGCGGTGACGCTCCCGCATCCGGCAGCCCCGAAGACGTCCGCGAATATATTCGCCGCACTCTTGACAACAGCAGCACCCTCAACTCCGTGATGGAATCGGCCATCGGCTATTCGCCCACCATCTACGAAATCACGATCAGCGACAAAGACGGTATTGTCCTGGTCTCGAGCGACGCTGCGCTCCGCGGACAAAAAGTCGCCGCCCGTCCGCCGATTTCGTCCCTCGTGCACGGCGGCTTCTTCGAGCAGATGAACACCCTCTACGGACCTCCGCAGGTGTACGACGATTCCCTGCCGTTCAACCTCGCAACCGGCCCGTTCGGCGATATCCGCATCGGCCTTTCTTCCGCTCTCATCCGCGACGAAATTTTTCCCGGCATCAAATCCGCCGGCCTATACGCTCTCGGCGCGGTCTTGCTCTCAACTCTCATGGCCTTCGTCGTCAGCCGCGCTTCGCTCGCGCCGCTCGAACGTATCTCCGCTCAACTGGATCGCATCTCCGCCGGTGAATTCGATCTCGAACCGGTCGAACGCGGCGACGAACTCGGCGCCGTCAGCACCAAAATCATCGGCATCGGCAAACAGTTGCGCGACGTCCGCGAAATTTTCAGTACTTTGCGCGAAAATCTCGATCAAGTGATGAGCGGCCTCGAAGACGGCTTGCTGCTCTTCAATGCCAGCGGCCGCGCGGTCCTAATCAGTCCCTCGGTGGAAAAGTTTCTCGGCGGGCGCCTCGATGAAATGCGCGGACGCCGCCTAAGCGAAATCTTTCCCGAAGGCAACGCCATCCGCGAAGCGCTCGAAATAAAGGGCGAGCAGGTTCAGACCGTCGAAAACGCCGAGGTTACGATCGAAGGCGCGAACGGCCCGCAGCGCATTGGTCTCAGCGCGCAAGTCGTCCGCGAGCAGGGTGTGCCGATGGGCACGCTCATCACCCTGCGCGACGTCGAATCTCTTGAACGCATCGGCAACCAACTGCAAGTCTCCGAGCGCCTCGCCGCTCTCGGCCGCGTCACCGCCGGCGTCGCCCACGAAGTGAAAAATCCGCTCAACTCGATGCGCCTCTGGCTCGAGGTCCTGAAAGCCAACATGCCCGTCGAACCCGAGCCGCAGCAGGCCGTCAAGATGCTCGACAACGAAATCGACCGCCTCGATCGCGCCGTCAAAACTTTCCTGAATTTCACCAAGCCCGTCGAACTCATCCTCGAAGAAACCGATCTTCGTGAACTGCTGGACGAAGTCCTCGACGCCGCTCGCCCCTCGATCACCAAGGCTGGCGTCGAACTGAAAATGGATTTGCCCTCACAATTCCCGCCCGTGATGCTCGACCGCCAGCTGATGCATCAGGCAGTCTTGAATTTGCTGCTCAATGCATCCGAATTCACGCCGCCGGGCGGCCGCATCGGGCTAAGCCTTCGCCGCAGCGGTGAGTACGCCGAAATCGCCGTCTCGGATTCCGGCAAGGGAATCTCGTCGGAAGACCAAAAGAAAATCTTCCAGTTGTTTTACACGACGCGGCCCGGCGGCTCTGGTATCGGCCTCGCCAATACCTTTCGGTTTGTACAGATACACAACGGTCAGATAGAATTCGAGTCGGAACTAGGGCGTGGCACCACGTTCCGCATCGAATTGCCGCTGGCGCGCGCCCTCGAAGCACCCAGCGGCAAAGTGCGTGATTTCAGTCAACCGTTTGCAGAAGAAAAAAGATAAATCAATGCCCAGCCGCAATTTGAAATCGTTCGAGTGCATGGCGTTGCCGCTGTGCGCTCTCTCTGTTATCGCGTGCGGGTGTGCGCGCAACACTGCAAAAGCTGCGCCTCCGGTCGCCTCGGTTCCCGCGCCGGTCGATTCCAAACCGATCACCAACATCGCTCCCGATACCAACGCGCTGCCGCCCGTCGAAACCGTCACGCCTCCTGTTTCGAATACTCCGCCTGTCGCTACCGAAATTCCCGTCACGCCCACCCACACCAAACCTTCTCCGCCGCGCAAACCGGCGCCCGAGCCCGCCGCCGACTCGTCGGCTTCCGAACAGCCGTCGAAGCCGCCCGCTCCGCAAATCGTCCCTCAGATCTCCGCCGGCGATCAGGAGAGCTACCGCCGCAAAACCGAAGATGACATCGCGGTCGCTCAGTCCAATCTCGATCAGGCCAATGGCAAACAACTAAGCGCCGCCCAGTCCGACCTGGTGCAAAAAATCCAAAGTTTCCTCACTCAATCACGCGACGCCAGCAAATCCGGTGACTGGGCCCGCGCCCAGGTCCTCTCCCAAAAAGCCCGCCTGCTCTCCGTCGAACTCGTCGAATCGTTCTAGGTTGGCTCTGAACCCAAACTCAACGGCCAAAAACACCGGGCTTCGGCATTGCCACTCCCGTTTTTGCTAAACTGAAATTATGAATTCGTTCGATGTTGCCATCGTCGGCGGCGGGATCATCGGCACGTCCATCGCCTTCGAACTCGCTTCCGCAGACCTGCGTGTCGTCGTCCTCGACCGCCAGGAACCCGGCCTCGAATCCTCATGGGCCGCCGCCGGAATGCTCTCCCCGGGCCCCGACGCGCCCTCCGCTCTGCCTCTTGTCCCCCTCGCCAAAGATAGCCTCCGGCGCTATCCCGATTTCGTGGCCTCCATCGAAAAGGCGTCCGGCAAATCGACCGGCTTTGCACGCCCCGGCACGCTCGAAATATTCACCGGACAAAACGCCGAGCAAAATCGCGATGCAATGCTCGCGCAGTATCGCGCGCTCGATCTTCCCATCGAGTCACTCGCTCTGGGCGCCGCTCGAAAACTCGAACCATCACTCGGACACGAAGTGCACACCGCGGCTCTTCTCGCGCAGGAAGCCACCATCGAACCGCGCGCGCTCATCGCCGCCGTGATCGACGCGTGCAAAAACTCCGGCATCACCTTCGAAGGCGGGCACGAAGTCACGTCTTTTTTGCGCGACGGCAACCGCTGTACCGGAGTTCTCACCGGCGGCGATAAAGTCACCGCAAGATTCGTCGTCCTTGCCGCCGGCAGTTTTTGCGGCACACTCGGCGAAGCGGAAAATCGCAGCGCCAGAAATTCGAACTCCTTCGCCCGCTTCGCACCCACGCATCCGGTTCGCGGCCAAATGCTCGCCCTTCGCTCGCCCGGCGTAAAAATCTCGCACGTAATTCGCTCCGAGCATGCCTACATCGTTCCTCGCGCAGACGGGCGCCTGGTCGCCGGCAGCACACTCGAAAATGTTGGATTTCAAAAGGAGGTCACTGCGGAAGGAACAAAGAAAATCCTGAAGGGCGTCAGAGAGATGATTCCCGCCCTCGCATCCGCGGAAATCGTCGAATCGTGGT
>Ga0302320_10027856_pt1 | contig 10870 bp, 9 predicted proteins | sample Bog_T0_3_FD_202130 | JGI IMG/M metagenome (GOLD analysis project Ga0302320, IMG submission 202130) | Peat permafrost microbial communities from Stordalen Mire near Abisko, Sweden - Bog_T0_3 | ecosystem: Environmental > Terrestrial > Soil > Wetlands > Peat | place: Sweden: Abisko, Stordalen Mire... | reverse complement strand
GCCGGAAGCGCGGCGGATGAGCGCGTGCAGCCGGGCAACGAGTTCATCAATGTAAAACGGCTTGGTCAGATAGTCGTCCGCGCCCAGATTGAGGCCGTCGAGCCGCTCATTCAGAGCGCTGCGGGCAGTGCAGAGAATCACCGGCACAGTGGATTGCCGCTCCCGCAGGTTCCGCAGGATGCTCAAGCCGTCACGGCCCGGCAGCATGATGTCGAGGACAACGGCATCGTAACTGCGTGTCGTGGCGAGCGTAAAACCCTCGTCGCCGTCAGCGCTGAAGTCCACGACAAAACCCTGCGCTTCGAGTCCCTTCCGCAGCAGGCTGCCGAGCTTCTTGTCGTCTTCCACCACCAGGATTTTCACGCCGCCAGCCTAATGCCACCCGCCCAAGGCGTCGAAAAGAAATTCATTAAAACATTTTAACGAAATCTTTCCAAAGCGGTTAATGTGGCGGTGGTCTAGTTGGGTATTATGAAAACGTTAATCCGATCAACCAGCATTCTTCCCACTCTTGCCCTTGCCGTGCTGGCGTGGTCAGCCGCAGGGCAAGACACGCCAGCGCAACCGCGGCGCCATGGCAACGGTGGCCCCGGCAATTATTCCATCGCGCAAGCGACCTCGGACCGCGCACAGCTCAACACCATCGCCTTCGACGGTCTGGCCTTTCTCACCGGGGATTTCAATTGCGACACATTTTTGCCACCGGGAAAAGTATCCGACTTTTTTGGTTTTCAAAACCTGCGGGACGTTGACGGCGCAGCCATGGGACACAACACGGATTTCCTCACGCGCATCGCCAACAACGTGCTGGGCATTCTGAATGATGAACAAACAGCGGAGCTGGTTGAGCTGGGCAAATCACAGGCACCGCAAATCAGCGATCTGGCGCTGAAACGGCTGCCGCTCATCCAGGCGTTTTGCCGCAATCTCGCGGGTGATTTTCCCGCCGGCAGCCAGGGCTTGAGTCGCCAGGCCGTCATGAAATATACGTCAGGTGTATTTGAGTTGAGCGGTGAACTGGCGTTTCAACGCGCGGAAGTTTATGGGAGAATCGTGAGTTCGTTGACCGACGCGCAAAAGGCGGAACTCGCCAAGCTCAAGTTCGGTGACTCGCGCACCTGGCCCGATGGGCCGGAGGCGTTCGACAAGCGCACCGTGTCGCATCCCGTCCATGTGGCGATGATGACCTACGCAAGCGAGTTTTTAAGTTGGTATGCCGGTTCGGTGGAATCGGACACGTATTTCTGCCCGGAAGGCCACGGCACTTATTTCGGCTCGTTTTACATGAAAGATGCGCCAGCGGTGCATCAAAAAAATTATTCCATTAGCACCGCGCTCACGGGCGACAGCGGCGAGGCGTTTCTCGCTGCGCTAGATACGACGCAGCGCGAACAGATTACCAGCCTCGTTAATTTGCAGCGGCAGGATTTGGAGGACATCGTTACCACGCGCCGGACGGTCGCGACCGAATTGCGGCAATTCCTGTCGGGCCGTTCAGCCAGTAAAGAAAAAGTTCTAAAACTCTGTCGGCATTACGGTGAACTCGACGGCGAGTTGTCCTATCACTATGCGACTCATTTTGCCGAGGTGAACAAGACGTTGACGGCAGAGCAGCGCGCCACGTTGAAAAAAATTCGCGGAATCCAAGGGTTCTCTGCCAAGAGTCCTTTTGTTTACGCCGATCCAATTTCGCCGCCGACCATTCCGAACACGGATTTCCTGTTCGTGCCGGGCACATAGACGGTGTATGCGCTGTCTGCGCCCGTGCAAATTTCCGTGCCTCCTTCCGAGGTGAACCGCAAAGTGATGCTGGCCGCCATGAAAGACATTGTTCTCGACAGCGCTGAATTCCGGGTGGTTTATGACCGGACGGCCATTGTTGCTCGAAAACAACAAAAGTGATTTATGAAAGCTGTAACGAATCGCAGAAAATTTCTGTTTCTATTGTCGTCAACGCTGGCTTGGCTCTTCACTCCGGCGATGGCGCAAATCGCCACCCCTGAAAAACCGAAACGTCACGGACAGGAAGGCGGCCGGCGGCGCGGCGCGGAAGATTATGTGCTGCCGCCAGAGCTATCGGCTTTCAGTTGGTTGTCCTTGGTGCTGGGGCGGGTGAGTGATCAATCGGTCACCGTAAACTCGCTTGCCAAAGAAACCATTGAAGGATTTTTTGAATACGGAACAACGGCCGGCAATTATTCCATCAAAACCGGACTGCTCACTTTTCCGGCGAGCAAGCCGGTGGAAACGGTTTTCGCGTGCCTGCAACCAAACACCCAATACTTTTACCGCCTTCAATTCCGCAACCGGGGCGAAGCGAACTTCACCGCCCGGCCGGAGTGCCGCTTTCACACGCAGCGCACCACGGGCAGCACCTTCACGTTTGCGATTCAAGGCGATTCGCATCCAGAGCGTCCGCAGATGAGCGAGCCGAACCTGTATGCACGCACCTTGCTCAATGCTGCCGCCGACAAGCCGGATTTTTACATCTGCATGGGCGACGATTTCAGCGTCGCGCCGGTGCGCGAAGTGAGTTTTGATTCCGTCGCCGAACGCTACATCCTGCAGCGCCCATTCCTCGGCCTCGTTGCGCAATCCGCGCCGGTTTTTTTGCTTAACGGCAATCACGAGCAGGCGTCGCTTTTCAATTTCAATCAAACCGACGAGCGTCACGCCGTCGCGGTTCACGCGCAGAACGCGCGCAATCAGTTTTATCCCACTCCAGCGCCGGACCGGTTTTATTCCGGCGACACCGAAACATTGCCTTCGGTCGGGCTGCGTAAAGATTACTGCGCGTGGACGTGGGGCGATGCGCTGTTTGTGATTCTCGACAACTACTGGCATTCACCCTTGCAAGTGGACAGCGGTTTTCACGAAGATGACATGGGCGGCGGCAAGGGCGGACATGCTGGTGGCAAACCGCGCGATTGGTGGGGACTCACGCTCGGCGCTACTCAATATCATTGGTTTAAGCGGACGCTGGAGACGAGCCGGGCCAAATATAAATTTGTATTCGCTCATCACGTCATGGGTTCAGGGCGTGGCGGCGTGGATGAATGTGACTTGTACGAATGGGGCGGCCAGAATAAACGCGGTGATTGGGAATTTGCCGAGCGGCGGCCCGGTTGGGAACTGCCCGTGCATCAATTGATGGCCAAGCACGGCGTCACGATTTTCTTTCAAGGACACGACCACCTCTACGCGCTTCAGCAGCGCGACGGGGTCGTTTACCAGGAAGTGCCCATGCCAGCCGACCAAGGTTGCTTTGCCTACAATGAGGATCGCTACCAGTCCGGCTTAAAGCTGCCGAACTCCGGCCACCTGCGCGTGACGGTCTCGCCGGAAAATGTGAAGGTGGATTATGTGCGCTGCTATTTGCCACAGAATGAAAGCGCTCAGCAAAAGACCGGCGACATCGCCCACAGCTACACGGTCAAAGCGAAAACGAGCCATGCCTAAGACCCTTTCAGTCGTGATCGCAAGCGCATGGGCGATCCTCGCATTCGATGTTTCGGCACAAGATGGCAAACCGGAAAATGGGCATGGCCATCGCGGTCAAGCCGTGACGAATTATTTCAACGTCGCCGTGCCAGCTCATGCTTATGATTTGATTCTCGCCCGGCCGGAAAAGAATTCCGTCACTTTGAGTGCGTTGGCGTTTCAAAGCATGGAAGGTTTTGTGGCTTACGGAATGCAACCCGAAGCTTGCACCAACCAGACGCCCCTGCGTCAATTCCAAGCCGGAGTGCCGGTTGAAATCGTGATCACTCCGCTGCAAGCCAATTTAAAGTATTTCTACCAATTCCATTCGCGACTCGCTGGCACATCACAATTCACCGTCAGCCCGGAATATTTCTTCCACACCGCCCGGCCTCCGGGTAGCACCTTCACTTTCACCATGACGGCGGACGTGCATCTTGATGAACACACCAGCGCCGAAGTGTATGAGCAGTCGCTTGCCAACATTCGTGCTGAACAACCGGACTTCCATATTGACTTGGGCAATCTCTTCATGACCGACAAACACGCAACGCGTGATGAGGCCGCGCGACAATATCTGGCGCAACGGTTTTATCTCGGTCAGATCGGTTCTTCCGTTCCGTTATTTCTCGCGCTTGGGGTGCATGATGGCGAGAGCAGCCGCCACGAGGATGGTTTGCCCGATAGTTTGGCCGTTTGGTCAAACTTGCTGCGCAAGGGCTATTTTCCCAATCCAGTTCCCGACAGCTTTTACACCGGCGATGCCTTCCCCAAACCGCCTAGCGGTCTTTTGGAAAATTATTATGCCTGGGAGTGGGGTGATGCGCTGTTTGTGGTGCTCGACCCGTATCGGTATTCGCTTCGCCAGCGCGGCGGGGGCGGTGATGGCTGGGCATGGTCGCTTGGTCGCGAACAATACGATTGGCTCGCCCGCACGTTGGCCGCCAGCCGCGCGAAATACAAATGCGTCTTCCTGCACAATCTCCTATGCGGCGACCAGGCCTCGCGCGGTGGCGTGGAAATCGCCGGGTTCAACGAGTGGGGCGGCAAGAATCTGGATGGAACCGAAGGCTTTGCCCAACATCGCCCCGGCTGGCCGATGCCAATTCACCAACTGCTCCTGCGCCATCACATCGCGGCGGTGTTCAAAGCTCATGACAATTTCTACGCCCGGCAGGAACTCTACGGAATTCTTTACCTGATGGTTCCGCAACCCAGCTTTGCCGGTAACGACCACATCCGCGACCTGCAAAACTATGGTTACAAACAGGGAGTATTTCTCGGCAATGCCGGCCATGTGCGTGTCACGGTGTCGCCTGAAAAATTGGTTGTGAATTACGTCAGGTCATCACCCGACGCGCCCTTGGCGGATAACTATGTGATCCCCGCACATTAATTTGATGGCAGCCCATTTAACTTTGCTTGCAAATAACCCCCGCGCAGGTTGGCGATGTTCACAAATCCATGTCCGCGCAGCAGGCAGACAGCGAGATAACCGCGCTGGCCTTTCTGACAATAGGCGATGATGCGGCGGTCATTGGGTAGTTCGCCCATCCGGTCGCGCAGTTCGCCCAGCGGGATGTTCACCGCGTTTTTGAGTTTGCCGAGTTCGGCCACTTCATCCGCATCGCGCACATCGAGGATGAATTCCCCGTTGGGCTGCCAGGATTCTGGTGCGATGGTCGGAATGTCACCGCGCGCAATGTGGCCGGCCACAAAACCGGCCGTGTTCACGGGGTCATTGGCCGAACCAAACGGCGGCGAGTAGGCGAGATCGAGGTGTTCCAAATCGTCCACGGTCATTTTGCCGGCGATGGCGGTGGCAAACACATCCACGCGTTTGTCCACGCCCGCCTCGCCCATGACCTGCGCGCCCAGCAGGCGCTCGGTGCCTTCTTCAACGATGAGCTTGCTCATTACGGGCGTGGCGCCGGGATAATAATGGGCATGACTGTGGTCGCGGGTCAGGCTGGTGAAGAAACTAAAGCCCGCCTTGGTCGCCTGCGCACTGTTGAGGCCGGTGAAGCCGACGGTCATGTCCAAGACGCGCACGATGCAGGTGCCCAGAGCACCGGGATAAGTGAGTTTGGCACCGGCGGCATTCGCGCCGGCAATACGCCCCTGACGATTGGCCGGGCCGGCGAGCGCGATTCGCGCCCGTGCGCCGGTGAGCGCGTGCATGGTTTCCGCCGCGTCGCCAACCGCGTAAATGTCGCGGTCGGACGATTCCATGCGGCCATTGGCTTTTACGCCGCCGGTCACGCCGATTTCCAATCCGGCGGACCTGGCGAGTTCCACTTCGGCCTTCACGCCGACGCTTAACAGAATCAAATCCGCCCCGAGTTTGGTGCCATCGGCAAATTCAACGCCCTCCCGGGTAAAGGCGGTGGCTCCGGTGCCCGTCTTGAAATTAAAGTCTTCGCGACGGGTCTGGTTTTCCAGATTGGTCGCCATGTCGTGATCCAGCAGCGGCAGGATGTGCGGACTGAGTTCAACGACGGTGACTTGCATCCCACGGTGATGAAATGCCTCAGCCATCTCCATTCCGATGAAACCGCCGCCAATCACAACCGCCCGTTTGGGCTTCTGTTCGGACATGAACTTTTCGATGCGATCCATGTCCGGGACGTCGCGCAAGGTGAAGACGTGCGGCAACTGTACTCCAGGAATCGGCGGCACGATGGGCTTTGCGCCCTGACTCAAGATGAGTTTGTCGTAGGCCACCTCGCGCGTTGACCCGTCCGGCTCTTTGACTTGGATGGTCTTGGCTGTCCGGTTTATCGAGAGGACTTCATGATTCACATGCGCCTGAACCCGCGAGCGCGTCCAGAACTTCTCCGGGGTCATAATGATGAGCTTGGCGCGGTTATCAATTTCGCCCGCGATGTAGTAAGGCAGTCCACAATTGGCGAATGATATGAACGGACCCCGCTCAAAAACGTGAATCTCGGCGTTTTCATCAACACGGCGGGCTTTGGCGGCGGCGGAAGCTCCGCCAGCAACACCGCCCACAATAATGATTCGGTTGGGATGGGTAGATGTTGTCATTTGGATTCCGTGGTGCAACCGGAGGCCGAATTGCAATTGGAGGTTTTATTCCAGGGCATTTTTGCCAGCACCTGTGCCAGTCCACAGAAGCCGGTCAAGCCGGCAAACAGCAGGCCACTGCCGACTACGAGCGGGATAATGGCAAAGAACTTGTTGACCGTAAGGGCGAGCAAACCGCCTAGGCCGGTAAGGAAGCCAACCGTAATCTGCACCTGGCGCATGAGCGGCAAAGCCCGGCTCTGACCGCGATTCACAGGCAGTCCGGCGTCAATCCAAGCCTGGATTCCGCCCTCCACAAGCACGCAGCCTTGGACGCCTGCGGCTTTTAGCTTCTCAATGGCGCGGCGTGCTCTTCCGCCGGACTGGCAAAGCACATAAACCGCGGAGCAATCCCCGTTTCGCTCCCGGCAGAAAGCGGCGGCCTTGAACTCGTCGAGCGGGATGAGTTTTGTGCCGGGGACATGGGCGGCGGCATATTCGCCCGGGGTGCGGACATCGAGCAGGAAGGCGGCTTGGCCGGCGTCCATTCGACGTTGCAATTCCTGCGCGGTGACGGAACTTTCGGTTTGCGTTTGATTCATAATCGTGATATGAATGTATAACCAATTAGTGATATGTCAAAGAAAAAAACACTGGCGCCGCTGACGGCGGAAGAATTGGGCCATCTGGCTGGACGGTTCAAGTTGTTGGGCGAGCCGATGCGGTTGAAGATTTTGCAATCGGTCTGTCATGATCCGCTCATGGTAAACGATATTGTGAAAGCCACCGGCTCCACACAAGCGAACGTGTCCAAACACCTTGCCCTGCTGGCGGCAGGCGGCATTCTGGAACGGAAAAAAGACGGCCAGTGCGTTTATTACGGAGTAAAAGACAAGCTGGTATTGCAGTTATGTGAACTGGTCAGGAACCAGTTGAACGACTAGCAAGCCCCGGCGAAACCTTTGGTTTTTTTGCAGGTTTTGAACCTTTTCTAAAAGAGAGAATCTAGCTAGCTTGCGTAAGCTGTTGCTTATCAAGCGCGCGTGGTGGAATGGCAGACACGCCAGACTTAGGATTAAGTAATTGTAGTGGAACCATTTGGAACGCCTTGGAATTGAGTGGACTGCCCGAATTGATTTCCCAAATTTTGGGACCCCTTTGGACCGTTTTGGCCCTGTATTTTGAGCCGCAGTCTACAAAAAAGTATACAAAGGATTTCCCAGACCAAAGTCTGGCGCGTCTGGCAAATACCAGCCGCACGAGTATCCAAAGTATACAAAGCAACCGCTCGCCTGATTGATTTCTGTCGCGTGGATAAAGTCATGCTTGAACTACCCAGCAGAAACCAAGCAGCCTGAACGGGCCGATTGGGGTTGACTGTTTTTGCCGTGGTCTGGAAACTTTAAGCCTTTAGACGAACACCACATGGCGCAGAAGAAAAAATCATCCGTTGCTTTATCCGAAAACGAACGGTCGGAACGAATCAAACGCCAGGTGGTGATTGCTGTTTTCTCCGATGACTATTTGATGGAGCAGTTGGTTCTCAAGGGCGGCAATGCCATGGATCTTGCCCTGGCTGTCGGCACGAGAGCTTCGGTTGATATTGATCTTTCGATGGAGGGTGATTTTCCGCCCAAAGAGAGGGAGACGATTCGTCAGAGGTTGGAAACCCGCCTTCAGGCGGTCTTTGGTCCGGACAATTTGACCGTCTTTGACGTCACGTTGGAGGAAAAACCGGAACGCATCAGTGCGGATGTGGCGAGTTTTTGGGGCGGCTACGACGTGACGTTCAAATTGGTTGAGACCGAGATTTTTAAACAGCACGCTGCCGATGTACAGACCTTGCGCCGAAAAAGTCTCAGGATCGGTGCAAAGGGGAAATTTGAAATCGACATCAGCCGATTTGAATACTGTGCCCGCAAAAAAGCGGTCGATATGGACGGCTACCAGGTTTTTGTTTATACCCCGGAAATGCTCGTGGCGGAGAAGCTGCGCGCAATTTGCCAGCAGATGCCTGAATATGGCCCGGTCGTAAAACGCTCCCGAGCCGGTTCCGCCAGAGCGAGGGATTTTTTGGACATCCAAACGCTTGTTGCTCACTACAAGCTCTCAATGACGAACCGTGAAAACCTCGAACTCGTCCGGCTTGTTTTTTCCGCCAAACGGGTGCCCCTTTCGTTAATCGGAAAAATCAAAGACTTCCAGGACTTTCACAGGCCGGATTTCGAATCCGTCAGGGACACTGTGAAACCCGGTGTGGCCTTACGGGATTTTGACTTCTATTTTAATTTCGTGCTCCACATGGCTGACGAGCTGTTAAAAGCCCTTGGGAACAAATAAACGCCACCCTTTGACGTAATCCGTCTCGCCTTTTTGATGCGTCAGGTAGAAGTCAAATTTCATCGGCATGTTCCGCAACAGGTCCGTCAGAGTTGATTTGTATCCGGCACGCTCAAGGTAAAACCCAATGGCCTGATGGTAAGGGTAGGTGTATTTGAGCTTTTTAAGCATCGCCGTGAGTGCATTGACGGAGAGTTTATCCTTCGCCAACTCGAAAGCCTTGGCTACCTCAAAGACCCCGCCGGCATAAATTGGCCGGACAGTGATGTCAATCAGCGTGCGCTCCAGATTAGTGAGGCGCAGCGGTCCCGAATCTGAAACCACTGTTTGCTCAACGACCCCAAGCTTGTCCGTGTTCCTTCCCTGAACAATGCAGATGCGAAAATCTTTCGACTCGGCAATGTTGGTTGACGTGCGGGGCTTCCCCTTGAATGCCCTGTCAATGGAGGCTTGGGTCATCTCGCCAGAAGAGATGCTGGAATTGAATTGCTCCACTGTCAGGTAGGTTGTCTTGGGCAGTTGCTCTGTCAGTCCGTGAAATTTGACCGCCGTGTAGTACGAAAAATAGCACTCGGGCTTGATGGTCTGCATGACCTCGTAAAGCGAGACCTTTCCCCAGGCATACCGCACCTCCCGCTTGTAGGGGGAGGGGAAGGGGAAATTGAACTCGGTCAACCCTCCGGTCTCAATCAATTGCTTGATAAACTTTGTGGCGGACATGTCCTGCGAAAGCCGCCAAAACTCCCGCTGCTGCGTCAAATGACCGGCAATATCTTTCTGCCGATGAATCCTTGTGGGAAGCTCATCGAAAAATCGGAGGATGTCCGGCTTGGCAATTTGGAAGCGCGTTCGGTTCATAATTCGTTGTTTTAGATATTATATATAATATCTAAAACGGATGAATTGTCAAATCGGTTAACAGCATTTGTGGGCGGTCAGGATCATTGTTGGTGTATACGGCATCTTTCGTCCTGCTGAATAGGTATTATACATAATACCTATTCAGCAAGAAGATCAAGCGCATTTTTGGAAAGCTGCCCCCTTCATTCAGGATTGCGAGGAAAACCGGCTCAGGCCGAAGTGATCGGTCAAAAACTGGGCTTTCCGCCTGTATGCTGCCGTGTATCTGGTATTATATATAATACCAGATATATGGCGGTATTCGTCCGCGAAAACCCCGTTTCCGGCTGAGAGGGTCAACCTTTAAGGATTCCTTAAGAGTTCGACAGGGCGAAACAATAAAACCGGCTCGACTCTTTACCGTTTTTCACTTTGAATCATTGTGACGAATGGCCTTGAGCTTCCATTTCAAATTTTCCGCACCGGCAACAAAATCGGCCGGCGAATTAGAGTCGTTCTTGAAAATCGTTGAACACGAGGCAAAACGCCTTGGTTTCAATCCCACTCTCGTCCTGAATGCCCCGTTTGACACTGACGAGAGGCGGAAGTTTGCCAGGCGATTGACAACCGGACAAAGGATCGAAAGTGAAAAATTGAAAGGTGTTGTCCTCATCAAGGAAGGACAGGTTTTCAGTCACGATCCCGTCCACGGCGACTGCCGCCTCATTCCCGAGCAGGGGGTTTTTCTGACAGTCACGGACGAACACAAAGCCGAGATCGTTTTTGGTTTTCTGCGATTTCCCAAAACACTGGTTGACTCAAACGGCAAAAAAATTATCGACACCCATGTTGGCGGAGACTGGCGCTATCAGGATTTCGTGGACAGTCCCGATCCACGATACCGGGCCATTGTCAAAATGTTTGCCGAGGCAGGCTATTTGAAGGAATCGGTGGACGAATATGTCCGTTGACAGGATTCCCGGACACTCCATTCTTGCCAACCGTTTGCTCACGAACTTGAGTCGTAAATCTGGGTTTTCAGCACGGAGGGGGAGGCACGGCTGATTCATCTGGAGTAAGCGGAGGGGGCTGGCGGTTGGTTAGTTGAAGAAATGACTGGACAACTTTGCGGCTCTGGTTGACCCTCCGGGCATGGTTGAGAACAAGATTGCGCCCGAAGTTG
>Ga0302320_10027855_pt1 | contig 10871 bp, 9 predicted proteins | sample Bog_T0_3_FD_202130 | JGI IMG/M metagenome (GOLD analysis project Ga0302320, IMG submission 202130) | Peat permafrost microbial communities from Stordalen Mire near Abisko, Sweden - Bog_T0_3 | ecosystem: Environmental > Terrestrial > Soil > Wetlands > Peat | place: Sweden: Abisko, Stordalen Mire... | reverse complement strand
GCGGCATCCATGCCGCGGCGCTGTTCGACTTCGACGGCACAATGCTAGCCGTCGCCGAGGATGTCGGCCGCCACAATGCCTGCGACAAGCTCATCGGCAAAAGCCTGCTCTTAGGAAAGCTGCCGCTGACCGATCGGATTGTTTTATTGAGCGGACGGGCGAGTTTCGAACTGGTTCAGAAAGCACTGCGAGCGGGCGTGAGCGTACTCGCCGCGATCGGTGCCCCATCGAGCCTCGCGGTCAATCTCGCGGTTGTATCGGGATTGACGCTGGTGGGATTTCTGCGCGCAACGCACTGCAACGTGTATTCGCACCCGCAGCGCCTCAAAACGAGCATGGAGTAGATCGAGGATCAGCTTAGGCGCGCGTCTGCGCCAAGCCAGCTGCGCGTTCTCGCCGCTGCCTGCGCGAACCACGCGCCATGGGCCCGCAGCGCGTCCATCGCATTCGGATAGGTCACGGAACATCCCAGCGCCGATACGAAGCCGCGCCAATCCCGGTGATTGGAGAACTTGCGCGGCGCAGTGGGACTGTCCATGCGATTTCGCTAGTGGGATCGGCCGGAAACGACCTTGAGTGCCCGCTTCCAAGCCGCTGCCTGCTGCCCTGGTTTGGGCGGATCCAGCGGCGGCTGCAAGGATCCGGCCGAGTTGCGCAGAAAGGCCGCAAACGGCACGTGGGCTGGACGGGTCGTGTGTGGATTTCGCATCGCTACCCCTTTGACTGTGATCGGCACCTACTCTTGGGAGCGAATGTGCCGATCCGGAACCCCTGGCGCAGTCGGCGCGCTGCGGCGCTTAGTGTAGGAATCCGCCCACGGTCGCCTCAGTTAACCTGATAACCGCGCGCCTGCAGGCAGGCCGACATCGCGCGGTTATAGTTGTTGCGGTTACGGTCCACATCGCCCGACATATCCCCGGCGGGCTGGGTCGGATCGAACCCGGTTTGACCCCGCGCCCAGTTATGGCACTCGTACTGGTCGGCGGCCTGCTGATCCTTGGTCTGGCCGTTTTTCGGGTAAATTATCAAATCGTCCTGGGCGCTGTCCGGCGGCGCCGTGGGCTGATCCGCATCGGCCGGAGGGTCCACCACCGCATAGCCGTTCTGGTCCGGCTGCCAGGTGTAATAGACATTGTCGGCGTAATAGTAGGGGCTGCCGCCGATCCACACCGTCGAGTAGTAGGCCGGCAAGGCTCCTATGACCAATCCGACCGGCGGCACGACCACGATGAAGCCGGCGCCGCGCGGCGCGTACCAAACGCCGCCGCTGAAGTAATAGGGGTTACCGCCGCGGTAATAGGGATGATAATTATCCGGCAGCGACGGCCTGAAGCTGCCGACGGGCGCATAGTAATGGCCATGATTGTAGCGGCTGTCGAGCACCTGGCCGCGTCCGTCCATGGCGGCTCGTGGAGCCGGCTGACCTCGCGGCGGCGCGGCTTGAGCGTGAACCGGAGCGGCTTGCCCATGAGGCGAGGAGTTCTGTGCAACGGCGGGGGTCAGGCACAAGCCGCTTAGGATAGCGGGCAATGCCAGCAAGGCACTCTTGAGCATCTGAGCCATGGCCGTTCCCGGGAGTTAGGTAACTGTGTAGCCGCGGCCCTGCAGGCACGCGCCGATGGCACGCCGGTAGGTGTCGGCTCGAGCGTGCGCGTCCTCTATGCTTTCATTCATTTGCGCCTGGGTCTGGGCTGCCTGCGCTTGGGCATTGGCATCGGCGGCCGAGCCTATGACTGCGCCTGTGGCGCCCCCAAGAATCAGGCCGGCGCCGGCGGCCCGCGGGCCCGCGATGATCGAGCCGATGATCGCACCGCCAATGAGGCCGGCGACCGCTCCGGATCCCGGAGGATTGGCGGGCTGCACCACGACGCGCTCATAGGGATTGGCATCCGCCCTGCTCGGATCCACTCCGGTCTGCCGTACCGCCCAGACATGACACTCGTAGCGATCCCGATCGGTCTGTTCCGGACTCTGTCCATTGGCCGGATAGACGTAGAGGCGTTGCGGCGGGGGTCCGGCAACCGCCACGGCGCGCGGCGGGGGCGTCACACAGGCCGCCAACATCGTGGCGGCCGCCAACGGCATGAAAATCTTTGCAACCGGTGCCAAATTCATAGGATTAGAACCTCCAGCCTTGATGAACGCCTAACTCACCCTTGAGTTGACAGCGAATGCCCATGCAAGTTCGAAGCTACTTTTGGGCGGGCTTATGGAATTTCAATATGAACTGGTCGGTTCTGCCGCGGATCTGGGGGTCGAATACTGGAGCCGTATGCGGATCGTCGCCATTTTTCAACAGGCTGCTGCCACCGTCGAACACGAAGCCGGCGGCCAGCACCTCGCGCTTCACAGCCTCCGCGTCGATCCTATGCAAGGTCTTGGTATCGCGAATCCCGGAGCCGGCGGCCGCGGCGTGGTCCAGGATCAAGTAAACCCCGCCGGGCTTCAGGGCTGCGAATACCATCTGGTTGAACACGGTCAAATCGAGCCCGGGAAAATTATGCAGGTCATGATAGTTCTGGGAGGTCCATACCATGTCGACGGGCACGGGCACGCTGAGTTGGCTGTAGGGCTCGACCACCACGCTGACGTTGCCGTAGTGCGGGTCCTTGGCGATGGCCTTGATGCGAGCCGAGAAATCCGGCGCATCCGCCGCCGCCGTGGGCAACGGGGCGGGCACCAATTCATAGATGTGACCGGAATCTCCCACCGCCTTGCTGAAGATGCGGCTGAAGTAGCCGCCGCCCGGCATCAACTCCGCAATCTGTTCGCCCGGTCGCAAACCCGCGAACACGAGCGTCTCGGCGGGCTTGCGATTCGCGTCCCGCTGCCGATCCGCGTCGGGGCGATTCGGGTCCGCGATCGCGGCCGCGATGAAATCCGGAACTTCGGCTGCGCGCGTCTCGAGCCTTGGGGCGAGCAGGATCAAAAGCGCAATTGCCGCAATCCACGTATAGCGAATCATCGGGAGCTCCCATGCACGGCATCGGCCGCAAATTTACCCACGCTGTATTCTAGCATCGCGCCTATTGCAGCGGCGTATGATGTCCGCATGAGTTTGAGCGTCTTCGATATCTTCAAGATCGGCATCGGTCCTTCGAGTTCCCACACCATGGGACCGATGAATGCGGCGCGCAGCTTCGTGGAGTTGCTGGCGGCCCGCGGGCTGCTCGAGCGTACCGCGCAGGTTTCCGCACAATTGTACGGCTCGCTCGCGCTCACCGGCCGCGGGCATTGCACCGACCGCGCCATTTTGCTCGGCTTGGAAGGGCTCCGGCCCGAGACGATCGATTCGCGGGTCGTCGAGCCGACGTTGCAGCGGATACGCACTGAGGGCCGCATACGCCTGATGGGGCGGCATGAGATCTCGTTCGATGAGCCGCTCAATCTGTTGTTCCATGTCGATCAGGTTCTGCCCGGACATTCGAACGGCATGCGCTTCACCGCGCACGATGCGCAATTGCAGGTCCTGGCGCACGAGGAATACTACAGCGTCGGCGGCGGTTTCATCGTGCAAGCGGGCGCGCCGCCCGATGCCGGCGCAGTACCTGCGGCGCCGCCGTTCGAATTCAATTCCGGCGCGCAGCTGCTCGAGATTGCGCGGCAGCATGGCCTGGAGATTCACGAACTGATGCTGGCGCGCGAACGTGCCTGGCGCAGCGATGCCGAGATGCGGGCCGCGCTGTTGCGCATCTGGCAGGTCATGCAGGATTGCGTGCGCCGGGGATTCGAGTCCCAGGGACTGCTGCCGGGCGTATTGGGCGTGCGCCGGCGGGCGCCGAAATTGTATCGCCAGCTCATGAGCGGCGATCCCTCGGGTCCCATGCATGAGCTCGATTGGGTCAACGCATTCGCGCTGGCGGTCAACGAGGAGAATGCGGCGGGCGGCCAGGTGGTCACGGCCCCGACGAACGGGGCGGCCGGAATCGTGCCTGCGGTGCTGCACTATTATCGGCGCTTCGAGCCGGGAGCGGACGAGGACGGCGTCATTCGCTTTCTGCTCACCGCCGCCGCAATGGGAATGCTCTACAAGCAAAATGCATCCATTTCCGGGGCCGAGATGGGGTGTCAGGGCGAGGTCGGAGTCGCCTGCTCCATGGCGGCGGCCGGGTTGGTGTCGGCCCTGCACGGCAGCAACCAACAGATCGAGAACGCGGCCGAGATCGGTATGGAGCACAACCTGGGGTTGACCTGCGATCCGGTTGCGGGACTGGTGCAGATACCCTGCATCGAGCGCAACGCCATGGGATCGGTGAAGGCGATCAATGCAGCGCGCCTCGCGCTGCGCGGCGATGGATCCCACAAGGTCTCGCTTGATCAGGTCATCGCGACCATGCGGCAAACCGGCCTGGACATGTCGACCATCTACAAGGAGACCTCGCAGGGAGGCCTTGCGGTCAACGTGCCCGAGTGCTGACGCCCTAGCCGGTCGCCTGCAGTCCCTGCGCGATGCCGCCGATGGTGACGCGCAACGCGCCGAACAAAGCCTGATCCTCGCGCCCCGTTGCGCGCCAGCGCTTGAGCAGATCCACCTGCATGAGATGCATCGGATCGATATAGGGATTGCGCAAATTGATGGATCTCTGCAGGGTCGGGTCGCTGTCCAGCAAACGGGCTGAGCCGCGCAGCCGCAGCACATGCGCTACGGTCAGCGCGTACTCGTCGCGTATGGCATCGGCTCGCGAACGCCAGGCCTCCCCCGCCAGCGCATCGTAATGGGCGGCGATCCCCAAGTCGGTTCTTGCCAGCATGGCCTCCACATCGTCGAGCAGGTGGGCAAAGAAGGGCCAGCTGACCAGCATGTCGCTGATCGCCGCCTCACCGTGCAGTTCCGCGGCCGCTTGCAGGCCGCTGCCGAAGCCATACCAGCCGGGCACCATGTGGCGGCTCTGGGTCCACGCGAACACCCAAGGGATGGCTCGCAGGGCATCGACCCCCTGGCCGCCGGCGCGTGCCGCCGAGCGCGAGCCAATGTGCATGCGCTCGATCACATCCAGCGGTGTGGCGGCTCGAAAGCATTCGAAAAACTTCGGATCGTCGTCCAGCAGCCGCCGATACGCCTCGCGGCTGCGCGCGGCGATGGTCTGCATGGCGTCGCGATGCCGCTCCGGCAGCGGCGCCGCCCGGTCCGCGTGCGCGGTGACCAGGGCCACCGCGGCGAAAGTGCGCTCCAAGGTACGCATCGCAATCGGCCGCAAACTATAGCTTTGATTGACAACCTCGCCCTGCTCCGTCAAACGCAGCACTCTGCATATCGCTCCCGGCGGCGCTGCTTCGACCAGATTTTCGGTTCGGCCGCCGCCGCGCGCCGGCGTGCCGCCGCGTGCATGGAAAATCGTGAGCGTGATGCCCGAGACCTTGGCGGCCTCGAGCAGTTGAATTTGACCGACCTGCAATGCCCAGCGCGAGGCGGCGATGCCGCCCTGCTTGTTGGTGTCCGAATAGCCGATCAGCACGGTTTGGCGATCGTTGCGCGACGCTAGGTGGCGCCGGTAGGCGGGTTCCCGGTACAGGCGCAGCAGCACATTGCCGGACTGCTCCAGCGCGCCAATCGACTCGAACGTCGGAGCCACGTCGATCGGGCACTCGCCGCTGCGCTTATCGGCGATGTCCGCCCACCGCGCCAGCAGCAGCACAGCCAACACATCCTCGGGACCCTGCGCGCCGTTCACCACATAGGCGCCGACGGCATGGCCGCCGAATTTATGGCGCGCCTGCGCGATGGCCTCGAACACCCACAAGGTGCGGCGGCCCAGCGCATCCAACGTCGAGGTCGGTCCCTGATCGCGGGCGAGCAGATCGCGCAACTGGGCGAGCCGCTCATCGGCGCCCTGCGACGCCCAGCCCGGAACGCCCAATCCCTGCCCGATCACCTCATCGTGCAGCCGCGCATGCTGCGTCACGTCCAGGGTGGCGATATGAAATCCGAAGGTGCGCACCCGTCGAATCAGCCGGCGCACCAAAAAATAGCCGGCATGCCGGCCGCGATTGCCGGTGAGGCTGTCTGCGCAAAGCTGCAGGTCGGCAAGCAGCTCCTCGGGACTCTGGTAGGCGTTGGGACGCCCCTCGTAGGTCGCCTGCAGCCGCTCGCCGAGTTGCCCGAAGAACACGCGGTACGGCATGCGATCGTGGCGCGCGGGCGCCAGGGTCGCTGCCCCCGGTAGCAGGGTGCTGTAAGTCTCGATGCGCTGGGCGAGTTTCTCACTGACGGTCACGCGGCTTGCGCTCTGGCTCAAGGTCTCGGCCAGCTGCCGGCACTCCTGGAAGTATGTCGAGACGATGAGCTGCTGATGCCGCAGCAGGGTCTCGCGTATGGTCTTGCCGTGCACATCCGGGTTGCCGTCCATGTCGCCGCCCACCCAGGAACCAAAGCGCAGGATGTTCGGTATCTCGAGCGAATCCGCCGCCACACCATAGGCCTGGCCCACGGCGGCGGCGATTTCCTCGTAAAAGAACGGCACCACGCGGTATAAAATTTCCACCAGGTAGAACGCCACGTGCTCGCGTTCATCGACCACCGTCAATCCCGCGCGCGGATGTTCCTCGGTTTGCCAGATGCTGGTGATCTCCAGGCGCACGCGCGCCCATAAGGTGCCGAGCTCCGACGGAGTAAGTGCCTCGTTGAGCCGCTCGAGCAGGGACTGCGCGATTCTCTGCTGTTTGCGCAACAGCGTGCGGCGCGTCGATTCGGTGGGGTGCGCCGTGAACACCGGCTCGATGCTGATCGAACCGATCAGCTCCAGCACCTCATCCAGGGACAGCCCGTCGCGATGCAGCCGCGCGATGCAATCGACGATGCCGCCCGGCTGCCCGGTGGTCGAGGCATTGAGATACTGCCGCCGGCGCCGCACGCGATGCACTTTCTCCGCCGTATTCACCGCTTGGAACCAGATCGAGAATGCGCGCGTGAGATCGGTTGCGGTGGACGGCGAGCGGCCCTCAGTTCGACGCTGCAATAACTCCCCGGCCGCGGCATCGCCCTCGCGCCGGGTAATGGCGGCGTGCCGGTCGCCCTCCACGAGTTCCAGGAACGCGTCCCCGCCCTGCTCGCGCAGCGTCTCCCCGATCACCTCGCCGAGCGCATGCACATCCTCGCGCAGCGCCGCGTCTTTGATCGGGAATTGAATGCCGTGACGATACATAATGCTGGGCTCTCGAGGTTGCAGGGGAAATAGTATGAGCTTGTTGGCGCAGATCGCTATATTTCTTGCCGCCGCCGTCGTTGCGATTCCGATATTCCGGCGCTTCAGATTGGGATCGGTGCTCGGCTATCTGGCCGCGGGAATCATCATCGGGCCCGGTTGTCTGGGACTGATCAGCAAGTTCGATACCACCGAATATATCGCGGATTTCGGCATCGTCCTGCTCATGTTCGTCATCGGCCTCGAATTGCAGCCCTCGCGCCTGTGGGTGCTGCGCAAGCCCATCCTGGGGCTGGGCGGGGCCCAAGTCGCGCTGACCACCGTCGCCATCGGTGCGGCCGCCTTCTTCGCCTTCGGCCAGACCTGGCAAACCGCCCTGATTATAGGCTTCGGCCTGTCGATGTCCTCGACCGCGCTCGCGCTGCAGCTGTTGGCCGAGCGCGGCCAGCTCAATTCTCAATACGGGCGTTCGGCCTTCAGCATCCTGCTGTTCCAGGACGTCGCGGTGATGCCCGCCCTCGCCCTGCTGCCGCTGTTGGCTGAGGCCGCGGCAAAAGTTTCCTCCCCGCCGCGCGTCTGGCTGGTGCTCAAGCTGATCGCCGTGCTGGCCATCGTCGTGGTCGGCGGGCGCTACGTGTTGCGGCCGATGCTGCGAATCGTCGCCGCCACGCGCGTCACCGAGGCATTCACGGCGGCGGGACTGTTGGTGGTCATCGGCACGTCGCTGTTGGTGAGCCAGGTCGGCCTGTCCATGTCGCTGGGCGCGTTTCTCGCCGGCGTGCTGCTGGCCGACAGCGAATTTCGGCACGAACTGGAGGCCAGCATCGAGCCGTTCAAGGGCCTGTTGCTGGGGTTGTTCTTCATCACCGTGGGCATGTCGGCCAACCTGAATCTGCTGCGCGAGGATCCGGTGACCATCGCCGCCGTGACCGTGGGATTCATGCTGTTGAAGGTTGGCGTGCTGTGGACCATCGGGCGTCTGTCGCGGCATTCGCGCATCGCAACCCATGGACTGGCATTCAGCCTGCCGGCCGGCGGGGAGTTCGCCTTCGTGCTGTTCGGTCTCGCGGCAGCGCTCGGCATCATGCACAAGCAGATTGCCCAGACTCTGGTCCTGGCGGTGACCGCCTCGATGATCTTGAGTCCGCTGCTGCTGGTGCTGCACGACGCACTGTTCAAGACCAGGGAATCCGACGACCGTCCCTTCGACAAACCGACGGAGCTGTATCCCAGGGTCATCATCGCCGGCTTCGGCCGCTTCGGGCAGATCGTCGGGCGCATCCTGCGCGCGCGCAAGATCGCGTTCACGGCGCTGGAAGCGAATCAAACCCAGGTCGATTTCCTGCGGCGCTTCGGCAATCAAGTGTTTTACGGCGATGCCTCGCGGATGGAACTGCTGCGCGCCGCGCATGCCGAGGAAGCGGAGGTTTTCGTGCTGGCCATCGATGACGTGGAAGCTTCGGTGCGCACCGCGGAAATGGTCAAGAAGCAGTTCCCGAACCTGAAAATATACGCACGCGCACGCAACCGGCAACATGCATTCCGGCTCGCCGATTTGGGGGTGCGTTACTACGTCCGGGAGACCTTCGCCTCGAGCCTGGAGATGTCGGTTCAGGTCATGGAGGGGCTCGGGCTATCGAAGGCCGCTGCTGTGGATACGGTAAGCCGCTTCCGCGCTCACGATCAGCTGACCTTTGCGAAGCAGCTTGCCGTCAAGGACGATGACAAGAAGCTGGTTGAAACCAGCCGGGAATCGGCCGAGCAACTGTTGCATCTGTTCGAAGCGGATACGGGCCAGGCCGAGCCGGCGCCCGCGGCGCGTTAGCGCGAGTTCAGCAATACCGTGGTGTCGAAGCTCTCGAAGCCGGTGAGAACCCGGCGGTAGGCGTTTTGCATGATGCGCTCCGCATCCTTGTCGGCGCGCGCCCCCAGCAGCATGCGGATCACCACATCATCCTGCGGGCGAGCCGTATCCTCGCTCAACAGCTGATAGCTGAAGCGCGCCAGCCGCTGGTTCATCTCGTTGGCGAATCGCAGTCGCGAGACGTCGCTGCCGTCGGTTGCGCCCACTTTCGCCTCCTCCGTGACCTCGAAGATCAGGCGCGCAACGAAGCGCGCCTTGTCGACCAGCCCTAGGTCGCTGAAGAACTCGATTTCAGATTGTATGTTCATCCTGCGGGGAAGAAGTCTATAGGTTTTGTGGCCGTCAGCGTAGCCACGTCTTTTGCATCGAACTTGAACAGGCGAATACGCGCGAGCAGCTTCGACTCGAATTCGGGGTCGTTGAGATCGGAGGACACCACCCGGGCCGCGGTAATGTCGCCGGACGGGGCAATGGTGATCTCCAGCACCACCTTGCCCTGCAACGCTGGGTTATCGCGCAGTGCGCGCGCATACATCGCATCGATGGCGCCTTTGTTCTTGGTGAACACCAGGGCAATCTCCTCCGCGCCGCGCGAGGCTTTGCCGCTGCCGCCGCCACGGGTCGAACCCTGGCCTGTCCCTGCCAGCCTCGGATCCTTCACCTGGCTTGCTTGGTAGCCATTCAGCGACCCTGAACCGGCCGCCAGGCCGCTGCTGGTTGGGGCGCTGATTCCGCCGCTGGTGCCGCCGGTCTTGGCCGTGATGAGCGCGCGCTGCACCATGCTGACGTCGCCGGGATCGGTGGTCTTGGGCTGATTCTTGGCGAACTTGTCCAAATCGACCTGATCGCGCAGCGCCGCCAAATCGTCCATGCTGGCCAGCAGACCGCTCTTGGAGGCTTTCACGCGCGGGTCCACCGGTTTCGGCGCCGCAGGTGCCGGTTTGGCAGTCTTGTCGATTGCCTTCTGGGGTTGCGGCGGCGGCGGGGGGGGCGGCGGCGGTGGCTCCATCACCAGCTGCACCACGCGCTCGGGCAGGGAATCGGTATTCACGATGCGCTCGTGCTTGGGCAGAAACGGCACGAGCACCGCAAAGATGGCAAAGACGATGGCGAGATTGCGCAGGATGGTGCGAAATCGCCGTTCCATCTCCTCGGCCGGCGACCACGGAAGCTCGTAGCGTCGGTAGAAAGGCGCCAATCCGGTCGCCGTGCCGCGCTGGGCTGGATTTGCGGCGGTCATTTAAGTAGCCGCCCGCTCGCGTTCGACCACCGCGAACGACACCTTGCCGTATTCGGCGTCGCTGCAGGTCAGCATGATCTTCTTCAGCACGCTGTAGGGCGTCGCCTTGTCGCCCATGATGGTGACTTCACGCTTGGAGATGTCGCGCTGCTGCTCGCTGTTCAGCATGGTCGCGTTCTGCGCCAGCAAGGCGGCCTTCAGCGGCTCGAACACCTGGCCTTGGTTCGCGGCGACATCGGCCACCGATCCGACCACCTTGCCGTCCACCAGCACGGAGTCCCTGGTGATCATCACCACGACGGCGGCGCTCGGTTTGCGATCCGAGAGGGACTGCGGAATCGCGATGTTCTTGGTATTCGGCAGAATGTCGACGTCGGCGGTATGCGCGAGCAGGAACACCACCAGGATGGTCATCATGTCGATGAACGGAATCAACGCAAAATGGTTGGCCCCGTGGCGGCGCTGGCGATGACGCTTGATGCGGTAGGGAGTCATGTCGGCGGCGCATCCGCAATGGCGATGTCGGGGAACAGTTCAGCCTTGGAGAACGGCGCCACGGGCAGTGCATACACACGCACCGCGTCCATGACCTGCACCAGGGTGTCGTAGGAGGTTGCCGGACTGG
>Ga0302320_10027851_pt1 | contig 10872 bp, 15 predicted proteins | sample Bog_T0_3_FD_202130 | JGI IMG/M metagenome (GOLD analysis project Ga0302320, IMG submission 202130) | Peat permafrost microbial communities from Stordalen Mire near Abisko, Sweden - Bog_T0_3 | ecosystem: Environmental > Terrestrial > Soil > Wetlands > Peat | place: Sweden: Abisko, Stordalen Mire... | reverse complement strand
TCATATTCCAATGTGGCCGGTTTCAAAACTTGTAAGCAAAGCGTATCTAGATTATCAGCATAATGAACAACAATTCTCTGAGAGGCTGAAGAAGAGAGTGGCATGGCCAGTGATTATATCTCTCGAGTTCAGAAGGAATTCAATTTAAAGATACAATGATATTAACCAGTCTGACAGATATCACTGGTCCTGCTGATGCTAAAAAGGTAATTCTCGTCACCTACGACATTTTCGGCTTCTCTCCCCAACTCATCCAAGGAGCCGGCATCCTCGCCTATTCCAACAAAACCTCCCCTTACCGAATCACCATTCCCGATTTCTTCAAAGGCGAAGGAGCACAACTCGCCTGGTATGCCCCAGGTTCAGAAGATGGACCGGCAAAAATCAAAGAGTTATTCGCGATCAAAGCTTCCTTTTCAGGAAACGTAGCTGTCCTTCCCAAGATCATTCCAGAATTCACCGCTTCAAACAACACCTATTGAAGAATGGGGAGCTCTCGGCATGTGCTGGGGAGGGAAAGTTATCGTGCTCGCTTCTGGGGAGGGGACGGCTTTCAAAGCAGCTCCTCAATCATCTCCAGCGATGTTGGACCCTAGCGAGGCTTTGAAAATTTCAATTCATTTCGCAACTCTGGCTAGTGGTGCGGAAAAGAAGGAAGACGTAGAGGCTTCTGGGGAGAATTTAAAAGGTGAGGAAGTTGTGGAGATTTTTGGGGATCAAGTTCATGGGTGGTTGGCTACAAGGTGAATTTGAAGCTTTTTCCTTTTGTTGCTACTCAGCGTTTCTTCTTCGGCCTCCGAGAAGCCTCTGCCACCACTTGGTGTTACTGGCAGGGTCTCTTCTCTTGCCCAGTCTTTAATCCTTGCTACTCGATCATTAGATTTGAAAATTTTACTAATAATTATAGGGCCAACCTCGAGGACCAAAGGAAAAGGGAGGAATATTTTCGAGGATACGGGATCCTTTTGGGATTTTTTGGAAAGTACTTGTAAATCATACCACTCAACGCCGGCGATATATGGTAGACATACGATGTTGATAGAATTTAGTACCTCGTCCCTCAGTTTTTGGTAGAAAGTAAAGCCAAGAATGGTTGATTTTTCGTCAGCAGAGTCCCAATTGACAGTGCACGAGAGGCAAATCCTCTATGCAATTTACTTCTTCAGTCTGGGCGATTTCCGGCTGAATGTTACGCAATAATGATCAACATTGGCTCACGCAATGGGGTGCCAATTTCGATCCAATCGAGTGGTTCATACGAATGCGTGTCTCTCTCTCTCGATCCATGATGTTCATTAAGTGTAAGCTTATTCAGAATCATATCTGACTCCAGCGTTCAATATCGGTCCGAGCAGCTTTATGCTACGCAGAGGAGAGCTGAGGAGCCTGAGTTGAAGATACATCTGCGTTACAAGCCATTGCGGTTGTGCCACCCACCACGCGCGATACTCTGTGGTGCTACCTCCGGAGCAGAGCAGATTGCTATTTTGGTTTGTGTTCAATTGAAACTTGAAACGAAACATGCTCGCTCTCGCCAGGACTCACCAAGCTCGGCTTAGTATATGTAGGCGTTTTCTCGTCTTACCTTCGCTTCCTTCATACAAGCTTTCCTTGCATGCAGCCCGCATTAATAGCTAGTGGCAGCCTTTCATAAATAGAGAAGGTGATGCCATTGGCGTTTTGAGGGATTTTTGTACATTTTCCCCCCCTCACTATGAGGCATTTTAGCCTACTCGAATCAACTTTCAACGATAAGGCTAGGCATCGTGGGCCGTCAAGATAAGAATCCACCTCTTTGGGAAAAATTCCTTTGTGCTTTGCGCGTATATACTCCGCGTTGCATGGTTCAATATCGATTTGTTTATGGCAAAATGTCATATCGAAATGTGACATGGCGGGGCATGCGAGAACGAGGCTGTCACTCTCTCCCGTGTCTGAAGTAGTAAGGGAAGAATACGCCTCAAGTTCGCCTCTTTTTCTTGTTAGCTGACTGTGGCGTGGTAAATCGAAAGAGTATATAGAGGTTAAGTAGGGGCTTCACGTACATCTGTTTCCTACGTCAATTTTCTTGCCCTTTTTTTCACTGCCTTTTGGTGCATTGCTCTTGTTTCCCGAGGTTTCCGTTGTGCAATTCCTGCCATTGTGCGAACAGCTTCCCCAACCATGGCAGACGGTCAGCGCATTCAGTTTGGAGATGATATTCATTCTGTAAAGCAGTCGGAAAGTTCTCCCTATGCAACTGCGCTTGATAAGTCCAAGATGTCTCAAAAAGTCACCGGCTTTGATATTGAAGAAAAGGCAGTAGAGATCGCAAATGCAGATCTAAATCACAAAAAGAAACAGGTACGTCCGGAGTTGAGCCCGATTACTTCAGAGCTGACCTCTTGTGTGTTCAGACTTACACGGGATGGATTCTGTTATGGCTAGCATATCAGTCTACAGGCGTAATTTATGGCGATATTGGTACATTTAGACTTATGAATCGCTATGAGACTCTACTGATTGACGACTCACAGGTACTAGTCCTCTATACGTCTACTCGTCAACCTTCACAAGTCAACCAAGCTACGATGATCTCGTTGGTGCGCTCTCCATCATAATCTGGACTCTCACACTCATGGTATCCGTCAAATACATGTTCATTGTTCTCTCGGCCGACGATGACGGAGAGGGTGGTACTTTTGCACTCTACAGTCTCCTAGCCCGCTACGCCAATATAGTGCAAAGAGACCCCAATGTTTCAGGGACAGTAAAAATGGAGCGTCATTTAACAAACGACATGAAGCCACTGAACAAGAGCGTGAGGAATTTTCTTGAGAGATCTAAAATTGCTAGGATTGCCTTGAAAATTCTTGGCGTTCTCGGGGTTGCTATGGTTATGTCGTAAGTTTTCCCTGAGAGACGCGAAATCAAATGAACGAGGAAATCAGCGAGGAAAGTGGCAGAGAAGAATGTTTCGAGAGCTTGGGAGCGTTCAAGTTAAAACTTCTTATATTGCCTACGATATTCGTTGAGATTGGCAAGGGCTTTGTGGCAACGGTTTGAAGAGTCTAACTTGTTATAGTGATGGTGTTCTCACACCCGCGCAGTCTGTCCTTGGAGCTATCCAAGGAATCGAAGTTGCAAAACCAGACATCTCTAGCTCCACTATTGTTGGGACAACATGCGCTATTCTCATTTTGCTCTTCGCAATTCAGCCTTTTGGTACCCACAAAATTGCCAGTACATTCGCCCCAATTGTTATCATCTGGCTTCTTTTCAACTTCTGCTGTGGTGTCTACAACCTGGCGAAATTCGATTATACTGTTCTAAAGGCTTTCAGTCCTTACTTTGCTGGGCATTACCTTATACGTAACGGCAAAGAGGGGTGGAAATCCCTCGGTGGACTATTGCTGGCATTCACGGGAGTTGAGGCACTGTTTGCAGATCTAGGAGCCTTCAGCAAAAGAGCTATTCAGTTGTCTTGGCTCGCCTTTTCTTTCCCGTGCTTGCTTCTCGCTTATATTGGGCAGGCAGCATATATCTCTCAGGATGCTACCGGAACAGCTTATGCTAATCCTTTCTTCAACACTGTTATTCCGGGCACATTCTATTTCTCTTTAGTTATTGCCATCCTAGCAGCCATTGTAGCATCGCAGGCTATGATCACTGGAGGTATGATTGGGTTCCTTATTTACACGATCCCCAACGGGCGCTTGCAAATAGTTGCATCTGCTTCACCTTCGAAAGGAGAGAAAATCAACTTCAGTCCTTCAGAAATTTTCCAATTTGGGAAACGGCTAACTTCCTGATCAGCATTCCAACTGTTATCCCAGGTCATGAAGATGTCTTACTTTCCTCACATCAAGACCGTCCATACCTCTAAGCTATTCCATGGACAGATCTATATGCCATTAGCCAATTGGTTGTTGATGATTGGCACGGTTGTTGTGACTGCTGTCTACAGTAACGTAAGTCGCTCACCTACGAGGAGTAATCTACTCCAAAGGGCCCGGCTAATAAGCCATAGACCACACGTCTCGGAAATGCCTACGGTGTATGCGTTATTTTCGTCACATTCATCACCACCTGCATGGTATCCCTAGTCGCCATCGTAATCTGGAAAATCAATATCCTCATTGTATTGTTCTTCTTCCTTACTTTTGGCTGTCTTGACGGGGTCTATCTTTCCTCCGCACTGGTCAAAGTTCCAACGGGTGCATGGTTCACACTTCTTCTAGCCGCTATTCTCTCCTTCATCTTCGTCCTCTGGCGCTATGGCAAAGAACAACAATGGGCTTCCGAAGCCAAAGATCGTTTCCAACCCTCCCATCTACTCTCCAAAACCGAAGGTGGCATGAAACTCACCGACGCCTTCGGTGGCGGCAGAATCATGGAAGTTGGTGGAATTGGTATCTATTTCGACAAAATCGGCGACATGGTCCCGATAGTATTCACCCAATTCGTCCGCAAATTCCTTTCCAGACCGGAGATCATCGTTTTTCTTCACATTCGTCCGCTATACATGCCAACCATCCCAGAAGCCGAACGGTTTGTAATCACCCGAACCGCTATTCCAGGCTGCTACCGCATCACGATCCGTCATGGTTATACCGATGACGTTGTCACTCCTGACATTGGACGCATGATCGTCGAACATCTCGTCCTCTTCATCACCCGCGATACTTCATCCACCGCCTCTTCTGCTTCATCCGCAGAACATTCCCCCGAAATCCAAACGGAGCTCGATGCTATTAATCGCGCCGCACGGTCTCAGATCGTTTATATTATGGGTAAAGAACAAATGAAGATTAAGAAGGGAACGAATTTTATCAGGAGGTGTTTGTTGATGTTGTTTTTGTGGATTAGAGAGAACTCGAGGACGAAGATGGCGGATATGAAGGTACCTTTTGATCAATTGGTTGAGGTGGGATTCATTAATGAGATATGACAGGATGGATGCTGGGGTCGGGAGAAGAGGGGAGGATTAGGTTTTGGGGATTCCGCGGCACTTATCTTTGAATAGTATTAGATATTGATAATATTTGATGAACTCCTATGCTTTTTTTTTTCGTGAGAGGTCCCGATACATGAACAAAGAGGCGAAATATGTGATCTACGAGAAAGTGTTGCTAGAGATAATAAAATAGATTGCACTCTATCTGTTCCGACGTCTACTTTCCTCTTCGTTTCTCTCTAGATTTGATGACAGTATTTGAATATTTATCTTCCATACTTTGAGGAATACAGCTTTTTGAATTATCTGTCGAAATTTTGCAGATAATCTATTGAAACCCACCTGTGGTAGTAGATAATCTGGTGAATTTATTCAATACTCTAGCAAAATTGCGTGAGATATATAACCCCCTTCAAATTTAAGAGTCTAGCTAGCTAATACAGAACTACCTAGCCTATTTCTTCGTCCTCTTAATATGTTGATCAAGGGTTCCCTGCCCCTTCCTCTTCGCTCCTTTCTTCCCCTCATCCCCACCCTTATTCTCCCCTCCATCATCTTGTGCACCCTTCTCGTCTTCCTCCACAGTGCCCTCGTCTTCCTTTCCAAGCTTATCGCCGCCATCTCTCACCACCATCCCCTTACCTTTCTCATTTATTGCATCCTCAAAGGTCTTCCCTTGAGTAGGACCTTCCGCATCATCATCAAAAAGCTTCCTCCAACTACCATCTATCACCCTTTTATCATCTCCATACAAGCCCACCCCATAGGCCTTCTTCATTCCATCCAAACAAATCGTTCTCCTCTCTCCAAAATCAAAAATCCGTTTCGGATATATTCCCTCGTCTTGTTTTTCCCCATCGCCTTGAATCTTAACTCCCGCCCTTTTCAAACCTTGTAACGGCGCCTTCCAGGGTTCATAAATGTACTTCTTATCCAGCTTCCCCAATTCCGGCACATATCTCCTCACAAAATCCCCCTCTTTGTCCCATTTCTGCGGAAAAGCAACGGGAGAATAACATCTGTAAAACTGTGCATAAAAAGCCGTACAACTCAACCATTGCCAATTTCCCGCATTACAAGCCGTCTCATGATCAATAAGCCATTCTTCAAAGACCTCTGCGCCCCTCTCCCAACTAACATAACAACCTCCTCTGGTCAAGAAACACGCTACCGCATGACGTCCCAAATGGTGAATCCATCCTTCCTGTCTCAATTGCCTCATAAGCGCATCAATCCACGGGAATCCAGTAAGACCGTATTTCCACCTCTGGAACCATCTTTCCGCTTCCGGGGAATCAACATGATAAGAACTTATAGGCAGTTTCGTCTCGTGATTGATCTGTGAAGGCAGATGCCAGGGAATAAACCGGCAATGGGAATTATACATTGTTTGTCCGAAAGAATAGCCTAGAGCGGCTTGAGCGGCGAAATACATATCTCGGAAGAATAATTGGCCTGTGAGAGAAACAGGGGGTTGAGAAGCTTTTCCTTTGGGGTATGAAGAGACGATGTCTTGGACTCGCCAGTAGAATTCCCGTACGCTTAAGGCGCCAAAATGGAGATAAGGGGAGAGGAGGGTGGTGGCTTGTGGTTCGAAAGCCGTTGGGGCAGTCTTAGGTTTTTCAAATGTTGCGGTATATTTTTTGTCTGAAACTATTTTGTCAAGCATGGAAAGGGCTACCGACTCGCCTCCGCGGTGGGGTGTTGTTGCGGCTGGTATTCCCAATTCTCTCATAGTAGGGATAGCGAAATCTCCGTTTGGCCCAGATATCCTTTCGTAAGATTTGTCTCTTTCTTTCCTCGAGGCACGGTTGAAATCTGGTTCTTGAAGTGGCTGGTCTTGCTCGGAATCGAGTTCCATTTCTCCTGGATCTGGTAATGATTTCGGGGAGGGTATAGGTCGAGGAACATCACCAATTTTTGTTCCCGCAGCTTGCAGTTGAGTGATGCTCATAGTTGGTTTACCATGATTCTTTTCAACCACCTCATCCGAATCCCAAAGTGTTCGGCCTGAACGAATAATGACTTGCACTCCTGCCTCAGTAGCCATTTTCAAGATTTCGGCGTCCCGATCTCGTGCATATGCATCAGTATCTTTCTCGAAAACGAGATGAGTGATATTCCAGGCTTTGAAGAGTTTTGGAAATAGAGTTTGAGGAGCTTCCCTCAGGAGAAAGAGCTTTGAGTTTTTGTTTAGTTTTGTGATGGATTTGGACACGTCGTTTTGACAATCAATTCTAGACAGATATGTTTAGAGAATGATTTCTGGATAAAAGAGAAAAACTTACAAGAATTGCCATCGATTGGGCCCAACTCTAGCTCTGTAGACATAGTGAGGATCCCATGTCCAGACCGGCTATTGGTGATCGGGATGTCAGTTCGTACCTAGTTGGAAGGGTTTTCAGAAGTGAAGGATATTTTCTCCATTTGGAAAGCGAGGCAAGTACATCAATACACGCAAGCACCTATCTAAGGATCGGGTAAATAAGGAGCGACTATACGCACCCAAAAGGCTTCGGGATCAAGATCTAATGCAGCTTTCAGGGCTGGAGAATCATGTAAACGGAGGTCTGTCCTGAACCAGTATAGGACTCTAGGTTTTGCCATTGATGCAGCTTCAAAGCCTTCAGTCACAAGAACTGTTTTAATGTTGCTCTTGAAAAAAAATGAAAAATTATCGATGTCTCAAAGGAAGTAGATCAATGATGCTATCAATTTATTAGTTCCCGCCCCTAAATAAGGTCCCTTGCATGGGACCCCTCGCTAACGAACAGGTGTATATATGTCCCCGTACCGTCAACCATCGTAAATGCTGTGCGAACCATCAATTTGAAATCGGGGTATATAACGTCTGCTCTCGTGATCATGAAATAAAAAGACCTAACTGAACGCCGTCCCTGGTCTCGAAAAGCCACGCTCTCAAAGTGCAAACGGATCCAGCACTTCCTCCTTCAGGTCACCCATCATAGCTTGGCAATTCATGCCCCCTTCCACTCACCACATTCGCGGTACCCTCACCTCGCTCACTCGGCAGCATCTTCCTCTTCATCTCCACAGCCTCCAGCGCCAATTCCAAATCCCCATGGCTCTCGCACGTCTCTAGCGCCTCCAAAATCTCTTTCTCTTCCTGGTCCAACAACTTCCACCTCGTGCATTCTTCCTCCCAGAAAAACAACATGCCTACCAGTTTCCTTTGCGCATGAATACTAATTACCGCTACTTGATTTGCAAATGACTTGGTGATCGCGGAGGTATTTACTGTCATTTGCTGTAGCTCTAAGGAGCTGTCTTCTGATGAAGGAGCCGAGAGGATGAGTTGATGTTTGATGAGCGCTTTGTAGATTTTCTTAGAGATTACATCGGAACTGGTGATGCCTGCGACGAGAAAAGAGTGCTCGGAGAGGTAGCGGGGATGCTTAAGCTTGAGCTGGTGTTTGAGAAGGTTGTCGGCTTCTGTTGGAGAGAGGTCGACGTCGTTGGGGTCATCACGAGCAAAGGTGGGGAAGGCATTTGTGACTAAACGCATCCATGAGAATTTACGACCTCGAGCTGCCATTTTTGGGAGACTATGAAGTAATTATGCGCTGCGGTATTAATATTTCCAAGTGGATACCTCTCTACACAGATATGGTGTTGAGAATGAGGGCGCAGCTGTGCGGCGGGGTTTTGTCAGGTGCTTGACTCTTTTTTGTGGCGTGCAAGGCGAAGTCGTGAATCCTACCATTTTCTTCGAATAGAAAGAAACATATTCACGGGGCTTTCGCTGCGTTGAAAGCATTGGTAATGTTTTTGTTTGAGTTATCCAAGTGGTTAACTTGCCAATGTACCATAACTGGGGAAAATATGTTTCTTCTCGCACTTTCATCAGGAAATCTCTGTAGACTCACGTTGGAATTCATCATAATGTACAAGTGTGATGGGATCTCTTGGAGTCAAGTAGATAGGTGCGTCAGCCCATCTCACACTCTGGTGGATGGACAACCTCCACCTCAGTGGGCGGATCGTGGAACTTCATCACGATTCTAGTATGCCACACGAATGTTTTTCCCTCAGGCAGTCGGGTATTAGAGTTTTCGTCTTTTGTCATCTTAGACCACTGTTATCGTCAAGTAGTTTGATTGTTGTCATTTTCAATGTCTTACTGGAAGTGCTTAAAAACATCAATCTGATTCTTTGTTGGTTTCGTTTCCCGCACCCGAAACCATCAAAAGTCCGTCGGGTTATCTCGAGACGTATCAGCTAGAGCTCTTGAAATTGGACTTTGATCATGTAGGATATGGGGGCAACTTCTTGGGCAATGTTAATGCAATATCAGACCAACTTCGCAAGTCACACCATAGCCAGTGAATTCGCCCCACTACGGATGCTGAAGAGAAGGAGGTGAAGTATGCAGTAACCAATGTGGTAGAGCTGCATCCTAGCTGTATGGTGACGAGGAAGGAAAATGGCTTGCAATACGATTTTCATTAAACGATATTCGAAGTAGCGCAATTGCCACAAAGGCCCATCTAGGCTTATGGTGAGAATTTCTATTAAAAAAAAAAAATTTAATTATGGGAAGTAGAAGAGAGAACTGGTATTATAGGGAGAACATTAATGGTGACCATACTTGAGGGACCAGTGTAATAGTCTTCTTGCTCTCATCCCGATCAAATATACTTTGAGTGTTCTGTACCATCTGAAACGTTGTGATTTGGTTCCTTATTTTATCACACATTCAAATATAAATGTTTTTCAAAATATGGTGACTACCACTGGTGGGATTCGAATAATCTCCAAACCTTTTCAGGTTTAAATCAGCAACCGCTGGGATGATTATATCTTACTTTCGACCTCGCTGCTAGCGAGCAATTTGGCTTTGCTGTTAAGCAGGTATTGAACGGGAATTTTCTAGAGAGTTTCCGCAACATGGCTCGCTCTGATGCAGAACCCTTACAAATCGCATAGCATACAGTCTCAACATCGAGGTCATACGAAGTAGGAGTGTCAGGTGTATTAAGTATAAATATGAGAGCGACGGAAGATGGGAGTGATATCAAAAGCTTCGTCATACGTTCATAAAGCAGAAATTATCCAGAGACAATCTTCGCATCTCAGAATGACCTCAATTATGCGTGCGATTGGTAGCTTTACCCAAGGAACGTATACCTCCGCATAAATAGCAAACTCCATTCCTTTGGACTAAATCGGATGGATCTGATGCAACAAGGAGAATATAACAGTCCTCCTCAAGCGGGTAAAACCTTATGTGTTGAGTTCTCAGGATGTGTTGAAAAGCCTGGAGAGGGCGATGATTTCAAGGTTGGGAATGAGGTGTTTGGTCTAACTTATGGAGATATGTCATGTTTGACATCATAGAAACTGGAAGAGAATGTTGACATGAGCTAGGAGCATATGCTGAATATCTGGCTTCATCTAGTAAGATGCTTATACACAACCCTACAGCGGTGCTGTGGACAGTCGCTGCAGGCATTTCAGAAGTATGAGAATTTTATAGGGAAGACTATTTTCTTGCTAATGCATACCTTTCAGACCTGGATCACGGCCACGCAAGCACTTCACTAAGTAGCTGCTTAAAATCTGGTGACAATGTTTGGCATGCAGAAGCATCCGCTGGCTCGATCGCTGACATCTAGCTAGCCAAAGCTGTCGACGCGGGAAAAATCTTCGTAACTATTGGATCCGACTCCAAAATCGAGTTTTGGAAATCCCCAGGCGTGGACGAGGGATCTAATTACATTACACAGGACTAGGTAAAAGCCATTCTCGAAGCGACGAATGCACATGGTGCTAATTTGATCATCGACCTCATCGGGAAGAATTACGCGCGCAGGGAAATTTAGAAGTCGCTGCTATTGATGGAAGGATCATTCAGTTAGCTAGTCTGAGTGGGAATCTTTCGAATGGAGGGCTAGATATTGGACTGTTGCAGAATA
>Ga0302320_10027850_pt1 | contig 10872 bp, 7 predicted proteins | sample Bog_T0_3_FD_202130 | JGI IMG/M metagenome (GOLD analysis project Ga0302320, IMG submission 202130) | Peat permafrost microbial communities from Stordalen Mire near Abisko, Sweden - Bog_T0_3 | ecosystem: Environmental > Terrestrial > Soil > Wetlands > Peat | place: Sweden: Abisko, Stordalen Mire... | reverse complement strand
GTTGAAGCTGTCATGGCGCTTTGCAGTGAAGAAGAGGTCGTCGAATTCTGATATGGACAATCGTAAATTCAAACCGCGAGCCGGGAAAACTCTATGACCATTCCCCCCGCAATCAATGGCCGTCGCGCCTGGCTGTGTGTTGGATCGCTGCTGGATGGACTTAGCACGCAACCGCTGCGAGATGCGCACATTGTCTATGACGAAAAGCAAATACTATTTGTCGGCGAAGGATCTCCGTCGCCGGAATTATTGGCTCCCGGTCAGAAGGCGCCAGATTTGGATCTGCCCGATTGCACGCTGATTCCGGGGTTGATTGAGGCGCACGCTCATTTTTTCCTTGAAGGCGGCGAGTTGAATCTGGTGAATCGCGCGGCTTATTTGAATCAACCACCGGAGGCGTTGCTGGAACACGCGCGCAAGCGTCTCAAAAAAATTGTGGGGATCGGTGTCATTGCTGTCCGTGACGCGGGCGATAAGGATGGCGTTGGTCTCGCGTTGAGCAAACTGTGCGCCAGCGCCAATCGTCCCTTGATGCCCTTTGTGGATAGCCCGGGCGCGGCTGTTCATCATCGCGGCCGGTACGGTAGTTTCATGGCCGAGGCTGTTGAGAAGTTTGCTTCACCGATGGAGTGCGTTAATGCCCGCGTGAAAGCCGGCGCCGCTCGAATCAAGTTAATTCCAACCGGCATCATCAATTTCCAAAAAGGCGCGGTCACAACAGAACCGCAGATGACGACTGAAGAGATTTGTGAGTTCGTTGCAGCAGCGAGTTCATTGGGCAAGCAGACATTCGCTCATGCGTCAGGAGACGCTGGAATTGAGCGCGTTATCGATGGGTGCGTGGATTCGATCGAGCACGGCTTCTTTGTCCGAAGCGACCAACTTTCTAAAATGCGCGACCGGCAAATCGCCTGGGTACCCACGTTCGCTCCTGTTGAACAGCAGATCGAACACGCCGAGCTGATGGCCTGGGATGAGGGAGTTGTTTCCAATTTGCGGAAGATTCTCGACCGGCACGCCGCAAGTCTGGTTGAAGCTCATCAACGCGGCGTGCAAATCATCGCGGGCAGCGATGCTGGTTCGTACGGTGTGGCGCATGGAGTGGGCCTATTGGATGAATTGGAATGGATGGAGCGCGCCGGACTCTCCCCGCTTGCTGTCATCAATTCCGCAACGGGAGCCGGCTCAAAGCGGCTGGCATTTAAAGAGAAGTTCGGTCAGGTCAAACCCGGGTTTCTCAGCCGTTTCATCGTGACGCGCCACTCACCTCTCAGCACGATTGCCAATCTTCGAAAACAGAAGTTCATCGTCTTTGACGGCTCGGTGCTCGACAGCGACGATATGGACGATTTCGCCGGATTGTAAGGACGCGGAAACTCAATGCAGGGAATTTGCAGGAAGCATTCAAATCAGCATTGCACGATTTTTGGCGAATCGATCCCCTTGGTTGCATTGCGCGTGTCAATCACCAGTTGTGACTGCTCGACGATCGCTTTGTAGTCATAGCTGGAGTGGTCGGTGACGATGACGACGGCGTCAAATTGGCCGAGGTTGTCAAGCGGCGTGCAAGTCATGTTGAGGTTGTAGTGGCGGCCACGACCGACATGGGCGAAGTAGGGATCGTTATACGCGACGATGGCACCCTTTTGGCGCAGCAATTCGATGATGGTGAGGGAAGGGGACTCACGCAGATCGTCGATGTCGCGCTTGTAAGCGAGGCCGAGGACAAGCACCTTCGATCCCTTCAGGGCCTTTGAGTGTTCGTTGAGCCCCGCGGCGACCTGTTCCAGAACAAAATACGGCATTCCTCCGTTGATTTCCCCAGCCAGTTCAATGAAGCGGGTGTTGAAGTCGAATTCACGGGCCTTCCACGAAAGATAAAACGGGTCGATGGGGATGCAATGTCCGCCCAGGCCGGGGCCGGGGTAAAAGGCCTGAAAGCCGAAGGGTTTTGTTTTGGCTGCGTCGATCACTTCGTGAATGTCAATGCCCATCCGCATGCACAATTGTTTGAGTTCGTTCACAAGGGCAATGTTGACACAACGATAGATGTTTTCGAGCAGCTTCACCATTTCCGCTACTGAGGGTTTGCTGACCGGCACAACACGGCTGAAGATGGCGCCATACATGGATGCAGCCAACTCCGAAGCGGCCAGGCTGCAACCACCAACTACCTTGGGAATGTCGCGGCGGGAAACGGTGTCGTTACCGGGATCCTCGCGTTCCGGCGAAAAGGCGACATAAACGCCGGCTTCTTCCGCAGCTCGTGTAACTTTCAGATTTTCCGAGTTGCCTTTCTCAAGGAGCGGGACCACAATCTCTTCAGTCGTGCCGGGAAAGGTTGTGCTTTCCAGGACAATCAGCTGGCCTTGATGGATATGGGGCGCTATGGACTTGACGGTCCCGGTAACGTAGCTGAGGTCAGGTTCCATGTGTTCCGTCAGCGGTGTGGGCACACAGATGATCACGGCATCCATCTCGGCGATCCGGGAATAATCCGACGTGGCGTGAAAGCCTCCATTCAGCGCCTCCTGAACGGCCGCCGGCAGGATGCGCACGATGTAGGAGGCGCCTGCATTGAGAGTTTTCACCTTCTCATGGTCGATATCGAAACCGGTGACGACAAAATGCTCCGCACTGAACAGCAGTGCCAGCGGTAACCCCACGTATCCCATTCCTATAATGCCGATTCGGGCTTCCCGGGATTCCATCTTGTGTTTGAAGTAAGTCAATCCCCGAACATCGGAAGTAGTCATGCTCCTGATTGTAAGACCACGCGTGGAGCGATCGCGCATTCGCGCCAGGATGAGAACGCGATGTGGTTGCAATGACGTTCTTGCATACGTGAGGATTGAGACAGCAGGCGCGCTGACCTTCCGCGGCGAGTTTTGCGCTGAAGTAACTCCGGCATCATGCCGAGATTCGTTCCGGCAAGATCAGTCCTTGACTCCAGAATGAGGACTTCGGTATCATCTCATTGTATTTATCAGCAGATGGCTGGTTGCCAAAGGCGACAAACTCTATTCCTCAGTTGTCCGGCCCAGCGAACTTTATCACAGTGCGACACTCGAGTTTTGGTGGCATCAGGCCGGCATGCCTGCACCAACTGCGGCTTGCTGGGTTGAATTTTGAAAGCCAGCCCATGACAGAATGTAAGTTACCATGCATTGTCGCGTGCATTTACCCGTTCTTTTCCTTTCCTCGTGGGGTTGAATGCGAGCCCCACTCTCAGCGTTTTGAGCCCCTGGGATCTGCGGAGAGTTTATGTCGTCATCGGATTTCTGGCAGCGGATTTCATCTTCTGTGTCTTCTTCCCCTGAATTTCAGGGAGGGCTGGCTCTAGATTCTTCGCGTGGCTCATGGGGATCGGCGAAGATTTGGATGTTCCTGGATGGATTCACCATATTTGTAGCCTCGGTGCTGGCCACGATTCGCGAGTATCACACAGGGCCGTTGACCGGCGCCAAGGGGTTCTGGCACGGCACGCTCATTGGCCATGGCCGATCCATGGGTATCCTGTTGGCTCTTCTGGCAGGGTTTACAGTCGTTCTCATTCTTACCAGCAGACGGATGCTGCTGTACTCACCAAAGCGCCTGACCAGCTTCTTGCATGAACAAAGGTTGAGCGTGCAAGCCTGCTTTACCTCTGGCCTGTTGCTCACCGGCACGCTCTACGTAGCGCACGCCGCCGATATTCCCCGCGGCATCGTATTGACTACGGTGGTTCTGGTCACTATCTTGCTGAGTCTTCGCCGGCTGCTTTATCGCATGTTGCTTTATCGTCGCTTCGAGCGCGGTATCGATACACGCAATGTCTTTATCGTTGGAACCGGACCGGAGGCCCGTGCTCTGCGCCATCACCTGGAAAGCATCCGGCATCTTGGTTACACCTTCAAAGGATTTATTGATTTTCCCGGCCCGGATTCAAGCATCACGAATAGTTCAGGCGACGTAGCCGGCACGCTTGAAACCCTCTTCCAAAATACACGCAAGCATTTTGTCGATGAGGTTTTCTTTACCACTGCCTGCGAGCGTGGGATCTTGAAAGGCATACTCGATCAAGCCCGCACACATGGGGTGGACATCCGCATCGTTCCAGACAAGTATGACGGTCTGGCTTGGAATAGACCTGTCGAATACGTGGGACAATTTCCGACGATTCCTCTGCATAGCAGCCACGTTCCGGAGGGGGCGTTGTTTCTCAAACGGATACTCGATATTCTTCTTTCCGGCATGGCGCTCGCGGTTCTGTCTCCGGTGTTGCTGGCCACCGCGATTGCCGTCAAGCTGGATTCGCACGGGCCGGTTTTCTACTCCTCCGAGCGGATCGGCAAGAAGGGCCGGGTATTCCGCTGCTTCAAGTTCCGCACCATGGTGCGCGATGCTGAAACACGGCGCGCGGATGTGATGCACATGAACGAACGCGACGGCGTGCTGTTCAAGATCGCCAACGACCCGCGCATCACCAAGGTGGGCCGCGTGCTGCGCAAGTATTCTCTTGACGAGTTCCCGCAGTTCTTCAACGTTCTGCGCGGCGACATGAGCATTGTCGGCCCGCGTCCGCCGATTGCCAGCGAGGTGAAGGAGTATCAACTGAACCATCTTCGCCGCCTTGCCGTCACGCCGGGGATCACGGGCCTGTGGCAAGTGCAGGCGCGGCAAGACCCGTCGTTCGACAATTACATTTCGCTGGATGTGACCTACATCGAGAACTGGAGCATCTGGCTGGATATCCAGATCATTGCGCGGACCGTCGGTGTGGTGTTTGCCGGGACGGGGTCCTAAAGACCAGCTTCTAGTCTTTCCACTCGTAGCTGAGAGCTGATAGCTGAAGGCTGACGGCTCACCTTCGAGTATTAAACTGAATATGTGAAAATTGCGCTGGCCCAGATCAATCCTACCGTCGGGGATTTCACAGGGAATATAGAAAGGATCATTGCGGCCAGCCGCTGCGCCGCCGATCTGGGCGCGCGGCTTACCGTCTTCTCTGAGCTGGCGATCTGCGGCTATCCACCTGCCGATTTTCTTGAGAAACCCAGCTTCCTTGCGCGCTGCCGTTCGGCCGTCGATGAGCTGGCTGCGGCTACCAGCGATTTGTCTACCGCCGTGCTGGCCGGAGTGGCTCTGGCTTCCGATGGCGGCACGGGCAAGTCCGCAGTGAACGCCGCCGTGTTGCTTGATCGCGGCAACCTCCTGCTCGAGCAGCACAAGCGGCTGCTTCCGTTTTACGACGTCTTCGACGAGCAACGTTACTTCGTCCCCGCCAAATCGCAACAGGTGGTCGAGCTGGACGGTGTTCGCCTGGCCATTACCATTTGCGAAGATGCGTGGAACGATAAGAACTTCTGGCCGCGCCGGCTTTACACCGTCGACCCGATGGAAGAGCTGATGCGCCAGAATCCCGCCGTGCACATCAACTTGTCTTCATCGCCGTTCTGGCATGGCAAGCGCGCCACCCGCCGCGAGATGCTGGCGGCCATTGCCCGGCGCGACGGTGTGCCGGTACTGATGTGCAATCAGGTGGGCGGCAACGACAGCCTGATCTTCGATGGTTCTTCGATCGCCCTTGACGCGCAGGGAGAACTGATTGCCCAGGCGGCTTCGTTTAACGAGGACTTGCTGGTTCTCGATCCCTTCGATCCGCAGGAAAGGCAAGCGCCGGCATCTGTTCAAGAAGCGAACGATACTGAAGAAACCTACCAGGCTCTGGTTCTCGGCACGCGCGACTATGTGCGCAAATGCGGATTTCGCAAGGTTCTCGTCGGCCTCAGCGGCGGAATCGACTCCGCCCTGGTCGCGGCAATTGCCAAAGATGCGCTTGGCGCTGAAAACGTGCTCGCCATCGGCATGCCCAGCCCGTATTCCTCTGCAGGTTCCATTGACGACAGCCGGCTGCTGGCCGCCAACCTCGGAATCCGTTTCGAAGTGATTGGCATCAGCCAGGTCTTCGGCGCATACACACGTGCGTTGGAGCCGCTCTTTGCCGGCGCCGCCGCGGACACCACCGAGGAAAACATCCAATCCAGGATTCGCGGCTGCCTGCTCATGGCGCTCTCCAACAAGTTTTCCGCGCTGGTGCTGACCACCGGCAACAAGTCGGAGATGGCGGTGGGGTATTGCACGCTCTATGGGGACATGGTGGGCGCGCTGGCGGTCATCGGCGATTTGGTGAAGACCCGCGTCTATGCCATCTGTCACTGGCTCAATCGCGCGGGAGAGGTCATTCCCGCGTCGATTCTCGAAAAGCCCCCCTCCGCCGAACTGCGGCCTGGCCAGAAGGATACGGATTCGTTGCCGCCCTACGAGGTGCTTGACCCCATCGTCGAAGCCTATGTCGAGCGCTATGAGACGCCCGAAATCATCGCGGCCACTCACGGATTCCCCCTCGAACTCGTCCAACAGGTGGTGCGCCTCATTGAGCGTTCCGAATACAAGCGCCAACAGGCCGCTCCGGTCCTGAAGGTTACGTCCAAGTCCTTTGGCATGGGCCGCCGGTTTCCCATCGCCGTCAAAGTGCAGGTATGAGCTAGAATTGTAGAAGCACCCTAGTGAAATAAGGAGAAACAGCTTGATCCGTCTGTCCGTGCGTTGTGCCAGCGCCCTTGCGCTGCTCGTTCTTTCCGCGTCCGTTTTCCAGGCTGCTGCTCAGCAGCAGGTCCCCGTGGCGCCCGCGCAGGAGCCGTCCGCGCCCGCGCCGGCAGCCTCCGCCGCGCCCCAGTTCCCCAAGCCCGATCCGGCAAACTTCAGCGCCTCTGTGCCCTCCAAGGAGACCGTCAACGACTTTCTCCAAACCAGTTGGGGCTACGACGACACGCGCATGTGGCAGGTGCAGGCCATTCTCAAGACTCCGGTGGAAGGCATCAGCAAGGTGGTGGTTTACGTCGGCGACAAGAGCGGCAAGCAGAAGCCGTTTGCGCTGCAGTTCTTCACGCTCCCCGACGGCAAGCACATCATCGCCGACACCGACATTGTCACCTTCGGCGCTCACCCGTTTGCCGATGTGCACGCTACATTGCTGCAACGTGCCGATGGCCCCTATCGCAATTCGTCCTCCAAGGACCTGGAGCTCGTTGAATTTGCCGATTTTCAGTGCCCCCACTGCAAGGAAGCCCAGGCCAATATGGATAAGCTCGTGGTTGACTTTCCCAAGGCCCGCATCGTATTTCAAAACAGCCCCATTGCCTCCCTTCACCCGGAGGCGGTCATTGCGGCCGCTTACGGCGTTTGCGTAACCAAGCAGGGCGGGAGTACCGCTTTCTTCCAATACGCCGCTGCGGTATTTGATGGCCAGGATGGACTCGCCACGCCGGATGGTGCAACGCTGACCCTCAACAGCGCCGTGACCAAGGCCGGTCTCGACCCCGCAAAGATTGCCGCATGTGCCGCGACCCCGCCAGTGCAGGCCCAGGTGGACGCCTCGGTCAAGTTGGCTGCCGAGCTCGGCATCAGCTCGGTGCCCACGCTCGTGATCAACGGCCGTCAGGTATCCGCGACTCTGCCATATGGCACTTTGAAGCAGATCATCGAATTTCAGGCCAAGGAAGACGGCGTGACGCCGTAAACCGGCTTCAACCTGACCCGCGAAGTAAATAAACCCCTTGCTCCATCGCCATCCTCCTCGGGGGAGTGCGTCGCAGCAAGGGGTTCATTTCCTTTCTTTAGAGCATGATTCAAAAATCCGCAGTGTGTCAGGGCACGACTTCAGTCGTGCCGAAAGGCCGCCATAATACATAGGGCTTTAGCCCCTGCGGAATCAAAGCCGACACCCGCCAGGCTATTTTTGAAACACGCTCAAGAATTCGTTGCGGCGAGGGGTCTAATTCCCGGTCGTGCCGCGATCCACGCGCATCATCGTCGAGTGGCCTGCCGCCTGCGTTCCGCGAATCACATGGGGCGTAATCACCACGAGCAGTGTCGAATAGTCCTTCTGCGTGTCGTTGCCGGTCAGGTTATTCAGGCCGGGGATCTCGCTGAGTCCAGGCACTCCGGCCAGCGCGCGGCTCTGCTGCTTGTCCAACTCGCTCATCACCACGACGCCCTCGCCGTCTTTGAGCTGCACCACATCGGAAAATGCCTGATTGCTCAGAATCGGATTGCCGTTCACCGCGGATCCTGTAAGGGCCGTGATCTTCATATCCAGCGAAAGGGAAACCAGGCTATTTCGCATGACGTTCGCGGTTGTCTTCAGGGTCAGGCCCAGGTCCTGGTACTCCACTTGTGGAACGTTGGGCACGCTCGAGCCATATTGTGAGAGCAAAGAAGACAAGCTGCTCGAACTTCCCGCTCCGGTGAGCCCGGGAATATTCGGCAAGCTCCCCGACAGGCCCGAATACGACGAGGTCTGGATCGGATAGCGTGTGCCCTCCTTCAATGTTTCCTCCTCGCCATTGCCCATCCGCAGCTGAATCTGGTCCAGTTCCCGCGAATCTGAAGAATTCAGGTTGAAGTTGGCGGTCATTGCGCCGGGCGCCAGCGCGGATTGCGTCAGACCACCGCCAAACAACGCGATGCCATTCGAGAACAAGGAGCTTGACACTTGTCCTGACGCAAGCAGAATGCCGAGAATGGCCAAGGTATCGCCGGGAGACGCTAGCCCTGAGGAGATGATTTGTTGCACAAGGGTCTGGTTGGCATTCAGGATCGACTGCTCCTCGGCATAGACATTGAATGCCGACATGGTCTGCGGTGGCTGCACTCCGGTGTTCCGCGTGCTGGTGTGCGCCACCTGAATGATGCGCACCTCGAGCAGTACCTGGCTCTTCCCGTCAAGCAATTCGCGCATCGTCGCATTGAAAGCATTCAGCGTGCTGGCCGGTGCGCGCAGTGTAATGGTGCCTGCGGAGGGCTCTGTCACCGACTGCTGCGCACTGAAGACGTTCTTGGCCAGGTTGCCCACGTCGGTTAATTCCGTTGCGCTCAACCCGGAAAGATAAATCGTCTCCAATTCCTGGCGCGTGAACTGCTGGCGAAACTCGCGTGTGTCGCGGGCCACCAGCACACGGTGCGCGTCCAGCGAAACAAAAAAGGTGTTGGTCAACAGGCCGAGCACCTGCGTCACCTGGTCGAAGCTGGCGTCGTCGATGTCCAGGCGGACCTGGGTCGTGCGAACGCTATTGTCCAAGGTTGCCTGCAGTCCGAACGCTTTGAAAACCTGCTCGAACACCTGGTGATTGTCGAGGTGCAGGTGGAAGCTGCGCAATCCGGCTGCCGGTTCAAGCTCGACCGCTTCGCCCACGGTGCTTGCCGCTTGTTCGTAGAGCGGCCCTGACTGGCCGCGTACGGCATCGTCGCCTAACTCGTAAAGATGTTGCGTTACCTCGATGTTTTTGGGATCAAGCTCCAACGCATGGGCCAGGGCAGCCCGCGCGCCCGCCTCATCGCCGCGAAGCCGGTCCTTGGCCGCGGCCTGAATCAGCGCCGTTACCGCATGACTGCGGGCCAGGTTAGCCGCCAGCCTGTAGTCGGCGTTCGAGGGATCAAGAGCCGCTGCCTGCTCATAACCACGCATCGCCTCTTCAAATTGTTCTCCCACGAACTGCTTGCTCGATGCAAGGTAAAGCTTTGCCGCGCGGCGTCGTTCGCCGGTCTTCGGCTCTTTTTGCGGCTTCGTGTCTGTGGTCGCCGGTGTCCCAGCGGGCGCGCTCAGGGCAGGTGAGTTCAGGGCAGGCGCGCTTTGGGCAGGCGCTTGTGCCGTTTGCTGCTTCGACTGAGATGGGTTCGCAGCCTGAGATTGTCCTGCGCCGGGGAAGAGAACCAACAGGAGTCCCGCGGTCCAGAATCTCGATCCTCTCTTCGGCCAGGGGCTTTCCGGCGCGCTCATTCGCGATCGTGAGAGTTTCACTGCGCAGTCCGTGGTGCCGCCAGCAGGTCGGCCAGCGAAGTCGCACAGACCTCCGGCTGATACTTCAGCAGTTCATCGAAGCTGTAGTTCCCGGTAGCCACGGCAATCACCGAAAGAAAATTGGCCCGCGCCGCCTCAATATCGCGCGGAGTGTCGCCCACCACACAGATGCTGGCGCCGCTGCCCGCAAACTCCCTGGCCTTGCGCCCCGCATAGCCAACCAATTCAGAACGTATCTCGAAATGGTCGCTGAAGCCGCCAAAACGAAACCACTCCCGCAATCCGGCCTCTTCAATCTTGATCCAGCCAATGGCTTCCAGGTTCCCGGTGGCCACGCCCAGCAGCGCTCCCTTGCGCGCCAGGTGGTCCAGCACCTGCTCCACGCCCGGCATGCGCACCAGTTCCATCTCATGGCGCCCCTCAGCCACCGCGTTGCGCATCGCTTCCAGTATCGCCGCCGTGCGTTGCTCCAGAACCTCGGCGGGAACGCCCGCCTGGTTGCATGCTTCGCGCAGAATCCCCGTGTCAGTGCTGCCATGCAGCACAATTCCCCCCAGCGTAATCTCGAACCCCGTCACGCGGTGAACGCTGGAGGCAAAGGAGTTGAAATGAATGCGGTCGCGGCTCCGCAACAGCGTGCCGTCGATGTCGAACAGGTACGCATCCTGCGCGTCCCAGGCAAAACCCGGCTCGACGGAGACGCGCGCTTCCTGACTCGGTTGAGTTGTCTGCATAATCCTGATTGAAACGTTTAGCCTTGGCGGAGCCCCTGGCGTACCGCGCTAATTACAGGACGTTCGCTGCGCGGCGGACGCTTGAGCCCTGCCCGCACTTCGGCAAGATTCAGTCCCAGCTCCGTCATCGCGCGGCTCAGGGTATTGCGGTGCATTCCCAGCTCTTCTGACGCCTTGCACTGGTTCCCCCGGTGTGCGGCCAATACTTCACGTAAATATTGCCTCTTGAACTCGCGCACTGCATCTTCGTAGCGAATTCCGCTCGAGTGCATTTGCGTCACCAGGCTTTCCAGTTCT
>Ga0302320_10027846_pt1 | contig 10873 bp, 6 predicted proteins | sample Bog_T0_3_FD_202130 | JGI IMG/M metagenome (GOLD analysis project Ga0302320, IMG submission 202130) | Peat permafrost microbial communities from Stordalen Mire near Abisko, Sweden - Bog_T0_3 | ecosystem: Environmental > Terrestrial > Soil > Wetlands > Peat | place: Sweden: Abisko, Stordalen Mire... | reverse complement strand
GAGAACTTCTTCACGATTTTTCGCAGGCGGAACCCGGCTGGCTCAGGGAGGCTTTGCGTGGCGGATTGAACTTCAAATCCATCGTTGGCGTCGGGGAAGAAATCCACGTTCTCGACCCGCATCAAATCCTTGGCGGAAGGGCGGCCGGCAATAATCAAGGGACGGGTGTCGTCGCTGGTCGGCTCTTCCCACCAGGCCTGAAAAGAAAAAAGGCGGTCGGTCCGCGGCGTCTTGAGCTGCCATGACTGAATCAGAGCGGCATCCGTGGAGGGTTTGTTTTCCGCACCGATATTCAGCTTTGCCCCAACCACGGCATCGGCAGGAATACAGGACTCTTTGCATTCCAACCAGGAGACTTTAGCGGAAAGATTCAGGACGCCGGAGGCCAGATTGCTTCCCAATGTTAGCGGCACAATCAAAACGGCCTCGTCCTCATAACCATAAGTGGTCACTTCGGCGGGCGGCAATTTTTGTGGCAGCGGCCATTGAATATCCCCGGCCGTGACACCGGGTGGCAAAGTCCAATCAATTTTTGTAGCCGTGCCCGCCTCACCGGGATTCTTCCAATACGTATGCCAGCCTGCCTCCATCTTCAAATCCACGCCAGCCAGAACCGTTTCGCCGGGTTTGGCGGTGTCCGCGGGCAGAAGCAACCTCACCTGGGTATGATGCGCCGCCTCTGCATTGTCAGACAACGTGAACGAAGTTTGCGCGACTGCCAGGCGAGGAACGAAAGACATCAGGCAAACGACAGCAAGCAAAATAGCGGGAATTGAGGGCACTGGAATTAGCCCTAATGCCTTTCGGAAATTCCGGGCCTGAATCCCAACGGGATTCCGTCGTTCAGCCCAGCAGGGTTGCGACGAAGTAGCTACCCTGGGTAAACGCCCCAAGAACGACGAACCCCAAAGGGGTTGCGCCCTCCAACCGATTTCCAGCAATTCTGAATTTCCTAAAGGCATTGAAATTAGTCAGGAGTCACCGTTTGGGCGGCTTGGGTGTTTCACCAAAGACCTGGTCAATCACCTTTCTGAATTTGCTCTCCGGCTCCGGAGTTTGTGGTTTCGGACCGGCGATTTCATCCTCCAAGTCGAGCACGAAACGCTTTAATCGCTCGCACCGCGACTGCAACTTCTTGATGACCACCTCCAATTCGCCCACCTCCTGGCGCAGGGTTTCAGCGATTTCAGCTTTATTCATAATTTTGCAAATTCAGAACCACACATCGATGATAAAGCCCAGGAACGCGGCAAACAAGCCAGTGATGAAGGAAACCCAACCAAACGGCGAGCCGGGCTTACCAACTTTGAACATGAGATTCATATTTCAATCAAAATGTGCCATAAAGCAAGCTGGCTTCAAAATGAATCAATTGGCGGCTTGTTTGTCCAAAATGAATTGCGAACAATGGCTGGATATGCGCTATCGAACTCTTGGCAAATCCGGTTTGCGTCCGTCCGTCATCGGCCTCGGCACGTGGCAGTTTGGCGGCGAATGGGGGGTCAACTTTTCGCAGCCGGAGGTGGATGCCATTCTCGACGCGGCGGCGGCTTGCGGCATTAATTTCATAGACACGGCTGAATGCTACGGCCCGGATCATCTTTCCGAACGACTGATCGGCGACTACCTGTCGCGCCGCGACCGCTCGGGCTGGCTGGTCGCCACCAAATTCGGCCATCATTTCAACCATTTCATGAACCGCACAGACGATTTTTCCGTGGCCGGAGTGCGCGGACAGCTTGAGGCCTCGCTCCGGGCGCTGCGGGTCGAGACCATTGACCTCTATCAATTTCATTCCGGCGCGGACGACCTGTTTCGAAACGAGCAGCTTTGGGAGATGCTGGCGGAGCAAAAGCACGCGGGCAAGATCCGTCACCTCGGCGTGTCCATTCTGCAAAAAGGCAGTGAAGTTCAAGCGCGCGAGGCGGCGAAGTTCGGGGCGGAGACGTTGCAAGTTTTTTACAACCGCTTGGACCGGAGGCCAGAACAGCTTTTTTTCCCGCACGCGAACCGAGAAAACCTGGGCATCATCGGCCGGGTGCCGCTGGCCAGCGGTCTGCTTACGGGCAAATACCAGCGCGGCGCCACGTTTGCCGCCAACGATGTGCGCTCCAATTTCGATGCGCAAAAGCTGGAGCGCGACCTGGCGGAGGCGGAGCGCCTGCAGAGGGAGGAAGTGCCCGCGGGTGTGCCGATGGCGCATTGGGCGCTGGCGTGGTGCCTGCAAAACCCGATTGTGTCCTCGGTGATTTGCGGCTGCAAAAACCCGGAGCAGGTCCGGGCGAATGCAGGGGCGACGGAGTCGGTGAAAGAGTGACGCGAACCAACTCGATGCTTTCGCGTTTTGCATGTCATCCTTCTCCCGGGGGGGGCCTCATTTTCAAAAGGCAAGTGCAGTGCTAGCCAATGTGGACGGCTGTTTCTCCACCCGCGCGAAAGAATCCTGCACCGACGGCATGCCGCAATATGCAGCTTCCCAAAAAGTGCATTTGACTTGTTCTAACGGCTTAAACCCAACAATAATTCCAGAATATGCATCGTTCAACCCGGCGGGTTTTGTTTTTCCTTTTTTTCTTGTCGGGGTTTTGCAGCCTTGTTTACCAAGTGGTCTGGACGCGCATGGCATTTGCGTCTTTCGGCATCATCACGCCGGTGCTGTCAGTGGTGCTGTCGGTCTTCATGCTCGGATTAGCCTGCGGTTCGTGGGCTGGTGGACGCTGGATTCCGGCGCTGACGGCACGAACCGGCGGTTCCGCCGCGTTCTTTTACGCCGGCGCGGAAATGATCATCGGGCTTGGGGCGTTCGCCGTTCCAAAATTGTTTGCCCTCGGCGAAAGAGTATTGCTGGCCAGTGGCGAGACGAATTCCTTCCGCTACCTTGCGCTTTCCGCTCTCTTGCTGGCGGCCTCCATCCTGCCGTGGTGCGTCTGCATGGGCGCAACGTTTCCGTTCATGATGGCTTACATCCGGGAACGCGACGGCCGGAATACAGAAAGTTTCAGCTTTCTGTATCTGGCGAATGTGCTCGGGGCCATGAGCGGAACGTTTCTGTCCGCGGTCGTTTGGATTGAAGTTTTCGGGTTCCATCACACGCTCTGGCTGGCGGCCGTCGGCAATTTCACGATTGCCGTGATCAGCGCCTGGCTGGGCTGGCAGCCATCACTTGCCGCGAGCGCGAAAGAAATTGCCACCGTCCCGGAGACCACCGCTGTTTCAGCGTACCCAGACACCACCAAAGGCAGGATGATCAAATGGATTTTGTTTTCGACAGGGTTTGTAGCGATGGCGATGGAAGTGGTGTGGACGCGCGCGTTCACACCCGTGCTCAAGACGCAGGTTTATTCCTTTGCCATGATTGTCTTCACCTATCTGGGCGCGACATTTTTGGGTTCGTGGATGTATCGCCGGGATCTGCGCGCACACCGCCAGAAGCCGCTGGAAGTTTTGATTCCGGCACTGGCAGTCCTGGCCTTTTTCCCGGTGCTGATGAACAATCCGAAGCTGGTGGTGGCCAGCTACTGGGAAGCGGACATTCATCTGGTCAGCGCCATCCTGCTGCTGGCCAGCATCGTTCCCTTTTGCGCACTGCTCGGCTATCTGACGCCGGGGCTGATTGATGAGTATGCGGCCGGAAATCCCACGCGAGCCGGCCGGGCGTATGCTATCAATGTTCTCGGCTGCATTCTGGGGCCGTTGTTGGCGTGTTATGGATTATTGCCCCGGGTGAGTGAACGCCTTGCCTTGATATTGCTCAGTCTGCCTTTTTTGTTTTTCTGCTTTCAGTTGCGGCGGGGATTTTCTCACCGGACGAGTTGGGCAGTGACGCCAGTTTTGGCTTTCGCACTGTTTTGGTCGGCGTTTGGCGCCTTGGATTTTGAGGGCATGTTGAAAAAGACGATGCCGACTGGAACACTTGTCCGGCGCGACTATACCGCCACGGTCATTTCGTTTGGCGAAGGCAGCGGCCGGTTCCTCTTGGTCAATGGCATTGGCATGACTAAACTGACCCCCATAACTAAATTCATGGTGCATCTGCCGCTGGCCTTCCATAAGAACAAACCGGAATCAGCCCTCGTTATTTGTTTTGGCATGGGAACATCGTATCGCTCGGCCATGAGTTGGAATATTGACACCACCGTGGTGGAACTGGTGCCCAGCGTGACGAAGGCATTTGGTTATTATCACGCCGACGCAGACCGCTTCACCAACGCCACCAACGGACACGTCATCACCGACGATGGCCGGCGCTTCCTCAAACGCACCGCCGAAGAATTCGACGTCATCGTGGTTGATCCACCACCACCGGTGCAGGCGGCGGGCTCGAGCCTGCTCTTTTCGAGGGAGTTTTATGACTTGGCCCGGCAGCATCTCAAATCCGGTGGCATCCTGCAGATGTGGTTTCCCGGCGATGATGAATTGGAAACCTGTCAGGCCGTGGTGCGTTCTTTCAAAGAATCATTTCCTTATGTTCGCTGTTTCCCGTCGGTGGAAAATGCGGGCGCGCATATGCTGGGCTCGATGGAACCAATCGCGCAGCTTGACGCCGGACAACTCGTGGCCCGGATGCCCGCAAGCGCCCAGCAGGATCTTTTGGAATGGAACGAAACCAAGAATGCACCGGCTTATCTCAGCCAGGTTTTGGACCACGAATATCCAGTCGCCCAGCTGGTCAACCGGGACGCCACCATACAGGTCACGGACGATCAGCCTTACAGTGAATATTATCTCCTCCGGCACGCAGCGGTTAGGTTGAAACGCATGCGGTGATGCAGGATGTCAGTCTTGGTTGTCAGGCTTTATGGAATCGGTTCCACCTGCGCTTGCAGATTATGTTGAGGCTCTCATCACGCCACAGGCCGTGGCCGTGGAGCCAGTGTTTAGGCCGCCCGCAGCCATTCCAGCTCAACACGCCGCAACCTATTTGGCCGCCAGCGCCGCCTCGATGGCCTTGGTCACTTCCTCGGAATCCGGTTTCACCTTGGAATCGAAGCGGGCCACAATTTTCCCGTCGCGGCCGATCAAGAATTTGGTGAAATTCCAGTGGATGTTGCCGGGAAACGGCGATTCGTTGCCCGCCAGTGCCACGTAGAGCGGATGCCGGTTGGCGCCATTGACCTCCAGCTTGTCGAACATCGGAAAGGTCACGCTGTATTTCGACGTGCAGAATTCCTTGATCTCCGCATCCGTGCCCGGCTCCTGGCTGCCAAACTGGTTGCAGGGGAAACCGCACACGACCAAACCCTGGTCCTGGTATTTCTTATAGACCGCTTCCAGGGCGGTATATTGCGGCGTGAATCCGCACTTGGAGGCGACGTTGACAACGAGCAGCACCTTGCCGGCGTACGGCTTGAGCGTGGTGGCGTTGCCGTCAATATCTTTCAGCGGGAGGTCGTAAAGCGAATCCGCGGCGAGGAGGGGAACGGTGGTCATCATCATGGTGGCGAGCGCAAGCAACGTTGTTTTCATGTGGCTCAGCATGCACTAATTCGATAGATTAGTCAAATTCTTTTGGCCGGCCAGCGCGCGTTGCACCACGGCGGCCAGCAGCGTCAGGGAAACGGGTTTTGGAACCACCTCCTGGATGCCGGCCTCCCGGAGGTTCTCCGGCGTGAGGTCGGAAGTAAAGCCACTGGTGAGCAGCACCGGCAAATCCGGGCGCAGTGCATGGAGCTGGCGCGCCACGGCCAAGCCGTTCATTTCCGGCATGGCCAGGTCGGTGATGACGAGATCGAAGCGCGCGGGGTCTTGTTGAAACAGCACTATGGCCTCGCGGGGGCTGTTGCTGGTGGTGATTTGATAATTCAGCCGGCTCAACAATTGCCGCAACGACCTCGTCAAGGCGGGCTCGTCATCCACCAACAAGAGGTTTTGTCCCTGGCCGCGCGGTAGCTGAGCGGCGGTGGTTTCGATGGCTGCGGCGTCAGCCGCTTGGGCCGGAAAATACACGCGGAAGGTCGTGCCCCGGCCGACCTGGCTTTCGACCGTGATGAACCCTTCATGCGCCTGGACAATGCCATGCACCACAGCCAACCCGAGGCCCGTGCCTTTGCCGGTTGGCTTGGTGGTGAAAAATGGCTCAAAAATGCGCTCCAATGTCCTGGCATCCATGCCTTGGCCGGTGTCGGCTACCGTCAGCCGGGCGTAGGGAACCGGGCGGCATTCCGGGTGGACATGCAGAAAATCTTCCTCCGGCTGAAACGATTCCAGATTCACGGTGAGGGTGCCGGGGCGGTCTTCCATCGCGTGCAGCGCGTTAGTGGCCAGATTCATCGCCACTTGATAAACTTGGGTCGGATCAGCCAGCACGGCGGGAGTATCCGCCGCGAAACTCTTTTCGATGTTGATCTGCGCCGGCAACGAAGCGCGCAAAAATTTTGCCGCCTCCTTCACGATGGGTTCCAACTGGATCACTTCGCGCTTTTGCTCGCGTTTACGGCTGAAGGTCAAAATTTGCTGCACCAGTTCCTTGGCGCGGTTGGCCGCCTTGAAGATTTCCGCAATGCTCTCCTGGGCGGCGCGATTGCCCTGCGTATCTTGTTCCAGCAGATAACAATAGCCGAACATGGCGGCGAGCATGTTGTTGAAATCATGCGCGATGCCGCCCGCCAGCGTGCCGATGGCCTCCAGCTTTTGCGTCTGCTGCATCCGGTTCTGGAGCATCCGCTCCTCAGTGACATCTTGTTTGATGGCGACAAAATGCGTGATCTTGCCATCCGTGCCGCGCACTGGCGTGATGGTCATTTCCTCGGTGTAAAGCCGCCCGTTCTTGCGCTTGTTCATCAGTTCCCCTTGCCACACCTGGCCGGTGGTGATGGCGGCCCACAAGTCGGCATAAAATTGGGGCGGGTGCTCGCCGGATTTCAGCACGCGTGGATTTCGCCCGATGACTTCCTCGGCGCTGTACCCCGTAACCCGGGTGAAGGAGGGGTTGACCCATTCGATTTTGCCGGTGGGGTCGGTGATGACGATGGCGTTGGCCGCAGCGGTCAGCGCGCTGAACTGTAAATTCAACTGCTCCTCGGCGCGCTTGCGTTCAGTAATGTCGAGGCCAATGCCGGCCAACCCGGTCACCGCGCCAGCATGGTCGAACACGGGAACTTTTGACGTCAGCAGGCAGCGAACAGAACCGTCGCGCCGCGTGAGTTTTTCCTCACGATTGAGCACGGGCTGGCCGGTTTGCACCACCAGTTGATCGTCGGCATAAAAAGTTGCCGCCTCCGCGGGCGGGAACAAATCAAAATCTGTCTTGCCGAGCACTTGCGCCTCGGACGTGAGCCCCATGTTTCGGAGATCCACTGGATTGGCCAAAATCTTGCGCCCGGCCAGATCTTTGAGATAAACGGCCACCGGCAGGTTATCCACCAAGCTGCGCAGGAGCGCCTGCTCGTTGGCCAGCGCCTGTTCTGCCTGCTTGCGTTCGGTGATGTCCCGGATGGTGGCCAATTCCGTGCGACGCCCCCGGTAATCAATCTGGCTGGTGGTGATTTCCGCCGCGAACCGTTCGCCATTCTTCTTGCGATGCCAGCGCAGCGGAATGAAGAATTGGCCGGTGCCGATCGTCGCACGGGTTTTTTCCGGTTCCTCAGAAACGTGCTCCGGGGTCATCTGGAGAAGTTCTTCCCGGCTGTAACCGTAGAGCCGCAACGCGGACAAATTGGCATCCACATACCGGTGCGTCTCGCAGTCCACCAGGATGATCGCGTCGGATTCCAATTCAAACAAACTGCGATAACGCCTTTCACTCTCGCGCACCGCCTCTTCCGCCTGTTTGCGCGCGGTGATATCGTGGCAGATACCGACTAATCCGACCACGTCCCCTTGGGCGTTCTTGAGCGGCACCTTGGTGTTCAAGATATTCAGTTTTTCCCCGTTGGGAAAAGCAAAGGTGCAGTCATAGTCAATCAGCTTGCCATCCGCGAAAATTTTGCGGTCGGCGGCGGCGTATTGGGCCGCTACCTCGGCGGGATAAAAATCCGCGTCTGTCTTGCCGATCAGGCCGGCCGGGACGGACACCCCCATCCGCCGCGCGAAAGTTTGGTTGGCGAGCAAAAAGCGGTTGGCCGTGTCCCGCACATAAATCATGTCTGGAATATGGTCCACCAGCGTGCGCAGCAAATTGCGCTCCTGTTCCAGCGCGGATTCGGCCTGCCGATGTTCCAACCGTGTCCGCAACGCCTGAATCCCATACGCCAGGTCATCTGCAAGTTCCCGCAACAATTCGATGTCGGCGGGATTGAAGGCGTTGGCCTCGGCGGCATAAATGGTCAGAACGCCAAAGCTCATCTCCCCGTTCCGCAAGGGCAGTACCATGGCGGAAAGATAACCGCGCTTGAGTGCCTCCGCGCGCCAGGGCGCAATAGTAGGGTCGGTCCGGATATCAGGACTGACCACAATCTGGCCGGTGCGGATGGCGGTGCCAGTCGGACCACGTCCCCGCTCGCGCGTTTCATCCCAAGAGATGTTGGATCGGGCCAGATACCCATCGTCGCTCCCGGCCCAGGCGGCGACGCGGACGGATTTATCCACATCATTTTCCGCAAAGCCAACCCAAGCCATGCTGTAGCCGCCCGTTTCCACAATGACACGGCAGATTTCCTCCAGCAGCGCGGCTTCGCTGCCGGCCCGCACCAACTTCTGGTTACAGTCGATGATGGTGCGCAATGCACGCTCGGTGCGCCGGAGTTCCGTTGTGCGCTCCTGCACCCGGATTTCTAACGCGGCATGCGCTTGGCGCAAATCCTCCGCGCTAGGCAGGACGAGCGCCGCCGGCAACAATTTGACGAGCAAAATCGTGGTGAACACCGACACCAGCGCCGTGACGGCCTTGAGCAAGCCAGACAGCCAGTAATTCGCGTGCCAGATGTTCCAGATTTCCATCAGATGGGTCGTGCCGCAGGCCAGCACGAAGGCGGCAAAACACAAGAATATCCATTTGAATTTCAAATCCTTCCGCTGCCGGACAAAATGGAGCAGGATGAGCGGGATTGCGTAATAGGCCAGCCCAATGGCCCCGTCGGAGAGAGCGTGCAGGGCAATCAAACTTTGCGTCCAAAGATAGCAACCCCCGTGCGGCATAAACGGGCCGGGATTGAAGAAACTGCCACCCATGGCCATGTTCGTGTCCATGTTCAAAGTCTGTTCAGGGATGGCTGGCAAGGTCTGGCTGGCTGACCTCCACCCATAATCCCCCAAATCGGTCGTGGACCAGAAGCAATACAACCTCGATAGCGCACCAGCGGGCATTCACTAACAACATTCGGAGATTGAGAACTTTTGGTAATTCGAAAATCACTTTAAGCAGTAAATCACGATCTGCCAACCATTATTTTCATCTAGCCAGCCGCTTTTGCTGGCCGTCTAGCGCAAGGCCACAAGGAATCACGCTTGCCAAAACCACAGTTCACCTCATGCTAGAATCATGAGCAAGACGTTGCTGGAAATTGAGCAGGCAAATGGCACGCTGCCGCTGAAATAGCGGTTGCAGCTCCAGAAGGATTTGCCCCAATTGATCGGAAGCGGCGCCGAAGATCTCGACTGGCAGCGGCTCGTCCTCGAAACGTTTTTCCAAGACGGCTCACCGGAAAACCAGGCTTATGACTCCATTTAAGGCGGGCGATGTCGTGGTGGTTAAATTTCCCTATTCCGATTTTCAAACACTCAGGCGCCGGCCCGGCTTGGTTATCCTAAGTGGTTAACCAGGCTTGCTCGCGGCCCACACCACCACCCACCCGCCGCGCGAAAGCTCCGACGTGGCCCTGCAGCGCTGAACGGAAAGCGGATTCTTCGTCGAATTCCCCCCGCCCGCTCAAAGCTGCGACGCTGCGGTACGCTTCAGCATCACTTGGATAATGCCGTTATCAATCATGTTATCCTTGTACTGCGGATCGTTTTGCAACTGTTTCCAGACGGGCGCGTCGGAAAATCCCTTCCAGTGCTTCTTGTGCTCGTCCGCGTTTTCGCCGCAAGTCATGTACGTCAGGCAGGGCAAGTGCGAACCCACCACCGCGCGGCCATAGAAAATCGGGGCCAACCCAACCTCCTTCATCACCGTGATTTCCCCGCTTTCAAACATCTGAATCTTGTTCAAGCCTTTGCCTTCGCTGGGGCTCAAGTACGTGCGCAACTCAAAAATGTTCGGCTGCTTGTCCGCCGGCGGCACCGAGATGTGCTTCATGCCGTCAAACGCCGCCAGCAGCGTGCTTTCATACCGCTGGTAGGCCGGATTGGCCTTGGGCGCCCCCAGAAAATCGGCCGCGGCTTTTTGGTATTCCGCATCCGCCGCGAGTTTCGCGGGAATCGCCCCAAAAACTTCCAGCGAGTCGCACGGGATCAACACGTAGATTTTATTGGTGGCGGAGGCCGCCTGCTCCGTGAAGACGCCCACCGGCCGGATGCCCATGCGATTGTAGGCCGGGATGGCCGCGTTCTGCCAATAGTCGTTCACCCGCTGCCGCTGCTCGTCCGACTGGGTGGAATAAATTCGCACCTCGTAATACTGCCGCGAGTCCGCGTCCGCCGCGCGCGCGCCGGCTGGACCGCCGACGATTAAGGTTCCGACCGCCAAGGTCATCAAGGTTTGCATCAAGGTTTGTGAGATCATAGGGAGTGGATTAATGTGTGACTGACTGTATTAGGTCCGTCGAAATTTGTCCAGCACTACCCGAATTTGATGGTGGCCTCGTCTGCCACAAAACGTTTGGAACGCCGAGCATGGATCGGCTCGAAAGGCGGGACTGCCACAGTCCTGCCGATCCATGCTCGGTGCTCCGTTTTCAGATTGAGCCACTTCCCCGCATTTGGGCTTGTTCGCGAGGCGATGCTGAAGGAACCTCTTCTCATGCCAGCAATGCCCCGTACCTTCATCGCCGCACTC
>Ga0302320_10027845_pt1 | contig 10873 bp, 8 predicted proteins | sample Bog_T0_3_FD_202130 | JGI IMG/M metagenome (GOLD analysis project Ga0302320, IMG submission 202130) | Peat permafrost microbial communities from Stordalen Mire near Abisko, Sweden - Bog_T0_3 | ecosystem: Environmental > Terrestrial > Soil > Wetlands > Peat | place: Sweden: Abisko, Stordalen Mire... | reverse complement strand
CAGCAGCGCCAAATGCGCAGGTGCCCCCGCCTAGAGACACTCATAAGGTCAACGTTACTTCCGATTCGCCGAGCAATTTCATCAGCTCTCTGGATGCGAAAGTGCAACACGTTTGGTTCTATGAAGCGACGTCTAGCGGAACTGCCTACCCTGATCGACGTTATGCGAGTCGTTTTGCATCAAAGACAACCCGATATGTTTACTGGGAACTGTCCGCCGTCCATCCTAGGCACTCTTCCAAGCGCGACTTCATGGTCGATGCAATTTGGTATGGTCCCGATGGGAAGGAGATGTGGCGACAATCAACCGCTGTATACATCGACGCCGAGTGGACAAGCACGACTTGGGGCAGCGGTTGGGGGAATGAAGGTGGGGGAGCGTTCAGGATAGGCAACTATCGTGTTGAATTGTTTGTTGATGGCATAAAGGTTGCGGTCGGATCGTTTGAGGTTTACGAAGGATAAGTCAGGGCGTTATGTCGAAACGCTTGGCCTGCATGCCTTGCAGGCCCGTGTCAGGCGAGGTGAGCAAGTTGTTGCGGCTAGTTTCGAGCGAATGTTGCGGCGACACCCCCTCACTAGAGATCGCATCTGGGACAGATATAGGAGGCACTGAGGTAGGATGAGAGAACCTCTCACACTCGTGCTCCCGTTCTTGATATCCTTAGTTCTTATGCTCGATCTTGCATTTGTACGCGATCATTTATCCGTGGTGGAAGAGAAGCTGCGCAGTCGAAGCGGGAACCCTGAACAATTGCTTGGCGGCTTCCGCGAGATTGACGCAAAGCGGCGTGCGCTGACTCACGAACTGGAACTTGCACTGGCCCGGCGCAACGAGCTTAGCAAAAAGATTGGCCCGCTGATGGGCGCCCAGAAAAAGGGTGCCATCACGCCCGAGCAGACGTCGGAACTGGCGTCGCTGAGTACCGAGGTGCTGAAGCTGAAGGAAGGCATTCCGGCTCTCGAACAGCAGGCCAAAGCCGCCGACAAGGAACTCTACGACATTCTGGCAACGGTTCCGAACCTGCCGCACGAGTCAGTTCCGATTGGCAGGGATGAAAGCGCCAACGTCGAGGTCAAGCGCTGGGGCACGGCTCCGGTAATGGACTTCACTCCGAAGCCGCACTGGGAACTGGGCGAGCAACTGGGCATCCTCGACCTGGAGCGGGCTTCCAAGCTGACTGGCGCGAGGTTTGCTCTCTACTGGGCTCTGGGAGCAAAGCTGGAGCGCGCCCTGGCGAACTTCATGCTCGACCTGCATACGCGCGAGCACGGCTACACGGAGGTTCTGCCGCCTTACTTGGTAAATGCGGAATCGATGTATGGCACGGGGCAGTTGCCGAAGTTCGAGGAAGACCTGTTCAAGATTTCGCAAAACGACCGCACCCTCTACCTGATTCCGACGGCAGAGGTTCCCGTTACAAACATCTACCGCGATGAGACGCTGGAAGCCTCGCGCCTGCCCATTTCGCTGACCGCCTATACGCCGTGCTGGCGCAGCGAAGCGGGATCGTATGGCAAGGATGTCCGCGGCATCATCCGGCAGCACCAGTTTCAGAAGGTGGAACTGGTTAAGTTCAGCAAGCCGGAGGAGAGTTATGGGGAGCACGAGAAGCTGACTCGCGCGGCAGAAGAGGTGCTGGAACGGCTCGGACTGCATTATCGCCGAATGCTGCTTTGCACCGGGGATATGGGCTTCAGCGCGGCCAAGACGTACGATCTGGAAGTCTGGCTACCGGGGCAGGGACTTTTTCGCGAAATCTCCTCCTGCTCGAACTTCGAAAGTTTCCAGGCACGGCGGGCTAACATTCGATACAAGACAGACGGAAAGAAGGGTACGGAACTGGTACACACGCTCAACGGCAGCGGCTTGGCGGTAGGCCGGACCTGGGTGGCCATCGTCGAGAATTATCAGCAGAAAGACGGCAGCGTGGTGATTCCTGAGGCGCTGCGGCCTTATATGGGTGTAGATAGGATTGAAGCGCGGAAGATGTAGAGCTGCTAGTGAGCTTGAATTTGCTGGTCCCTAGACTGGAATTGCGATGAAAAAACTGTGGGAGACAATCAAGAGCTACATCTGGTGGACGCATCAGCGCGGATCGTTCCATTACGATGTGATGGTCACGCTGATTCTGCTGTTCATTTTTGTGACTCCGCACTTTATCAACTACAAAGACAGACCCGCCGAGCGCATGCCACGTCCCAGGAGCGTTCTGGTGATCCCGGATGGAACCAACGGCTTCATCTTCCGCGTGGATGCGCGCGACGTTACTGGCGCGACCTTGGCCGAACAGCAGGCGCAGATTTTGCGCGTCATTGAGCCAATCGCCGGCTATGTGAAGCTGGATCACTGGACTCCGGAACAGGACACCAAGGGCGAACTTGTGGGATACCGCGTGTGGGTTAAGCGGTAATCAAAGAGAGATTTTCATGCGAAAGCTGACGCTGGTATTTTCCGTGACTGTCCTGCTGGCTATCAGCGCGTTCGGACAGGGCAAAACAGGGAACCTGGAACAAGTGCTGGCTTTGCTGGACAAGGCGAGTGCAGGATTCAAGACCGTCCAGACTAATTTCGTATGGGACCAGTATCAGTCCGTGATCAAAGACCACGATATCCAGAGCGGTGTGATGTACTTCCGCCGTGCCGGCAATAACGTGGAAATGGCGGCTGACATTCAGAAGCCCGCCCAGAAGTACGTTTTGTTCACCGGCAATGAACTGCAGGTATATCTGCCCAGGGCAGACCAGGTGACGCGTTATATGGTGGGCAAGAACCGCGGCGATTTCGAGGCGTACCTCGTCCTCGGTTTCGGCGGGCGCGGCTCGGATCTGCAGAAGAACTTCGAGGTGCATTACGCCGGCGTTGAGAATGTAGACGGTAAGCCGGCCTACAAGCTCGAGTTGGTCCCTAAGGCTCAGAAAGCAAAGAGTATGTTCCGCCTGATAACGCTATGGATCGATCAGCAGTCCGGAATGAGCCTGCAGCAGAGGTTTCAGGAGAGCAGCGAAGACTACCGCCTTGCGAAGTACACGTCAATCGACACTAAGAGGAAGCTTCCGGATAGCGCCTTCAAGTTGAAGACGACAGGGAAGACGAAGTACATTACCCCCAACAATTAACGCTTCGGGTCATCGGATCGCGGACATTTCGCCTTAGTTCTGCAACTGGGAGCTGCTTGGACGCGTCTCATCTTCAGAGAATGAGGAATTCATGCCCAGACCCAAGGTGGTAATCATTCCGGCGCGTCCAGACCCAAGCGGTCGTGACCGTATACGCACTGACGATCCGCGATACGTCGAGGGACAACGCGTGTTGGTGGAAGCCCTCAAGTACCTGCTGAAGAGCGACCGCGACGCTAACCGTGGGGCTGCCGAGCTGTTGAGCGAACACGTACGCACCCAATTCCGCATGAGCGACTCGCCGTTACGCAGCGGGGCCGGCTGGTAGCCAGCAGCATTCAACTACACGCAATTTAGGTGCTTTGCTTACGTTGCTCCCGGCGCTCCTGATACCAGGTCAGGAATCCAGCGGCAAGAATAAGGACAAAGGGAAAGCACTCCAGGGTATAGCGATCTTCCGACGCGCCGGTAGTGGCAAGAAACAGCGATCGCACTACTGGGTAGGTAAGCAGGAGTGCAAGGTGCCGGATGCGGAGGCGCATCAGCCACGCTCCGGCAATCGCGGCGGCGACATATGCAAGGTTGAGCAATCCCAGGGCGATGTCACAGCAGGAGCTGTACGTGCTCTGGGCAATCTCCCAGAAGTGAGTGTTGAGCGGCAGCATCTCGCTGCGCGGCCGGAACCACATATCCAACATACGAGCGGTTGGCAACAGAAGGTAATAGCGGAAGGGATGAAGCCGGATGTTCTCTGCGGCCAGCGCGGCAAATTGACGGTCGAGCTGAGGCGTCATCATGTGCTTCACGTTGTACTGGTCGATCAGCGAACGGACGAGCGCCCGCTGGTTCTGCGAGGTATAGGCACGGACGGGGACATCGCCCACGTCGAGACTGCTTCCGGAAACCTGAAAGCCCACGTCTTCGACGCTGGCATAATCGATAAGCCAGGTCTTGAACCAGCGTTCCCAGCCCAAGGGCACGAATTCACCGGGATCGCTGGCGTGGGCCGTGACCAGCGGTTGAAATACGTGGAAGACGCGCCAGTTGCGAACCGTCCACGGCGCCAGCGGGGCAAGCGAGACGGCGCCGAGCAGCAGGGATGCGGTCAGTAGCTCGCGGCGGCGCGCGGGTTCGGCAAACATACGCGCAACAACGGGCAGGCCGATGCAGCCCAAGATCAGCCCTCCGTCGGGACGAAGAAGGATGGCTCCAGCGCAGGCGATGCCGCATAGCGCCCACCAGCGTAAGCGGCGCGCATCCAGGGCCACGATGGCGAAATCGACGGCGGCGGCGATAAAGAAGATTTCGAGACACTCGGTAAGCGGAGTGGCAACGTAATTAATCACAAACGGGCAGAAGGCGGCGAGCGTGAATGCAGTGCGGGCAGCCCGGTCGGAGAGAATGCGGCGTGCGATGTCTGCAACCAGGAAACAGGTCAACACGTCAAAGACAAGCTGAAAGAGCATCGCGCCGAAATAGCGGTCCTGGCCAAAGATCAGGAATGTGAAGGCCAGAAAGAAGGGATAGCCCGGCAGACGGATCAGGGTAGGTTCCCATCCGGCGAGCTTCTCGATGCCGAACATGTGATTATTGATGAGGCACTTGGCGATATCCCCATAGATGAGCGTATCGCCTGCGATGACCGGTAATTTCAATACGAAGAACAGGCGCAGCATCACCGCCAGGATGGTTGTGGCAGTGAACCACCAGCGGTGTCTGTTCAAGAGTGTGAGCACGACTCAATTTAGCAGAACGCGGCGGGCGTGAGGAGTGTTGAATTAGCGATGGGATCGGGTACGCTTCATTGACGGAGCGGGTTTCCGGACCATACGATAAGAGTTACGGCAAATAATTAATGTCCAAGCCCATTTTCTTCGATCCTGATCGGCGGCGCTGGAAGCGGATCCGCAAGACCATCGACTTCACCGCTGTGGTGTTGAGCCTTCTGATCGTTTTTTTTGCTCTCACCGTCGTGCGTAAGACCAACATTCCCAATGTGTTGCTGGCCAACCAGAAGAAAAGCTACCGGGCGCTGAAACTGAAGGAACCGAAGCGGCCAGTAGGCAGAGGCACTCATCGCAAGACGACGGCGGCGCCTAGCGAAGTGGTTTTGAACTCCGACGAAGGCATTCGCGGCGCGTTCTACGTGACTTGGGACGCAGCCAGCTTCAGCTCTCTGCGTGAATATATTCACCAGATCGATTTTGTATTTCCGGAATGGCTGCACGTAGTAGGCGGCGATGGACACTTGCAGGCGGTAAGAGAAGACAACACGCTTTATAGCGTGATCAACAATGGCCATGTGGCCGCCATCGACCCGAAGTTGATGCCGCTCATCAAGAGTTCGAACGCACAGGTGGATGTGCTGCCGCTGGTGAACAACTTTGACACCATCAAGAATGAATGGCGTACCGACATCGCGCTGATGCTGAAATCGCCGGATGCACGCCAGAAGTTCCGCCGGGAGATAAGCACCTTCCTGGCAAGCGACAACTACAAGGGTCTGACGCTTGATATTGAAGGATTCGATCAGGAGGCGCAGCCCGGATATCGCGCCCTGATCGCGGAACTCGCATCAGACCTGCACCAGCGCAATCAGAAACTCTACCTGAGCGTACCGGCCAACAACCCTGATTTTGACTATGCATACATGGCGAAGCTGGCCGATGGGCTGATCCTGATGAACTACGACCAGCACTTTCCTGGAGGCGCGCCAGGGGCGATCGCCGGACAAGACTGGTTTACGCAGAATCTAGCCAAAGCGCTGAAGATCATTCCTCGCGAAAAAATCATCTGCGCGATTGGCAACTACGGATATGACTGGGTAACCGACAAAAAGGGAAAGCCGGGAATGGCCGGCGTTCACAACGTGAGCGTTCAAGAAGCTTGGCTCGAAGCGAGGGACTCGGAGGCGGATATCACTTTCGACCCCGAACAGTTGAATCCGCGCTTTACCTTTCTGGATGGCGACAACAGCCGCCACGACGTTTGGTTTCTGGATGGCGTAACCGCGCTGAACCAGATGCGTGCGGCTCGCGCGTTGGGGGTCAGGACCTTTGCTTTATGGCGGCTTGGTTCGGAAGACAGGTCACTGTGGAAGGTGTGGGATAGGCCACGCGACGCCGATGCTCCGGGGAAATTAAAAGTAGTGGACCCAGGTCAGGATGTGGATATTGAGGGTAGTGGCGACATCCTCCGCATCGTTAGCCAGCCGTCGCCAGGCACGCGCGATCTCACGGTGGATGCCAATGGCGTGGTTACGGACGAGGTTTTTCGCGCCTTGCCAAGCCCCTATCGCATCGACACCTATGGAGCGGCAAGCAAGCGAGTGGTGCTTAGTTTCGATGACGGGCCAGACCCGCAATGGACGCCAAAGATCCTCGATATTTTGAAGAAATACAACGTCAAGGCCGTATTTTTCACGATAGGCCTCGAGGCTGAAAAATATCCCAGCCTGCTGAAGCGTGTCTATCACGAAGGCCATGAGATTGGGAATCACACCTTTACCCATCCGGACATCAGCAACATCAGCCCGTATTACGCGAGGATCGAGCTGAACCTGACCGAGCGCCTGCTTGCCGCGAAGCTCGGCATCAAGCCTGTGCTCTTCCGTCCGCCATACTCCGTGGATCAGGAGCCCGATACCGCAGACGAAGTTCGTCCGCTCGAACTGACCCAGAGCATGGGCTACATCACGGTGGGCGACAAGATCGATCCGGATGATTGGCACGAAGATCCGCGTCCATCGCCGGAGCAGACCACCCAGTCTGTGATGGATCAGCTTGGCCGCGGCTCAGTCATCTTGTTGCACGACGGCGGAGGCAATCGCTCGAACACCGTGAAAGCTCTGCCCATGATCATCGAAGGACTGCAGGCGCGCGGTTACCAGATTATTTCCGTTCATGAGCTGCTGGGCAAGAGCTATGCCGACGTAATGCCTCCGATCTCGCGGAACGAACAACTCTGGGCGTCGGTTGATTCTGCCGGATTCCTGATTTTCGGAGCGGTGAACACATTCATCGTTTTTGTATTCTTCGTTGGCGACGTTCTGATGAGCGGCCGCCTGGTCAGCGTGGGCGCGGCGGCGATCTATGACCGTCTGCGGCGGCACAGTACGGAGATGGCTACGGGCGAATCTGCGTTCTGCCCATCGGTTGCCGTGCTGGTTCCGGCCTATAACGAGGAGAAAGTCATCCACCGCACCATTCGCAGCGTGCTTGATTCCACTTACCCGAACCTGCGTGTAGTGGTGATCGATGACGGGTCCAAAGATCAAACGTACGAGGTGGCGCGAAAAGAATTTGCCAGCGAGATTGCGAGTGGCCGGGTGACCCTGCTGCGCCAGGAAAACGGCGGCAAGGCCCAGGCGCTGAATTACGGACTGCAGTCTGTGACCGAGGAAATCTTCGTCGGAATCGACGCCGACACCCTGATTGCCAACGATGCAATTGCCTACCTTGTGCCGCACTTCCAGGATGCACGCGTGGGCGCTATGGCGGGCAACGCCAAGGTCGGCAATAAAGTGAACCTGTGGACGCGATGGCAAGCGCTGGAGTACATCACGAGCCAGAACTTTGACCGCCGCGCCCTGAACACCTTCAGCGCGGTATGCGTGGTGCCGGGAGCCATCGGCGCTTGGCGCACCGAAGCCGTGCGCGCCGCCGGAGGCTACAAAACCGACACAGTGGCCGAAGACGCCGATCTCACGATGGCGCTGCTACAGCAGGGATACAAGGTAGAGTACGAAGACCGCGCACTGGCCTACACCGAGGCTCCGACCACCGCCAATGGCCTGATGCGGCAGCGCTTCCGCTGGTCGTTTGGAATCCTTCAGGCAGTCTGGAAGCATCGCTCGGCATTTGCGCAAAAGGGTGCGCTGGGCTTTATTGCGCTTCCCAACATCGTGATCTTCCAGATTCTGCTGCCATTGGTTTCCCCGTTCATTGACATCATGTTCGTCTTTGGAACGCTCAAGTACCTGATCTGGGACAAACACTTCCATCCCGAGACGGCTGACCCCGCAAGCTTCCAGCAACTGGTGCTGTTCTTCTTTATGTTCCTGGTCATCGACTTTATCGCCTCGACCATCGCTTTCTCGCTGGAACGTCGGCATGGACGCGATCGGCGCGACTGGTGGCTGCTCGGACACGTGTGGCTGCAACGCTTCGCCTACCGGCAGCTCTTCTCCGTTGTGCTGATCAAGACGCTGCTGCGGGCCATCGACGGCCAGCAGTTCTCATGGGACAAACTCGAGAGGACGGCAACCGTGACTCAACCGGAACGGCGGCGGGCCTTGGAGACGAAACCGTAATCGACTGGCGCAGAACGACCGGACTTGCATCGGGCTTCGTTACGGTGCGAATCTTACAGCGGCGTGCCGCGGCGAATCCAAACTCCTGAATGCCCAAAAGAAGCAATCTCCGCTTCGGCGGTGAAGCTGCGTCTGCTCAAGAGCCTGAAGTGTACGGCTAAGTTTGAAAAGGCGGCGTGGGAGGGCGGCGCGCGGCTGGTGGCAGGCGTGGATGAGGTGGGTCGCGGGAGCTTGTTTGGCTGTGTCGTGGCCGGGGCCTGCATTCTCAACCCTGCGGATCGCATCCGAGGGTTGCGCGACTCCAAACTGCTGCCGCCGGAGGATCGCGAAAAGCTGGCGATACGTATCCGTGAGCGCGCCATTGCCTGGTCCGTAGCAGAAGTGGACGTAGGCAGAATCGACCAGATCAACATCTACCAGGCCAGCCTGCTGGTGATGAAACTGGCGGTCGAGCGCCTCAATCCGCGGCCAGATTTCCTGCTGGTGGACGCCTGTGTAATCGACTTTGATTGCGCCCAGAAAAAGATTATCCATGGCGATGCCCTTTCGGCTTCAATCGCGGCAGCATCCATTCTGGCGAAGGTCCATCGCGATGCGATTCTACGGGCCTGGGATCCGGTCTATCCTCAATATGGCCTCGCCAGCAATAAGGGATACTCGACGCCGCAGCACAAGCAGGCGCTACGTGAGCACGGACCTTCCCCAATGCACCGCCAGAGCTACGCTCCCGTGGCCGACGCCAGCGAAGATTTGCAGCAGAGATTAGACTTCTTGGAAGAAGATGAATGACGGAAGAAAATGAATGACGGGTGCCCCAGGTTCGCGCCCTGTTGTTAGGCGCTAACCTGGGAGAGCGGAACGCCCCGGAAGAGGAAAGTGAATGTTGAAGCTGCTCTGTGTAACCGCGCATCCTGACGATGAAGCAGGATGCTTCGGCGGAATTCTGGCAAAGTATTCCGAAGCTGGCGTGGACTGCTCCGTGATTTGTCTAACGGCTGGAGAGCGCGCCGCCAACCGGGCTGGATTGGTTGACGATGAAGCGCTGAAGGCAAAGCGGGGCAAGGAACTGGCGGACGCCTGCCGGCACCTCGGCGTGGCCCACTGCGAGTTACTGAATTACGCGGATGGAGCGCTGCCTCGCGCGGATTTCTTCAAAGTAACTGGTGAATTGGTTCATCACATTCGCAAGATTCGCCCGCACGTAATTGTCACCTTCGGAGCCGAGGGCTTCGTAACTGCGCATCCCGATCACGGCATGGCGGGACTGTTTACCTCCGCTGCCTTCCAGTTTGCCGCGCGGTCCATTGCCTATCCCGAACAACTCAAAGATGGGCTGACGCCGTGGCAGGCTAAGAAACTCTATTACGTAACCACTGTGTTCTCGTTGCCGGAGCGCCCAGTCGTTTCGCTGGCCCCAGTCACGGCGCGGATTGCCGTTTCGCCATACATCAACCGCAAGAACGAAGCTTTCGCCCGGCACCGTTCGCAGGCGCCGTTGCAGCCGATCTTCGAGCACGCGCAACAGCAGGCGGGAGTCTATGAGCTGTTTCATCTCGTCGCAACTGCCGAGGTGACGGCAATGGAAATGGAGACCGATTTGTTCGCGGGGATACGGGAGTTGTAGCTGACTCAAAAAAAGACACCCCGAACAATTTCGGGGCGTCGTGTTGGAATACGGGTCTACGGAAGACGGTCTACCTTCCGGGCATCTTCATCCCCGACAACCTCTTTGCGAAGCTCGGCTTCGACATCGACTTGAACATCTTGCGCATCTGCGCGTACTGACGTAGCAGGTTATTCACCTCGGGAACGCTGGTGCCGGAGCCGCGTGCAATGCGCTTACGGCGCGATCCATTGATTGCCTCATGGTGCTCGCGCTCGTACGGCGTCATCGAATTGATGATTGCCTCCGTGCGCGTCAACTGCTTTTCGTCTACCTTGTTGCTGGCCTGATGCATCTGCGCGAAGGGGCCGACCTTGGGGAGCATTCCAATGATCGATTGCAGCGAGCCCATCTTCTTGACCTGCCGCAGTTGTTCGCGGAAATCGTCGAGCGAGAATCCGTCGCCGCTTAACGCTTTCCTGGCGAATTCTTCGGACTTCTTCTTGTCGATCTTGTCCTCAGCACGTTCGATCAGCGAGAGGATGTCGCCCATGCCCATGATGCGTCCAACCACGCGGTCGGGGTGGAAGGGCTCAATGGCGTCGTACTTTTCGCCCACGCCCAGGAACTTGATTGGCTGCCCGGTAACGGCGCGAATGGAGAGAGCTGCGCCGCCTCTGGCGTCGCCGTCCATCTTGGTCAGCACCACGCCGGTCAGGGTCAACTTGTCATGGAATTCTTTGGCCGAATTCACCGCATCCTGGCCAGTCATGGCGTCGGCCACGAAGAGCACTTCCTGCGGGTTCAGCAGCGACTTCAGCGACTGCATTTCGTCCATCA
>Ga0302320_10027842_pt1 | contig 10873 bp, 10 predicted proteins | sample Bog_T0_3_FD_202130 | JGI IMG/M metagenome (GOLD analysis project Ga0302320, IMG submission 202130) | Peat permafrost microbial communities from Stordalen Mire near Abisko, Sweden - Bog_T0_3 | ecosystem: Environmental > Terrestrial > Soil > Wetlands > Peat | place: Sweden: Abisko, Stordalen Mire... | reverse complement strand
ACGACCTTCAGGTTATGAGCCTGACGAGCTACCAGGCTGCTCCACCCTGCAATATGGGAGGGTCAACCTACCTCCGTGCCGGGCTCTGTCAAAGGTTTTCAGAGTGGTGTCCGTCGGCAGCCTCATTTGGGAGGCGGAGGGAGTCGAATGGCTCACTTGGCCGCCGGTGCCGGATTCAATTGCCGCGCAAGGTTGCTGACGACCGATGACGGAACGTCGAGGCGCCAACCGTCCTGCTCGCGCTCGAACTTGAAAGTCAGATCCCGCTGGTTGCCCGATCCTTCCTGGATCCGCACGCCGAGGAGTGCCGAATCCGGGTCGGCGTCGACCTCCCTGAAGGTCGCCATCGCCGCATAATCGGTGGGCATCTGGGCCGCGATCAGGGTGGCGACAATCTTCTCGGAACTGCCGAACTGGGCGCGCGCCTCGCCGGGCAGCGCGGCGAAATACGCATCGGCTTTTGCCTTGGTGGCCTTGTCCAACGCGATCAGGCCGGTTAGCTGGTCGACATCGCCCGCGCGCGCGGCCCAAAGGACGCTTTCGACGGTGTTCGCGGGACTCGCCTGGCCTGCAAACTTCCATTCGCTCGAAGGAATGACGGTGGACCCTTCCGGCCAAACCGGATCGGCAGGCTGACCCAAGTTGCGCTTAAGCGAATGTATCTGGAGGCCAAGCGCGTTGATCGCGTCTTTCGCCCGCTCAATCTCCCGATAGTGCCTTCGGAGCGCGGGCAGGTCGCCGGTTGAGGCCAGGACCTGCCGCAGACGATCGTCCTCTTCCCGTAGGCTGAGCCGATTGGCGTGGAGGCGCTCGAGGCGGGCAGCCTCGAGTTGAAGCCGCCCGTTTCGCTCCCGTTCCCCTTTCAAGATGGCGCAGAACGCCACGAGCGCGGCAACGCCGGCAAAGAGAAGAACGAGTCGGATTCTCATGGCTTCAGTTCCTTGGGCCGGGAAACCAATCCGTTGGCGGCGGCGGGGAAGCCGGCACTGAAAAGGCAGACAACGTGACATGTGCCGCCCGAGGATCCACCGACAGAGGTCGCGGAGCCAGCGGCCCACTGCTGACTTGGAATACGATCGGAACCTGCATGTGCGTGTTGACGTTCTGGCCGGATTCCTGACCGGGATTAAAGCTCCATTGGCTCACTGCATCGACCGCAGCCTGCGCAAATTCCGGATTTGTGGAACTTGTCGCGCGGGCGTTGCGAACGCAGCCGGTCGCATCGACGATAAAATCCACGACGGCCTGCCCTCCAACACCGTTTTGCCGCAACTCTTTGGGATAAGTGGGAGGCCCCTGGAGAACGGGTATCGGAATACGGTCGAGCCTCGAAATATCGAGGATCTCTCCAGGCGTCGGGCCGTTTGCCGCCGCCGCCGCGCGGCGTCGGGCGGCCTCTGCGGCGATTTGCTGCCTCAGCCCTGAGGCCTCGGCGTTCAGGGCCTTGATCTTCGCCCCGAGGGCGTCGCCCGCCTTATTTGCCTCCGCCAGGCTGCGCGCCTCCGCAATTGTGCGAGCGAGCGCCCGGTTTTCATTCCGAAGGCTCCCGAGGTCGTCGGTCTGGGTTTGGAGATTTGAAATCTCCGCTGCGAGCCGGGCATTTGCCCTTTCCTGCACCGTGATGGTCGCGGCCCCTGCCGCCATGCCGAGGGTGGCCACGACTGTTGTTATCTTGTTTGCACTCATAAAGAGAAGCAGGCCCGTCCCTGCCGCGGCCGTTCCCATCGCGCCGGCAGCGGTTGCGGCCGCGGCCACTCCGGCGGGCGCCGCCATCGCGGCTTCGGCCGTAAGGCCGGCCGCCAGGGCGGCGCAGGTCGAATTAATGCCCCGGCGACCAAGGCGGCCCCTCAGCTTCTCAAGCGCGCGGTCCACCTTCATTCGGGCCGCATTTTCGCTGAGACCGAGGCGCCGTCCGACTTCCGCATATGGGCGGTTGGCAAAATACCTCAGGACGATGGCCTGCCGGTCGCCCTCGCCCAGTTGGATCATCGCTTCGTCGAGGACCGGGCGGATCCTGTCCCATTCGGGGCCTGTCCCCGTTTCGCCGGTCAGCGCCGCCTCAAGGGCCGCCTCCCGTTCGTGGACCGCGCGGCGAGCCTCCCTGCGCTGGAGATCGAGGGCGCAAAGGCAGGTGCTGCGATAAAGCCAGGCCGGCAGCGCCGGATGGCGCACCAGGGCGGCCGCCTTGCGGGCCAGGGAGACAAAGACCATTTGCGTGACCTCCTGGGCCCGGTGGTAATCGCCCCGCATCTGCCGAAGGGCCGCCGAATAGACGAGATCGACATGCCGGTGGACGATTTCGGCAAACGCGGCCTCGGACCGTTCGGCCGCAAAGCGTTGGAGAAGTTCGGCGTCGTCCATCGGTTCACACTAATACTGCCGGCCATGCCAAAAACGCACAAACACCGCAGTCACATCAGGGTCTCGGGAGGGCACATTGCCCCGGAACGCAGCGCACGGCAACCGCGGTTTTGGCTGGATTTCAGGGCTTTTTGCCGGTGTTTGCCCGTGTGCGGGCGCCCTTGTGCGGCTCAATGGGAAAGCGGGTCATGGACGCCGGGCGCCGCCCCTCCGGGAAATGGGTTGACAGGAACGTGTTAAAGCCTAGCTGTTGACCTCTTTTCCCATGAAGACTTTCCTCGCCAAGAAGGAGACGGTGCAACCCAAATGGTATCTGATCGATGCCGAAGGAGTTGTGCTCGGACGTCTCGCCGTCAAGGCAGCCAATATCATCCGCGGCCGGCACAAGGCATCCTATACCCCGCATGTCGACACGGGCGACTACGTGATCGTCATCAATGCCGAAAAGGTGGTCCTCACGGGCAAGAAAGACACGAAGAACGAGTACATGTTCTTCTCGGGGTTCGTCGGGGGCGAGAGCTACCGCAGCCTGAAGCTGATGCGCGAGCGCCACCCTGAGTTCATCATCGAGCACGCCGTCAAGGGAATGCTGCCAAAGAATCGCCTCGCCGCCGACATGCTGACCAAGCTACGCGTGTTCGCCGGCGGCAAGCACACGCACGAAGCCCAGAACCCCGTCAAGATTTCAGCCTGATCGAGACCATGACCATCACCGCCAATGTTTTCACCGGCACCGGCCGCCGCAAAACGGCCACCGCGCGTGTCCGCTTATCCGACGGCACCGGCAAGCTCGTCGTCAACGGCCGCGAGCTCGACCGCTACTTCAGCCACGACAATTTTGCAAAGCAGGCCTACGCGCCGCTCCTCACCGTCGACATGAAGGAGAAGCTCGACGTGACGGTCAACGTGGCCGGTGGCGGCGTCGCCGGGCAGGCCGGCGCCGTTGCGCACGGGATCGCCAGGGCCCTCCAGAAGATGAATCGCGAGCTGCGGCCCGCCCTCAAGAAGGCCGGCCACATCAAGCGCGATCCGCGCGAGAAGGAACGCAAGAAGGCCGGCCAGCCCGGTGCCCGCAAGCGCTTCCAGTTCTCCAAGCGCTGAGCCTTCTCACGAGGCCGCGTTCTTCGACGAACTCTTTCGAAGCCGCCGCGTCCAATTCGGGCCCGGCGGCTTTTTCCTGTCCGCGCTCAACCAAGACATTCCTCGCAGCTCGCAGCGAGGCCGGTTCATGCTGAAAAACATATCCGTTGTTTTCTTCCTCGGCGCGGCCGCCGCGGGAGTGCTGACAACTCATGCGCAGACGGCTTCGTCCGCGCCCCTGCCCGCTTCAACCGCCCAGGACATATCCGTCGACGTCACGCCGACGTATGCATCGCAATACCTGTTCCGGGGCCAGCGGCTCGGCGGACAATCGGTCCAGGTGCCGGTCGAGGGCGTCGATGGCCCGTGGACGGTCGGCGTCTGGGCGGACGCCCCGATCCGCGACACAACCCGCCAGTCTGATCCCGAGGTCGATTATTACGGGACCTACGCGTTCGCGCTGGGCAGCAATTTCGACCTCAAGCCGGGCCTGACGTTGTACACCTACCCGGAGAACGGCCTGAGCGGCGCCTTCGGCCGGCATCTGGGCGCCGGCGAAGGCTACTACCGCAGCACGTTTGAGCCGAGCCTTGCGCTCGACTGCTCGGTCGCCGGGCTGAAGCTCAACCCGACCTACTCGTACGACACCGTGCTGCGCGGGTCCAACTATGAGCTGGCGGCCCTGTACGCGATTCCAATGAGCGGCGCCGGCACCGAGCTCGATTTCAACGGCAGCGCCGGCTGCTATCTCTACAGCGACGCAAGCCGCATCCACGACGGCGCCGCATTGGTGAGGTCCAAGGGCGATTACTGGACGCTGGGCGCGTCGGTTCCCTTCCAGGTCGTCCGCAACGTCAAGCTCACGGTCGGCTGGGAATACGAGTACGGCGACGGGCACCTTCAGCAGGGCACGGCGCGGCAGATCGCCAATCCGCAGTGCGTCGGGCGCGGAGTATTCTCCGCAAGCCTCGGGTACCGGTTCTAGGCGGATTTTCCGGAAGCTGGTGGAAGCCTTCGAGGGCCTGTTCCTTTGTGAGCGGGCCCCTTTTCTCGTCCCAGCATCCGGTGCAAAATGATTTGTGGAATCTGCGCACTGCGTATTGATTCGATGGCCATGAATGTCGGCATTGTCGGCGCGTCCGGTTACGCGGGCGAAGTCCTCGTCAAGCTCCTCCTCGGTCACCCGCGCGCGCGGCTGGCCGCGGTCACCTCGCGCACCCACGCGGGCAAGCCGCTTGCGCAGGTGATTCCCGCGGTGCGCGGCATCGACCGGGGAATCCTGTTCAGCGCGTCGGATCCGGCCGCCCTTGCGCACAGCGACATCGAGCTGTTCTTTCTGGCCCTGCCGCACGGCGCTGCGGCCGAGTTCGCGAAGGCGCTCGTGCCGGCCGGCAAGCGGGTCATCGACCTGAGCGCCGACTTCCGGGTTTCGGACCTTGCCACCTATGAGCGGCACTACGGCAAGCACCACGCGCCGGAGCTGCTGGCGTGCGCGCGGTACGTGCTGCCCGAATTGACGCCCCCGTCGTGGAAGACGGAGGCGAAGATCGTCGCCTCTCCCGGATGCTACCCGACGAGCATCCTCATTCCCCTTGTTCCCCTGCTGCACGACGGATTGGTGAAGCGCGAGCACATCGTCGCAAACAGCCTCAGCGGCGTCAGCGGCGCGGGCCGGAAGGTCGACGAGGCCTATCTTTTCGTCGAGAGGATGGAGAGCGCCAAGGCCTACGGCCTAGTGAAGCACCGGCATCTGTCCGAGATCGAGGAGCAGCTCGAGCTTCACACGGGTGCGAAGACGGTCATCCAGTTCAACCCCCACCTCGCGCCGATGCGCTACGGAATCGCAACGACGATCACCGTGCCGGGCGCCCCTGGCGTGGACGTCGACGCCGTCTACACCTCCTGGAAGCGCGCCTACGGGAAGTCTCCCTTCATCCAGCTCCTGCCGTCCGGGGAGACTCCGGACACCGCCTCCACCGTGGGCACAAACCGGCTGGACATGTCGGCCGTCCACGATCCGCGGACGGGGAACTTCATCCTCACTTCGGCCGAGGACAATTTGTACAAGGGAACGAGCGGGCAGGCCGTCCAGACCATGAACCTTTGGTACGGCTGGGACGAGACGGACGGCCTCGTCTGAGCGAATTTCAACCCTTCGGCGGCGCAAAAACACTTGTAAGCGGCGGCCGTTTCAACACTGCTCGATTCCTCAATCCCATGATTCATTTCGACAAGAAGATCCTATTCGTTGGCTACGGCGCCGTGGCCGAATGCACGCTGCCCATCCTGCTCAAGCTGGTGAAGGTGCCGGCCCGAAACATCACGGTAATGGATTTCGAGAACAAGGGGCCCAAGCTGAAGAAGTGGACTTCGAAGGGCGTGCGCTTTGTGCGCGACCGTGTATGCGAGGACAACCTCGCCAGGATCCTCGGGAAGCACCTGTCCGCGGGAGACCTTTTGATCGACCTGGCTTGGAACATCGACGCCTGCGAAATCCTGCAGTGGTGCCATGACAACGGCGTTCTGTACGTCAACACCTCGACCGAGCTCTGGGATCCCTATGCCGGCGGGGCGAAGCCGCCGACCGAGCGGACGCTGTACTGGCGCCACATGAACGTGCGGCGCATGACGGCAAAATGGGCCGAGAAGGGCCCGACAGCCGTCATCGAGCACGGCGCAAATCCCGGGCTCATTTCCCATTTCACGAAGCAGGGGCTGGTCGACATCGCCGAGAGCGCGATCGCCGACAAGAAGATCAGGGGCGCCGCCGCCGAGCGGGTCGCGGGCCTGGCGGCCGGCGGCAAGTTCAACCTCCTCGCCCAGGCGCTCGGCGTGAAGGTGATCCACTGCAGCGAGCGCGACACCCAGATAACCGACAAGCCCAAGCAGGTCGACGAGTTCGTCAACACCTGGAGCATCGAGGGCTTCCGGGAGGAGGGCACGACGACCTCCGAGATGGGATGGGGCACGCACGAGAAGGAACTGCCGTCCCTGGCGTACACGCACAAGAGCGGGCCGCGAAACCAGATCTGCCTTGCCAGGATGGGCATCAACACGTGGGTGCGATCCTGGGTGCCCGATTACAGCATCCAGGGCATGGTTGTCCGGCACGGCGAGGCCTTCACGATTTCGGACAAGCTGACCGTATGGGAGAAGAACAAGGCCGTGTACCGGCCGACCGTCCACTACGCCTACTGTCCGTGCGACTGCGCGATCGCCTCCCTGAACGAGATGCGCGGCTACGGATACCGCCTGGTCGAGAACCAGCGGATCATGAACGACGAGATCACGAGCGGGGCCGACATCCTTGGGGCTTTCCTCATGGGGCATGCCTACAACGCGTGGTGGATCGGCAGCGACCTGAGCATTGAGGAGTCCCGCCGGCTCGTCCCGCACCAGAACGCGACGACCATGCAGGTGGCGATCGCGGTGGTCGCTGCGGCGATGTGGATGATCGAGAATCCGTCGGAGGGCGTCCGGGTGCCCGACGATCTGCCGCACGACTACGTCCTCAAGGTCTCGAAGCCCTACCTGGGCAGGTTCATCTCCAAGCCGTCGGACTGGACCCCGCTCAAGAACCGGCCGGAAGTCTTCAAGGGGTACAATCGAGCAAAGCTGGACCTCCGGGATCCGTGGCAGTTCAAGAATTTCCTCATCACGGACAGCGAATAGGACCACCGATGATCACGCAGTCGCGGTTGCAGAGGCTGGCGCAGGAAAACGGGACGCCCCTGTTCGTCATCGACCACGACGCCTTGCGGAAGAACTACCGCCTGTTCCGCCGCTGCTTGCCCCGCGTGCAGATCTATTACGCGGTCAAGGCGAACCCGGACCCGGCCATCGTTCGCACCTTCTACAAGGAGGGCTCCAGCTTTGACGTCGCGTCGATGCCGGAGTTCATGATCGTCCACGAGAACATCAAGGACCTGCCGGCGAAGCAGAGGCAGGACTGGATCTGGGACAAGATCATCTACGCCAACCCGACGAAGCCGACCGAGACCCTGGAGGAACTCAACCCCTACAAGCCGCTGGTCACCTTCGACAACCTGGAGGAGATACGGAAGATCAGAAAGCACGCCCCCAATGCCGGCCTCGCGCTGCGGCTCAAAGTGCCGAACACGGGCGCCATGGTCGAACTGTCCTCAAAGTTCGGGGCCTCGCCGGGGGAGGCTGTCGATCTCATCCTGGAGGCGGACCGGATGGGGCTTGTCGTCGAGGGGATCAGCTTCCACGTGGGCAGCCAGACGACGAATTTCGAGAACTACGTCCAGGCGCTGAACCTCACCGCGGCCGTCTTCAAGGAGGCCCGGGACCGGGGTTACACGAAAATGAACCTGATCGACATCGGCGGCGGGTTCCCCGCGCCGTACGACGCCAGCGTGAAGCCGTTCCCCGAGCTCGCCAAGGTCATCAACGCCGAGATCGAACGGCTCTTCCCGCCGGACATCCAGATTCTCGCCGAGCCGGGCCGCTTTCTCGTGGCCTCGGCGGGCTACGCGGTCTCGAAAGTCATCGGCAAGGCGGTCCGCGACGGAAAGGCCTGCTATTACATCAACGACGGCGTCTACCACACCTATTCGGGCGTCATCTTCGACCACTGCAAGTACCCGATCCGGGCGTTCAAGAAGGGCGTCACCCAGATCAGCTCGGTCTTCGGCCCTACATGCGACGCGCTCGACGTCGTTTCAATGGCGGAGAACCTGCCCGACCTGGAGCGCGGCGATTTTGTCTACAGCGTGAACATCGGCGCCTACAGCCACGCTTCGGCGACCTACTTCAACGGCTTCCCCCCCGCCAGGGTCGTCCACGTGAACGAATAGCCGGGGCTTTTCAGCTCCGGTAGTCCGCATTCTCGCTCACGTACTCGTGGGTGAGGTCGCCGCCGAGGATGACAGCCGACGCCGCGCCCTGGCCAATGTCGATCTGAACTTCGACGCACCGCTCGTGCGGCGGATAGTGGATCGGCGGGGCGAAGATTCCGCCCTGCGGCGGGGCGCTGGCGTAAAGCTCGGCGCTGCGCAGGTGCTTCGAAAGGGCCTTTTCCTTGTCCGGATCCAGGCGAAAAATGCCGCCGCTGAAAATCTCTATGCCGCCGAGGCGAAGGCGCATCGCGGAGAGGTCCGTTGCGGGGGAGGCGGCGCCGACCTGCTTGCCGATCGCCTGGACAAGCCTTCCGACATTGGCGTCGTTGCCCGCGACCGCGCACTTGAAAAGCGGGGCGTTGGCAACCGCCTTGCCGAGCGCGCGGGCAAAGGCCGTGTCGCGAGCCCGCCGCACGGTGACGCGGATCACGTGGCGCACACCCTCCCCGTTCCGCACGACGTCCTCCGCCAGGTCGGCGCACACCGTCCGCAGGGCGGCGGCGAACTCCGGGAGGCTGCGGCAGGGGACCCGGCCCGAGGAGACGAGGACGACGGTATCCGACGTGCTTGTGTCGCTGTCGACACTGATGGCGTTGAACGAATCCTGCACAGCCTCCGTCAGGGAGATTCTCAGATCGTCGCGCGGCACCGCGAGGTCGGTCAGAATGTAGACGAGCATCGTCGCCAGGTTGGGCTCGATCATGCCGGCCCCCTTGGCGATCCCCACGATTGAGCCGCCGTCGAGCGCCGCCCGGCGCACCTTGGGGTAAAGATCCGTCGTCACGATGCCCTCGGCGGCGGGCAGGATCGAGCCGCCCGCGAGGGATGAGACCGCCGCGGGAAGGGCGGCTGAAATCGCCTCGGCCGGCAGGCTCCACCCGATCACGCCGGTCGAGCTCGGCCAGACTTCCGGCGCGGAGAATCCGAGCAGACGCGCGGTCTCGGTGCAGACCCGCTCCGCGGCGGCCTCCCCGCCCGGGGCGCACACGTTCGAAATCTTGTTGTTGACGATGATCGCGCCCAGCGCGGGCTCGCGGAGCCGCCGCCGCCCGATGATGACGGGGGCCCCGGGGAACGCGTTCTTCGTGAATACGGCGGCGAAATCGGGCGTCGGCCTGTCGAGCGCGATCAGGGTCAGCGTCATCTTCGCGGGTTTCGGCGCCTCGCGCGGCGTGAAGTCGAACCGCGTCGTTCCCACGCGGAACCCGGCGGGAAGCGCCGACTGCCCGGCCAGCCAGGCACGGTGGGCGGTGCAGTCGGAAAAAATCAGTGAAGTGCTGGGCACAATTGAAAGAACTGGGGTCATGATCCCGCGGAGTGAAGCGAAAATCTTTCCTCCGGTCACAAATTGTTATCGAAATCCCGGCCGCGGGTGCGCTATGACCATGCCGATTCTACGACAAAAGTGACTGCCTTCATCTGTTTTCCCCACTTCCGGCGGCCGAGGACGGTGGTTTCCCGCGTGCGATGAACGTCGCCGAAGTCACCGCCAAGGCAAAGGTGCTGCTCGAAGCATTGCCGTACATCCAGGATTTCCACGGATCAACCTTCGTTGTGAAGTACGGCGGGAGCTTCATGGACGATCCCGATCCGGTGGTCCGGACGCGGGTCGCCTACGACATCGCGTTCCTGGCGGCGGTCGGCATCAACGTCGTCGTCGTCCATGGCGGCGGCAAGGCCATCACCCGGGCGATGGAAAACTCCGGCCTGACTGCGAATTTCGTCAATGGACTGCGGGTGACCGACGAGGCTACGATCGCGATCGTGAAAAAGACGCTCGACGAAATCGTGAACCGGGACGTCTGCGAGGCGATCGCGTCGGCCAAGGGCCGGCCCAAGGCGATGCCCGGGGACACCGTCCTTGTCTGCCAGAAGCTTGAGGTCGATGACGACGGCAACCCGGTCGATCTGGGCTACGTGGGGGAGGTCTCCGAAGTGAAGGTGAAACTGATCAAGAAGGAGATCGCCGACGGGTTCGTGCCCGTCATTTCGCCGGTTGCGGAGGCGATCGACGGGAAGCCCTACAACGTGAATGCCGACCTTGTCGCCGGGCGGGTGGCGAGCGCGCTTCGGGCGCGGCGCCTCGTCTACATGAGCGACGTGCCCGGGCTTCTCGCGACCCCTTCCGATCCGGCTTCCCTCATTTCCACGCTCCGGATCGGCCAGGTCGACGAATTGAAGCAGAAGGGCATAATCGACAAGGGCATGCGGCCCAAGGTCCTTAGTGCAGTCCGGGCCCTGCAGGAGGGCGTCCAGCGCGTGCATCTCATCGACGGGCGACTCCCGCACAGCCTTCTTCTCGAGATCTTCACAGACCAGGGTATCGGCACGGAGATCGTCCATGGGTGATGCCCCGGCCCTGATACGGACGAGCGCGGCCGAGTTCTACGACGCCTACGTCCTCAAGAGCTACGCACGGGCGAGCCTCACCCTGGTGCGCGGCAGCGGCGTTCACGCCTGGGACGATCAGGGCCGCCGCTATCTCGACTTCACCTCCGGCATCGCCGTCAGCTCGATCGGCCACTGCCACCCGCATTGGGTGGCTGCGGTGCAAAGGCAGGCGGGCGAAC
>Ga0302320_10027841_pt1 | contig 10874 bp, 14 predicted proteins | sample Bog_T0_3_FD_202130 | JGI IMG/M metagenome (GOLD analysis project Ga0302320, IMG submission 202130) | Peat permafrost microbial communities from Stordalen Mire near Abisko, Sweden - Bog_T0_3 | ecosystem: Environmental > Terrestrial > Soil > Wetlands > Peat | place: Sweden: Abisko, Stordalen Mire... | reverse complement strand
CCCCAAAAGCTGTCGTGTAAGCAGCTATACCGCCGTAATCAGACCAATTATTTACGAAGTTTAGAATGAGTGTGAGGTTGTAACGGGAAGCAGAGGATACGACATAGTCAAGTCGTTGCAGGCCGTTGGGGGAATAGTTGATGTAGGAGCCGCTAGAATTGAGGAGTTGGAAGTAGACGGCGTTGGGGTCGGTAGCGGTTGTGGCAGGAGGTGTGTTCACGTCGCCGAAGCCCCACACGCGGACCGTTTTGTAGTCTGTCTTTTCAGAAAGTGTTAGATGCTAGAGAGCGGTAAGGCGAGAGAGGGCATAAGCACCGATGCGATTTGGGAGAGGGCGAGATCGACATCGCTGTTTTCGCTTAAATGAGCTAACCACCATGCATTTGTTCCTGATACTTCCATCAGAATTTTTTTCTTTTCAATATTCTCGCATTTCCCTCACGCATAGTGAGGGATGAAAATATGTAGGGAGTGGATGGAAATGGAAAAAGGGAAGTACCAGCAAAATACTGAGCTGTCCCATCGATTTCAAACAATCGACCGGATACTTTGGCATTGAATCCTGCAGAACTAAGTGGATATACGGAGGCCTTTTCTGCAGCTGCAAAAGAAGTGTCAATCTCTGGAGAAGGTGATGGGGCCGCAAAGGAGAGGGTTAGGAGTGAGAGAAATAGGATGTTCGACTTCATTTTAGAGATGATAGGAGGTCAATGGGGGGAGATAGAGAGCGTAAAAAGAAGTGGTGGGCTGATGAGAAATGTTTACCTCTCGGTGCAAAGGAAACGAAGCACTTGCATCATGCGGGCTAACCAGGATGTTCCTCCTCGGAATCCTCCTTCGGTGCATCGTCGTATTTCATTGACATCCGTCTTATAACCCAAAATAAGTTTTCAAGCGTAGAGTGGTTCCATCTCTGGGGAGATCAAAAATGCCATGTGAAGTTTATCCGCTACGGAGTAGCAGCCTCCGCTCGCTATCAGGAAAAGTGCTAAAGTTTTGTACTGTGGGGTATGCAGTTCCTTAATTAATGCATAAATCATATGGGGAAAAAAAATAATGGTTGCCTTGCGGTTCGATATAAGTCTATATTAAACTGCAGAGAAGGAAGAGGGTGAAAAGGGCGTCTAGAGAGGGGTCAAGGAAGCAGAGATTTAAAAAAGCTTCCCGAAACGGAACGCCCCTCTAACTAGGCATTTAACCGGCACTTGATCTTTGGCGCAATCTGTGAAGAGTTTCCGAGCGTAAGGAGAAATGAGGCAATTTTACGAACTCAAGGCTGGCCTGAAAATTAAGATTTATACGTGCTCCTTATACATGAGATTGTTGAGGGAGTTTGCCTCTTATTTGAACTTGTGTAGAATTATCGAGACGATAGGTAAGATATGATATTATGGTATATGATATTATGATATTATGATATTTCAGAGATGAATAAGATCGAGATGAACTCCCAGGGCTTTGGGGCGGACACACGATCGGAGGAATCTATTTGACCAGAAAGTAAAGATATGGCTAAATATGACTCGCCATAGAAATCAGCCCACCTGAATTATCTTGCCTGTTTACGAACTACTCATAAATTACAGGCCGAGGTTATCTGCTTAAAGACAAGGATAGAGGAGATATGCAGTGCAAAGCGATCCCACCTTTCTTAATTCTGCAGTAGTTAGATCTCTAACAAAAAGAAATTCACCGACCTTTCATGTTCCAAGGATATCACCACAGACTTCAAAGGTAGCATTAGCATCATCAGGTTCAATAGAAAGAGTTTATTGTGAGACCAACCCTTTCATGTCCCGAAATGTATCCGCCAAGCTCAATGCATCCATAACGCCCTCTCGCATTTTCGTAGTGATCCAATCGTGCGGCAAAATACTCATCCCCTCAGAAGAAATTTAATACGCCATATTTCCAGCCAGGCCTCCACCAGACCTCTAGTATCGGTATCTGGTCGAATAATCTACACAAACACAAATTAGCATAATTCTCCTCGCTATCTTTTCTTACTTCTCCCCAAGCCAAAAACCAAACCCAAAAAGAAAACGGAAAGAGAAAAAAAAACCCGCACTCACCCTTAGGACTAATAACCAAACCTCTCCCCTTCTTCGCACCCCTATAAATTGTCTCGATAATATCAATCATCTCCTGTTTATCCTCAAGCACCCAATTCAATTTATTATTATTTCCCGTGCCGAAATCACACATCATGTGTTTGTTGCGGAAGAAGAACATGACGGTGACGGGATCATAGAGCTCGTACATGGTGTTGAAATCGGGCACTTCGTCTAGATTGCATACGTAGATGACGGCGAAGTTTTTGACGCGCTCGGCGATGCCTGTGGGTAGGGAGAGGTTAGCGGGGGTTCCAGGGGATGGGGATGGGGGCGAGGAAGAGGAAGAGGGAGAGGGTGAGGAGACAGAGGAGACATACTATAGAGGACTTCATCTTGTCGCATGCAGTCGGGCTCCCAATCGCGGCCGAAACGGATTACGACAAGGCGCTCTTCTTCGGACATGATGGCTTGGTCGACATGCCATCCTGTTTTAAGATGAGGTAGTACGACTGAACCCATTTTATTTTTGTATGCGAATTTGTTTTGTTCGAGTTGGTGTGCAGTGGTTGTGGTTGAGAGATGGTGATGTAGGTAGTGGAGAGGAAGTTTGACTCTAAATTTTGGCGGGGATGACGACGCTAAAAATCTGGGTCGCGGTCACATGACCTATACACTCTTTTAGAAGTTGAGAGCGAGAAACGATTTATTTTACTCATTCGGTCAGTTATTTCTTGCATTGTGGTCATGCTATGCTATGCTATGCAGCTATCCCATCTCTCTGATTGTTGAGAGTATAATCCATTAATGATCATTCTTCAACCAAGCTTCGGAAGCTTCATACACCTTTCCCAGAGCCCGGTCGATACCCACAGTCTTATCGAAGAGCTTCTGATCAATCTTCTTGAACATATGCAGTAAACTGACGATCACGAAATCTGCATATGAAGCTATTTCCTATTAGCCATCTTCCAAACTCTCTCTCTCTCTCTCTCTCTCTCTCAACATTAACACTCACCCGTAGAACCCAACAGAAAAGGGCCTCCCTCCTCCCTCAAAACAGCACCCAACTCCTGCAAAAGCGGCGTCGCCTCTACCCAATTCTGCTCTCCACCTTTCTCCTTCGCAAACTGCTCTAAACTCATTCCCTTGGCTTCACCTCTCGTTCTCTCGAAATATTCTTTGGAAAGCGGATTCAATAAATTCGGGGCGACATAGGGCTGCCATTCGGGCTGGAGTTTCATGTGAATTTTGGGAATCAGATCTTCGATTCTAGCGAGGATCGGGGAATCTAGATGGAGAGAGGGGAATGATGGAGCCGGAAAGCGCTCTTCGAGTACATCGGCGATGACGCGGGAGTCGGAGACGTAGGATAAGTCTGGGAGACGGATGGTGGGGACTGTATAGGGATAGGCTCCATTACCTGGTGGGATGCCGCTGTTGATTGTTAGATTTCATTTTTGGTCGGAATAGGGATGGTGACCAACAAGGACTTGAAGGTAGGAGCTATGTCGGGGTACTCGATCCACTTAGTTTCGTAGGGAATGTTCTTGAAATTTAGGGCGAGCCGAGCTGGAAGAGAATTAGTCATATGTATGTACTATAGACTATGGGGTGCTCAAGAGACATACTCTTCCATGAGTTGACGGACCAAGACGCACACGGGTCTTTGCTGGGAAGATCATAAAGGATGGCTTTAGGGTGAGACATTGTGTATGATTGGTTGTGTGAGAGTTATACTATTTTGTGGTGGAATGAACTCTTTTGGAGTTGATATTGTGCTGTATTTGCAATCAACTCTGAAATGTGGAGTCGATAAACGTTGACATCAGATCTCGTGCAGCTTACAGGGATCGTAGCACGTGAAAGCTGCCACTGTCCAACGTGCAATTGATATTAGGTGGATTAGATGTCCAATCCTATCTTGCAAGATTTAGTTCCATGGTGCTTGAATATTGACCCATATGAAGTTTATTGCTCATTATACTCCTATTCTTATTCCCATCACTTACTGTGCACCGTGTAGCGTTCGAAGTGCTACACGGCAAGTAGATGCAAAATAGCACTCCATTGCTTACCAGAAGCCGCAGATAAGATAATATAGAGCGTCTCAGCCCTGCCCCAGACTATGCAGTTGGATGTATATAAGTCATTACCAATAAGCTTTCGCAATACTGCCTGTTGTACAAAGTGTACAGTAAGAAATTTGCGCGAATTACTACTCGTGACAACCCCTTAGCGATGCAAGAAAATGCCTAACGTAGGGAAGGAGTGCGTAATTTACTTAAGTGCCTGATATTAAAAAGAAAAAGGTTTATGATTTCAGACATAATGATAAAACACATCTAGAGAGCATTTGTTCAAGCTTACTTCAAGACTTCTCCAAAAACATATTTGATGGAGTTAACTTTGCATTCCATACAAGGCGTAAGGAGAATATCTAGCTGTGCAAAATATATCCTGCTATGTGCCTGGAATCATACAGTTGAAGGTAAAGGGGTGGTTCAGCTCAACCCAACCCAAACTAGGGTTGGAGTTGGTTGAGGGTCAGGAGAAGATTATAATACACAGCCAACATGGCTTTCTTGCTTGGAGAGCTTCATGACCTGTCGTTGATGTATATGGTGATAGCGAAACCGATAGCGAAAAAGAGAGCGCTTACGAAGATGACCTACTAAAGCTAGAAAGGGAAACCAGTGCGACATGGCTGACTGCAACACAGTCAGACTGACAGGCAGCATTCGTTCCTAAAGAAGAAGACAACTGCCAGCGTGGGATGGCTCGAATATTGTACGAGAATACAGGAGCGTATTTAGGAGATAGATACTCTTCGAATTCGCTGCAGTAAGTTTGACTGAAGAGAGAGGGGAAGACTTTCCTGGGAAATTTCGTTTAAGGGGAAACTTCGTACAAGCGAAACGCCCCTGGATGATCAACGTGGTCTATCCATCCACTTCGACTCCACCATTGAATTTCCGCCATCTTCCCGGAAGCAAATGAGCTGTCCCCAACCAAACGAAACGCGTTCTCCTTCACGACACGTGATAACTAGACCAGAAACGTTTCCAAAGACGGGAAACCCAACGGCCGAGGTCCATTTGAGACTACTCAGCCACAATCGGTCTGCTGAGAAGGTGCAGACTTTCGCAACTTCGCACCTTTTCGTGCGAATTCCAAAGCGTAGTCCATCCATAGCTTCATCATCTTCCACTACCTAAACTGAACTTTAAATGGAGAAAGGTGGATTCAAAGAAGATCTATTGCGCTTCTGGGGCTATCGCTTTAAATGACGGTGTGGCTTTACCCGCTACTAGATGTGGCTTATGCAGATTGGCGATCTGCTTGGGGGCGAAAATAGTCGATCGATTGACCTACCTGGGATGAAACAAAAGAAGAAAATAACCTCATTGCCGTCATCTTACAGCAGCAAGAACCTGTCGTCACCCGATGTTAAACACTGAATACCAGTGCTAACTGGTACCAACAAGTATCGGTGTGGTTTAGATAGTCAACTGGCTTGCCAAGACGGTTGCCAAGTGGCAAAGCTTTCTGATTTGGGCATGGATCACGATGCCCCATGTTGGAATGAGCGTATGGGAGAAAATGGCGCGCACGCACGCCGTTTACTTGGAATCTGATTCTGCAGGGGAGGAAATAGAGTGAGGTATGTTCGTGGGGAGTCTGCGAAGTACTGGTACCTGAAGAGTACGTATGCGTGTGATATACAAGTATGCATATGGTCTATGACCGAAAACCATGAAAGCCATTCACAACTAGAATATCCAGTCATACAGGGCAGCCCAAGTATACAACGCCCTTTATATAAAGGCCTGAATGGTCTCCCAACTCCACTAGAACGAAAAAAAAAGTAAAGAAACAACAGGACAACAATCCTTATCAGGGGCAATCTTGAGACGCGGCGTTTGCTCATCTCCACTATAGCTTTGGTAAATAGCAAGATTAGCAGGTCAAATCGATTGTTGCCAAGCAACGCTTGCTCGCTCGCTGGCACGTAAATTAGGTATAATTTCAAGTAGAAGCATCACGCTGCCAAGGCCCCTTCTTCTTGGCAAGACGTCGCCCGCATCAAAGTCATACAACATACCCCATTAAGTTTTTGCCAGCAATTCGCTCGTCCCCCATTTCTTGTTTTGCTTCCTTCTTTTCTCAACATCATACATCATCACCATCGCCCAACCTCGAATACCCACTTACCTTCCCTTGCCTTGCCTTCTCTTGCCTTGCCTTATCCTAATAATTTTTTGTCCTTCCTTTAATAATTTGTATATTGCCTATCGCTCATCCCTATCAGCCACCACAAACAGAGGTTCCTGCCAGGCACCAGGTCAATCCCTCCCAATACGTTTTAGAATCCCAATCCAAATTCCAAATCAGCAAGGCTTTCCAGGTTGAATTCTAGGTCGAAATCCAGGTCGCAAAGAATTAAGCCACATCGCACTCACACCGTTATATTAAGACTACGACATTTTCTGACAGAATTACGCACGCGCGCACTGTTTTCCATACCCACAACAGCTATTGTTACGCGTTCGTTAGACGTTAGCTAGCAGCAAGCAGCACCCACCTTTTACAGCCTCAGAGGCCAAATCGTTGGGCCGATTTGCGCGCTTTTGCAACAAGGCTGTGCACAAGAAAGAGAGGAAGACCCAAAGTCTCAAATAGCCGTTCTATCTGCCACAATTTCCCTTCGACATTGTGCGCCACATCCTTTTGCTAAACTCCTGATCGCATTACCATTCTCACAACCAACAGCCCGAATAGCCCAAGTGTGAGATATCGTTATCGTCGGTGGAACAACTACCCTGCTGACACTACATATCTCCAAACGCCCGGCTTCTTTTGCACGGCGCCCTGTACTGCACAGCCTCTGTCCATTGCTACCTCGTTTGCCCCCTGCCGCGTTGCTGCATTAAGCTAGTCATTCCTCTACCGAACAGCTACTTTAAAGAACAGCTCACAGAGCTTACAAGAACATAACAAACCCCGCACCACTACCATCACCATGGCGGAATCCCACAACATGCGTCAGTCTCCTCCTTATGCATAGATTCCCATGGCCTCTTGTCTTGCGATTTTATTTATTTCCCCATGCGGTGGCTTACCATCATGCGAACAGATTCCATAAAGCGCGCCGCGCGGAAAGAGGCTTGGTATGGAGAATCGTGGAATCCATTTCGCAAGACCACGCGGTCTCCCACAGGTCTTTCCAACGATCTTGAATCACAAAGATTAGCAACATCATCGACTAGCGCCGCAGAACCTGGACGAGGCAGTAGTCAAGACGGAATAAATGAGGACAGCAAAAACGGTAATGGAAATGGCAAGATAAATGGCACCATGGGTCGAACGAGCAATCCCGACAGTGAACCTACAATCGATAAGAGAGAGTCGACGGGAAGAGGGTCAGCGAGACCTGCGAGCCAAGAAATTAAGGCGCGCCGCCAATTCTTAAGAAAATTCCAACGCAACAAGACGGGGAGCACAAACGCCTCAGATGAGGACAATAAAAAGCCCGTCAAACAGCCATGGTGGAAGGGGAAAGATGTACCGCATGATCCATTCACAGTGAGAAATCAACTGAATGCGACCATATTCAACTCTTGGATTAATGTTTTACTCATTGCCGCGCCTGTGGGAATTGCGCTTAACTATGCTGGCGTCAATGGAATCGCGGTCTTCGTCGTCAACTTCATTGCCATTATCCCTCTCGCTGCCATGTTAAGTTTTGCGACGGAAGAGATTGCTTTACATGTGGGAGAAAGCTTGGGTGGTCTATTAAATGCCTCATTTGGGTACGCTTCCATGTGAATCCCCCACCCTTCACGATCCTAACATTTTCTAGAAATGCGGTTGAGATGATTGTCGCCATCATTGCTCTCGTCAAAGGAGAGGTGGTCGTGGTCCAAACATCCCTGATTGGGAGCATTCTATCGAATTTACTTCTGGTCATGGGAATGTGCTTCTTTTTCGGGGGGCTGAGAAGAACAGAGCAATTTTTCAACCAGACGGTGGCGCAGACAGCTGCGAGTCTATTAGCACTCGCAGTGGCCAGTATCATTATTCCGACCGCATTTGATGAATGGAGCACTACGACAGATGTCCCCATCGCCGCAATCTCAAGGGGTACTTCGGTCATTCTCTTGATCGTCTATGGTGGTTACCTTTTCTTCCAGTTGAAGACGCACTCGGATATGTTCAATGAAGAAAGCAAAAAGGTGGCCATGAGACCACGCAAAAATGCTCTCCCAGAGGGTGCCATTCAGAAAGGTCTCGCCAAGGTTGGAGGCGTTGGTGCTGGACCGGGGAGAGCACATGTGGCTAACCGGCCACCAAATGATGAATTGATTCAGCCGGATGCTTATGTCGCCGAAGAAGAGGAAGAAAAAGGCCAATTACACATCCTCGTGGCTTGGGCCACTCTGGCAGGCGCCACGGCTGTCATTGGACTCTGTGCGGGTAAGTGTGATCCGTAAATTGTAAATGGGTCTCGCTAACAGACGCAGAATTTATGGTAGACGGGATCAGTGCCGTCACTGCTTCCGGCAACGTCTCGATCGAATTCGTCGGGTTGATTCTACTCCCAATAGTTGGAAACGCAGCAGAGCATGCAACTGCGGTGACCGTGGCATGTCGGGATACCTTTACTTGCGTGTTATGCTCCTTTGCTAATTAGAGTGTAGGCAAAGACAAAATGGACCTTGCAATCGGTGTTGCTGTTGGTTCCAGTATGCAAGTTTCACTGCTACTCATTCCCTTAATGGTCATCATCGGATGGATCATGGGCAATGATGAGATGAACTTGAGCTTTGATGGCTTTCAAGTCGCCGTCCTGTTCGTGGCTGTTCTCCTGGTAAACTACCTTATCGGAGACGGAAAATCTCATTGTTAGTCAATTTCCTATACTAAATTATCATTTCCTTCTATGCGGGCTCTCGGAGATGGGAGCTGTCTCAGGAGCTGCAAACGGATTGATTCCGTTTGTTGCCATGTCTCGGCTCTTTGAACGGCTGCCGGCTCCCAAAGTCCTATATCATTTTATGGTGTATTACAGTGCTAAATCGTTGGATAGGGCTTGAAGGCATGCTTCTGCAATGTCTTTATCTGTAAGTGTTCTTCCGTTAAATCTGTTCCCGTTTTGCACCAAAATGTACCAAAACTGACCGCAAAAAGTATCATCGCTGTGTGTGCCTGGTATTACCCAACGAACGATGGCGGAAGCACAACGGGCAACTCGACCGTTATTTCCATATTTGGCAATTCAAGCTTCACTACAAATACTACGACAAGTGGCAATCTCACTGAGATCATGGTTACACTCTCGGGCTGAATGTCTTAGCCGAGACATTTCTCGCTAAACCCCTTGCTTATCGCGCTAAGCTCCCTCGTTTATTGGTGGCTTGAGGAATTGGAGAACCTTATTTCCACCAAACGAGAGTTCACCAACTCCAACGTCTAGCACTATGCAATACACTTTAGCCTCGAGGCACCCATTCCAGAAAATGGGCAGTGTCGTTTAGACATCAACTTTCTTCCCACCCTCTTACCTCCTTTTGTACAATACCCCTCCACCGCACACCTTTCACATCACGTCTATCGGATCCGGACACCATGTACATAGTCTCATTTACTCAACTTGTAATCCTTGGGGAAATGGGAGCTGGCCTGCTCAGCTCTCGGCAGTCTTTCTTGGCGTTTATGGATGGGCAGGCTACTACACAGCAGCCGAAATATGGCGTTTCGACGGTGGTATTTTACTTTTTTCTTTTATTTTGTCTTTGTGCTTTGTGTCGTTTATTCAAGAAAAATGAAAATGGATGGAGAATTATAAGGCACTTTGAGCAGTGAGTTTTAGGTTAGGAAAAAGAGAAACTGAAGAATTCTAAATGAAGAAAATATTAAGATGATGGTTAGATTTATAAACCTATTCCTTTGCGTTCTCGATCCGTGCAGGTGATTGTTCTATGAATGAGGGAATGAGAATGGTTACTAGTGAGGGAAGGCTAAGTGTGCTAATAAGCGTGACATTATGAAAGAAAATATTTATTTTTCTAATAGAGGGCATTAGGCTTTTTAAAGCTATGATAGGTATGTATTATAGGCTAATGTTTTTATATTCCTTGTGTCGACTTATTTATTTTACTCATACGACTTAGCATAGCCTCGCCTGCCTAAAACTATTAAATATTTTTAATTAGATACGTTATTTTTTGGGGGAGGAGGGGGGGGTAAGTTATGTGACGGCGTAGACCAAAGCTAAAGCATAAGAGTAAACAAGTATAATTGAGAATATTAAACTAAAGAAAAAAGAAAAGAAAGAAAAAATAAAGAAAGATTTTAAGAATAATATATATAGAAAATTTTTCTAGCATTGAAATAAGCGAATTTAAAAGAATTTTAAATTATTAATTTTAAAATAATTAAAAATAAGAAAATTCTAAAATTATTAATCCCAAAATGGTTGAAGTAAGGGAGCTTTAAGATTATTAATCATGTGACTTTTCGGTGCGGTTCGTCACAGGTTAGGTGTGGGCGTTTGAAATATTTAGATTTTCGTAGGCGAAACCTTTATATGAAATTATATTGCTTTTATTTACCTTTTTTAATTTTTATAATTAATTTGAGATTGAAAGTGGTAGTAAAGAGAGAGGTTATATTTATAAACTAAAATTAACTAGATAAATTAAAGAGAAGATAAAAAAGTTAATTATCAATGTAAAAACGCTAATTAAGCGATAATATATATGTGTTATAAGACGTAGTTTATTATATTTAAAGCTTTTCGACTATAATATTGGTTGAGGA
>Ga0302320_10027837_pt1 | contig 10875 bp, 9 predicted proteins | sample Bog_T0_3_FD_202130 | JGI IMG/M metagenome (GOLD analysis project Ga0302320, IMG submission 202130) | Peat permafrost microbial communities from Stordalen Mire near Abisko, Sweden - Bog_T0_3 | ecosystem: Environmental > Terrestrial > Soil > Wetlands > Peat | place: Sweden: Abisko, Stordalen Mire... | reverse complement strand
ATTCGGCATGGGCCTGCGGACAGCTGGCCGCCGAAGGCGGGTAGCTGGAGCGCAGGCGATTCGGCATGGGCCTGCGGACAGCTGGCCGCCGAAGGGCGGGCGGGTGGCTAGCAGCGGGATGAACCGCAACGGTGGCTCTATCGTCTTTAGAGCATGATCACTCGCTGGTTGTCCCCATTCAAGTTGTTTGCCGTGGCCGTCTGCGCTGCAGCCCTGATATTCGGACTTGCCAGTCCGCCACGCGCGGAGGCCGCCGACGACCGTCTCCAGTTCACCGGAACCACCCTCAGCGGCGCGGGATTCAATGGCGCCAGCCTGCAGGGCAAGCCCGCGGTGTTGTGGTTCTGGGCGCCGTTCTGCCCGTTCTGCAACGCAGAAGCTCCTGGCGTCAGCCAGGTGGCGGCCGCCAATCCGGGGGTCACCTTCGTCGGTATCGCGGCGCACTCGGATGTCGCTGCGATGCAGAGTTTCGTCTCCAAGTACAACTTGAACTTCACCAACCTCAACGACGCCGACGGTTCGATCTGGGCGCGTTTTAACGTGCCGTGGCAGCCGGCATACATGTTTTACCGCGCTGACGGCAGCTCGACGTTCGTCAACAACCCGACGTCGGCCATGTCCCAGCAGGAGCTGGCCGGCCGGGTGTCTGCTTTGACGCACTGATCCCGTGAACCAAGGTCTCATAGGTTTGGCCTTCGCCGCCGGGTTGGTGGCGGCGCTGAACCCCTGTGGGTTTGCCATGCTGCCCGCGTACCTCCTTCTGGTGGTGCGCGGGCAGCAAACCGGCGAACAGTCCCCAGCGCCGCGGGCGTTGGCATCGATCGGCCGCGCACTGGCGGCCACCATCGGGATGGCGCTCGGTTTTTTGACAGTGTTCGGACTGTTCGGCGCGCTGACGATATCGGCTGGCTCGACCGTGCAGCGCTACCTGCCTTACGTGACTGTGCTGATCGGCTTGGTGCTGTTGGTCCTCGGGGTTTGGCTGCTCTCGGGTCGAGAGCTGACGGCGTTGACCCCTCGACCATTCGGCGCGCGATGGGCTCCGACGGTTCGGCTGGGCTCTTCCTACGGGTATGGCGTCAGCTACGCGATCGCTTCGCTGTCGTGCACCGTCGGGCCGTTTTTGGCGGTGACGGCGGCTGGCTTCAGAGCCGGATTTCGAGGCGGTTCGGTGTTCGGGGGCGTTGCGATCTACGTCGCGTACGTCGCCGGGCTGACCTTGATCGTCGGCGTCCTTGCTGTCGGCGCCGCGACGGCCAGCTCGGCACTGGCCGACCGCTTGCGTCGGCTCTTGCCGCTCGTCAATCGGATCAGTGGCGGGCTGTTGGTGCTGGTGGGGCTGTATGTGGGTTATTACGGCTTCTACGAGCTGCGGCTGTTCAGCGCGACCACTAGCGCGGACTCGATTTCGCAGGACGCGGTGATTACCGCGGCCGGCCGCCTGCAAGGCGTGCTCGCCGGCTGGGTGCACCAACACGGCGCATGGCCCTGGGCCGTGGCGTTGATTGCGCTAGTGAGCGGTGCTCTCGTGAGCGCTCGGTACGCACGGGTGCGGCGTCAAGTCCCTACCGTCCGCCGGGAGACCTCGGCGCGCGAAACGGTGTGACCGCTACCTCAGCCAGCCGCGCCGTCGGCCCCACAAGTCCCGGACGAGGACCAAAAGCACCAGGGCGGCAAAGCCGATCAGGAACCAGTCCTCGACATGGCCCACGTGGTTGCCGCGCAGCATCGCCAGCAGGAACCCGAAGGTGAACAACCCGACGACGTGCCAAGTGCGGTAGTTGATTCTGCTCCAGCCCCAGGCCGCCGACGGCACCTCAGCGGGGTCGACGCCGGCGAAGTGCTCCACCTCTGTACTGGCCACGGCGATTCCTCCGGATCGGATCGACTTCTGATAGGTGATGCTCCGACATTCTGACACACCCAGTGCGTTGTGGCGCTGGAGCGGGCCCGGGTCGGGTGACCGATCCACCGGTTGGCCACCGACCCTGCCCTAGTCATCCACTACAAATAGTTGCCGGGCTGCTACCGGCGTCTAGATTCGCGGCATCAGCCCGGTTTCCGTTGCCGCCGCGGCGACGGATTGGTCAGGGCCGCAGTCGTTTTAGCACCACACACCGGGTAGTCCAACCATCATTCGCCGACATGGCAAGGCAGCCCACCGGCCTGGGCTACTTTGCCATGCGTGCGGCGAACGCCATCGACTCGAAGGGCTCAGCGCCGAGTCGATCACATACACCTGCGCGGTTGCGGTGTACACCCCTCCCGCACACCGAAGCCGCGTTGTTGACCTCGACGGCATCTCTTCGGCCGGGCCGCCCTATCCGTCAACACAAGCTATTCGGAGTCACGATGGTCGGAGATGGCTGTGAAAACGCTCGGTTTGCGCGCCACCGGAAAGGCCACCTGAAAAGTTGTTGATGTCCGCGGCGCCGCGATAGGTGCCCCGAAGCGGCACAATGGTTAGGTGAGCAACCCGACAGTCGACGCGCGTGCCGGCAGCCGCCTGCGCGTGCTGGTGCTGGGGAGTACCGGCTCGATCGGTACCCAGGCGCTGGAGGTCATCGCCGCCAATCCGGACCGCTTCGAGGTGGTCGGTTTGGCCGCCGGGGGAGCGAACCTGGACACACTGCTGCGGCAGCGAGCCGAGACCGGGGTGACCAACATCGCCATCGCCGACGATCGTGCGGCGCAGCTCGCAGGCGACGTTGCGTTCCGCGGACCTGACGCGGCCACCCGCCTGGTCGAGGAGACCGAAGCCGACGTCGTCCTCAACGCGCTGGTCGGCGCGTTGGGCCTGCGACCGACGCTGGCTGCGCTGCAGTCCGGGGCCCGGCTGGCGTTGGCCAACAAGGAATCGCTGATCGCGGGGGGGCCGCTGGTGCTTGCGGCGGCGCGGCCAGGTCAGATAGTGCCCGTTGACTCCGAGCACTCCGCGCTGGCCCAGTGTTTGCGCGGGGGTGACCCCGACGAGGTCGCCAAGCTGGTGCTGACCGCTTCCGGTGGGCCGTTTCGCGGCTGGGCCGCCGCCGACCTCGAGAGTGTCACCCCGGAGCAGGCCGGCGCCCACCCGACCTGGTCCATGGGCCCGATGAACACGCTGAACTCGGCGTCGCTGGTCAACAAAGGGCTTGAGCTCATCGAAACCCACCTGCTCTTCGGCATTCCCTACGACCGCATCGAGGTCGTCGTCCATCCTCAGTCGATTGTTCACTCGATGGTCACCTTTATCGACGGCTCGACCATCGCCCAGGCCAGCCCCCCGGACATGAAGCTGCCCATTTCGCTGGCATTGGGCTGGCCACGGCGGGTGCCCGGGGTGGCCGCCCACTGCGACTTCAGCACCGCGTCTACCTGGGAGTTCGAGCCGCTGGACACCGACGTTTTCCCCGCGGTCGAGCTGGCCCGGCATGCCGGTGAGACCGGCGGCTGCATGACCGCCGTCTACAACGCCGCCAACGAGGAAGCAGCGGAGGCGTTCCTGAAAGGCCGCATCGGCTTCCCCGCGATTGTCGGAACCATCGCCGACGTGCTGCACGCCGCCGACCAATGGTCCGTTCCACCCGCTACCGTGGAAGACGTACTAGACGCGCAGCGGTGGGCACGTGAACGAGCGCAGCGAGCTATCCAAACAGGAACAGCCACAGCGAGCCCCGCAGGAGTCTGACGAGAAGGTCTCCGGAATGGTTATAAGAAAGGTCCTGACAGCCTGATGATGTTCGTTATCGGCATTGTGCTGTTTGCGCTGGCCATCCTGATCTCGGTGGCCCTGCACGAGTGCGGCCACATGTGGATCGCCCGCGCCACTGGAATGAAGGTGCGTCGTTACTTCGTCGGCTTCGGCCCCACCTTGTGGTCGACCCGGCGCGGTGAAACCGAGTACGGGGTCAAAGCGGTTCCGCTGGGTGGGTTCTGTGACATCGCCGGGATGACCCCGGTCGAGGACTTGGCGCCCGACGAGGGTGACCGGGCGATGTACAAGCAGCAGACCTGGAAGCGTGTCGCTGTGCTCTTCGCCGGCCCGGCGATGAACATCGTTATCTGCATGGTGCTGATCTATGTCATCGCGCTGATCTGGGGACTGCCCAACCTGCACCCGCCGACCCAGGCGATCGTGGGCGAAACTGCCTGCGTCGCACCAGAAGTATCGCCTGGCAAGGTCGGCACCTGCACCGGCCCCGGTCCGGCGGCGCAGGCCGGAATTCGCGCTGGCGACGTCGTGGTCAAAGTTGGTGACACCAAGGTGTCCAACTTCGAGGACATGGCCGCCGCGGTACGCAAGCTGCACGGCACCGTTCCCGTCGTCGTTGAGCGCGACGGCACCCCGATCACCGTGTACGTCGACGTCACGCCGACCCAACGCTTCGTCACCGAGGGTCAGGGCGGCCAGCCCTCGGCCGCCACCGTCGGCGCCATCGGTGTCGGCGCGGTCCGGCAGGCGCCGACGCATTACAACGTGGCCTCCGCGATACCCGCCACCGTCCTGTTCACCGCCGACCTGACCGGCGAGGTGGGCAAGGCGCTGGTCACGATCCCGACCAAGGTCGGCGCGCTGGTGCACGCCATCGGCGGTGGTCAGCGCGACCCGCAGACGCCGATGAGCGTGGTCGGAGCCAGCATCATCGGCGGTGACACCGTCGATCATGGGCTGTGGGTGGCGTTCTGGTTCTTCCTGGCTCAGTTGAATCTCATTCTTGGTGCGATCAACCTGGTGCCGCTGCTGCCGTTTGATGGCGGCCACATCGCAATCGCGCTGTTCGAGAAGATCCGCAACCTCATCCGATCGACGCGCGGAAAGGTCGCGGCCGCTCCGGTGAACTACCTCAAACTCATGCCCGCGACATACGTGGTGCTGGTCTTTGTGGTCGGGTACATGCTGCTGACCGTGACCGCGGATCTGGTCAACCCGATCAGGCTTTTCCAGTAACACCAAGCACCGAAGAGAACAGAAAGAAGAGAACAGTGACCGTTGGCCTGGGCATGCCGGGGGCTCCTGCCCCGACGCTTGCCGCACGGCGCTCCACGCGTCAACTGATGGTCCGCGATGTCGGGGTCGGCAGCGACTATCCGATTTCGGTGCAGTCGATGTGCACCACCAAAACCCATGACATCAACTCGACACTGCAGCAGATCGCCGAATTGACCGCTTCCGGCTGCGACATTGTCCGGGTGGCCTGCCCGCGCCAAGAGGACGCCGACGCGCTGTCCGTGATCGCCAAAAAGAGCCAGATTCCGGTGATCGCCGACATCCACTTCCAGCCGAAGTACATCTTCGCGGCCATCGACGCAGGCTGTGCCGCGGTGCGGGTGAACCCCGGCAACATCAAGGAGTTCGACGGCCGGGTCGGCGAGGTCGCCAAGGCCGCCGGCGACGCGGGCATCCCGATCCGCATCGGCGTCAACGCCGGTTCGCTGGACAGGCGGATCATGGCCAAACACGGCAAGGCCACGCCGGAAGCGCTGGTTGAGTCGGCGCTGTGGGAGGCCTCGCTGTTCGAGGAGCACGGCTTCGGCGACATCAAGATCAGCGTCAAGCACAACGATCCGGTGGTGATGGTGGCCGCCTACGAATTGCTGGCCGCACAGTGCGACTACCCGCTGCACCTCGGGGTCACCGAGGCCGGCCCGGCTTTCCAGGGCACCATCAAGTCCGCGGTGGCATTCGGAGCGCTGCTGTCGCGCGGTATCGGCGACACCATTCGGGTGTCGCTGTCGGCGCCGCCGGTCGAGGAAGTCAAGGTCGGCAACCAGATACTCGAGTCGCTGAACCTGCGGCCGCGCGGGCTCGAGATCGTGTCGTGCCCGTCCTGCGGTCGCGCGCAGGTCGATGTCTACACGCTGGCCAACGAGGTCAGCGCCGGCCTGGAGGGTCTCGATGTGCCGCTCCGCGTCGCCGTCATGGGCTGCGTCGTCAATGGCCCGGGGGAGGCTCGCGAAGCCGACCTCGGAGTCGCGTCGGGCAATGGCAAAGGGCAGATCTTTGTCCGGGGCGAGGTGATCAAGACCGTGCCCGAATCCCAGATCGTTGAGACCCTGATCGAAGAGGCCATGCGAATCGCTGAGGAACTAGGCGTCGATCCCAGTGGTCACGGTCCGGAAACAATGACGAGCGGTCCGCCTGTTGTGACCGTAAGCTGATAGGGGACAGCTGTCTTCAGTTGTTTTCAATTGTCTTTATTAGGCCTTCGGTTCGCAGCACAGAGAGTTTCGCCAGATGTCGGCTCCGCCGATCTTTCGCCTCGTCGGCGACAGACGGGTTTCTGTGGTGCGCGATGCCGCCGCCGCGTGGCGGGTATTCGATGACGATCCGGTCGGGTCTTGCATGGTCGCGGCCCGGGTCGCAGATCATGGTGTTGATCCCAATTCGATTGGCGGAGAGCTATGGACCCGGCGCGGGCCGGAGGAGTCGCTGTGCTTCGCCGGCGCCAATCTGATCCCGCTGCGCGGCGCACGGGCTGACTTGAATGCGTTTGCCGACGAGGCGATGAGCGGGACGAGGCGTTGTTCGTCGCTGGTCGGTAGGTCCGACCTGGTGATGCCGATGTGGGAGCGGCTCGAGCCGGCCTGGGGGCCGGCGCGCGACGTGCGCGACGACCAGCCGCTAATGGCACTCAGTAGCTTCCCGAGTTGCGCGATCGACCCCGAGGTGCGCCAGGTCAGGCCGGACGAGCTGGACGACTACCTGGTGGCAGCGGTCGACATGTTCATCGGCGAAGTCGGCGTCGACCCCCGGATCGGCGACGGCGGCCGGGGTTATCGCCGGCGGGTGGCCAGCCTGATCGCTGCTGGACGCGCCTGGGCCCGCTTCGAGCATGGCCAGGTCGTCTTCAAGGCCGAAGTGGGATCGCAGTCTCCGACAGTCGGGCAGATCCAGGGGGTCTGGGTGCATCCCGAGTGGCGCGGCCTTGGCATCGGTGCCGCGGGAACCGCGACGCTGGCTGCCGTGATCGTCGGCACCGGGCGCGTCGCCAGCCTGTACGTGAACAACTTCAACGCGGTGGCTCGTGCCGCGTACGCCCGCGTGGGCTTCAACGAAGTCGGCACCTTCGCGACCGTGCTGCTCGACTAACCGTTCTGCAACCGAAGACGTAACGGTCGGGTCTCGGTGTGTCTGCGCCGCCGTCGGTGCCGTGGTCTTAACATCAGTCACGATGGCAACAAAAACCACTACAGCAACAAAAGCCTCGATGACATCAGCAGTATCAGCAGTCACAGGCGCGCTGCTGGTTGCTGTCATCGCGCTGTCCGGGTGCACTCCCAAGCTCCAAGGTCCCGGCCCGACGGCCGAAAAGTTCTTCCGCGCGCTGGCCATCGGCGACACCGCGACGGCCGCCCAACTCAGCGACAACCCCAACGACGCCCGCGAATCACTTAACGCGGCCTGGGCCGGTCTGCAGGCCACCCACTTGGATGCCCAGATTCTTACCGCGAAGTACGCCGAGGACACCGGCACAGTCGCCTACCGCTTCACCTGGCATCTGCCCAAGAACCGCACCTGGAGCTACGACGGCCAATTGAGAATGGCCCGCGACGAGGGGCACTGGGAGGTGCGCTGGGCGACCACCGGACTACATCCCAAGTTGGGCGAACATCAGACGTTCGCGTTGCGTTCCGATCCGCCGCGGCGCGCTTCAGTGAACGAACTGGGTGGCAGCGATGTGCTGGCGCCGGGTTACCTGTACCACTACACCCTCGATGCCACCCAGGCTGGGCCCGCCCTGATCGGAACGGCACACGCGATAGTCGATGTGCTGCATCCTTTTAACGACACACTGAACGACCCGCAGTTGCTCGCCGAGCAGGCCAGTTCCTCGACCCAGCAGGTGGACCTGGTCACCTTGCATCCCGACGACAACGACAAGGTCTTCCCGGTAATTGGCAGACTGCCCGGCATCGTCGTCACACCCCAGGCCGACATTCTGCCGACCGACCCGCACTTCGCGCCAGCAGTCATCGGCCAGGTGAAGAAGTCCGTGATGGACCAACTCATCGGCCAGGCGGGCTGGCGGGTGGTCATCGTCAACCAGAACGGTGTCGATGTCGCCGTGTTACACGAGGTCGAAGGTTCGCCGGCACCGTCGGTTTCGATCACTCTGGACCGCGCGGTGCAGAACGCCGCTCAGCGCGCGGTGGACACCCGCGGCGGCAAAGCGATGATCGTCGCGATCAAGCCGTCGACCGGGGAGATTCTCGCGGTCGCGCAGAACGGCGGGGCCGACGCGGACGGCCTCATCGCCACCAACGGCCTGTTCCCGCCCGGATCGACCTTCAAGATGATCACGGCCGGCGCTGCCATTGACCGGGACATGGTCACGCCCAACTCGATGCTCGGCTGCCCGGGCCACATCGACATCGGGCACCGCACCATCCCGAATTACGGCGGCTTCGATCTCGGCGTGGTGTCGATGTCACGCGCCTTCGCCAGCTCGTGCAACACCACGTTCGCGGAGTTGAGCAGCAGGATGCCGCCCCGCGGACTGAGCCAGACAGCCACCCGCTACGGGATGGGCCTCGACTACACAGTGGACGGCATCAGCACAGTGACCGGATCGGTACCGCCGACGGTCGACCTGGCCGAACGCACTGAGGACGGGTTCGGCCAGGGCAAAGTGCTGGCCAGTCCATTCGGCATGGCACTGGTGGCAGCCACAGTGGCTGCGGGCAAAACCCCGGTGCCGCAGCTGATCGCAGGCCGGCCCACCACCGTCGACGACTCGAACATCCCGGACACGCCGATCAGCCCGAAGATGATCGATGCGCTGAGGCCCATGATGCGGCTGGTGGTCACCAACGGAACCGCCAAGGACATCGCCGGCTGCGGTGAGGTGTTCGGGAAGACCGGTGAGGCCGAGTTCCCGGGCGGATCGCACTCCTGGTTCGCGGGGTACCGCGGCGATCTGGCGTTCGCCGCGCTGATCGTCGGGGGCGGCAGCTCCGAGTTCGCCGTCCGGATGACCAAAGTGATGTTCGAATCGCTCCCGCCCGGCTACCTGGCCTAAGGCCGCAGCACGGCTATTCGGCGCCGGCAGCGGTAAATTGCCAGGGTGGGCCGAACGATGGACTCAAACGAGGACATGGTGGCGTTGCGAATCTCCGACGCCGACCGCAACGGCACCATGCGCCGACTGCACAACGCGGTCGCGCTCGGGCTGATCGACATCGGGGAATTCGAGCAGCGCTCGTCGCTGGTCTCACACGCGCGCACCCGAACCGACCTGGACGGGCTCGTCGGTGACCTGCCCGGGCCCGGCGCGATCGTCACATCCGCGACGGACCGGGTGGAACTGCGGGGCTGGGCCGGCTCGCTGAAGCGGCACGGTGAATGGACGGTGCCCACCCGGCTGGCGCTGGTACGCCGGCTGGGTTCGATCGAGCTCGACCTCACCAAGGCCCGTTTCGCGGGGCCGGTGGTGGTCATCGAGCTCGACGTGAAGTTCGGCTCGGTGGAAATCAGGTTGCCGGATGGCGCCAGCGCCTCCATCGACGACGTCGAGGTCCGTGTGGGCAGCGCCAGCGACCGACGCAAAGACGCACCGGGCGAAGGAACGCCACATGTCGTGCTCACCGGGCAGGTGACCTGCGGCTCGGTCATCGTCCGGGGACCGCAGCGGTCGTTTCTGCGCCGCGGCCGGGCCTGATTCCAGTCCTCGCGCCGACCGTTGACGTCGCAGGATGCCGTCATTAGTCTCTGAACAAATATTAGGTCATTCTCGCGACGGATGGCGACGGCTCGTTTAGCGCTTCGTTGAGGACCAGCTGATGACAACAGAACAGGTCGACAGGCCGCGGACTGAGCCTCGTCGCCGATCGCCGTGGCCGGGGGTGGGGATTCTCGTCGGTCTGGTGGTGCTGGGCCTGATCGTTCACAACGCCCGCTACGGCGCTGTGTCGTCGCGTATCCGCAACCCCAGCGACACCGGCGGTCAGCACCGGTTATCAGATCCGCTGTTCGGCTTTGAACACTGGATCGTCTTGGTCGAGAGCTTCAGCTATCTGGCGTTGGTCACCATCTTCACCCTGGTCGTTGTCCTGTGGCGCCGCTATCCCAAGCACCCCTACCTGTTGATGACATTGGCGGTCAGCACACTCGCGTGGCTAGACCCCATCATGAACTGGGCAACATTCGCGGCATACAACCCTGATCTGTGGCATTGGCCAGAGGACTGGCCGTTGGTGTCGGTGTCGCCGACCATCGAACCACTGTTCATCGCCAGCATTGCGATGTTCGTTTTCCCCCCGTTCTTTCCGGCGATCTGGGCTTTGCGCCGCATTCAGGGCCGCCGCCCCGTCGATTCGTTCGCGTGGCGCCATCCGCTGATCAGCTTGTCTGGCTTCGTCTTCGTCGCCGGGTTCGTCTACGACTTCGCCATGGAGGAACTGTGCGTTCGGCTGGGCTTGTACAGCTTCACTCAGGTCATCCCGTTCGGCTCGGTGTTCGTCGGAACACGTTGGCAGTTCCCGCTGCTGTGGCAATCATCGCTGATTAACATCCTGATGATTCCCGCTGCGGTGATGATCTACCGCGACGACTCCGGAAGAACCATCGCCGAGAAACTGGCGCAGCGCGTTAGGGTCTTCCCTCGCCGACCGGCCTTGGCTTCGTTCGTGGTGATGCTGGCCGTCGTCAACCTTGCTTTCATGATTTACGGGGTGGCGTACACAGCGGTCACCAGATGGTCGGGGGCTGCAACATCGTTGGTCTGCCCGTGGCCGTATCCAAGCGCCAAGATCTATGACCCGCAAGGCTTCTACGAGCAGAGCGGCCAGCCGGGCCCGTATTCGGAGGGCAAATGGTCGACGTGGATGAGCGCCCAACCCGGCGGGCGTCCACATGTGGCGGCACCGATCGATGGCGTTCGCTGCGAGCCCGGTACC
>Ga0302320_10027836_pt1 | contig 10875 bp, 7 predicted proteins | sample Bog_T0_3_FD_202130 | JGI IMG/M metagenome (GOLD analysis project Ga0302320, IMG submission 202130) | Peat permafrost microbial communities from Stordalen Mire near Abisko, Sweden - Bog_T0_3 | ecosystem: Environmental > Terrestrial > Soil > Wetlands > Peat | place: Sweden: Abisko, Stordalen Mire... | reverse complement strand
AAAGAGGGCCGGAGAATTGATGATTTTAAATTCATTATACTTCAGATGGGCGCTCCCTTTGCATCGTGGTAGCTCCCAATAAATTGCAAATTAAGCAAAAGTCTCGCTTGAAAAATGCATTATAGTTTGCAAATATCGAGTTCTATGCCCGCTCCGCCATCTCTTTTACTCCTTCGCCCGCCGGCAGTCCTTGGGTTCGACCCGCGCAAGTCCTTATCTCTCTAAAGAAACTCTCCTACCCTCCTCATTCAAACCACTGCCTCACGATTTCAACGCCAACCGATACAAAATTCAAACCTGATTCAGGGCGAATTCAAACCAATTCAAACCATTTTAGACCCCTTTTTTTTCATATAATTTCAAGCCTCCAAAAACTATTCCTCTTCTCCCCTGGTCCACAAGCCTCGGAACCTTCCTCCCAATCTCCGGTTCCAGCATGCGCCCGAGGAGGGCGCCATTTTGCGGTTTGGTCGTCGGGTGCCTTTGGCGGCAAGGGGTGGGTTGCCAAAGGGCGGGAGGTTTTCTAATGTGCGGGGCTTTCGCAGATCCTGAAGCGGCTTTTGCGCGCGGGGGGAGGCGAAGAATCCCCGACGTTTTTTCATGATTTCAAAATATTTGATTGCGCCATTGTGCCTTGGGGCTTGGCTGTCTGCGGGGATGGAAATGATGGCCCAGGACGGGGTGACTACCGTGCAGCCAGCTGCGGCCGCGAGCCCAACACCGGGGGATCAGGCACCGGTGAGTCCGGAGGCGCCGCTGGATACGACGGCTACGCCGATGGCGACTCCAGAGGCAGCGTCGATGCCGGGGACAGGAACGACGGACGGTGGGTCGGCGAATACGATTGCGCCGAGCTGGGAGACGCAGCAAACGGCGCGAACGTATATCTTGCAAATCCCGGCGCCGCGCGGGCAGATCACGGACCGGCTGGGTAGGCCGCTGGCGCAGAACCGGGTAAGCTACAACCTGGCGCTGAATTTTCCGACTGCGCCTCCGATGAATGACGAGGAGACGCTGGAATTCGCGCATGAACAAATCACCATCGCACAAACGCTCCTAGGCAGGGAAATCTCGATTCCGGACGGGCTGATCCTGAAGCATTACCATAACCGGGGGCTGCTGCCGCTGGATATCGCAACGGATTTGCTGCCGAGTGAGATCGGGACGTTAAAGGCGCAGGCGCCGGCTCAATTGTCGCTGAGGGCGGAGTATCAGCGGTTTTATCCGAATGGGCCGCTGGCGGGGCAGATACTGGGATATGCCGGAAGGAGCGGCCGGCAGGCGGACGGGCCCGTGCAGAATAACGATCTACTGTGGCCCGAAGCGGAAGGGCGGGAGGGCCTGGAGCAGACATTCAATACTCAACTGACGGGGAGGAACGGACAGATGAACGTGGCGTTTGACGCAGCGGGACTGAAGGCTTCGGAAAAGATTGTGATCCCCCCGCAACCCGGCGCGAACGTGGTGACGACGCTGGACGAGGATGTGCAGCGGATCACGGAGTCGGCGCTGGACAAGGGAGCGAAGCGGGGGGCGATCGTGCTGGTGGACGCGACGAACGGAGACATCGTAGCGATGGCATCGACGCCGGGGTACAACCCGAATTCGTTCGTGCCGAAGATTTCGCCGGCGGCATTCAAGGCGCTGGATGACGATCCGGACAAGCCGCTCATCCCGCGGGCGTTCCGCTCAGCATATCCGCCTGGATCCACGTTCAAGGTGCCAGTGGGAATCGCGGCACTGGAAAGCGGGGCGATCAAACTGGAGGACGAGTTTGACGGGCCTGCGTCGATCCAGATTGGCGGATTGACGTTTCATAACTGGAAGAAGGGGGATGCGGGACCGCTGGATTTCGTAGGGGCGCTGACGCAGAGCTGCGACACGTGGTTTTACCAGGTAGGGATGAAGACGGGGGCGGATCCGATCATCGCGTGGGCGGAGAAGATGGGATTTGGGGTGCGGACGGGAATCCCACTGGCCAGCGAGGCGGATGGACGGGTGCCGACGCAGGATTACATGAAGCGGGTATACGGCCGGAAGTTCCTAAACGGGGATGTGGCGAATTTTTCAATCGGCCAGGGGGATCTGTTGGTGACGCCGCTGCAAATGGCGGAGGCGATGGCGGCGGTGGGGAATGGGGGTACGCTCTACCGGGCGCGGTTGGTGCAGCAGGTGCAGACTTACAACAACCAGATCGTGACGGCGTATGATGTGACGCCGAAGGAGCTGCTGGGGATCGACCCGAAGATCATGGCGGCAGTGAAGCGCGGGATGATCGCCGTGGTGTCGAGTCCGCAGGGGACTGCTGGGAAAGCCGCAATCGAGGAGGTGCAGATCGCGGGAAAGACGGGGACGGCGCAGTGGGGGCCAAAGTCACGACAGCGTGACGCGGCGTGGTTCGTCGGGTTTGTGCCGGCGGACAAGCCAAAGTACGCGTTCGCGGCGGTGTACGAGGGAGAGATCGGAGAAAGCACGCACGGTGGGACATACGCGGCGCCTATGATCGCGGAGATCATGGAGCAATTGTTCAAACACGAGGCCCCGGCGAAGAAGGCGGGACACCCGCACCACAAGGCTGCAAGCACCCCTGTGCCGGAAACGAACGACTAGGCAGGTGGATAAATAAAAAGGCCCGGCGATGAGGCCGGGCCGGGTGATGCGGATATATTAATTAACCTGGATTTTTGGTCAGGCGGAGCTGGAGGTTGGGACGCGCTGATGGATGCCAGTGGGAGCGGGAATCGATTTGTCAGGAACGGATTGCTGTTTGGCTTCGATGGCCCGGGCGATTATCCGGGCCATGCGATCGTGGAAACAGGCTTCGCTAAAGCGCTCGGCGTTGGCGCGGATGCGGGCTGGGCTCCATGTAGTGGCTTCGCAGGTGTGGATGGCATCGGCGAGGGTGGTGGCGCCTAGATCGAAGAAGCAACCGGTCTCTCCCTCGATCACGGTCTCGAGAGCGCCGCCGCCGTTGTAGGCAAGCACGGGTTTGCCGCATGCGGCGGCTTCGACCGGGGCGATGCCGAAATCTTCTTCGCCCGGGAAAATGAGGGCGGTACAGGTCTGCATGAGGTTGCGGACCTCGTCATCCGGGACGTGGCCGCGGAATTCGATCGTGGGACCGGCCATCGCGCGGAGCCGGTTACGGTCGGGGCCATTGCCGACAATGACGAGGCGGCGGCCCAGGGTGTTGCAGGCCTCGATGGCGCGCTGGATGGACTTGTAAGCGACAAGACGCGACACAACGAGATAGAAGCCGTCATCACGGGGCCCGACCTGGAAACGATTGACGTCCACGGGGGGATAGACTACCTCGGCGTCGCGGCCGTAGCAGGTGGCGATGCGCCGGCGGACGTTCTCGGAATTTGCCAGGATCACATCGAAGCGGCGGGCGGCGGCGCGGTCGATGGAGCGCAGGAGGGGAGAGGCGAGGGCCACCAAACGGCTGAGGGAGCCGTTGCGCACCTCATGGTCCACGTAATCGGCAGCCTGCCACAGGAAGCGGGTGGGATTATGGCAGTAGAGGATGCTGGCGGTGCGAGGGCTGAAGCGGAGGCACTTTGCGAAGGTGCTGGCGCTTACCCAGGCGACGGGAGCATCGATGACCCCGAAGGCGCGGAAGGCGGCGGGATAGAACGCGAAGAATTTCTTGAAATGCCGGTTAATGCCAGGGATGCGCTGCATCCACGAGGTATGAATGGCGGCGTCACGAAACTCCGGGAGGAGGGTGTCGTACTTCGCGGCGCTGGTGTAGACCGGGCTGCGCGGCCACTTGCGCAGCATCGAGGCGACGACACGCTCTGCGCCACCCATCTGGATGAGATAGTCGTGACCGAGGACCAGTTCTTCAGATCTTACCACGCGCCGGCGTTCCTGCTAGTAAGCGCTCTTGGGAGGTGCGATGACCTGCCATGCGGTCTTGAAGATGATAACCCAATCGAGGATGGGCGACCAGTTTTCAAGGTAGAACACATCGGAATGGATGCGGTCGATGAGATCGCGCTCCTTGCGGGCCTCGCCGCGCAGCCCGCGGACCTGCGCCAGGCCGGTGATGCCGGGCTTGATAAAGCTGCGGACACGGTAGAAGTGGGCAATCTCGCCAAAGAGCGCGTCGTGATCGACGAAGTGAGGACGGGGGCCAACGACGCTCATCTCACCGACCAGGACGTTGATGAACTGTGGGAGCTCATCGATGCTAAGCTTGCGCATCCACTTACCGGCCGGGAATACGCGGGAATCGTTAGCGCTGGCCTGCCTGCCTTCATCAAAATTCCCGAGGTTCATCGTGCGGAACTTGTAGATAAGGAATGGGCGATTGTATTTGCCCGTGCGGCGTTGGCGGAAGAAGAGCGGCCCCGGCGACTGGGTGCGCTGGAAGTACCAAACGGCCAGCGAGACGGGCGGCAGCACGAAGAGCACAACAGGGAGGGCCACTGCGAGGTCCAGCATGCGCTTGATGGTCCGGCCAACCGGGCACTCGAGCGGCTCGCGGCGGAATTCCATGAAATGGAAGCCGTCATCATCAAAGAAAGTGATCGAACGATGGAATCGGTCCTCAAGGTCGTTCACAATGAGAAGCCGAAGCCCGTATTTATCGCAGAGATCGGCGAGCTCCACCATCTGGTCAGGCTGGAGCGAGAGATCCAGGACAATGAGCTTGGTGGCATCGGTCTTCTGCAGGATGCGCGTGATCTTGGAGAAATCCCCGAGAACCGGCAACTGGCAGCGGGAATCATGGCCGGAAGTCGTTGTGATCAACCCGACCAGGTTGAGGCCGTACCGAACCTTCCGTTCGAGCCATGGGTTCAATTTCACCGCATCGTCGGGAGACCCGAGGATGAGCGTCTTCGCGCTGGAGCCGCCGCTGAACAGGAGCGACGCGAGCCAGCCCGGGCAGAAGACATTGGTGACGAGCAGCAGCAGATAAACCGCCGGGCCGAAGGTGAAGAGAAAGAGCCGCGAGACGGAAACATCCTTCGAAGCGACCAGGAAAAGGAGTAATCCGCCTACGATCACGGCGGCCTGGCGAATCGACAGGCTGTGGTTGCGGATGATGTCCAGGTGGAGGAGGTCGTTGCGGGCCAGCTTTGACCGGCCAAGGTCAAGCAGGCAGGTGACGACCAGCACCACCGAGTAGGTGACATACTGTTCCCTCAGGAAGCGCTCGTGCAGCCCAAAGGCGAATCCGAGCATCCAGAGCCAGAACAACAGGAGGACACCGAGTGTTTGCAGCAGCCCGTGCATCAACGATAGACCGCGAACCCGATGTGAGATCATAACTGCCCTCCCGAGGACTTCGATTCAGACATATCTGATTTGAAAGTTTCCATCTGATTTCCCTGGGGCGAACTTTAGCGGGAACTATGTAGGCAGTCGATTGGCTGGGTGCTGATATTCTTGTAGGTACTAAAAATATGATGGTGTAAAAAGTTGTCTGACAAACAGGGACACTTTCATGCGCCGCATCGGAATGCGACGCATTCAGCGGTGTGAAGTCAAGCAGGCTCCAAGCCAGCGGCAGCAGGTTCCGTACATGGTTTCCGCATCGCCAGCACCTGCGTGTACACTCCCTCCACATCCCGGGCCACGCGCTGGAGTGTGAAGTGCCTGCGCACCCGCGCGTAAGCTGCGCACGCCAGATGGTTTGCAAAGAGCGGGTCGCGCAGGAGCCGCCCCAAGGCGCTCGCGAGGCCATCGGCGTCCCCCATTGGCGAGAGCAGGCCGGACTCTCCGTCCACGATCATCTCGGGGACGCCACCACCGTTGCTGCCTACAACGGGCAGGCAGTGCGCCATCCCCTCGACCACCGTGCTGGGGCATGGATCGGCGGAGGTACTGGTGTGGCAGACGATTTCCATGTTGCGTAGAAGCGCGGAGATATCCTTACGGAAGCCGAGGAACTCGACGTTCGCCTCGATGCCGAGCGAGCGGGCCAGCTCGTGAAGACCGGCCTCGTACGCATCTTCCCCGAAGAGCGGAGTGCCGATGATGAGAAATTGCGCATCAAAGCCCGCCTTGATGAGCGTTGCCGCAGCCTTGATGAAAATGTGCTGACCCTTCCATGGGGCAATGCGTCCCACGAGCCCGATGCGGACCGGTCGCGGCCACACGGGAGGACCGGCTGCGACAAGGCGCGCGACCTCTGCGTCGATCGCGGCCTCGGAGACGGGCCCGGCCGCGCTGGTGCAATCAACAAACGAGCCGTCGACGCGGTTCCATGCGACCGTGACGCCATTGCGAACGACCGTGGCGTTTACCTTTCCCGGCGGGAGCCCGAGTTGATCCAGGACGCTTTTGGAGTCCGTGACGAGATGCGAAGGGATAATGCCCGCAAGGAATCGGACTACACGCACCGCCGCCTGCGGCAGATAGGACACATCGATGAAATCGCGCAGGTGCCAGATGACCGGAATGCCCGCGAGCCGCCCCGCGAGGCCCCCGTAAAGATGCGCCTTTAGGGAATTGGAATGGATGACCTGGACCTGATTCTCCCGCGCAAAGCGCGCGATGCGCGAGGCGTACGTGAAAAACGTGAAAAATCTACCGGGATTCAGAAACGCGAGAAAGCCGAGGGAATCCTTCTTGACCTCGCGGACCTTGCCATCGAGCGGGATGATGTGGGTCTCGACATCCTGCGCGCGCACCATTTCCGGGGCGGCGCCTCCGTCGGCAAAAACGGCGATAGGGCGGAAGCGCGTGCGATCGAGCGAGCCCATCAGGCGGGCGATTGCGACCTCCGCGCCGCCGAGTTTGCCGGTGTGATCGAGATAGAGAACGGTGACTGGATTCATTGTGCCTCCTTGATGCTGAGCCGCGCGCCTTGCGCCGCGGACCGGGGGGGAATGCCGAGATAAATGCTCCGCATGAGCTTGGCGACCTGCGGCCAGCAATAATGCTGCTCCGTCTGGCGGCGGCCGGCGGCGGCCACCTGCTCCCGGAGCGCCGGATCGTCGCGCAGTTTGCAAATGGCGGCGGCGAGCGCAGCCGGGTTTTGTTCCGGCACGATTAATCCCCCCTCGCCCACCACGTCAGGAATTGCGCCCGAGTCCGACCCGATAACCGGGGTGCGGCAGGCGTGCGCCTCGATGATGACACGCCCAAATTGTTCCTTCCATCGCGCGGTCGTGCGTGAGGGCAGCAGCAGGACATCGAGGGCGCTCATCACCTGGGGCAGCTCCTCGCGGTCGCGATTGGCCAGGAATTGCACGCGGCTTTCCAGTTTCCGCTCGGCGATCATGCGGTCGAGGGTCTCTCGGTAGGGGCCGGAGCCGACAAAGACGATGTTCACATCCGGCGGGCAAACCTCGAGAGCCTGGACAATCTCGGCAAGGCCCTTCTGCTCAACCAGCCGCCCGCTGTAGCCGCACACGAAGCCGGAGAAGCCGAGCGCGCGCCGCGCCGCTTCGCGGTCCACGGGCTTGAACAAATCGATGTCCACGCCGTTGGGCGCGACAGCAGCCGGGCCGCGATACCCTTTGCGGCGGGTGATCTCGACCGCCTCCGCGTTGCGGCCGACGACGAAATCCGCATGGCGGAGTGTGTACCGGCGAAATTGCTCGAAAGGGAACGGGAGAACCTTGTCCACATTCTGCTCGGTCTCGCTGATGATCCGGGTCTCCGGCAGCAGTAGGTTGCGCAGCAGGCAGGTCTCGAGGCTCAGCAGACCCCATGGCTCCTCCCAGAGATCGATCACATCGGGCCGGAAGCTCTTCAGAATGCCGGCGAGGCCAGGATACCAGTGCAGGTACCATTGCCCGGGGCCGGTCCATGGCCAGAGGACTTTTCCAATGTGGTAACTGTAAGCCGGATTCTCCGGTGGATCCGGCCGACGCAGCGTTTTGCCCTCTACGTAATAGCGGTCCGGCACGAGCACCTTGAGCTCGATGTCCGGAAACTCCGCAATCCGCATCGCCTTCGGCTGTCCTTCATTCCGGACCTGGCATTGCTGGGCTATGAGTAAAACGCGCATTTTTTCTCCTACGATCCGGGAACGACAAATTTTGGGGTGTGCACCGCGCGTTCGTAAACCCGGAGCGTGGCATGCGCCATCGCGCGGGCGGTGAACTGGCGCTGGAAACGCAGCAATCCATTGTCTCCGCTTGATTTCCTCAGCCCGGCATTGCGCAGCATTGTGATAATCGCGTCGGCCATCGCGGCGGGATTGCCAGGAGGCACGAGCAATCCTGTCTCGCCGGGCTTCACAATTTCCAGCGGGCCGCCCGCTGCCGTGGAGACCACCGGTTTGCCAAGGGACATGGCCTCGAGAATCACGAGACCGAAAGGTTCGGCCCGGCTCGGGAGCACGAAGAGATCGGCTGCGTTGATAATGGAAAGCGCATCCTTGTGGAAACCGGCCAGGAGGATCTGCGAGCCCCATGGGGCCTTGCGAATCTGCGCCTCCAGGGCCTCCCGATCCGGACCGTCGCCGGCAATCACGCAGCGCACCCCGGGTACGCCGGCAGTAACCGGACCCATCGCCTCGATGAGCGTGGCAATGCCTTTTTCCGCATTGAGCCTCGCCGCACAGACGATGAGCAACACGTCGCGGGGAATCCCGAACCGGTCCCGAATCTCCGCCGGCGAAACGAGGGCTGCCGGATCGGGCGCGGAGATACCGTTTGGCACGACCGTCACCTTGCCCGCAAGATTGCCTTCGCGCTCGATCATCGCCTTTTGCGCAGCCTGGGAGACGGCGATGTACTGGTCGGTCTGGCGCTGCACCCAGCGGTGGGCCATGCGGGAGAAGCCGGCAGAAAGGCCGACGCGCCCGGCATGGGCCGGATCGATGAAATGCTGCGTGGCGACCACGGACCCGCGTCCCGCGAAACGTCTCGCGACAGCTGCGGAGAGAGCCGTGCGTCCGTTGTGGGCATGGATCAGGTCCAGCCGCCCGGTGGCCAGGAGCTTGCGAAGCAACAGGATCGCGGGGACATCCACGAGGCCGCGCTTCTCGACCGGGACTGTCTCGAGTCCCAGGTCGTGAGCCAGGCGATTGAGCGGCGATGCGGACGGGCAGGCGATGGAAACAACCAATGAGGCCTGGACCTTGAGCGCGCCGGCGAGTTCAACCATATGGCGTTCGGTGCCCGCGAATACATCGGAATCGATGAAAAGCGCGACGCGCATGGGGGCGCCCACATTCATGAAATCAGGCTCGACGGGAGCGTGCATGGGAATAGCAGAGTCGGGCGTTGAAATCACTGGCGGGGGGCCAGGAAGGGTTGCTCGAAGGCGCGGTAGAACAGGGGTGCGAAGGCGAGAGGAACTGCGAGAAGGAGGAGAAGAATGGCGTAGGGATGGTGCGATAGCAGCGAGGAGGGGATGAGCTTGAGCAACATCGCGAGGATAAAATAATGGGTGAGGTAAAGGCTGTAGGAGAACTTCCCGGCCTTCGACAGGAGCGCGACCGCACGGTTTTTGACGAGTTGAAGATCGACCCGGTAAAGGAGGACCAGGAGGATCGAAAAGGCCATGGCGGTCAGGAAAGTGCCGGTGCCCGCCTGTGTGTAAATCGCGAACTTGTGGAGCAGCGCCTCGACGATGAACCCTGCATAGATGATCGCTCCCCAGACCCCGGCGCGGCGGCTGGCCGTGCCGGAACTGGAGATGAAGTCGTAAACGAGGATCCCCAGCCCGAACTGGGGCCAGAGATCAAGCGGATAACAGAGCGCGCTGACAGGCCCAAGGATGGAAACGACGATGCAAAAGAGAGTGACACCATGGAGGACGTTCAGGAGCACGTTCCGGTTGCGCCTGCCGATCAGCATCGCCCCTCCCACCATCACGTAAAAGGCAGCCTCGTAACAAAGCGTCCAGAATACCGGTGAGATGCAGGTGCGGTGGAAGATGTACTGGGTCAGGGTCGCATTCGAAAAATAGAAGAGGAAATCGCCGCGCAGCGAGTGATCGGAGGCAAGGCTGGCCAGCCGCCTAAAGCCCGCGAAGAAAAGGAGCAGGAGGATCAATTTCAGGAGGGCGTAAGCCAGGGCGGAGAGCCAGTAGGGCGGAAGAATCCGGCGCATCCGGGTCCAGGCAAAATACCCGAGCCCACGGCCGCCGGCGATGTCGACGCAGGCAGAGTTTGCGATGCAATATCCACTGATCACAAAAAAGATGGCTACGCCGTAGTACCCGCAGTGGCAGGCCTTGAAAATGGCGATGGAAGCGAGCGAGGGATCGCGCAGCATCATGTCGCCGCTGCCGTGATGGAGGACAACGGCGATGCAGGCGAGGCCACGCCAGGCATCCAGGGACCGAAAACGAATGCCAGTAGACTTGGCGGCAGGCGCCGGCGAGCGGGTAGGCTCGTCGGGCGTCAAGGCCACTGGCTGCGGATAGGTCACCATCCGGAGAATAACAGCAGTCCGGATGCTAGGGGAAAAATCATTTGAAAAGTGTGACGTCCCGCGTCGCGGGAGGGATGGTCGTTGAATTTGCTCGCTGACCGGCGACCTCTACTTCCTCCAAATTTCGACTTAGATCGTTTTAGGATATTATCTCCGGCGCATGGCAAAGGGGGAATGTCTGAAATACGTTTTTCAAGCCGTTTGCATCCGCGAATCTTCCGTTTGGGCGGGGCGAGCGGCAACGGCCCGAGGTTTTGATCCCTCGACAAGGGCCTGTTCGTAAAGAAGCAGGATGCGCGCCCAGTGGTACGTGGCGACGGACTCAGAGATCGCTTCGGCACTTGCATGGCGCCCATCGAGCAAGGGGCGGAGTGCGGCGGCGATCTCTTGCGGGTCGCGCGGGTCGTCGAGCAACCGGCCGGTTTCGCCCTCGCGGATCGCGACGGCAGCCCCCGCGAGGCGGCTGGTCAGGACGGGCAGCCCGCACGCCATCGCCTCGACAATCACAAGGCCCCACGCCTCGTATTGA
>Ga0302320_10027835_pt1 | contig 10875 bp, 9 predicted proteins | sample Bog_T0_3_FD_202130 | JGI IMG/M metagenome (GOLD analysis project Ga0302320, IMG submission 202130) | Peat permafrost microbial communities from Stordalen Mire near Abisko, Sweden - Bog_T0_3 | ecosystem: Environmental > Terrestrial > Soil > Wetlands > Peat | place: Sweden: Abisko, Stordalen Mire... | reverse complement strand
GATCCTGTTCCCGATAGACAATCATCTCAATCGTGTCGCCTGATTGAAGCACATAGTCACCGTTTACTGCTCCCAGCGAGCCGCCCGAATAAGACGGCCCATTATTCTGACTCTGCGGCGCGGATCGGTTGAACTGATCTGAAGGAGCTTCATCGGGAAGCGGTTCCGCTGCGGCCCTTGTCGAGGGATCGGATGGTTGGCGGGTGGTTGAATCCTGTGGTGAGAACGCGGGGTTCTGCGGTGTGGCCGTGGTGTTCTGCGGTGTGAATGCGGGGTTCTGCGGTGCAACTGATCCGTTCTGAGGGGTGAACGCGGGATCCTGAGGCGTGGCTGAGGCGTTCTGGGCCCGAATATCGGTTGTCTGACCATTCACCAGGATGACAGCCAGACATCCTGGTAGAAATGCGCGCCTCAACACCCCGCACACGAGAGTTATCTTTTGCATTTAGATTTTCTCTAAAACTACAGAAGAATACTCAAACTAATGCTATACCAGCAAACAGGCTGTGATGATGTGCGGTAATTTGCAACCGACTGGACTTGTCCGGTATTGATATAGAAGTCATTGTTCAGGGTCATGCGCTGGTTGATTTTCCAGAGCAATTGAGCTTTCCCAAACATGTAATGAGGAGGGAGCTGACTCGTGTTCTGACCGTTGATGTTCTGGTTGGAAAGATTGATATATTGTTGCGCGGCATATCCCCCAGAAAGCTGCAATCTGACATTGGATAAAATATCCTGAGTCACACTCCCCGTAATACTCTGCGTAACCTGGTACTGGTTCAAAAGGGAATTTGCAAACGACTCATACTCCGCCACTGCGAGGGAAACCGTTGTGGTTTTACGAGGTTTCCATTTTGCCATAAAGTTGAATTCAGGACGGACATCAGTGCCCTGCTCTCCAGAACTCAGAACAAAGGAAGTCTTATCTGTGGGAGTATAGGTGAGCCCTAAAGCCCATGACGGACGGAAACCGAAATAGCTATTGTTCTGATTGGAGATATCGGTCGTTGAAACATAACGGGCACCAATCCCTGCATCCGCTGTAACCTTGCTGGTGATATCATATTTCAGATTTTCGACAAACTGCACATAACCAAGCGACTTGTTCTGAGATGTGGCTAGAGCAGTATTGCCTACGGCAGCCGTTCCCTGCTGAAGCAACTGACCCGTCCCTCCGAATCCAAGAGTGCTACTGAGGTGACTCTTTTCACTAAAATCATAAAGTGAAGCGAGGGAGGCATAATAGCTGGTAGTATCGTTATTAGGAGTGGCCGTCGAATTAAAGTAATTCATCAAGGAATAGCCAGCGTTGGCTAGCAGAGATGAATGACTGGAAAGAAAATATTTAAAGCCCAATGCGGCACTCGCCGTATTCTGCCTGTTATTGGATGCCGAACTAGTGTCATAACCAGAGCCAGATGACCCAGTTAGATTTACATCAAAATTATAGCGCGTCGTCTGCAGGCTGCTCCTGACAAAAGCGCTCTGATAGAGATTCCCAAGACCGGATATGGAAGATCCCGATGCAACAAAATTCGGATTTGAATAATAGAGCAACCCTACTGAATATCCCAGCGACAGATCCCAGGGTCCATGGGCTCTATCATAAAGAAGAGACATGGCAGGAGCGACGAATGCTGAATTCACAACGCCGGATTGTGATGTTCCTGCGTAATTATTCACTGTCGTGGACTGCGTGGAAACCTGCCAACCGACAGTCAGCGTAGGTTTGAGGACAAGGGCGGCGGGAGCTTTCACTTTTGCTAGCGAAAGATCGACCTCATGCTGAACCGCATCCGTTGTCTGCAACGATCCTGTAATGGCCCCCAGTCCACCGGAAGGATCCATTGCGGACTGTAACATGGAGTCCATATGCTCGCCCACATAGAGAACATTATAGATGGATCCCTGTGTCGTTGGCACATCCTGCGCATCAAGTTTGGCTAATGAAAAACCAACAATGCCAATCAGAGCGAAGTGAAAAAATGTGCAACGCCATTCTCTCAAACGGAATGCATCTTTCAATTTCTTAAAAGAAGTTGAATCAGGCGATATCGTCGTCTGCGGTGTTGATGTAGTATGCATATGAAAACTCAGTAGTTGTGATTGACCTCTATATCCAGACAAAACTTTCGTGATTGTACTGAGTGTTGCCTGAAAAAATGCCGCTCCCATCTTGAGAGGAGAACTGCAAATAGAGATCGCGGATCACTTTCTACTGCATTCTACGAATTTTGACAATGAGACATTTGTACTTTATCCTCTTTATTCCCAAATTGTGACCTTTGTGCTTTGAGAACCGCGCTGCTTCAAAAGCCATCGCTACTTCAGCAGCGCTACCATTTCGCGTGTCGCCTGTTCCAATCCCACGAAGAGAGATCTCGCAACAATCGAGTGGCCGATATTGAGTTCTTTCACTTTGGGAAGGGTGAGAATCGGGCCGATGTTTTGGTAATTGAGTCCATGTCCTGCATTGACCTGGATGCCAGCTTCGGCGGCGAGAGTGGCGGCGTGGATCAGTCGGGCAAGTTCGGCATCGCGGGCGAGACCCGTGGCCTCGGCATAGGCTCCGGTGTGGAGTTCCACGACGGGTGAGCCGAGCGCAACGGCCATTGCAATCTGAGCTGGCTCGGGATCAATGAAGAGGCTGACAATGATCCCGGCATCGCGGAGGGCCTTCACGGTCGGTTCCAGCGCGGCGCGGTGGGTAACGCAATCGAGGCCCCCTTCGGTCGTGACCTCCTCGCGAGATTCGGGAACGAGGCAGACATCGGCAGGCAATACCTTCAGCGCAATGGCCACGATCTCCGGGGTATTTCCCATTTCCAGATTGAGCTTCGTTGAGATCGCTTCCTTCAATCGGAAGATGTCGCGATCCACAATGTGGCGACGATCCTGTCGCAGGTGTGCGGTAATTCCGGCGGCACCTCCCCGCTCGGTGGCGAGAGCCGCCTCGACGGGATCGGGTTCGACATTGATGGAGGTGGCGTTGCGAGCATAGCGAGCCTGCCGCACGGTGGCGACATGATCGATATTGACGCCAAGGAGAACGGAGGAAGGATGAGACCTTAGATCTGAAACTTGAAAGAAGCTATTTTTGGAATCCATAGAACTGTGTCGTGTGGAGTGAAAATGAACTCGCGCAGAGACGCCAAGGCGCAGAGGAGAGAATAGACAAAATGGATCCACTGGGAATTTCTCCCATCAAATCCATCCCTTTTATCTCTTTCATCCCTGTGAATTTTTTTCTGCGTCTTTGCGTCTTTGCGTCTTTGCGCGAAAATCATTCTGCCTTTTTCCTGCTGGCTTTCGACTCGCGTCTGTCGTCTCTCGACTCCCCTTAGTGACGGAAGTGACGGACTCCCGTGAAGACCATGGCCACACCTCGTTCGTTGGCGGCGGCGATGACTTCGGGATCGCGGACGGAACCACCCGGCTGGATGGCGGCAGTGGCACCCGCTTCTGCGGCGGCGATGAGGCCGTCGGGGAAGGGGAAGAAGGCGTCGGAGCAAACCACACTCCCCTTGAGGGAAAGTCCGGCTTCACCCGCCTTCCAGACGGCGATGCGGGAGGAATCAACACGGGACATCTGGCCTGCGCCGATGCCAAGGGTGCGATCTTTGCCTGCGTAAACGATGGCATTGCTCTTCACATGCTTGACGACTTTCCAACCGAATTCCATCGCCTCGATTTCATCCTTGGTCGGCGGGCGGTTGGAGACGACATGGTGTTCCATGGTGCCAGCGCTTTCCTGGGAAGAGACATCGGCATCCTGAACGAGGAGTCCCCCGATGACGGAACGGATGTCCCGATCGGTCGCCGGGATTTCACCGAGGAGTCGCATGAGTCGGAGGTTTTTCTTTTTCTGAAGCAGGGCACGGGCATCAGCGCTGAATTCCGGCGCGATGATGACTTCGCTGAAGATCTCGGAAATCGCGCGAGCCAGCGCCTCATCGACGGGACGGTTGGCGATGATGATGCCGCCGAAGGGAGCCGAGCGATCGGTGGCGAAAGCCTTTTCCCAGGCTGCGGAGAGGTTCTCGTCGCTTCCCACACCGCACGGGTTGGTGTGTTTGAGGATGGCAACGGTCGGCTTGGCGAACTCGCTGATGAGCCGCGTGGCGGCGGTGATGTCGAGGATGTTGTTAAAGGAGAGCTCTTTGCCGTGGAGTTTCTCGAAGTAGTCAAAGAAGCTGCCGTAGAGTTCGGCCTCCTGATGTGGATTTTCGCCGTAGCGCATGCGTCCTGCCAGCGGCAGATCCAGGGAGAAGGCCTCGCCCGGAGCGCTCTCGTTATCGAGATAGGTGCTGATGGCGCGGTCGTAGGAGGCCGTCGTGGCAAAGGCCTTCACGGCAAGTCGGGCACGCAATTCGGGCGTTGTCTCGCCTCCACCGGCTTTCATCGCATCAAGGACGCGGGAATAGTCATCAGGATCGACAACGACGGTGACGGAGCGGTGATTTTTGGAACCGCTTCGGATCATCGAGGGACCGCCGATGTCAATCTGCTCGATGGCCTCGGCGAGGGTCACTCCTTTCTTGGCGACGGTCTCTTCAAAGGGGTAGAGATTCACACAGACGAGATCAATCGGCAGGATGCCATGCTCGGCGGCCTGGGCTTCATGCTTCGGATTGTCCCGGAGGAAAAGGAGTCCGCCGTGTACTTTCGGCAGGAGGGTCTTGACGCGGCCATCCATCATCTCGGGAAAGCCGGTGTAATCGGAAATCTCGCGCACCGCGATGCCTGCGGCGGAGATTGCCTTGGCGGTGCCGCCTGTGGAGAGAAGTTCGACGCCCGCTTCGGAGAGCCCTCGGGCAAAGTCGATGAGTCCGGTCTTGTCGGAGACCGAGAGGAGTGCGCGTTGGATTTTCATTCGGAAAATAAAGTCAGTGGTTTTGAGTCTCAGTGCGTGAACTGGAGACGATAGAGATTGGAGTAAAGTTCGGAAGAGTTCAATAACTCGGCATGGGTGCCGGTGGCCACGATCCGGCCCTGATCCATGACGACGATCATGTCGCTGCCGAGGATGGTGGAGAGTCGGTGGGCAATGGCGATGACGGTGCGGCCTCGGGAAAGCTGCTCCAGCGCGGATTGGATCATCTTTTCCGATTCGGAATCCAGCGCCGAAGTTGCCTCGTCGAGCAGGAGAATCGGTGCGGCCTTGAGCAGGGCGCGGGCGATGGCGAGACGCTGCTGCTGACCGCCGGAGAGGAGGGAACCTTTGTCGCCAACAAGGGTTTCGTAACCGTGCGGCTGGGCCATGATGAAATCATGGGCGTAGGCGAGACGCGCCGCCTCCTCAATCTCGTCTTTGGTCGCATCGAGCCGGCCATAGCGGATATTCTCGTAAATCGTGTCGTGGAAGAGAAAGCTCTCCTGGGTCACGATCCCGATCTGCTCACGCAGGGAATGCATCGTCAGATCACGCAGATTAAGACCATCCACCAGGACGCGACCCTGCTGCGGATCGTAGAAACGCAACAGGAGCGAGAGGATGGTACTCTTCCCAGCGCCGCTAGCTCCGACCAGGGCGACCTTCTGGCCTGGATGAATCGCAAGGTTCAGTCCCGTGATGGCATTTCCCTCGTCGGTTCGTATGCCGTAGGAAAAGGAAACATTCTCAAAGGCAATCTCTCCGCGCACCCCGGTGAGTGGCCGGGCTTGGGGGGCATCGACGATAGTCGGCTTCGTCGCCAGCAATTCCAGGATGCTCGTTGCCGCACCCACACAATTCTGAATCGTCACATGAATGCGACTCAGATTTTTCATCGGGTCGTAGAGCAAAAAAAGCCCCAGCAACAAGGCCAGGAAACTCCCCATTGTCAGGTGGGAATAATAAACATAAACAAAGGCCAGGGCGACACCGATGGAGCCCACGCTCTCCATCATCGGCTGGACGATAGCCATGCTCTTTTTGGCGCTCATGTTGGCGCGGAACTGCACATCGCTCGATTTGTCAAAGAGACGGAGTTGGAAGGCCTCTCGGGCAAACGATTTGATCACCCGGATTCCGGCGAAGGATTCCTGAAGGATGACGGCCATGATGCCAGCCTCGTTCTGCATCGCTTTGGCCGCCTTGCGGACGCGGCGTCCGTAAATGATCACCGGAACGAGACAGAGAGGGAAAAGCACCAGGGCAAAGAGGGTGAATCTCCAGTCGATGTGAATCAGGACGGCGACCACGCCAATGGCGGCAAGCGGCTGCTTCACCAGTTCACCCACGATGCTGACCAGGGATTCCTGAGCCATCTGGGTATCATTAAGAACGCGAGAGAGAAGACGGCCCGACTGAGCCTTGTTAAAGAAATCGAACGACTGGCCCATCAGGTGGCTGAAGATCCTCCGGCGCATATCGCGCAGCGCCCGCAGACTGACCCAGGTGAGGCAATAGACATTCGCGTAGGCAAGCAGACCACGGATGATCATCAGGACAGGAATGGGGAGCACCATCCAGACAAAGTCCATGACGCTCCCTCCCTGTCCGGCTCCTTGTCCTGTCAGAAGCTCCTTCTGGCTTAATTTCCCGTGAAACGCAGCATCAATGATTTTTTGGGCAAGGAGCAGCAGACCACTGTTGGCGGCGGCAAAGCCGACACCCGCCAAAAGTCCAAGCGCAAGCCGAGGCTTGTACGGAGCAAGGAAGCGGACAAGTTCGCGGGCTGGCTTCCAGCTTTCCGGAAGGAATTTTGCGAAAGAGCGCTTCTCTGCGCGTGTGGACTGCTGCAATTCAGACATGGAAGAACGACTTTACACAGGCCAATGCAGTGACGAGAGGAAAAAAGCCAGGCACTAGTGATGAGAGGGGAGAATTGCTAATTGCTAATTGTTTATTGTTTATTGCCCGAAAGGCCGAGTCGGGCCTCGGAATCAGCAATTCAGCGTCCCACTTTTTACCATTCAATCACTGGAACCGGGAAAAATAGAGGGCCAGCAGTTCCTGTCCGCAGATCAGCCAGAGAAGAGCGCCGAGTGCCAGATAGGGGCCAAAGGGAATGCGCCCGCCAGAGCGGCCACGGGTGATGACCAGGGTCGCCACGCCGATCACGGCACCGATGATCGATCCGCCAAAGAGGGAGAAAAGCACCCCCTTCCAGCCGAGAAAGGCTCCAATGCAGGCAAGGAACTTCACATCGCCGAAGCCCATCGCCTCTCGGGGAAGGGTCAGCTCAATGGCCTCGGCACTCAAGGCAATGTCATCAGGCAGTTCGGCAAAATCCCAGACGCGCTCCGCAGTCTCCTTCTCCTGATAAATCACCCGCCCGCTCTCGATCAGGAGAGTTCCCGCAGCGAGGCGCTCACCCAGAATCTCCAGCCAGAGGCAGGCCACCTCCACCTTGTCCTCGGGACGATAGAAACACTCTGAAAGCGGCATTTTCTCTTCGCCCAGTTTCAGAAAGACATCCTCCTCGCCCTCCCCGCTGACAAGCGAAAGCGCCAGCGGCTCCGGGCAAAGAATCCATTTTTTCCCAAAGGCCTTCTTGCCCAGCTCGACAACTCCCCAGAGCAGAAAAAACCCCACGCCCGCACCGAGCGAGGAAAAGAGAAATCCCTTCCACCAGAGTGCCTCCCCCATGAGCTGCGGGAGTAGGGTAGCGCAGAGAAGTCCTGCGGCTGTTCCGCCCAGCGTGATCTCATCGGGAATGATGAGGTGGTCGAAATCGATAAAGGTTGCCGCCACCAGGAGAGAGAGAAAGATCCAATAAAGCGCGGCCATCGGCAGGCCAAATCGCTCCCAGACCAGAAAATAGAGCCCCGCGCTCAGCAACTCGACCAGCGGATAACGAATCGCAATCGGCATGGCGCAGCCGGAGCAGTGCCCGCGCAGCAGCACCCAGCTGGCCACCGGTAGATTCTCATGCCACGGGATTTGCTTGCCACACCCAGGGCAGAAGGAGCGCTTTGGATTGAGCAACGAAATGCCACGCGGCAGCCGATGAATCACCGCATTGAGAAACGATCCGGTGATGAGTCCCAGGACAACGACAGTGATTGGGAAAATCAGGTGAAGCATTATCTTAGGATGAAGAGGGCATCGTCTCTCGACTTTCGACTCTCGACCTTCTTTTTAAACCTTGGGCAGCCGTTCCTCGATAATCTCGCAGAGGAGATGAAGCAAAAATTTCTGCGCCTCCTGGATGCGAGCCGTTTCCACTCCGGGCACGATCAGCTCCACATCGGCAATGCCCTTGGTGAATCCCCCACCCTTCCCAAGAAAAGCGATCGTCTTCACCCCGTGTCGTCGCGCCTCCTCCAGCGCGGAAAGGATATTGCGCGATTTTCCGCTGGTGGTGATCACAATGAGCACATCCCCCGGTTTGGCAAAGGCAGCCACCTGGCGGGCAAAGACCTGGGTGAATTCATAATCATTGCCGATGGCCGTCATTAGGCCTCCGTCGATCGTGAAGGCCATGGCCGGATAGGGGCGGCGATCCTCCTTAAAGCGACAGGTGAATTCCGTGGCGATATGAGCGCTGTCGCTCGCGCTCCCGCCGTTGCCGCAGAGCATCAGCTTGTTTCCTGCCAGAAGGGCATCTCCGACCAGAGCGGCGGCCTGTTCCAAGGCCCCCTGCAAGGGAGGCAGCGCGGAGAGGATTTCCTGCAAGGCGGTGAGGGAAGTCTCGAATTGACTCATGCAAGCGACATTGCCCCCCCTGCGTGCCCTCGTCAAGAAAGCCCGTTTTCTTCGTTTAACGCACCCCTCACCATGATCGGCGCATTGACACTCCAGCGGCCAGACGCTTTGATCCTCTGCCGTGATGTTTTTCTTGACCGAACTCCTGCGTTCCCGGGCTACCCGCGCCCTTCCCCTTCTCCTTCTCGGAGTCGCGACCCTGCTGCTTGGTGGCTGCGCCACCCAGGAGCCTCCGCAGGTAAAACTCGAATCCGCCAACATCCTGCCCCTGGCGATCAATCCGGTGTTTGCCTTCCGCAAGGAAACCCAGTTCCTGAACGATCCAGCGACCTACCTTCAAGACACTACGCCGAGCGAGGCCGTCAATTTCGAGCGCCGCTACTACATGTGGCCTGCCACGACCGAGCTCGACAAGGATGCCCTGCGCGGAAACTATCTGAATTTCTACTGGTGGAACCACGGCCAACCCGCAGATGTCACCGTCCGCCTGGAGTATCGCCAGGCCAACCTCAGTGCCTTTGTCATGGCACGGGAAAAAACCTACCCTGCGGCGAAAGGCTCCCACCGCACCCAGTTCACGATCATTGGGGATGATTACCTCGAAAACGGCCCGGTGACCAATTGGCGCTGCCTTCTCATTGTTGATGGCAAAATCGTCGGCCTCACCCAGTCCTATCTCTGGAAGTAGGGAAGATACTTCATTCAATCATGCTCCCCTCGATCGAAAAACTCCTCACCCTTCAGAACCGCGACCAAAAGCTTCGAGCCGTCCTGACCGAAATTGCCGCCCTTCCGGCAGAGAAAGCCGCCCGCGAGCGAGAGCTTAAAACTGCCGACGACCGGCTTGAAGCGGCCCGTTCCCGTCAGCGCGAAATCGAGGTCGAACGCAAGAAACTCGAACTCGAAGTCAAAGGAAAGCAGGATCAGATTGCCCGTTACAAAAACCAGCAACTTGAAACTCGCAAAAACGATGAATTCACTGCGCTCAAGCACGAGATTGCCAACGCGGAGAAAATTATCGTCGAGATCGAAGATCGCGAACTCGTTCTGATGGAAGAGGCCGAAAGCCTCAAACCGGCACTCCAGTCGGCCCAGGAAGCCCACGATGCCGAAAAGAAAAAAGTCGAGACTCACATGGCCTCCCTCGTCACCCGCCGTGAGAATCTGGAGGGACGCAAGATCGAACTCGAGGCCGAGCGCCTCGCAGCGACCGATGGCATCGACGAAGACCTCCTCGACCGCTACACCCGTCTCTTCAAAACCAAAAATGGCCTGGCATTGGTCACCATCGAACATGGCGTCTGCGCCGGCTGCCACATGCAGGTCAATACCCAGACCTATCTCGAAGTCCGAGCCGAGAAGGAGATTGTCGGCTGCCCGCAGTGTGGGCGCATCCTCTACGAGCCCCAGTAATCGCCATCAGGATTATTTATTGATCGCAGCAGCGAGGCGTCGGACGGCTTTGGCCACGCCCGGATCACCGATCATTTCCAGGGCGTCGCTGATCGGAAAGAGACGGCGACGCCGGACATTCATTTCAGGCCAGCTTTTCAGCAGCTTCGAGATTTTCATCGCGTAGAGTTGAAGGAAGCGCCCATCAATCATCTGACAGCGCGTGCGAAGATCCTGTCGCAGCGTCCCTAGCACCCCAGCCTCTTCCACCGCCTCCATGATGGCCACTTCATGCGGAGTCATGTCCGGCTCCTGACGCCCCTTGGGGAGAATCCAGCGATTGCCCGAGGAACTGGTGACCAGGAGCAGGTGCAGTTTGCGATCTTTGAACATGTAGGGGAGAATGCCGAGCTGGCACATCCCCGAGGGTTCCGGAGCGCCATGAATGGCCATCTCCGCAGTCTCGTATTCCTCGCGCCGAGTCACTTCCTCGCCCAGAAAATCCGGTTTTTTAAAGGATTTGCTGACTTCGGGATTCGGGAAAAAGACTTCGGCCAGATGCAGCGGTGCATGTTCGCCGGTGAATTCGTCGATCTTCATGCGAAAGCGATCCATCATCATCACATGCCGGATGCGGGTGATTCGCTGACCTTGGGTGAAGGGCCAGAGCTTTTCAAATTGCTGCTTGGTGATCGGAATTTCCTGTCCGGTCACACTCGGCCCACTACGATCCCTGGCCGAGAGGTAATGACGATTTCCCACACGCCGCACGCGAAGTTCCTGTCCCCTCTCCCGCACAATATATCCCTGCTCAATCTCCACGCCGCGCGAGGGAGAAGTCTGCTTGG
>Ga0302320_10027833_pt1 | contig 10876 bp, 11 predicted proteins | sample Bog_T0_3_FD_202130 | JGI IMG/M metagenome (GOLD analysis project Ga0302320, IMG submission 202130) | Peat permafrost microbial communities from Stordalen Mire near Abisko, Sweden - Bog_T0_3 | ecosystem: Environmental > Terrestrial > Soil > Wetlands > Peat | place: Sweden: Abisko, Stordalen Mire... | reverse complement strand
CCTTTTTCGGCGTTGACGATTCGGTCGCTGCGATTGAAAATTTCCTGGTTGCACGGAACGAGAACCCAAAACCATTCGTCTGGACTACCGAGGTAGACTCCATCGTCGCCAAACTCTCCAAATGCCGCCAGACTCTGGAACAGATCCAGCCTGGTTCCGCCGCACCCAAAGCCCGCAAACGTTTGTCCAGCTAATTCGTGGACAATACTCTAGCAAGCCGTCATTTCCTCGGCAAGGCCCTTGTGCATCAGCCTGGGGCTCTACGCAATGAGCTGCAGTTTCTCGAACAGCTTGCTTTTTGCTTGCTGCATGCGCCGCGCGGCATCGGTATCGCCGATGGCTGCGGCAACCCGTTTCAGCGCGTTCATACTCAGCCCTTTGCGCAGGTATTGCGCCGGTTTGTCCAACAACGACAGAGTCTCCAACGGGGTCTGGTAGCGCTTGTACCGGATGCGCCTGCGCCCTTCTCGTCGATCTTCACGTCGGCTTGGGCGCAAGGGCGATGATAGTTCAGATACGGATTCAAGTACTCATGATAGAAGTCATTGAGGGCATCGGCGTGCCTGGGATCGATGTATCCATAGCCGATATGCTTGCGGATGACCACCCCAGCGACGAAGACCTGTCGCTGGGGACCCCGGTATGATGGCGCCGTTCTTGGTCTCCACCAGGCCGTTGTCGCCGCTTTGCCGAGGCCGGCTCTTGGTCTGTTCGATGAGCAGCTTTTCGAGCAACTCGGCGACCGTCTTGTTGATGAACTCCGAGCCTTTGTCGGTGTGGAAGCCCAGGATGCGAAAGGGAAACTGACGCATCATGTGCTTCAAAAGCGGCCCCAGATAGGCCTCCGAGATGCGCCGCGTTGAGCCCACCGCCTCCCACTGCGTGACCTGATCGACGGCGTTGATATAATAAACGCCCTTCTCCCCGCCGTGCGGCTGGTCGCCCTGATGCACCGTATCCAGGCGCAGAAAGCCAGGCTGGCCCTGCGGCTGAGGCTTGCGCTTCTCGCCGATCGACACCGCTGTGGGCCGCGTCCTGGTATAACTCATCAGCCGCTCGCGGTAGCGCGAATGCTTGCGCAAGTTATAAAGGTCCGCGACCGAAATGCCTGCCAGCCGCGCAAACTCCGGCCGCTTGTAGAGCAAGTGTTCGCGCTCCAGAATGCGCCGCGTCGCCGGCCCGCTCAGCGTCTCGTGAGCCTCATCGACCGAGGCCAGCAACTCGATGTCGGCCCGCGTGTAGAGTGGCGGAAAACGCCGCCGCCGATAGACCGTCACACGGACCCGCCCGCTGGCCATGTAGCGAGCGATCAGCCGCGTTACCAGCATACTCCAAGTTCATCACTTCCCAGGCCAAAACGGGGTGACGATGCTGGTTCCTACAGTTAGAACTGCTGTTGGAAGAGAGTAGTCTTTGACACGCCCACGCAAGGTTGGTAGCCTTCATAAGAGCGCTTTCGGCCAACTGGTGCCGCTTTAAGCACTCCCAGAGCGTCCCCGTCGTCTAGCCCGGCCTAGGACACCGCCCTTTCACGGCGATAACACGGGTTCAAATCCCGTCGGGGACGCCAATAGAATCAACTATTTAGCGATTTACCCGGTCATTTCCGCGGAGCAGTTTGGGGAGCACTTAAGCGCTCCTTTGAGACGTAGATGGCAATACCGGCGTTCTGACCATCTCTACAACCTTGTGCTGCGCAGCCCGTTTGGCGGGCATCTGTGCTTGGGCATAGACATCCATCGTGACTCGAGTAGACCCGTGTCGCAGTAATTCCTGCACAACCTTGATGTCTTCTCCGTTCGCCTTGAGAAGGGTTGCATAGGTGCGCCGGAACGTGTGCCAGCCGATCTTCTTGACTATTCCAAGCCCCTCAATCACCGGCTTGATGTGATATCGCATTACGGTCTCCAACCAGATCGGTTGTTTCCCGCGCTTTTTGCCAGCTCGGCTGCTGTTCGTAGCGAAGACCCAATCTTGCGGGTCTCGATATGGCGTCTCACGATACCAATTCAGAAGATCCCCCATGGTGTATTCGTCAAGCGGCACCGGCTTTTGCGAGGCTTCCGTCTTGCACCGACCGACGACCTGGTTCACCACGGATCGCTGGACATCAATCTCCAACTTCTGAAAACGAATGTCCTGCCACTTCAAGCCAGCAAGTTCGCTACGGCGCAGCCCTGTCACCATGCTTAGCAGGACGAGAGTCCGGTCCCGAGGCTGGAGACCTGCAAGGATTTCCTGCATTTCTGACACTTCCAAAATGTCAGGAACGCTCACCCGCTTCGAGCTTTGACGAACGCCCGCTCCGCGGGTCAGGCCCTTAATCGGGTTCCTGTCGGTGAACTCCCACCGCATCGCGTGATTGAAGAGCACGCTCATGATGTTGCGGATTTTCGCCTTTGTTCCAGGAGCGAGGGGCATCTTGTTTTTCACAGTCTCTCGTTGCTGGGCTGGTACGGGGGAACTTTTGACTAACGGTTGGAGTTGCTCCAGCCATTCCTCCACAATAGGAGTCCTAATTGCAGCGAGCTCTTGCTTGCCCCACCTGGGCTCGATCCATTTCCGGAGGTAAATCTCGTATCGGTTACGGGTCGACCAGGCCCGGCCGTTTTGGCCGGCGCCATCAAGCTCCTTCAGGCGAAAATGCTCGATCAAGTCCTGCATCCTAATTCCACTAAATGAGTGTGCTTCGTTAGAGTTAATGGCCAGTCGCCAACCTCGGACTGCACGTTCCGCGGCAGCCTCCGATTTGTACTGGTCGAGAGTGCCTACCTGCCTTTTCTTGCGAACGCGCTGCCCAGTCGGAAGAATGTGATGCCAACTGAACACCCAAACGGGGGTCTTGCTTCCGTTTACGTCCAAATACAAAGAGCCATTCTGTTTCCGCGCCTTCCTCAATACAGCCTCCTTCCGCTGAGGGCGCAGAATGCATCGGTAGACACAATGTACCCTGAAATGCGGAGCAAATGAAATGAAACTCCCGGATGGGGGTCGTTAGCAGAGGAATTTGGTCCGACTGGTGCTGGTTCGAAAGGCAGGCCTGGAGCCCCACTTGAATGGAAAAGAAGTGAACGGGATCTCCAGATTTCCACTGGTCTACTCCGTTCCTGTTTGCCCAGCGAGCCACATGCTGAGTTCCGATAGCAAGAAGCGCCATTGCTTCCTCTTGGCGTTGCGCACAGGATGTCCGGGAATGCGACCTTCGCGCGCAAGGCGCATAACCGTGACTGGATGAAGAAGCAAAAAATCCCCGGCTATTGTTGAATCGACGTAAGGCTCAATTCCTACAGGCTCTGCTCTCAACCTGTCCACCGCCATGATATTTCTGACTTTGGGCATTTCTTCAATCCTTGACTCGGAGTTTAGAGTGCAACGTACATTTCAATATAAGATGTCATAATCTACATGAATATTGCAAGAGAAAGACGTAAGCGAGATAAGGAGCGCAAAGGTTTGGCTGCGCCCACCTTTTGTGTCGGCCATTTGAACCAAGAAGATCCAAGATCGTCATGGGGCGGAGTCTGAAACCTGAAAATCGGAACAAGTGTAAGCCGATCAGGTATATTGGCATACGTGCTGCTGCTTGTAGATCATAAGACATGAAAAAGAAGGAACTCACACTACGAGAGCATCTGAGCACCATCCAGTCCAAAGGCGGAAAGGCGCGCTGGGCAAACCTGAGTTCCGAAGAGCGAAGCGTACAGGCGCGTAAAGCAATCGCCGTGCGCTGGGCAAAGGCGATCCCAGAACAGCGGGCAGCTCAGGCTCGAAAGGCGGTTGCTGGTCGGTCGGCAACTAAGAAGCCTGCAAATAGGGATGCTTCTTCGATTGAGGAAACCACTGCTCCAAAGTCGGCATCGAAGAAATCTCGAAAACAGAAGCATTAATGACAAAAGCTCAACTTGCCTTCTTGATCCGTCCCCCGCGTTCGTGCACGACGGTACTTGCGGCTTGCGCCTCCAAGCGTTGATTCTTTTCGTGATGTTCCAAGGCGACGTCGTAAATTTTCTCCCATGGAATCGGATACTGCTCTTTGGTCCCGTTGAGTTGTATGATCGCGAACTCCGGGCGGGTCTCGATGACAATTTCGCGAGACTTTCCATTGACGTTCACTGAAGAGGCAGTAACGAAGATGATCCTGGTCCTGCGCTCCAGAAGGTAAGCCATTTGCGGCCCTCTCGGGTGATTTTGAACATACAAGCAATAGCTTGTATATTTAAGAAAGAGAATTTGAGGAATGCCTGTTTCGCACGGCAAACCCAATGGTGAACATTGTGGGTTCGAGATTCGGAAGGTGAATCCGCGCCGCCTCTACTTACTACGCTGCAAATAGCCCTGGTTTTTTGACATCCAATATGGAGTTTTTTCGTCAGAGATAGGGACTCTATGAGCAGAACGCTCTTATACCTAGTGGATAGTCAGGGATGCCATCTTTCTTGGATGCAGCGGGACGCCGTTGAGGCTGCTTACCGCTGGGCTGTCCGTGAATTTCCGCGCCTTGACCTGGCGACGCTCGCAAGCTGGGCCGAGCAGGTCGGCGCAGGTTTGGCGGAGCGCGGAGAGACGATTCAATGGCCGCGGCGCTACGCGTTCGCGGCGTTGCATGGGAAGATCCGAGAGCATTTTCGCTCTGGCTCAGCGAGGGAGATCGCGGTTGGAATATCACACGATCTGGAAAAATGGGCTGGGTTGGACATGAAGACGGCGAGACAGATTGAGCGAGCGGTCCTTTTCGAACAACTGAGTACGAAACTGAGTGAAAGGGACCGGCACATTCTTGTACTGCTGCTGCAGGATATGACGAGCCCCGCCAATGTCGCGGCGGCGCTTGGTGTCAGCTACAGCGCGGCAGCAAAGGCTATTCAGCGAGTCAAAGACAGAATTTCGACCATGCTGGAAGATGAACCATCTGAGCGCGAATCGAAGGGGTCATCCCTCCGCAGTTCGGAGAACTGAGGTTACAGTTGGATTTCCTGAAAGACTACTTCCTGGAAGCGAACCCGAACCCCAAGCGGGCTGGATGCCCGCCTGAGGAGAAACTCAAGGCTATGGCCGAAAACCGCCTTTCGGCGGACGACCCAGCGAGGCTTCATCTGGCTTCGTGTTCTGAGTGCTTCGCAGAATACCGTGGCTACAAGGGGGAGTGGGAAGAGCGGAGATCGGCTCGGAAGAGGATCGTGGGATGGCTTGCCGCTGCGTGCGTGTTGGCCGCAGTGGGCGCAGGAGCATGGGTGTATCAACGACAGAGAGATGACCATCACGCCCAGGTCCAGCTAGCCTCAAGCATTCCGGTCGAGAAGCGGGTCGACCTTTTCGATGAAGGAACGGTACGGGGGGGCGAGGGGACAAACACCTTGAAGGAAGTATCGCTTCCTGCCGCAGTCGTCCACCTGACAATCATTCTGCCGCGTTTTAGCGAGTCTGGCCGCTATCTGATTAGGGTGTCGAAAGACAAAGCGGGGAATGAAGTTGTTGCGCAAGCCGTGGGAGACGCCGCGACATCGGACCGGAAGACAACTGCCGTGGTGACGCTCGATCTCCGCACCGCGCAAGCCGGAGAATACTTCCTGGCAACAGTTCGCGGCGCGGATAACGGTACCTACTATTACCCTCTAAAGATCGATTAGGTCCGGCGCTTCGCAAGTGCTGGCTGCAAAGTTAGGGAGCGAGGGAGCAGAATTGAATTTCGCAACATTGATCCTATCCAAATCGGGCTCAAATCTGGATCCAACGATTTTGCATAAACCGAGGACCGCTCTCGACGGCATCGGCGTTTGCGGGTATGAATCTGCGGAATTTCTTTTGCACGTTGGGTGCGTTGCCGAACGGTCGATTGCCGAACTGCTGCCTTAAAGGTAACTGCCGAGTAGGCGGTGCCGAGTAGGCGGTCAATCGGCCAGAACTCTGAATCAGGTCATTGATTGAACTTCGGAAAAGTACGAGAACTCACCATCTTTATGCTCGCGGCCGGGTCGATCCGTTTCAGTTCAAGAGGCTTGTATTTTCCGGCCTCCTTCAAAGCTTGGTCGCAGGGCACTTGCTTGATGACGCTGTGGGCAACGCCAAGAGGTATGAGAGGCGAACCGCTTTTCTGGGTGGCACTCAGGCGGACACAATATGAACCGCCATCCGCTAGATTCAAAGGTACAGCAGGGTCGCCGGGGTCGAGCGAGCGATAAGAAGCGGAGAATTGATGTTCGCCGACAGGAAGGCGAAAGGTCACAAATCGTCCTCCTCGCGCATGTGCCATTCGCTGGCTGCCGTCATACAGAAAACCGGTAAAGGGAACCTTGCCAACAGGAAGGACTCCGTCGGCGACTTCCTGCCCAATGCCCGGCTGAGCGAAATAGAAAGTCACGGTGCCGGTTTGAGCACAGCATGGCAGCGCGAGCATGACGAACGCGATATTAAACAAGAGCAGGGTTCGCAATTGCATGATCGGATCCTCTTAGCAGTCTAATGCAGTGATGCAGTGATCCAATGAGACGTTGAGAGTGACGCACGTGGACGAACCGGTTCCAAATTTGGCTCTGAATGTATCGTCGGCGACTCGGACCTTTGACAACTCTTCGCCCCGGTCCCGGCAAGCAAGAGCGGGTTAGAGGAAGAGTTACGCATGGACCTTCGGTCCACCCATAGGAATGAAAATCGGCTCAAGCAACCGATTTTCGACGGAGTCGGCGGTCAACCGACCAGCAGCCCAAAAGCGCGGCATCATCCTTAGCAACCGGCATCCGCTAAGAAGGATTAATTCGAACCGCGATTGCTTGGCCCGTCTGCAAAATGATCGGTGTCTCCGGCTTGTCGGCGAAAAACTCGTCAACGGCCTTGCGGGCACCAGGACAGGTCGGAAAACCATAGTCATCAAAGACCATCACGCCACCAGTCGTGAGACGCGGATAGATGAATTCGCAGCAATCCCAAACGGACTGATAGAGGTCCACGTCCACGTGGGCCAAGGCCACCTGAGAGTCTGACAAATTGCGGAAGGTATCTGGAATCCAGCCAGGATGAAACTCAACTCGCTCTGGATTTCCGACAACACGACGAACATTCTCCAAGTCCGTATCCGAGAAATCGCCTTTCAGGTGAATGTCAAGCTTCTCATTGGTTTCGGGCATTCCGCTGAAAGTATCGAACAAGTGGAGTTTCAAGCCGGGACGGGCGTGCGCTGCGAGAAATTCGGCTAACATTCTTGCCGTTCCACCCTTGTAAACGCCGCACTCCCAAAAGTCGCCGCGCAGATGGATTGCGTTGAGCGCCAATGTATAAAGGACATAAAGTCGGTCGCGGCTTACTAAGGTGTAGGGGGCGGCCAGGACTCGATACCTGGCAAAATCACCGTAGTCGTTCCATGGGCTGAAAAGCGGTTTGTAGAACTCGCCGTCGGGTATCGGGGGGGGGGCGGAAACACGCTTGATTTCAAGCCCTAGCGAAAGGAATGCACCTTCGACTATTTTCTTGAGTGTGCCCAAGCGAGCTCCCACAATTCAAAGTTTTCATAACGGGTATGGTATCGACCGTGAGTCATTACTCGCCCCAAATTGCTCTGAAAAGAGGAGTATATAGCATTGCGCATGTCATGCTGGACGAATCGTCTCTAGCCCGAAGTTACCACTTGAGTAACCTGCCACGGATTTGTTTACTAAGTGGTAATTTCCGAGTGGGCGGTGATCCAGGCGCTATCGCTATTTGGGGATTGGGGCTTAAGCTGTTCCCCATGGCACCCGCTGCTCTTTCAAGCGCGCTCTATCACCGCCTGTCCCGTCTCGTGCTCCGCCTCACCATGTTCATAGTCGTACTCATCGCTCTCCTCTGCTGCGGCCTCCGCGTCTACACCACCTACCTGGCTCACCGCGCCGTCGCCCTCCTCGACGAAGCAGCCCGCATCCCGGTTGGCGCTACCGAGGAGTCCATCCTGCCCCTCGTCTCCCGATACGGCGGCCAAAAACAGATATCCCCGCCCCCTGAAGACATCGAGGATTGCCCCAATAAAGCGGACTGCGAGTACCGCAACGCACACATCCCCGGCTACAGTTACGAAGTTGATCTCTCATTGCTCGACGTTTATTCCGGGCGGAACCGGCAAGCCGGGCGCCTCCGTCGCGCCCTGACCGTCTTTGTGATGCGGACTCCCAGGTTCTTGCGCGACTCACTCTCTCTGCGCCTCTGGCTGGTCGATGTAACTATCCGCATTCGCGCCGGGCGCGTCGAAGCCATCTCTGGCGGACTTTATGTGGAGGGCCGTCCCGCGTGGCTAGGCAATCGCTGGAAGCTCTCCGCTGATATGCCTTATCCTGAATGGCGTCCTAACACCTACGTTGTCGATGGGACATTCCTGGAGATGCTGTACGGTGGTGGTGCTGGCACAAATCACTATCTGACGCCCGCAGCCACGCCCGAGCAGTTTCAGGCCGCCCGCGGATTCAATGCCCGTTGCCTCACCGGCTTCATTCCCTGCCGCTGCCTCGGCGACCTCAACCCAAGCGCATTCCAGTACATGAGCAAGCATCCTGAAGTTGGCGATACCATCACCACTCCCGGTTGCCCCAGTCCACATGGTCGCTAGTTTTGAAGTTCCGCGAGGTGCTCGCGGATCTGCCTTCCTGCATTCCGGGCGAAGGGTCGGCAATTCGTCTCCAACCCCAGATTTGATCCGCCGGGAGACCCAGGAAGGGCCAAAAGCGGAGTTAGGGAAGAGTGGCCGGTCATCCGCTCGAAGTGTCGAGAGGTGTAATCAGAACCGCGCAATTCAGCAATCTTGCGGACACGCCCCTCGGCGTCTCTGTCATAATTGCTGTCACGAAAATGATCACTCATCGATTCGAAGCCAGAAGTCATCAAGGGTGGCAAAGTGAGTAGCTTGATCCGCGGCGTTGCGGCGGTGCTAATGGTTCTCTTCGTGAGCGGGATTGTGCTCTGTGCTGTTGCGCAACCTACTGCTCAATCAATCACGCCTGAGATGACGAAATTGATCGATGCGCATCGGGCGGTGATGGACCACATGAACACGCATGGCGAGAGTGGCAGACTACGGCCACTTGACGATACACAGATGCGTCACTTGTTGACCCAGGGTTGGAGATTGGCTGGGGAGTGGGCAGGTGTTTGGCTCGATCTGCATCCAAAGCCGTCGGCCACGGAGCTCGACGATCTCTTCGTGGACTTTACTCCATCACCCCACGATCCCGACGTCTACGATGACAAACGACCTGCCCTTTACTCGATGGCGGGCTCCGCAACCAGAATCGCAACAGACGTCTATGTCGTAAGAGCGGCTTATGAAGAAAGCCAGTCAGCTAACGCCACCTCGACGTTCTTTGTTGTCGCTCGGAATGCAGCTGGTCAGTTCCTTCCGCAGTGGAGCGTCAAGCCACTGTCTGAGCGCCACTACCGTAAGAGAGACGAAATTGGGCTCTGGGCGTTCCTCGATTCGTGTGCTTACTATTGTGGACCATTGGTTGTGCAAGAGGTTATACCGCTGCCCCCTTCAGAGAAAGGTCAACCCCGCTTCGCAATCGACGCTTTTCAAGCCACCAATGGTAACACCTTGATGAAGCAACTGAGTGTTTGGCAATGGAACGGCACTGAAGCTCAGAACCTCGTCATTCGGTCCTACGATCTCTACATCGACGAAGACCGTGAGATTCAGCTCGTTGGCAATCTGCTCACGGTGCCAACGAAGGAGACAACTAGTTCGTTCTCCTCTTACGGTTGTTGCGCTGAGCCTCGCGGAATTTGGATACTTCGAATCAACTCCGACAATGTGCAGGACCTCGGTAATCGATTTCTGCAGCCACAGATTCAGTGGGCCGACCGGCTGCTGACGGCAACCAGATCCAAGTTCACAGTGGACGCAGGCCTGGCCTCCCCATCTGTTATCGCCTATCTGAGGCATACCGAATTCGAAATGGACGCGATCGACAAGTGCAGTGTGCTGAGCAGCGGGAAGAAAGGCGCTTTCCAAATCTCGTTTGGCGTTGGCACCAAGCTTTGGCTTGCGTATGTGCTCCGCAATGGACAACCGTACTTCACCCACGTTCGCGTTCAGTAGCAAATGCGAGTCAATTCTTGTGCTCGAGGACGCTGAGGGTGAGATTGGGGTCGGTTTGTCGCCTACTCGGAAGTAACTCAGAAAATTCAGAGGCACCGGGTCCGATCTCTAATCGACTACCATTTTCTTCTATCTGCCCGCCAGAAAAACCGGCGAGTTCACGGTGAGATTCCCCGAACCCCGCGTCCAGCGTGGGCTTTAAGCGGCTCGTCGGGTCTGCCATCGAACGCGCTTCATCCGGAGGCTACTGACAAATTGGATAGGTCCCGCGAAGTCGGCCAGCATCTAAGAATGTGACGGGCCTGGCATCTCAATTGGCTAGAATAGGCCTTCCCATCCACGGAGTTGGCTCCAAGAGCTTCGAAGCAATCACCCCGGCTGTTCGGATCGCCCCGTATATGCCAGCGGTGATTTGGCTAGACTGTGTAGTCCTGCGGGATTTCGCCAAAATAGACCGCTGGCAAAAAGTTGCACAGGGCGGCGGACTTGCTTGCATTCATCGCAAGGAATCAACTGCCCCACTGAGCTGATTGTCGGCGCCCTCAACGGCATCGCCAAAGGACCATGGAATTGAAAGGTCTGGAGTGATTCCCCTGCCTTCGATCTGCGTCCCTTTGGCGCTCACGTAGGCGGCAACCGGAATGACCAGACGATACCCATAACCGAGCTTGAAGGCGCTGCGGGAAATAAGCCGACCAGGGGTCTTCGTTCCTACAATGAGTGCGAGTTGGTTTTCCTGCGCAAACTGGGCGACCATTTCCGCTGCGCCGGTCGTGTGCTCATTCACGAGGATCGCGGTCCGTCCGTGGAAAGCGCGGCGGC
>Ga0302320_10027829_pt1 | contig 10877 bp, 8 predicted proteins | sample Bog_T0_3_FD_202130 | JGI IMG/M metagenome (GOLD analysis project Ga0302320, IMG submission 202130) | Peat permafrost microbial communities from Stordalen Mire near Abisko, Sweden - Bog_T0_3 | ecosystem: Environmental > Terrestrial > Soil > Wetlands > Peat | place: Sweden: Abisko, Stordalen Mire... | reverse complement strand
TGAGGAATTGGAGTTTGCGACGTTTTTTATCGTAGATCTCAAGAGTGGGTCCCACATTGCTTTCTGGGAAGTAATTGTGGAATGAAAAAACCTAAGGTAATTTTAATATGAAACTTATTTAAATTGAAGACTTGATCGAAAAAAATCAAGAGATCCTGTTGCATGGTAGTTTGTGTCATATTTGCGTTCCCATTTGCATTGCTGTTATTACCCACAGAAGTCTTAGAATGGATAATGTTAGAATGGGGATGTCCAGAAGTATCATTTATAATGGAATTGGGTAGTTTTCTGGTTCGGTTGCGAGTTTTTGATCGAGTGAGGATCCTTGATTCATGGAAGGAAGATTTCGAACCCACTTTTTCCTTGTTCACGATTAAAAGACTCGAAGTGTCTAATCTTTTATCATTGAATTGATTAGATAATTGCTTGGGTTTCGCTTTGATATTTTTAACATTTTCAGATAATTTCGTCGGATCTTCAATAATGGAGTTCCTTTGAATGTAATTGGGGTTATTATTAATAGTGCCTCCTATCATCAAGCTGGGTCTAGAACCTAATCTATTCTTGCTAGTCGGTATATCTTTAAAGAACATTTCCTCCATTACAGAATGTCTTTTATGGAAATGAGGAGCCACGATCTCTAAAGTGTTCATTATGAGGTTTTCTTCTGATTTCACCTGTTGGAATTCATCTTTTTTCGGCATTGGGATTGTATTGGGCATCGCACTTCTATTAATTGCCATTTCCTTAATCTCATTGATATTACCATTATTATTATGATTATTATTATTATTATTGTTATTATTATTATTATTGTTATTATTAATGATGGAATATTCCTCCCGAATTTGATCTCGAGATTCCTCAATAATAGGTGAATTGATCTTTTTGGGGATAGATTCATTCTTATCTATTTTATCCTGAGATTGCCTATCCAATTTCGCATCTAGACTTCTTTCCTTCGTGACTTTTCTTCTAAACATCTTAAAAAAGAGGCCTTTTTAACCCCACAAAAAGTATTAAGAATTAAGAAACTTGTTTTTCCATCGCGCTGCTTTCTATACTTTGTTTCATGAGGTTTTCGAAACTCGTCCCGATTTTCGATTGGACCCTATTAGTATCTGTATGGAAAGTATTGGTTTCTCCTTGGCTTTCCCCGGAACTTTCAGCATCATCATCAAGACTTTCTTCTTCTTCTTCTGAACTCAAACTAGCATCAGAATTGAAATATACAGTGTCATATTCCCCATTAAGGAACTTTTTTCTCAGAAACTCGTTTTTCTCATTTTCTTTCTCACGTTTCAATTCCTTCTGGATCCTCAAAGCAGTTTTCTGCATTCTTTTAAACAACTTACGACCATTAGGCTTCTTCTTTAATGCTCTAGGGTTCGGAATCCTAGGTTGATCCCTATAAAACTCATATCTTTTGACGATTTTCTCGATATCTGGCACGAAATGCAACAAACTACAATTCTTTATCAAATGATCTAAAGATCCACAAGCCGAACATCGCAATCTCAGACTTTGACAATTGTTATAAAGCATGATTTGATCTCGAATCATACAAAACTTCTGATAATCATCATCATTTTCTTTGATGATTTCTTCAAAATCAGCTCTTTTGATCATGAAAACGCTGATAAATTCCAAAGAACGAGCGGAAGATTCTCTAGGTTGACCTGTGAAGAAACCGAGTTCTCCAAAACAATCACCTGCTATTAATTTCCTAAGACAATGTGGGGTCGTTCTATCTAATCTAGAAAGGAAAATCTCCACAGAACCTTTATTTATGAAATAAATAGCCGAATCATCGAGTTCCTGCTCAAAGAAAATCAAATCTCCTGGGATAAAACGCACTTCCTTCATGAAAATGACCATTTTTCTTAAGGATTTCTCTGAGAAATTCGCATAAAACATCGGGAATTGTTTCAAGATATTGCCATAAGCCTTGAGAAGAAGCTCTTCTTTGAGATAGGTGTTAAGACTATTGATGATTTTGGCTTCTTCTTCATCATTTTGGCTTTTTTCCTCATTCCAAATAAATCTGAGATATTCGCGAACCCGCATTTGAAGTTCATTATCGATGCTTTTCCTATCCATGAACATATTAATAACTCTCAAATTGCTATTATATTTGTTTTCTTCCTTATGAATATCTTGTAATAAAATCCCTACAGTATTTAGATAATATCCATAAACCCCACAACCGAATATAATAGTAACAGTAGCATACAGAGTCTCTATACTATTCTGAGGAACTATATCTCCATAACCCACAGTCATCATAGTAGCTACCGCCCAATATAAACTATATAAATATTGAATATACCAAGTCTGATTATCAAGATCATGGAGTTTAAGCCATGTTTGGGATTCAGAACCATAAAATCTTAGAGAATATAAAGCCAACATCAACCAAACACAACAGATCAAATGAAGAACTAATAGAGAAGTCATCAATAAATTGAAAAGGTCCATATATCCTTTGAAACTCGTTTTTAATTTGAATTGACTAGATAATTTAGTATAATTCCATTTCATTCTTGAGATCTTCCCAAAGACGAAAAACGCGAAATAAGATGTGATACTATCGATAAAGAGATAATTACCCACTATCAAAGCTATTATCGCTGAAATGTCACTTAAAAACAAGCCTCGATATATATAATATCTGAAGATCTTTGGCCTGATCTTCACTAATACCCCATCACTATAATAACCTGTATTAAGATTCACTAAGACATCCATTGCAAAAAACAACAGAGAAAATATATAAAATAAAGGTCGAATCGTCAGGAATTCAACCTCCAAAAAAGCCAAATTCAAAGGAACGAAGAAAAACATAGCCAAAATCACTAATAAATGTAAAGCATCCCAACAACTCCTCAAATTATCATAAGGATCCCATGTTCTGATATTCAGATAATGCTTCAGCTTCAGAAACTTCGATTCGTTGATAAACTTCAGAAAAAGCGTCAATCGGCTTTCAGTTTCTTCATTTTCCTCGAAATGCGCCGCATCATCTAATAAAGTATAATGTTCGTTTTTCAATTGTGAGGTCAAACGATAAAAACTCGCGTTTCTCAATTTCATGAGGAATTTCTTCATCACAGGCACCAACAATTCATTAAATTCATGCGAATTATTCGCACTTTTATAAGTCTTTGGACTAAGGTTTTCTTCCACAGTAAGTAATTTATCTTGGAAATCTGAGGGATTGGGCACTTGTAAATTTTGAGGTAATAATGGAGATTGAGGCATTATTTGTAAATTTTGAGGCGTTTCTATATTTGGAGGGCCTTTTAATTTACTCAGATTCTTGATTTTTTTCCTATGAATATGATGATGATTCATTGATGAGCTTTTTTCTTTCTGATAATTTTCTGCGTTTTTCTCAAAACTTATCGATCCATTTTGTTTTTCTTTCTCAGGACTTTGATAAATTTCCCTTTTGGTTTCATTGGGGAAGGTGAAAGTCGATGGATCTTGATCTTTTTCTCTTCGATAGAGGAAATTCTGATTAAAGGCGATATTTTCTTCAGCATTGGCCAATTTTAAATTAAGGATGCTTTCAAATGGAGGCTTCGGAATATTCAGGTTTAAAGGAGAATGATCTTTGAAAATATGAGATGAAGGATTTGATTTAAAGTCAGAATCATTCAAGACTTGTGATGGATGATTATGGTTATATAGTGGACTTATTGAAATTTGGGTCATTTTGTTTTATTATTGAATTAATTTGGTTTTTGAAGACAAATTAATTTATTTCCTTGTTATAAAGTAAAAAATGGAGGAAAACCCAAACATTTTCGAAAGTTTTCTTTCAATAGGATTAGATTGTGAATTCGAAGACATTTTCTTATCCGATCTAAGGAATTTAGACCTTGAAAGTATGAGTGTGTTGAATATTTTGCCTAAAGATCGTGAATTCGGAGATTATTTGGATAATTTGAAATATTGGGCTTTTCCTCAGGGTTTAAGGATATTAGATGAATATCTTCATGATATCATGGTTTCAAATAAGGGAAAACCAAGTGATTTCATTGGGAAAAGCCTCGAATCATTAGAAATTATAGAACAATTCGTGATAACTGATGAAAAATCAATAAAGCGTTATTGTTCTTCTTTGATCTTTTATGAAAAGCGATATATCAAGACCAAAGAAACCCTAAATGAAAAGACTAATGATTTCAGTTTCCTTCCCAAAGTCTCATTGAAATCTCTGATAAATAACCCATTATCCATTAAAAACACAGGTTATTCTTTAATCTTTATCCCAAAAGCCTTATGTCTTATTTCGAAAATGCCTGTTTTTTCATTAGAACTCCAATTCCTCGAATTATTATATAATAAGGTCCTTTTGCCTCATAGAGACCCTAAAATTGATAGATCGCGAGTTTTCAGGCTAAATAAAGAAAAGAATATCAAGGAAATTAGATTATTTGAATTTTATATAACGACCTTATTTTCGCTTTTCACGTTATCAGAAAAAGATTCAAAAACCTCATTTTTAGATCTTGATTTCATGAATCCGAAACCACTTTTAACGTTTCATATAAACAACACAATAGGCTTAAATGTGCCGACTTTTGATTATTTCCTGGCTTTTGAAAAGCTGGAACTAGAGACTTTATTTATAATTTTTTCAGGGATTTTATTAGAAAAGCAGATAATTATCTTTGGGGAAAATAGTCAGGATCTTACTAATATCTGCGAAACCTTATTATCTTTAATTAATCCATTGACTTGGGGATGTATTTATATCCCTTATTTACCTATAGGTCTTTGGGAAACCCTTCATGCGATGATGCCTTATATAATAGGCATAGATTATCGTTATAAAGCTGAAATAAAAGAGAATATGAAACTTAATGATAAATTGATAATCGATTTGAAGCTAAATACTATAGAAAACGATGAAGGAATAAGACTTCCATTTGGAATAAAGACTTTTCTTAAAAGAAATCTAGAGGAAATAATAAGAAAAGGCAAAAGTCTTGAAAATATATTAAAAATCAAGCAATTTTTCCTTAATTCGATGTATCTTATAATCAATAACATCTCGAATTTCTTCATTTATAAAGAAAACCTGAATTCTTTTAATGTGGTTTCGAGCGAAATCTTCAATTTCCAGGCTTTTTTGGAGAATTTCCATGAGGATTTCGAATATTTCGAATTCATGGAGACTTTAAGTCTCAATACCATGATGTTTAATAAATTCTTAGAAGATTGTTTCGTTTTTATGATCAAAGGCAAAAATCTGACTATTATTGAAGATGATTGTCAATATTTCCTTAGAGAAATCAAGAAAATCCTTAAGAAAAACCCAGGATCTCTCATATTTAATATAGAAAGAAACCCTGATTTGTTCAATGAACTCATTCAAGAACAAAACCTCGAAATTCAACAACTTTTCAATAGATTTGCTCTTCTTCCGCCTGAACAAAAGTCCTTAGGTCCTTTTTATTCGAAGTTCTTAGCCAATAAAAAGCCTCATAAGAAGCCTAAAACTCATGAAAATCAGCTTCAGGGTTTCTTTAGTCGATTGAATAAAAGTCTCGAGACAATTCCACGATTTTCAGGCGATTTGAATTCTATAAAGTCTCCGATTAACAAGCAAAAACTATTAGAAAACCCTATGAAAACTAAGAAAAAGCCTATTTATCAAAGATTGCCGAGTTATGAACAACATGAAATCAGAGAGGGATTTTCACCGAATTCGAAATTGATTTCTAAGATAAAAAGCTTCTATTTCTATTATCATGCGATCAAAAGAAATCAGATTTATCATAATTATCGAAGAATCACGAATAATAAGAAAAAATATAGTGAAATCATCATAGAAAAACAAAGCGAAATCAAATTTTCAGAGAAAATGACGCCTTTTTTCAAAGAAATCGTTATTCAGAAAGAAGAAATTGAGGATTTTGATAATAATGTCAATAAAAGGCTTTTCATGGAAGAAAATGCCTCTTATATCGATAGTGCGAAAAAAGCCTTAAGAACTATGGTAAATCCTCAGGATTCGAGTTGTGAAGTCACGCCTTATGGCAATTTTAAGAAAGAACCTGAGAATTTCTCACAATGGTTCATGGATAATTCCATGAAGAATGTGAATAGATGGGATAAGATTAAAGAAGATCTGAAGGAAAAAGAGATCTTGGATAAAAGGTTTGGAACCAGAAGTCTGAGTCCTAAGAAAAAATGAAGAAAATGAATAATTAAATCGGGTTTTTTCTTATATATATATAATTTCTCTGTGAAATCAATAAAATAAAGACTTTTTTCTAAAATATAAGGATTAAGGATTTTATAAAATGAATTTATTATAGAATTTTTTAATAATTTTTTCTATAAATTTTTTAGAAAAATATTCACATTTTCATAAAAACAATAATAAAATTTTTTGCTTAAGAAAAAAAACAAAATATCAAGAAAAAGTCCAAGCAAAATACAAAAACAATGTCTAGAAGAACCGGTTCTTCTTCGCTCGCTCGAAGCCAGCCTGCCGCGACCTTTTATTCTTTGAAATTCAACTTTAGTTTTCTCAAGAAATATATAACGATGGATCTGCATATGAAAGCCACAATAGACGATCTCAAGCCTTCTTTCAGCAATCTTCTTCAAACTAACCTTTTCGCTAAGAAATTGAGCTATTTCTTTGATAACGAATTCTTAGAGACAGGCAAAACTATGCAGGAATTGATCGAGGATGGAAAAATACGCTACGCAACTTCCAACACTTCAGAACCAGTGGTATTAGAGGTGCGACAGGAGGAAGAAGGCGCTTAATATCATGAATAAAAGCCAGTAGTGGTATTAGAGGTGCGACAAGAAGAAGAAGAAGAATGCGCTTGATATCATGAATAAAAACTTCTAATAATTTACATTGTTTTTAAAAATTCAAGAGATCAAATATAAGAATTTTAATCATTTCTTTCGAAGAGTCCCTGATATTAAAGGACTCTTTTCTCTCTTAGTATTGTTATTAACATTAATATTCAGACTAGTGTTTAATGAGCCACTGCCTGATTTCATTGAATTCTGTATGATTTTCTCTTCATACATATCTATTATACTCTGATTGTTAGCATTTCCATTCTCTGATATTATCTCATTTTGCGAATTTCCTTGGAAATAACTGAAATTATTGGCGTTTTTCTCTTTATTTTTCGCCTCGATTCTTTGTTTTTCCTTGTTTTCCTTCCTCAAGTCCTTGATTTTCTTATAATCTTCAGTCAAATCCTTGAGATTCTTCGGGTTTTCTATCGGACTTTTCTCAATATTTCCTTCTATTATTTGGGATTTATTGAGGATTTCACGAAAAGCCTCATTTTCTTCAAGCAATTTCGCGTTTTCCTGTATAGTTTCTAACGAATCCTTCTCACAATTGGCCAGAAAAACCTTGATTTTATTCATTAAATTCAACATCTGCTTCTTCAATTCGAAGTTTTTCTCATTAAGTCCTGAGGTTTTCTTCTAATAAGGGTAAAAGTCTCGTTTTTCTCTAATTTTTCTATACCTTTTCCTTCGAATATTCAGCTTCTAAAATCGAAAGTCTGAGGTTTTTGCGCTTTTCATCATCGAATTCCCGCTAAAAAAGGTAATTTTCAAGCGAAAATCGCGGTTTTCGCTTACTGACTTTGAAGGCTTTGCATTGATTCACAGCGAAAATCAGGCTTTTCTTAAGACCTTGGATTTCGATCTTTAAGTCTTCATTTTCCTCAAGGATTTCTCTCAAATAGTCTGAATTTTGTTGGACATTTATAGAGTTTTCAGGGTTTCTAAAGAGGACTTCCGAGATCTCATGATTGAGCTTTTTACGAGAATAGGTGGGTTCTTTCAATAGGTTTTATAGAGAAATTATAAAGAAAATGAAGACTTTTGCTTATAGAAGAAGAAGGCTCATTACTAGGCGAAGTTGTGGCTATTTTCTTTATTCCAACACAATTCCGAACTGTATTCTAAAGGGAAAAGCATGATTTTAAAGAAAATGAAGAGTTAAAGGACTTTTAATTGTTCAGTCTGCGATTTTATGGATTCTATGAGACTTTTTACCTCGTTTTTCTGCATTTTTGATCTCAATAACAGACTATTTAGCGATTTTAAATCTAAAATTTCTTTATAAATAAATACTCATAAAATATGATCAAATTGACCACCACAGGAACTTTAACAGTCCGTCCTTCGAATGCGATTTTATATCGAGAAACTGTGTTTTTCGGTAAAATGTCGCCTTATATTCTTTGTATTCTAGGAGGTTTCACCTCAAAATCGAAGCCTGCTCTTAATTGTCATAAGAATCCCGTTTGGACTGAGATCTTCACTTATAATAGGTCTGAAGAAAAAGAAATAACTTTCCAGGTTTGTAATCAGAATACATTGAGAAAGGATGATTTAATAGGAGAATGTAGCCTTGGGTTGGATGAAGTGTTCTTAAAAGGGAAGTTTGAAGGGATATTGGATTTGAAATATAAAGGCGAAAATGCAGGCAAATTGTCTGTGAAAATCGAATGGAGACAAACTAATAATGTTCCATTGATGAATCAAATGGGTAATATGAGCGTAAGGCCTATGATGAATAATCAACCTATGAATTTTAATCAACCTCCTGTATCCTATTATAATCAGCAGTCATATAATAACAAGCCACCATCTAATGGAGGAGCTCAGCTTTTTTCGGCTTATCAAAATCAACAACCTCCTCAATTCTCTAATAATAATCAATCCAATAATTATAATAATCAGCCTCCTAATATCCCGAATAATGAATATAATAACAATGGGAATAAAAGTCTAAACCCTTTGCTTTTCGGAGCTCAAAATATTAATAAAAATGACTTTAATTCTAATAACAACGCTTATGTCCCGCCTATCAATGATATGAAATTTCAAGAAAATCAAGGAGGATTCGAATATCCGAAATTGAATGAAGTTATGACTGATATCGAATATCAGAAGAAAATGTCTGAAGAGGCTAATAAAGTGAAAAATTAACATTTGTTTTAATATTTTCAGTTTAAAAATCGAGTTAATAACTTTTAATTAAATCATTTGTTTAAATCAGGTCCCATTTGGAAATTCATCCCTGTGCTTCCCATCATACTATAAGGTATCGTTGATCCTCCTCCTCCAGTTCTATTGCTTTGATTATTCCTTCCTTCCTCATCATTTTTCATGTTTTGCCCCTCTAAACCTCCGCTTTATAAATAAAAAACAAACTTCATAATCTATAGACCTTTCATCTTCTTCAATTGTTCCTCATTATAGAACGTTACTTCCTGCAATTGTTTGCTATTGCTCTGATATTTCGAGCCTTTTTTCCCATAGATCTTGAACCCATAGATTCTGGGCACATAGGTGGTAACCAAAGGCACAGGATATAATTCCGGATAGGTCTTTTATATGAAAGCCTTTGAATTTTTATATTGATTTAATGTTTACCTGAAGCAGAATATGTGGGAAACTGCAGCCAAAATAGGCCCCATCGACATCTGGGCATTTTTTCTTGGGCACATACACATCTTCACAACGAGGACAATAAACCTTCACTCGTGAAGTCCTCAATTCTTCAGCCATTCCTATAGGTAAGACGGTTTGCCGCTCACAGAGCACACGAGGACATACACCAAATTTGGTCAGAAGGTATTTTTCCTTCATTAGAGAAAGACCTTTGGGAGTCAGGATGAATCTGGCATGGATCAAACCATAAAGATCTGTAGATTCTTGATAGATTTCAAGGAATCTTGAAAGGAATTTTGAAGGAAATTAAGAATTTTGTTACTTCTCATCTTCTAGATCTTCTTCATCGGGGATTTGAGGAGATAAGATCATATCAATGGCTTCACTAAGGCCAGAAATCAGTCAAGAAATGAAGAAAAAATGGATACTTGTAATGATTGAACCGTTGTTTCAAACCATAAAGGTTGAAATTGTCCTTGATGAACTCCTCATCGATTTCGCAGAAAAAGTTATGATCTTCGAGATTACAAAACCATTGAATCCAGCCACCTTCAGAGTATTGAGAATCGTCATCTAGAAAGGTTTTAATGAGGATTTTTATAAATGGAAAAGGCAGTTACCACTCATTTTTTAAGGTCTAATTCTCGATTCTTTGAATTTATCGATAAATTATTAATTATTATAGATCGGAAGCCTTAGCAATCTAATAACTTTAGAAAAAACCTCAGATAAATTCAAAAAAAATAACTCCAAAACATGGCAACTACCACACAAAAAGAAGCCAATACCTCCTCATCCAATAGCCAAAATTACAAGACTTTTCTTGGGGCACGAGTGCTCTGGCCTCCAGATGTTGAAGATGATATATTAGAAGGAGCTATATTAGAAACTCATAATATCATAAGGGATAAGACTAAAGATGGTCAAGCGGTTAGATTAGCTCCTTTATATATTAATTATTTGAGAATAAGGTGGCAGAAGGATTAAAAAAGTATCTCGATAAGACTTGGGAGCCTTATTGGCATGTATTTTTCGGGAAGAACTTTGGAGCTCATTTGACACATGAAAAAAGGAGGTTCATCTTCTTCTATATAGAAAAAGACGCCTTTCTGATGTATAAGATAGGATGATAGACTAGCGAGAGATTGAGATATATTAACGAAAAATCATGGTTTTTAATGGTTTTTTAAGGAAAGACTTAAGTTTAAATTTCTTGAAACTATCTCAGAATTTTTATTGATTTTGAAAGACTTAATTAATTAAATAAGGCTTAATTTTTGGGTGCTTTAGCATATTTCATGTCTCTGATCTTTGAGCTCCATTGTCTGGCTCCTTCAAACCCATTTTTCGCGCCTTGATAATCCTCAAATGCTTTGGCTAATTCCTCTTTACTAGTCAAAACAAAGGGTCCATGT
>Ga0302320_10027827_pt1 | contig 10878 bp, 6 predicted proteins | sample Bog_T0_3_FD_202130 | JGI IMG/M metagenome (GOLD analysis project Ga0302320, IMG submission 202130) | Peat permafrost microbial communities from Stordalen Mire near Abisko, Sweden - Bog_T0_3 | ecosystem: Environmental > Terrestrial > Soil > Wetlands > Peat | place: Sweden: Abisko, Stordalen Mire... | reverse complement strand
GCTGCCGCTGAGCGGCAGCAGGCTGGAGTAATCGTCAGTCCAGAGACGGGCCTTCGGATCTAAATCGGGTTGACGCACCTGCCCTGAGACTTCGGGCTGCGCAAAGAAGCTGGAGCTGTTAGTCAGCAGCATCCAGGTCGCGGTGTACTCGCCGCGCTGCTCATTGGCGATCGTCGAAACACGGCGCACCTCCATGCCGGCTGCCTGAGCAAGAAGAGCAATCTCGGGCTCCAGATCGACATGCTGGTTGGAGATGTGGAAGGCGAGAATGCCGCCGGGCGCGAGATGGCGTTTGTAGAGATCCATGGCCTGGACAGTGAGCAGATGCAGCGGGATCGCGTCGCCGGAAAATGCGTCGACTGCGAGCACGTCAAAGCGCTGCGGCGTTTCATGCGATAAGGAATTGCGCGCGTCTCCGTCGGCAATGGTGATTTGGGCCTGTGACTCGCGGAGATAAGTGAAAAGATTCTGCGCAATGGGAGCTACTGCCGGATTGATCTCGTAAAAGCGGATTCGGTCGCCAGGCTGGCCGTAGGCGGCGATGGTGCCCACACCAAGACCAATGACGCCGATGTTCCGGACGCGCCCGCCGCAGCAATAATGCAAAGCCAGACCAATGCCTGAATCTTCCGCATAGTAAGTGCTTGGGGTTTTGCGTAACTCGGTGGAGAAGATCTGCGTGCCGTGCTGGATAGAGCCATTAGTGAGCGTGCGCATGGTTGCTCCGGGATAAGTGGAGAGCGACTGCCGGACGCGCAGACTGCCGTAGAAGTTGCGCACGGCCAGCGGCGTGTTGCGCTGATAGGCGATGTGGAGCATGGCGACGAGCGAGAAGAGCAGGACGCTGGCCGTCGTCCACAAGAGGCGCATGGGCCAGCCGCCGGACCAGGTGACGGCGAGGGCGAGCAGCGCGGTGACGAGGAAGGTGAGAGCCAGGTCGTAGTTGAACGAAAAGACAAGGGGCGAAGCGATTCCGACGAGGAAGGCGCCGAGTGCGCTGCCGGCGGCGAAGAAGAGATAAAACAGCGTGGACTCGGATGGCCGCTGCGGGCGCCGCGCGTAGGCTTCCGAGTGGAGAAAGAGGCAGGAGAAGAAGACTTCGATGAGGAAGAAAGAGAGTGCAATGCGCAACGGCACGGAGACATCGACCTGGGAGAGCATGTAACCCAGACCGGCGAGCAGCACGACCACACAGCGGACCAGGATGCCGCGTGGAAGAAAATGCGGAAATTGGAAGGCTATGATAATCGTGATGAGATAGACGGCGAGCGGAAGGATCCAGAGCAGCGGGATGGCGGCTATGTTCTGAGTTAGATAACTTGTAACTGCGGATAACTGCAGGGCTGCGCCCATGGGTAACAAGACCCAGAGCAACTTGTCCCGCAAGGGCGCGGGAGTTAGTGCGGCTTCGTCGAACTTATCCGGGTTCCTAGCCGAAGCTACCCCTGCACGCGAACGCCAGGTCAGAACTGCGGACACCAGAGCGAAAGCGGCGAAGCCGCAGCTCCACACGACGCGCTGAGTCTTTATCGCAATGTGCGGCTCAATGAGCGTTGGATAGAGCGCCAGAGCCAGCAGCGAGGCGAGGTTTGAGAGTGCAAAAAGGCGGTATGGAACGCCTGTGAGCTCAAGCCGCGCCAGCCAGACCTGGAGCAGCGGACTCGTGGCGCCGAGCGCAAGGAACGGCAGGCCGATGGCGACGCCGAGCGCGGCAAAGATGGCGGAGACAGGATGCTGCGATGCGCTCCCCGGGTCAATACTGCGCGCCGCCCACAGCCAAGCAGAGGTGGCGGCAACAATGAGCAGGGCGAAGTGCAGAAGCCAGTGCGAACGGCGCGCCAGCCAATGGGCATAGAGATAGGCGGCCAGCAGTGCAGTCTGAAAGAAGACAAGACAGGTAATCCAGACTGCGGCCGAACCGCCGAAGGCGGGCAAGAGTTGCTTGGCGGCGATGGGCTCCACAAGGAAAAGCAGAAACGACGCAAGAAAAACAGCGCCGCCGAAGAGAACTCGTAACCGGGTCATGCGCACCCTCAGGCATCCGCTCTGCAGCGGCAGCGGAATCAGCACTGATTCTACTTTGCTGCGGGCGTGCGGCGGGCATTCCGGTCAGATGATTGCGGCGGCCGGAAGAATCTCGTCCACGTCGACCCATTGCGTGGGGTAGTTGCCGGTATAGCATGCGGTGCAGTAGCCGATCTTGTCTTTGGTCTCGCAGCATTTGAGCAAGCCGTCGAGCGAGAGATAGGCGAGCGAGTCAGCCTCAATGTACTGGCGAATCTCTTCAACGGATTTATTCGCAGCGATGAGATCGCGCTTGCTGGGCGTGTCGACGCCGTAGAAACAGGGCGAAATGGTGGGCGGGCAGCTGATGCGGAGATGGACCTCCGTTGCGCCGGCGCCGCGCACCATGCGAACGATTTTTCTGCTCGTTGTGCCGCGGATGATGGAGTCGTCAATCAGGATGACCCGCTTGCCTTCAAGCAGGTTGTGCACCGGGTTGAGCTTGAGGCGGACGCCAAAATCGCGCACCCGCTGCTCGGGCTCAATGAAGGTGCGGCCCACGTAGTGGTTGCGGATGAGGCCCATGCGAAACGGCAGGCGAGCTTCTTCCGCGTAGCCCAGCGCAGCGGTCACGCCGGAGTCCGGGACAGGCACGACAACGTCGGCGGCAACGCCGGACTCGCGGGCCAGTTGGCGGCCCATCTGGTCGCGCGACTCCTGCACCCAGCGGCCGTAGATGCGGCTGTCAGGGCGGGCGAAGTAGACGTGCTCGAAGATGCAGCTGGTTTGCGGAACGCCGCTCGCATACTGGCGGCTGGTGAGGCCGTCGTCAGTCACCATGACCAGTTCGCCGGGGAGCACGTCGCGAATGTACTCGGCGCGCAGAAGGTCGAAGGCGCATGTCTCCGAGGCGAAGACGATCGTGTCCGGGCCTTCGGGATTCTTGATGCGGCCGATGGAAAGCGGACGGAAGCCGCGTGGATCGCGGGCTGCGAAGATGCGGTCGCGGGTCATCATGACGATCGAGAAAGCGCCCTCCACCTGACCGAGCGAGTCGGCGATGGCGTCGACCAGGGTGCCGGCCTTGGAGTGAGCGATGAGCTGGACGATGATCTCAGAATCAGACGTGGTCTGGAAATATGCACCATCGCGTTCGAGCCGTGTGCGCACATTGCCCAGGTTGACGAGGTTGCCATTGTGAGCAATGGCGATGAGGCCCTTGGTAGATTCAACGCGGATGGGCTGCGCGTTGAGCAGGGCGGAGTCGCCCGTGGTGGAGTAACGGGTGTGGCCGATGGCCATGGAGCCGGGGAGCTTCTGCAGCACATCGTCGGTGAAGATTTCGCTCACCAGGCCCATGCCCTTGATGTTGGCCAGCCGCTGGCCGTCGGCCGAGGCGATGCCGGCCGATTCCTGGCCGCGATGCTGCAATGCGTAGAGGCCGAGATACACCTGCCGCGCTGCGTCGGGATGGCCGTGAACGGCGACGACGCCGCACTCCTCGCGAAGCTTGGGGTCTTCGATATCGAGGGAGACGGAAAGAGAGGAAGCAGGTCCTTCGACTGCGTTTGGCGATGAAGCTGCCAAACTCCGCTCAGGATGACAGTCGTTATTGGTTGCATCGATCTCGCCTGCGACGCCCTGAAAGAGCAACCGGCTCATGCCGTCACCTCGTCATGGAGTGTGGCTTCGAGCGACTCTGCCCAGCCTTCGCGCAGAGTGGAGAGCGGAGCCGAGATGAATCGCTGGCGATCGACAGAAATTTCCAGGCGAGCGCCGCCGGTAGTTCCGATGCGGGCAACAAAAAAGTTGCGCTCGCCTGCCAGGGACTCGATCTCTGCGATGTTGTCTGCGTGCGCCGTGGCAAGGATGGTCGAAGCCGGTTCGGCGAAGAGGCCGAAGAGCGGATACGCCAGCAGTGACTGGTCCTGCTCGACAGTTGCGCCAATCGAAAGCGGGAACGCGGCCTGAGCCAGCGAAACGGCGATGCCGCCATCGGAGATATCGCGCGCGGAGTAAAGCAGTTTGCGGTCAGCGAGAGCAATGAGGAGCTTGTGGAGACTCGCTTCGGCATCAAGATCGAGCGCTGGAGGCTGGCCCCAGACGCCGCCGAGAATGACCTTGGCGAATTCTGAAGAGCCGAAAGCAGTCAGGCCGGCGGCGGCAGCGGCATCACTCGCATCCGGCTCCTCGGACGCGACCGGCTTGGCCTGGAAGGCGGGCAGAGGGTACTGGCTGATGGACGGAGGATCGAGCGGAACTTCGAGCTTGGGATCGGGCTCTTCTCCGCGAGGGATGGGCCAAAGCAGAAGAATTGCGTCGCCTGCCTGTTGGAAGTGCGCAGGCACAGCCTTGGTCACGTCGTCGAGAATGCCCACAATGCCCAGCACGGGCGTGGGATAAATACCGACGCCGCGCGTCTCGTTATAGAGAGATACATTGCCGCCCGTGATGGGCGTGGCGAGCGCAGTGCAAGCCTCGGCGATGCCGTCAATGGCCGCCGAAAGCTGGGCCATGATCTCCGGCTTCTCAGGGTTGCCAAAGTTGAGGCAGTTCGTGGCGGCTACCGGCAATGCGCCACTCATGGCCACTTTGCGTGCAGCTTCGGCCACGGCGTGCATGGCGCCGAGTTTGGGATCGAGATAACACCAGCGGCCGTTGCCATCGAGGGCCATGGCCAATCCGCGCTCGGGCTTTTCTGATCCCTGATCCCTGTTCCCTGTTCCCTTAATTCGCATCACGCCGGCTTCGCCGCCGGGGCCGATGACGGTATTGGTCTGCACCATGGTGTCGTACTGCTCGTGAACCCAGCGCTTGGAGCAGACATTGGCGCTCGCCAGCAGCTTCTTCAGGTCCGCAGTGTAATCGCGATCCAGGGCAAGCTGCGCTGCAACTTCATCGGGCGGATCGGAGGGCAGCGGACACTTCCAGTCGCCGACGGGGCGATGGTAGAGCGGCGCATCGTCGGTCAGAGACTGGTTGGGAATGTCCGCTACCAGCTCGCCGTGATGGCGGATGCGGAGGCGCGGCTGGGGCTCGACGGTGCCCACGATGACGGCGTCAAGGCCCCACTTGGCAAAGACGTTGAGTACCTCGTCTTCGCGGCCCTTTTCGGCCACCAGCAGCATGCGCTCCTGGCTTTCGGAGAGCATGATCTCATACGCGCTCATGCCGGTCTCACGCTGCGGCACATGGTCGAGTTCAACATCGAGACCCACGCCGCCGCGCGCGCCCATCTCGCAGGTGGAACAGGTTAACCCAGCCGCCCCCATATCCTGAATGCCGACGATAGCGCCCGTCTGCATGGCTTCAAGGCAGGCTTCAAGGAGCAGCTTCTCCATGAAGGGATCGCCCACCTGGACGTTGGGGCGCTTGGCTTCGGTGCCTTCGTGAAACTCCTCTGACGCCATGGTGGCGCCGTGGATGCCGTCGCGGCCGGTCTTGGCGCCGACATAAATCACCGGGTTGCCCTTGCCGGCAGCTTTGCCGTAGAAAATTTCGTCTTTCCGCACCAGGCCCAGGGCGAATGCGTTCACCAACGGATTGCCACTGTAACAGGATTCGAACTTGGTTTCGCCGCCCAGGTTGGGCACGCCAAAACAGTTGCCGTAGCCGGCAATGCCGCTGACCACGCCCTCGACTACCGCATGATTCCTGGCCAACAGTTCGGGCGAAGCGCTGCCCGGCTCAATGGTGCCGAAGCGCAGTGAATCCATGACCGCAAGCGGACGCGCACCCATGGTAAAAATGTCGCGCAGAATGCCGCCCACGCCGGTGGCCGCGCCTTGAAAAGGCTCAATGTAGCTGGGGTGGTTGTGCGACTCAATCTTGAAAGCGCAGGCCCACCCGTCGCCCACGTCAATAATGCCGGCGTTTTCTCCCGGACCCTGGACCACGCGCTCGCTCTTGGTGGGCAGGCGTTTGAGGTGCACACGGCTCGATTTATACGAGCAATGCTCGGACCACATGACCGAGTAAATGCCGAGTTCGGTGAGCGATGGGGTGCGGCCAAGGGCTGCCAGAATGCGGTCGTACTCGCCCGCCGTGATGCTGTGCGCGGCAAGCAACTGCGGGGTGACCGCAACCGGTGAAGGAACTTGAGCTGAGGAGGCGGGGTTCATCACGGTTGCCTTCATTGTCGCATATGGCTGCCCGCGTCACCGAGGCCCGAAAGGTTCTCCACCCGCCGCGCCGAGGAAAAATATGTGGATTCGGTGTGGACAGCCGCCGCGCTCAGCCACACATCGAGCGTTCTCATGCTCGGCGCCGGGTTGAAGCGGGCCGGCCTAGTCCGTACCGGCAAACTTGCTGTTTCTGCCAATGCCTTCACTGCCCAACCCTTGGTATCCGCCGTCGACGGGGAGGTCCGTAGCGGTTACAAACGAGGCATCGTCGCTGAGCAGAAACAGAATCGCTGCCGCCACTTCCACCGCATCGCCGCAGCGCTCAAGCATGTGAAACTGCCCCCAGACCGGGTCCCACTTCTCCCGGTCGCCCTGGGCCGCACGGTAAACCTCGCGCGTCCAGATCCATCCCGGGCTCACGCTGTTTACGCGGATCCGGTAGGGAGCCAGGTCAAGCGCCATGCACTTGGTGAGAATGTGCACCGCGCCCTTCGCGGTGTTATACGTCCACCGGTGCGGCTGGGCAATAAACGCAGAGATGCTGGAAAGGTTGACGATTGCCCCTTTGCCCACCTTGCGCATCTCCTCGGCCGCCAGCGTTCCCATGCGTGCGTAAGCGATGGGGCCGACGTCGAAGACGCGATGCCAGTCTTCCGGGGTCGCGTCCAGCCCCTTGGAATTGAACGAAAACGCGTTGTTCACCAAATAGTCAATTCTTTTGAAGCGCTGCACAGTCTCTTCCACAATGCGAGCGGAAAATGCCTCCTCCGCCATATCGCCATGAAGGAACAACGCACTCCATCCCGCCGCACTAAGCTCCTTCTCGGTCTCCCGGCCCTGATCCAGTTCAAGACCCGTAAAGGTAACCGACGCTCCCTCCCGGCATAACTCTTCAACCGTTGCGCGTCCTATGCCCGCTGACCCGCCAGTTACAATCGCAACCTTTCCCGCAAATCGATTTAGGATTGGTTCCCTGTGACTCACAGTCATCCTCCTCGCCGCGCTGCCGGCAGCGTTGTTACCTGTCCAGACTATCTTATTTTTATCATCGCAAACCGCATATCGGAATCAATCCAGGGCCACTTACTCAGCATCAACTAAGCTCGCTTTCCTGCGGCCCCTCAGGACCTGCAAACTGCAATGCGAGAAGTGGCCGGGCACTGGGCGAAAACGGACCGGAAAATACGCTGAGAGCCGCTCAAAATGGGCAGATCGAAAGATTGCTTCAAGCGAAAAAGGAGCGCGTACTTAGTTGCAACTCCGTGCTAAAATCAGGCAAGGACTCCCATGGGCACCGCGCCGCTCACAACGATCAGACATTCCCAGCCAGACCTCCTCCTAGTGAAGGACAATCTTGCTGCCTACTTCCGGCAGGAGATTATCAGCGGGCGCCTTGCCCCCGGCGAAAAAATCGTCGAGGTAAGGTACGCAAAGCTTCTTAAGCTCTCACAAACTTCAGTGCGCGAAGCCATCAATATTCTTCTCGCCGAGGGCTTTGTCCAGAAGGGCTCGGGCCGCACTGCCCAGGTAACCCTTCTTTCGGACGAGGATATTACCCACAGCTACGAGCTGCGCGCCGTGCTGGAAGGTTACTGCGCCCGGGTAGTGGCGCAGAAAAAGATTGACGTCAGCGAGCTGGAGCAGACCCTGTCGGACATGCGCTCGGCGGTTGAGTGCCATAACCTCAAGGCATTCTTCGAGCGCGATCTTCAGTTTCACCTGCTGCTCGCGGAGAAGACCGGCAACAGCATGCTGGTGCAGGCCCTGAAGCGGATCATTGCGCCATTGTTCGCGTTTGTCGTGATGCGGGTTCTGGGCGCGCGAACCCAGGAAAACCAGTGGGACCGCAGTCTTGAGCAGCACCGGCGCATTATCGATGCGTTGAAAACCCATGATCCGGTTTTCGCCGAGCGTCTGGTCACGCAGACCGTCAGCACTTTTCTCGAAGAGACCTGGGGCGCCCCACCCACAATCCAGCAAAGCTCCAGCGAACGCTGACTTATCCTGCAACTAGAGCGGTTCTCCAGTTTTCGTGGTGTCGTGCAAGGTGGCCTTTTCTTGAGGAAAATGCCACTTGGGAGCCGCGGCTCCGCTTTACACCAACTGGCGAACCGCTATAAGTCCCCGGCCCCAAATCCGGAAAGTTACCGAGTTACTGCGTCCAGTAATTGGCATAACCCAGAATCACAATCGCCGCCAGCATCAGCGCCACGCCAACCTGCATCGTACGTTTGGCAGCCTTGGCGACTCCGCGCCACTCGCCCAGCAACACGCCCGTCAAGTTAGCCGTAAGGATGGAGACGATCAGCATCATCGGGAAACCGAAGACCGGCCCATAAGTGCCTCCCATCGATGCGCCCAGTCCATAGATAACGATGCCGCCCGCCCACAGCAGGCCCATGCCGATTGCGTAGAGCCAGTAGTGCCCCGTCCCCGGAACCTTGAACTTGCCGAGCGTCCCCTGCTTGCGCGCAAGATAAAGGCAATAGCCCAGGTTGACCAGGTAGTTGGCCGCAAAGGCGATGGCCCAGATGGCATTGTTTGCAGCCGACGGCGGCGCCCCTGCGTCCGTTGCAGCGCGCGTAATGGGCGCACCAAAGATGAGCGCGAAGTTGACCAGCGCCGACAGCAATCCCGCAGCGACGCAGTAGAGCGCGCCACGCAGGAATGAAGGCCCAGCAGCGCCGGACGCAGTAACTCCTTGACTTGGCATCTTCAGGCTGCCGGCGCGCGAGCACACGATCAGGCCGAGTAACATCACGGCGATGCCCGCCAGCAGAGCAGTGCCGCCGCTGCCCGGCATGTGCCCATGATGCTGAAGAAGAAGCGGAACCACGGAGCCGCTGATCGCGATCAGGCCCATGATTGACGATGTGCCCAGGGATAGGCCGAGCTCGGCAACTCCCAGACCGAAGAAGATTCCGCCCAGTCCCCAACCCGCGCCGAACAGGATCGTTGAAGCAATCGCCCAGGTCGGCGCCGCTGCATAGACGGCGCGATATTGCGGCATGGTCAGCAAGAGCAGCGGTAGCGGAACCAGTACCAGTGCAGCGAGCGAGCCCAGTCCCCAGATGTTTTCCCACGCCCACTTGGGAGTAAGCTTGACCGGAAGAGTGAACAGTCCCTCCATCACTCCGCCAAGTAGGATCAACGCTGCGCCAATTCCGTGCATCCAGGCCTCTTCCTGTTGAGCGATCTCTGCTGCTCGATTCAATCAGACGATGCGGCTTTGCAATGGCTCCCCGCGCAAGGCGCGAATTGCCTCTTCAGCAGCCATCTTCTGCAGCTCCCCTCCACTCATCTCGCTGTACCACGCAACGTGCGATGTGAGCAGGACGTTCTTCGAGCTGCGCAGGGGATGATCCAGCGGCAACGGTTCTTTCTCGAAAACGTCTAGCCCCGCGCCGGCGAGCACGCCCTTGTTCAGCGCGTCGGCAAGGGCAACTCCGTCCACAAGGCCGCCGCGCGCGGTATTGATCAGCACGCATGTCGGCTTGAGCAGCGCAAGCGTTCGTTCGTTGATCGTGTGGCGGCTGGCTTCGTTGAGCGGCACGTGGAGCGAAAGCACATCGGCAGTTGCCAGAGCTTCATCCAGGCTTAGATTCGCGATGCCCAGCGAAGCGGCAGTCCCTTCCGGAAGATACGGATCGCAGGTGGCAACCTTGAACTTGCAAGCGGCTGCCCGATCAAGCACCGCGCGCGCGATTCGCCCAAACCCGAGCGTGACAAACGTCATCTGCCGCGAAGCCGGCATGGAGCGAACAGGAGTATTGTTCCACTCGTTGCGCCGTATCTCAGCATCGATCGATGCAAGCTGACGAGTCAGACACATGGCCAGCGCGAAGGTGTGATCGGCAACCTCATCAATGCAATAGTTGGGAACGTTGCACACAATGATTCCGCGCTCGCGCGCAGCTTCAATGTCAACGTTGTCGATTCCTACTCCGTAGCGGACAATGACCCTGCATCGACTGAGTGCGCTGATTACGGCACGCGTCATAGGTGCAAACTGCACCAGGACCGCGTCTGCATCCTTTGCCGCCGCAATCATTTGTTCCTCGGTCTTACATTGGAAGGCTTCAAACGCAGCTCCCGCTGATTCGGCAATCTGCCGCTCGAACTTCACATCGGGAAAGCCATAGTCAGTTACGACGACTCGCAAGTTAGAATTCAAGAGTAAGCCTCAGTGCGATAGCGTTAGTAAAGATACTTCAACCGCAAAATGCGGCGACGAGACCGCCAGGTAACAGCATGAAGTTGAACCAGCAATTGGCAGCGGGAGTCCGTGGCCAATTGCGAACCCGGGAGACAGCACTCAGAACATCGCACGATGTCAGCGGTTCGCAATCCCCAGCGCAAGCTGTCAGGCTCAGCGACTCACTGCAATCTGAAAGGCTAGAATTGGGTGAATTGCTGTTAGGCAGCCCCAAGTAATACCCACTATATCTCCCTTAAGCGCTTAAGCGCAAGACCGGTTAACGCGCTTGAGAATCAAGCCCTTCCGGTAACACCAGCTGGGCAGGCACCGCATTCCAGGCGGAAACGGACAGCCTGAGTTCCGATGGTTTTGCGACCGTTGGGTTGGTCACCGGATCAAGCCCTGTCATGTCCATGCGCACCGTTCCTTCAACAACAACGCTCTCTCCCGGCGCGAGCCAGAAATAGTTGTCACTCCAGAGAGCGGAGTAAGTATCTGGACCGACATTAAGCTCAACTGGATAGGCGGGCTTCGATCCCGTGTTCCTCACAA
>Ga0302320_10027824_pt1 | contig 10879 bp, 7 predicted proteins | sample Bog_T0_3_FD_202130 | JGI IMG/M metagenome (GOLD analysis project Ga0302320, IMG submission 202130) | Peat permafrost microbial communities from Stordalen Mire near Abisko, Sweden - Bog_T0_3 | ecosystem: Environmental > Terrestrial > Soil > Wetlands > Peat | place: Sweden: Abisko, Stordalen Mire... | reverse complement strand
CTGTCAGCAACCGTGGATTCTGTCAATTCAAAGGTGCAGGGAGCCCAGAAGCCGCTCAATGATCAGGTCGGAACCTTACAAAAGCAGTTGGAAGACTTAAAGTCCCAAATAGCTGATCTCAAATCTCAGAATGATGATCTCACCAAGGCTGCACAAGAGTCACAAAATCTAAAAGAAGCCTATAAGAATAATGAAAGATCTGTTATTCAAAAAGAAGAAATGATAGAGACTTTACAACAAAAGATCAAGGGCATGCAGGATGAAGGGGCAAAAGGCCAGGAAGCGGCGGTCGCGAAGGTTCGCCTGCAGCATATGGCGGATGAGGAAAAGATACGTGCGATGGCTCAATCGGATGCCAAAACAACCCAGATGATTAATCAGCAGGCTAAAACAATTGAAAATCTTAATTATGAGAAGTCCGCTCTTAATAAACAGCTGAATGATGTCATCAGAGAACAGTCAAAAATGTCTTCCGAAATGGATATGCTCCGTGAGGAAGCCAAGAATGGGGAGAATGTCCCCGAAATGATCTCTCAAGCGACCTCAGCTAAAGAAAAAGAGATCAGTGAAATGACCGAAAAGATCAAGGAATATGAAAATCAATTAGGCGAGAAGGACGGGATCATCAACACTTTACGCGAGCAGCAAAACCAAAATAATGATTGGAAACGTAAAGCCCAGCAGTTCGAAGATAGTTTACGTGAAATTAAACAAGAATTAAATCAGGCTAAACAATTAGTCACTGCCCCTTGATACTTTATGGTCCGATACCCGCAAGAAAAAACGCCTCAACCGTCAAAACTGCCGGTTGAACCGGTCATACCTAAAGTTGTTGAACCAGTCCCGCTAAAAGTAATTAAGGAGATAATTCATCAGGATGCCCCCCAAGAACAGGTTGAGGAACTGCAGCTGCGATTGCATTCTTTGGAAGAGAAATTAAAGAGCATCCAACAAAAACCTGATGGCGTCTCAAAGGTATACAAGATATTCTTGGGGGCAGGAGCTGTTCTTGGTGTGTTGATGCTTTGTGTTTGGGCTTTCACCTCTCATCGTTATGTTGCGACGATTGGCTTAGGGATCCAGCCCAAAGAATTTAATCTGCCCGGTGAGAAGAGTAAAGACCCTGTCGGCGATTTTAAGATGGTGCCGGAATCTTCAAACTTCATGAGCCAATCCTTCAGGCTTTATCGATTAAGGGTGAGCACCGGATCAGACGGAAGATCTCTCGAGGCCAGGATATTTTCTTTGAGTCCTTCAAAAGCCGGACAATTTGCCGAGAATTGGGAAAAGAGCTACTGCCAGCAGTATATGAACTATAGAAAAAGATCCTTAAAGGACCGCCTGTCTGCTTTGGACCGTCAATATGCCCAAATGCTTAACCAACTTGGGGTCGATCTGGGGCTGATGGCGAAATTTAAGCCCAATGAGAAGTATTTCCTGGTCAATGCTTCCTCCAGAGAGAAGCTGGATGATCTGGTCCGGCAGAAAGCTTTGGATCTCGAGAAAGATTTTTCGGGTATTAAACTTCACATAACGGCCGCCAATAAAAAGAACTCCCTTCATAAATGGTCTAAAGAAAACAAGATATTCTTGGATGTTTTTAAGTTACAATTAACGGACATGGAATTTAGAAAATTCCTTGTTGGCGGCGAGTTCCTGAATTTTTATGAAGAAGGTGTGCGTACCATCAAAGCCTCTGCCGCTAAATTGATCAAGGCCCAGGCGGCTCGCGAACATTTAGATGAGACAACGGCGGCTCTTATCATCAAGAACACCTTTTTAGGTTGCCGTCAGCAGGCGATTGAAGCTGTTTTAAACCGGAGATATGTGGTTAGCACCAAGGAGCTATCCGACCGTTTGTCGAATTATGTTCAACTTAAAGACAGATCGGAAGCTTTATATGTGAGCCTTGAGAATATCGTTGTACTCGAGAAGCAGATCAAACAGGCTATAGAAAAAGGGTTTGCCCAGGAAGTGGTGGTATCAAAAGCATTAACGGTGGCTAAATATTGATATGGATATCTCGGTAAATATTTTAGATGAAATAAGAAAACACGATCTTGATCGGTTCAAGAAATTAGATGCCGTTCATCAGGGTGTTTCTTTGGCTATTGAATTCCTTGATACTAATGCTAATCAAAATATGGCGATGCGCTTGCGCCAAATGGCCATTGACGGCCGTATCCGCCTTGGCCCCTTGGAAGGATTTGTTGCGGCCGGAGTCACATTATCCGCAGGGGACCTCATTTTATTGAGCGATGTCTATCCGGAATATGCTACCGCCGGCGAGATCATGGCCAGTCTGGTCGGTGAGATAGGTGTTTTTAAGGAATTTGGATGTTCTCTACAGGACAACGAGGAGCGTTCGGCAAAAGCAGCAGTATGGATAAAACAGCGTTTGAACAAACCTCAGGGCAAAAGCATTTTGGCCAAGGCCATTGAAAAGACACAGGGCAACCCTAAGACCAATCTGATCGATGTCCTGTTAGAAGCACAGTTAATAACTCCGGAACAATTAAATGATGCGAAGCAAAAGCAAAGCGGTTACAAGAAAAAACCCTTGCAGGATGTATTAGTAGAAATGGGGTTTGTTACCGACGATCAGATCGCCGAAGTCTTTTCCAGGATACTGGGCATGCCGCTTGAGGAGATCAAAAATGAGACCATCGACAGCGAGGTAGTGAAATTACTTAAACCCGATCTGCTCGACCGTTATAGCGTCTATCCGATCAAGATCGATAATGGAAAGTTAATACTGGCCATGAGCAATCCGCGTGATCTGCGTGCTTTGGAAGAGATCGGATGGATCATTAATATGCCGATCGTCCCGGTACTTGTTTCCAGGACCGATATCCGTAAATACCTGGACGTATCCCATGTCAGCGATGAAGCGATCAATAACTTGATCGACAATGTTGCTCAGGTCAGTGTGATCCAGGAGCTTAAACCGGTAGAAGAGGGCTCTCTTTTGATGCGCCAGGAGAATAAAACGACCGTTGAATTAAAATCCCTGGGGATGGGGATCCCGGAATTCAAGCCTCCCGAGGAAGCCAATGCCCAGGATATCATGGTTGACATGGAAAAGAAAGAAAAGCACATCCTTCCAACGGCCAACATGCCTTTGGAATATCAGATGCTTTTGCAATCAGAATCGCCGACGGTAAAATTAGTGAATTTAGTCTTGTCTGATGCCATTAAAGCCAGGGCCTCGGATGTGCATTTGGAGCCTCGGGAGCAGTCTATTGATGTCCGCTACCGTATTGACGGGGATCTTAAGAATATTCTACAGGTTCCCATGAAATTCCACCCTAAAATAGTGGCCCGGGTAAAGATCCTTTCTAATCTGGATATCACACAGAACATGTCCCCGCAGGACGGCCGTATCCAATTAATGCTGGATAACCGGAAAATAGATTTTCGCGTTTCCACGGTACCGACTTTTTACGGGGAGAAAGTCGTTATCCGTATCCTTGACAGTCAGGCCGCCAAAGTCGATCTGGATGTTTTAGGCTTTGATCTTCAGGAAAAGGAATTGTTTGTCGATGCCGTCAAGAGCCCGCAGGGGATGGTGTTAGTCACAGGCCCGACAGGTTCCGGTAAAACCTCAACACTTTATGCGGCACTTAACTTTGTGAAGAATGAAAGCACTAATATTGTAACCATCGAAGACCCTATCGAATTCATTAACGAAGGGATCAATCAAATACAGGTCAATCCCGGGCGCGGTGTGACATTTGCATCAGGTTTGCGCAGTATCCTGCGTCAGGACCCCAATGTTATTCTTGTCGGTGAGATCCGTGACAAGGAAACTGCGGATATTGCCCTGAAAGCCTCCATCACCGGCCATTTATTATTATCCACCCTGCATACGAACAGTTGTGTGTCCACCATCACCCGTCTGGCAGATATCGGCATGGAGTATTTCCAGATCGCCTCTGCTCTTATTCTGGTCGTCAGTCAGCGCTTGGTCAAAACCATATGTCCGCATTGTAAAGCGGAGTATGTGCCGGATGAGAATTTCAAACAGCAATTTGCCGATGAGATAAAACATTATAAGATCGAAAAACTTTTCAAAGGCAAAGGGTGTGCTCAATGTAATTTTTCGGGCTATAAGGGACGCATCGCGGTATTTGAAGCCCTTAAGATCACGGAGAACATTAAAAATGTCATTGCCCGAGGAGCTCCAGAAGAAGAGATCTATAAAGAAGCCAACAAGAACGGATTTAAGCGTTTGATGGATGCGGGTATTGAAAAGGTGATCACCGGGGTCACGACCCTGGAGGAAGTCGTTAAGCATTTGGGCAATGTTGAAAAGGAGAAAGAGCCGAAAGTCGAAGAGCCCCTCCCAGTGACAAGTCTTGATCCCAGCCGTAAACGCAAGATATTACTGGTAGATGATGAGGATGATATCCGTAAGATCCTCGGTAAATATTTAAAAATGGGCGGTTATGAGGTCATCGAGGCGGTTAACGGGAAGGAAGCCATTGAGAAAGCCATTAAAGAAAAACCCGATCTGATCATAACCGACCTGATGATGCCGGTCATGGACGGTCTGGAAGAAGTTAAGGTCCTGCGCTCTTCGATGGAAACCGCGGTCATTCCGATCATTATGTTAACGGCCAGGCAGGATAAGGAAAGTGAGCTCTCCGGCATTAATGCCGGAGCGGACGATTACATGACCAAACCTTTTGATAGGGATAAATTACTGGCGCGGGTCAGCATGCTGCTGAAGAGAGAAAGTTTGCATCATGCCTGAAAATGTTGACAACGAATTGCGTTCTGCTGCTCGCGCTAAAGAAGAATTCTTAGCAATGGTCTCCCATGAGCTGCGTACTCCGCTGACGGCCATCAAAGGCTCTCTGGGGATCATGCTTGAAGGAGCCACCGGAGAATTTAACGAGGAGCAAAAAGACTTTTTACTCACGGCCCAGCGCAATACCGACCGTCTGGAGATGCTTATTAATAATGTCTTGGATTATCAGCGCTTAGAGGGCGGCAGCTATGAGTTCAAGCTTGTCCCCGGCGACGTTAACCAGGTTGTGGTGCGGGTCAAGGCGGATATGGACCTTTTGGCTCAAAAGAAAGGCCTTAGTCTGGTCATCATCAAAGCGGGGGATTTGCCGGCTGTGATGATGGACCAGGAACGGCTTAAAAGAGCGGTCCGCAACCTGGTGGATAATGCCATTAAATTCACCATTAAGGGTGAAATTTCTTTGATAACGTCCTTTGAACAGGGGCAGGTGTTCATTCGAGTGAAAGATACCGGCATTGGGATCAAACCGGAAGATAAGCCTAAGCTTTTTGAACGTTTCTTTCAGGTTTCCAGCGGCTCCGGCCGGTCGACAGGTTCTTTAGGTTTAGGCCTGGTGATCGCACGCAAGATCATCGATGCTCACCAGGGCGATATTACCGTTGAGTCCGAGCCGGGGGTAGGATCCACCTTTTCCATTTGTTTGCCGGTGCAAAAGGGGCCGGGGTAATGGCCAATATTCTTATTGTTGATGATTCTCCTGATGTTCTTCTGGTATTGGGGTTTTTGCTAAAAAAGCAGGGGCATACCGTAGTTTCAGCTGAAGATGGCGCGCAGGCTTTAACGCAGGCGCAAGCCATGGAGGGATTATCCCTGGCTTTTGTGGATTATCATCTGCCGGATATGACAGGCACCCAGCTGACAGCAGCCTTACGCGCACAACATCAGGGGATCAAGGTTGTTCTGGTCTCAGGAGAAGAAGGAGTTGATCTTCAAACCGTCGGCGCCGACGCCTTTGTGTTAAAACCCTTCGCCTCGGATCAAGTGCGCAATGTTATAGACAGCCTTGCTCTTGACAGTAAGGCGTTTTCTTTTACGGAACTTCTTGTCGCGGTTTGTATCCTGTCCATTGTATTGGCAGGGATGATGGAAATGTTCGTTGCTGCCGGTGTATTAGGGAATATTTCAAGTAAAACACAGTTGGCCATCACGGAAGCCCAATCGGAAATGGAAGACATTGAGAGTAGTGGTTCTATTACTAATAATTACTGCTCCGGGGGGTTTCCCTGCAACACTACTTTTAATCTTATAAATCCATCGTTATTAACAGGAGCGGGAAGCATTGCTATTGATAATAGTGATGTCGCTTGTGCCAATTTATTAAAGGTGACGGTCAGCGTGAATTTCGACGTGAGCGCGGATCGTAAGTCAGAGACGCCGGTCACGCTTATGACCTGTATGCTGAAAAGTTAGACATATGAACGTCAACTTAAGAAATAAAACATCAATGAGCTTGATAGAGCTGCTTTTGGGTGCGGCCATATTCTCGCTTATTATGGCGGCTTGTGTTGCGCTGCTGCTGGCCGGTTGGAACTCGTGGGCTACCTCCAGCACCCAGGCCCAGATTTCTGGGGCGCTATCTCAAAGCATTTCGCGGATGACCAATGAGATCAGTCAAAGCAGCGCTTCGGGTATTACCGGAGTTCCTCTTGATAACAATTGTCCTTCAGATATTAATAATAGCGTGAATACGCAAATGACCTTTTCAATAGCACAACATTCAAACGGGAGTGTCGTGTGGAGCCCTTCGATCAATTATGCCCAAGGTTTCGAAAGCAACGGACAACCGCAATTGATCCGTACTCAGAACGGGTTGACGCAAACGGTAGCCACCAACATTACCTCGTTAAAATTTTGTCGGGCGACTACTAATATGGTGTATATTCAACTGACGGCGTCTGTGCCGACGGCTCAGGGGCAACAGCGATCATCAACCTTGAATTTTAAAGTTTTAGCGCATAACCCATGACCATCAATAATAAGCAGGGCTCCATTTTACTGATGTGTTTTTATGTGATCAGCTCCTTAAGTATTGTTGGCGCTGCTTTCGGTTTATTGATGGTCAATGAAAGTTTATCTGCCCGGCACAGTCTTCAAAACGTGCAAGCGATGTATGTGGCTCAGGCCGGACTGGCGAAGGCGGTTGACGATCTGAGCCAATATTATCAAAGTACGGCACAAATCCCTCTTTTTGCCGATCAATATTGCATGCAAAATGCCAGTTGGAATGTTTGCAATAGTGGTGGGGTGGTATCTGCGCTTACTGCCAATATCTATTATGTTCTTTATTCGCCTGTCAGTCTGGGCACGGGAAAGTATACTGTTCAAATAATGAATGATGGTGTTGCGGTCAATAAACTGTGGTTTAAATCTACCGGAATGGTAGGGCAGGTTCAAAAAACCATTCAAGCGTATATAATAGTTTCCAACCCTATTGGACCGGTGATGACCAGGACCGCCTGGCAGGTGGTTAACAATTAGAAAAGGACGACTGTATGCCTCAATATAATTATATTGTCCGTGATGCTGATGGTAAGAAGATCCATGGTTCTTTAACGGCTGAGAGTGAATCCGGGGTGGTGGCCCAGTTACGTAAACAGGATGTTGCCATTGTTTCGATAGAAGAAGTTAAGGCGGCACCGGAAGCACCTCAAAAAGCGGTCCCGGGAAAATCCGCTGCACCGGCCTCTGTGGTGCCGCTGGCCGAGCCCACCGCTGCAGCTAAACTAAAAAGCAGCAAAAAAAAGATCCCCACCAGGGATATTGTGGTTTTTAGCCGTCAATTTGCCACGATGATCGATGCCAGTGTCCCCATTTCTCAAGCCATGGATGCTTTAGTGGAACAGACAGCGAACCCGCATTTTCGGCGAATTTTACAGGTTATTTATTCGGATATTCGTGAAGGAGACAGTCTCACGTCATCTTTTGCTAAATATCCCCAGGTGTTTGATGCTTTATATGTGAACATGCTGCGCATCGGTGAAACAGGCGGTGTTTTAAACCAAGTTCTAGAGCAGACGGCTTCCTATCTGGAAAAATCAGAAAAACTCAAACAAAAAGTGCAGGGGGCTTTGATCTATCCGATCGTGATCTTAACCATTGCTTTTTCGATCACCACAGGACTGATCGTCTTTGTCGTTCCGACTTTTGCGCATATTTATGACTCTTTGGGCCAAAAACTTCCTGCGATCACTCAAACGCTTATTGATTTTAGTACTATTTTACGTAAATACGGCTTGTTTGTTTTAGCGGCCGTTTTCGTTGCAGGGACATTGTTCGGCCGTTATCGTAAAACTCCTAACGGGAGATTACATGTGGATAATTTGCTGCTGCATCTGCCCATATTCGGGGATATGATCTGTAAAGTAACAGTGAGCCGGTTTTGCCACACTTTTGCCACCCTGATCAAAAGCGGTGTTCCTATCATTGAGTCTCTGGAAGTCGTTAAACAGAGTTGCGGGAACCGGGTCATGGAACTTCTAGCGGATGATCTTAAGATCTCTGTTCGTGAGGGGGAGGGCATCGCTGCATCGTTGGGAAAGTATGCGGTGTTCCCAAAGATGGTCACGCGCATGATCTCTATCGGTGAAAAAAGCGGCCATCTTCCTAATATGCTGACCAAGGTCGCTGAATTTTACGATGAAGAGCTTGATGCAGCCATGGAAGGTTTAGCCAAGGTCATCGAACCGGTGATCATTAGCTTTCTGGGGATCATCATCGGTTTTATCGTAGTGGCGTTGTTCATGCCGATCTTTAACATGACCCAGGCGATCCATTAAGTAATACAAATTATTATAGCTTTATGGGTAGAATCCTGCTATAAATATCGTTTACCGGTGCGGATTTACTTGTTTCTTACATCTATCAAGAAAAATCAATCGATCCTTTAATAAAGGTATAAGGAGGGAGTTCAAATGAGTAAAACAGGGGATGTTTTAAAGAAGTATGGGTGGTTTTTGGTGTTATTTGCAGTGACCTGCTGTACGCCTTCATCGTGGGCCGGTGAAGCTGATCTAAGGGTCCCTGACCTTTCTGCGGTACCATTGTTCTTTAACCTTAACGGCCGTTCAGCGCTGATGCTGGGATTTCTCGTTTGTATTTTCGGCGCTTTCTTCGGTGTCGTTCAATATGGCCGCATAAAAAAAATGCCGGTGCATAAATCCATGAAGGACATTTCCGAATTGATCTACACCACTTGTAAAGCCTATTTGGTGTCCCAGGGCAAATTCCTGCTTATGCTGGAAGTGATCATTGGGGTTGTCATGGTGGGATATTTTGGTTTTTTACGTCATTTGGATTTTGGCAAGGTCTCACTTATCCTTATCTGCAGTTTGATCGGTATTGCCGGTAGCTATGGCGTGGCATGGTTTGGTATGAGAATTAATACCATGGCCAACTCCCGTTCAGCCTTTGCCAGTTTAGGCGGCAAACCATTTCCGGTTTATTCCATTCCGCTGCAAGCCGGTATGAGTATCGGGATGCTGTTGATCAGTATTGAACTTTTTGTTATGTTATGCATCTTGCTTTTTATTCCTGCTGATTATTCCGGTTCATGCTTTATCGGTTTTGCGATCGGTGAGTCATTAGGTGCTTCTGTTTTAAGGATCGCGGGCGGTATTTTTACAAAGATCGCCGATATCGGTTCTGATCTCATGAAGATCGTTTTCAAAGTCAAGGAAGATGATGCCCGTAATCCCGGTGTTATTGCGGATTGCGTGGGGGATAATGCCGGCGATTCTGTCGGGCCCACTGCTGACGGATTTGAAACCTACGGGGTAACCGGGGTTGCGCTCATTTCTTTTATTCTGCTGGCCGTGAAGAACCCCGCTGATCAAGCCTTACTTTTGGTGTGGATCTTCTCCATGCGTCTGATCATGGTTATTTCCAGCGGACTTTCTTATTATATTAACGATTTCTTCGCACAACGCCGTTATTCGAATGTTAAAGAGATGAATTTTGAAGATCCTTTAACTTCTTTAGTTTGGATCACGTCCATTATTTCTGTGATCATGACCTTCGGTGCGTCTTATGTGCTGATCCCTCATTTAGGTGACGGCACATTCTGGTGGAAATTGGCTTCTATCATCACCTGCGGGACCATGGCCGGTGCTATCATTCCTGAAACAGTCAAGGTTTTTACATCCATGGACTCTGATTATGTCCGGAATGTATACCAATCGTCTAAAAAGGGCGGCGCTTCATTGAATATTCTGGCGGGTTTGGTGGCCGGTAATTTCAGTGCCTTTTGGATGGGGTTGGTCATTGTAGCGCTGATGGGACTGGCTTTCTTTGTCAGTTTATTCGGGTTAAGCACCATCATGATCGGACCTGCGGTATTCGCCTTCGGGTTAGTGGCATTTGGTTTCTTAGGCATGGGACCCGTGACCATTGCCGTTGATTCTTACGGCCCGGTTTCGGACAATGCTCAGTCTATCTATGAGCTTTCTTTGATCGAACAGATCCCTAATATTAAAGCTGAGATCCAGAAGGATTTTAACTTTACCCCTGAATTTGAAAGCGCCAAGAATTATCTGGAAGCTAATGACGGGGCCGGGAATACGTTCAAAGCTACCTCTAAACCCGTTCTGATCGGAACGGCTGTCGTTGGTGCGACCACAATGATCTTTTCTATCATCATGATCTTGACCCATGGTCTGACCGCGCAAATGGACAATCTGTCCATTCTTTATCCGCCGTTCTTATTAGGCTTATTAAGCGGCGGCGCCGTGATCTATTGGTTTACCGGTGCTTCTATTCAAGCGGTGGTTGCCGGAGCTTATCATGCGGTTGAATACATCAAGGAACATATGAAGCTTGAAGGTGCCGACAAGGCGTCTGCGGCTGACTCAACTAGAGTCGTTGAGATCTGTACGATGTTCGCTCAGAAAGGTATGATCAATATCTTTTTGACAGTATTCTTTATTACCTTGGCCTTTGCTTGTGTCGAGCCATTTTATTTTATCGGCTATCTTATTTCGATCGCCTTCTTTGGTTTGTATCAAGCTATTTTTATGGCCAATGCCGGTGCTTCGTGGGATAATGCCAAGAAGCTGGTGGAAGTGGTTTATA
>Ga0302320_10027823_pt1 | contig 10879 bp, 8 predicted proteins | sample Bog_T0_3_FD_202130 | JGI IMG/M metagenome (GOLD analysis project Ga0302320, IMG submission 202130) | Peat permafrost microbial communities from Stordalen Mire near Abisko, Sweden - Bog_T0_3 | ecosystem: Environmental > Terrestrial > Soil > Wetlands > Peat | place: Sweden: Abisko, Stordalen Mire... | reverse complement strand
TAAAGAAGCTGGTATTCACCTCAAGCAATTGTCTCTGGGCCAGCAATATGGGGCGTCCGGTGCGCGAAGACGACCCGCCGGCGCCAGCGGAGTTGTACGGCGAGTCAAAGCTCGAAGGTGAGCGGTTGCTGCACCAGTTCGAAGATGAGCTCGATGTCGTCATCCTGCGCTGTCCCACCATTATCGACAGCGGCCGTCTAGGCCTGCTTGCTATCCTGTTCGAGTTCATTCGCGAAAACAAAACAGTGTGGGTGGTTGGTTCGGGCGCTAATCGTTACCAGTTCATTTACGCAGGCGATTTGGCACAGGCCTGTATCCAATCCCTGGAGTTTTCGGGCTCAGGCACGTTTAATGTTGGCAGCGACAACGTGCCCAGCCTGCGGGAGTGCTACCAGGCGGTTATTGCCGAGGCTGGCAGCCGATCCCGCGTGCGCTCGTTGCCCAAGGCGCCAACCCTCGCAGCCATGCGGCTGGCGCATGTACTCAAGATTTCGCCGCTTGGCCCCTACCATTACCGCATGATCGCCGAAGATTTTACCTTCGACACCTCACGCATCCGCCAGGCAATGGGCTGGAAGCCGACGGTCACCAACAGCGAAATGCTGGCCCTTGCTTACCGCTATTACGCTCAGAACCGCGAAGACATCATGGCACGCGAAAATGTCTCGGCCCATTCCAAGGCCGCGGAAATGGGGATTCTGCGCCTATTAAAGTGGCTTTCATGAACCAGGCTTCCGCGCCTCCAGCGACCGCGCTTTTATCCGACGAATGCTTTCGCGTACCAAGGGTAATCTTCTGGACCGCGTTCCTGGTGCGGGTGGCCTATATCATTCTCGGCCACACCTTCCGCATTACGCCCTACAACCACCATTTTGAATTCGCATGGGAAACAGGGCGTGTGGCCGCCTCTCTCGCGGATGGTCATGGATACAGCTCGCCCTTCAGCGGCGACACCGGGCCGACCACGTGGATGGTTCCCGGATTTACCGTTCTGCTCGCCGGCGTGTTCAAGGTCTTCGGCATCTACACACCGCTTTCGGCTTTCGTCGTCCAGACCATCGACAGCCTTTTTCAGGCGCTCACCGTCCCGCTCATATTCGAGATGGGCGTACGCGTGGCAGGCCGCCGCACAGCTCTGTGGGCAGCGTGGATCTGGGCCCTCTATCCCGGCATCATCCAATACGCGGTGAAGTGGATATGGGAAACTTCGCTCTCCACCATGCTCTTTGCATGGGTGCTGGTGCTCGGCATGCGAATGCGCGGAACAGGCGAGCAACCACCGGCCACGCATCGTGCGCGCGATTGGGTGTTGTTCGGGCTTCTGTGGGGCGCCATTGCCATGACCAACCCCACCCTAGTGCTTCTGGCGCCAATTCAGGGCGTGTGGATTCTGGCCGGTCTCCCGCAGCGGAAAAACCTGCTCAAGGGAGCGGCACTGGCCCTGCTGGCTGCCTCACTCTCAACCGCGGTCGCGTTGCCTTGGGTCATCCGCAACTGGGAAGTGTTTCATGCCTTCATCCCCACGCGCGGCAACTTTGGAGCTGAAGCGGCCATGGCCTGGGCTCCGGACTCAATGGGCATGCCCTGGGGCGCAACGGTTCCCACCGTAGAACTTGCACCGGAGCACCAACTCTATGCCCGCATGGGCGAGCGCGCCTACGTGCGGATGCGCGGTCAGTTGGCATGGCATTGGGCTCGCGCCTATCCGGCACATTTCTGGAAACTCGTCGTGTGGCGCCTTTACATGTTCTGGGCCAGCGTGCCGCACACCGCTGCTCCCTCCGCCGCCGAATATGTGCGTGAATCCGCGCATTGCCTGACGTCAGTCGCCGGCATACTTGGGCTTCTTCTCGCACTGCGACGAAAACTCCCGGCCGCGGGCCTATTCACTTGGGCAGTGGTTCTGCTTCCGGCCATCTATTACTTCATCATCCCTGGGTCTCGCTTTCGCAACCCTCTTGAGCCCATCTTCGCTATCCTGATCGTCTATCTCTTCCAGCAGACTGGAGGGCGTTGGGGGTTTTCCGTTCTGGGCCTGCGCAAACTGTGGCCCGCTGAGACTTAAGTCTTTTGTTTTAGCAGGTCGTTTTGGGTTTTTTCGACGTAACCTCATTATTTTCATAGGCGTGGGAGGAAAAGGGGGGAGGGGTGGGGTAAATCGTCGCCGTCTGAGGCGAGTTGGACTGAGGGAATGGAGGGATTTGAAGCGGTTGTGGAGGACATGAATTGATTGTGCGCGTTTTCACGAAATAGACTGCAAACTCCGGGAAGATATCGGAGATTAATTTTGTCGGCATGTTTCTCCTTGCGATTGCCCTCAGCGCAATCGCATTTGGAGGATCTTGCGATGAGATTGGGAAATAGCTGTTTGCGAAACACGGAAAAGGTCGAAAGAGAGACCACAGGGGGGCTCGAAACGTGGCAGGGGCTGAATCCCACGTTGATTCTGTGGCACTTGCGGCACGACTGAAGTCGTGCCCTGACACTTCTTGTCTCTTCCGTTGAGTTTTTTCCGCAAGCTGTAAAGTCATGCCCTGTTACAAAGCTTGCTTCGATGGAGTCGTTGCGGCAGCCTAAGACGTTTGCTTGCTATAAGAGTCCAAATGCAATTGCCCTGCTTTGAGATTGACCTTCCCCCCGCAAAACCGGTACACTACTCTAGTTTGGCGATTCCTGCCTGTCGCCGTGGAGCCAGACGTTCGCCCCAGGTTTTCGGGGCTTGAGCGTACAAGTACCACGGACCAGAAGATTTCCGCCCGAGCTATTTTTTGGAAGCATGAGCGCACCCGCCCTTGCGGGAGCCGCGCTGGAGGGTTTATGTACGCGGTTATTCGTACCGGTGGTAAACAGTACCGAGTCGCTCCAGGCGACGTGGTCAAGATTGAAAGCGTGATTTCACAAGAAGGCGCGGACCAGGCCAAGATCGTCGAGTTCGGCGATGTTCTGGCCGTGAGCGGTGAGGCGGGAACGGTAACCAAACCGGCGACAGCCAAGGTGACCGCCGACGTTCTTGGCGAAGGCCGTGGCGAGAAGATCCTGGTCTTCCACCTCAAGCGCAAGAAGCAATACAAGAAGCTACAGGGACACCGGCAGAACTTTACCGAAGTGCGCATCAAGGCCATTGAGGCCGACGGCGTCACCTACACCGCAGCGCAGTAATACGGAGCTGTCAGCTCTCAGCTTTCAGCTAAGCAATTGCGGAAAGAAGAATATTGGCCCAGGCGGGCAGAACTGAAGGCCGAAAGCTGATAGCTGAAGGCTGGAAAAGGGAGATTCGGCAATGGCACATAAGAAGGGTGGAGGCAGCTCCACAAACGGACGCGACTCGAATGCACAGCGCCTGGGCGTAAAGGCCTTTGGCGGCGAACTTATTACCGGCGGATCGATCATCATTCGTCAGCGCGGCACCCGCATCAAGCCGGGCGTCAACGTAGGTATTGGCTCCGACGATACGCTCTTCGCCAAGGTCACAGGCCGGGTGAAGTTTGTGGATCGCGGCAACCGCGGCAGGTTTGCGTCGATAGAGCCCGTAGCCGCAGAGTAGTTCAGCCTCAGGAACAGTAAAAAGGCCATCCGCCGAAGCGGATGGCCTTTTGCTGTTCCCTTAATCCCTAATCCCTATTCCCTGTACTTAAGATTCCGATTCGCGTCTCTTGAGGTTCCTGTTCAGCACCTTCTCTACGACGTTCTCCACATCGGTTAGGAAGAAGGTGTTGGCCGGCTGCGGTACGGCGACCTGGGTTCCGGTGTGGCCTAGCGCTGAAGCAATCTCATTCCAGCGATAAATGGTTGAGTTCACCGGCATTACCACCGGCTTCCGCACCGGTTCAGGCAGCATGCAGTAGGCGATCCATGTGCCAAGCGAAAGCAGAATGATCGTCTCGTAGCCGAATTGCAAGGGCGCAGTAAGCGAGGCATAGCGCGCGGTCAGGGAAGCGAACACAAAGTCGTTCGACGACATGACGCCGAAACCCAGCGAAATTCCAAAGGCCAAGTCACGCATTGAGAGACGCAGCGCGTTCATGCTCAAGCAAAGGAACGCCAGGAGGCAAAGTTCCAAAAGGCTGACCGATCGCATTAATGGGATGGCCACATCGGGCATGATCAGAAAGCCGCGATGCGCAAAAGATATGGAGGAGACGGTGACAATGACCGAAACCAGGACGGCCCAGCGGAAGATCACCGCGCCAAACTTCAACAATCCCGGCAGAGCCGAGAGCGCGGAGCGGAAGACCTCCATGCAAATGAAGTAGAGCAGCACCGCGCTGGCAATGTACACCAGCCAATAGGTGAAGAAGTATGCCTGTGCACCCGACCGCTGAAATTGTGCGGACCCGCCAAACTGGCCTGTTTGCTCGAGCAGCAGCAGCGACAGGACCGGAGCAGATGCAACCCGCAACATTAAATAGAGCCCCATCGCCGGGAAGCGGCGATGCAGCCCCTTTTTCCAGAACACGAATCCCAGCACGGCCGAAAGGAGGAACTCCGCCGCGCTCATTGTCGTCATTGCCAGTTGTGAAGACATCAAGGTCAGCTCACGATCCTGAGAACTCTCTCAGCATAGAGCCGATTACCCTGAATCACAATGGAAAAACCCAAATCGTTTATGGCACTTTCGTGCCATTACCTTAAAAGTTACCGGGGGGATGCAACGCCGGGGCATCCAGGCAATCCAGGAGCGCACAGCGGAACAGGGTTGTTCGCAGTTGCCGATTGATGGGTGGAAAAGACGCGTGTGGACGAGTTCGAGACGGAAGCGGCAGCAACACCTACGAACACGACGGAGAGAGCGATAATGCGGATGGCGAGTTTCATGGATGGTAACCCCTTTTCGTTTTGAGTTCGCAGAGAAGCGGTCCCCTGCACGGCTATAGACTAGTACGGAAGGTCATCTAAGTCCAGATAATTCACTGACATAGCTAAGTAGTAACTAGTGCTATTACTACAGTCACTCTTTTCAGCCAATCCACCCTCCTAAGTGGGTCTCCTCCGGTCGCGGCGCGATGCCGCGGCGACACGCCGGGCATGCTAAAATAAAGGCAGGGAAACTCGCGAAAAGCCCCCTGTTTCAAGCGCTTACTCCCCGGAGATTTGACCCGCAAATCGACTCGGGTACGCGCCTCTGGTCTGAACCTCAAATCGAGATTCCTGCGAACGGAAACCTATGGCGACTGAAGTACCCGGCGGCACCCCACTTCCCGAAGAAAACAACGAAAACACCGATAACGGCAGCTATACCGGCGAAAATATCAAGATTCTGGAAGGCCTTGAGGCTGTGCGTCTTCGCCCGGCCATGTACATCGGCTCAACCGGCGAGATGGGCCTTCACCATCTGGTCTACGAGGTGGTGGACAATTCCGTCGACGAGGCCCTTGCCGGCTACGCCAAAAAAATCGAGGTCACCATCCACGTGGATAATTCCGTGACGGTGGTCGATGACGGCCGCGGCATTCCCGTCGATCTTATGACTTTGCCGACGGGCGAGAAAATGCCGGCCGTGCAGGTCGTACTCACAAAGTTGCATGCCGGCGGCAAGTTCGATGCCTCTACATATAAGGTGTCAGGCGGCCTTCACGGCGTGGGCGTAAGCTGCGTAAACGGCCTGAGCCAGGAGTTCAACGTCGAGATTTGGCGCGACGGTCACACTTGGGAGATGGATTTCAGCTGCGGCGCCCCAACCAGCGAACTGCGCCAGGCGGGCATCAGCAAGCGCCGCGGAACCAAGGTGCATTTCCTGCCCGACAAGAGCATCTTTACCGTCACCGAGTTCAACTACGATACCCTTGCCCAGCGCCTGCGCGAGATGGCCTTCCTCAACAAGGGTCTCGAAATCACGCTGACCGACGAGCGCACCGCCGATCCCAAAACCGGCGAGGCGAGGCGCGCGGAGTTCAAGTACGCCGGCGGCATCGCCGAATTCGTAAAGCATCTCAATCGCGGCAAGCAAGTTCTCCACGAGAAGCCGATCGTGATGGAGGCCATGCGCGATAACGTTGAGATCGACATCGCTCTCCAATACAACGACAGCTATTCGGAGACGGTGTTCAGCTTCGCCAACAACATCAATACGGTGGACGGCGGCTCGCATCTGTCCGGCTTCCGCACCTCGCTCACCCGCACCATCAACGCAATCGGACAGGCGCAGGGCCTTTTCAAGGATCTCAAGGAGAATCTCAGCGGCGACGATGTGCGCGAGGGGCTGGTAGCCGTGGTCAGCGTCAAGTTGTCGCAGCCGCAGTTCGAAGGGCAGACCAAGGGCAAGCTCAACTCCGACATCGCCGGCACCGTGCAGGCCTTCGTGAACGAACGCCTGGGCATGTTCCTGGAACAGAATCCGCAGGTCGCCAAAAAGATTATCGGCAAGGCCATTGAGGCGAATCGCGCCCGTGAAGCCGCCCGCAAAGCCCGCGACCTCACGCGCCGCAAGGGTGCACTCGACGGCGGCGGGCTGCCCGGTAAGCTGGCTGACTGCTCCGAGCGCAACCCCGAGCGCTGCGAACTCTATCTGGTCGAGGGCGAGAGCGCCGGCGGCACAGCCAAGCAAGGCCGCAACCGCCGTTTCCAGGCGATCCTTCCGCTCAAGGGCAAAATTCTCAACGTTGAAAAGGCCCGCTACGACAAGATGCTGGGCCACGAGGAAATCCGCGCCATGATCACGGCGCTGGGCTGCGGCATCGGCAAGGACGACTTCGACGCCACCAAGATCCGCTACGGCAAGATCATCCTCATGACCGACGCCGACGTTGACGGCTCGCACATTCGCACCCTGCTGCTCACGTTCTTCTTCCGTCATATGACGGAACTGATCAAGCGCGACAACATCTACATTGCGCAGCCGCCGCTTTTCAAAATCAAGAAGGGCCGCTTCGAGCAATACATAAAGGATGAGCGCGAATTTGTGAAGGTGATGGTCAACCGCGCCTCGGAAGGCTTGATTGTGCGCCACGGCGAGGCAGCCAGCCGCATCGAAGGCGCTGATCTCACGCGCTTTATGGGAATCCTCGACGAGTACCTGGGCTTCGTCGAAAGAGTCGACAAGCGCATCCGCAACGAGAAGCTGACGGAACTGCTGGCCCGCGCCGAGCTGGTGCACCGCGCCGACTTTGCATCGAAGGCCGAGAGCGACGTTCCACCCAAGCTGGCCACCCTTCATGAGCAGCTCAGCGGGTTGGCAGAGGAGTTCCAGTTCAAGGCACTCGGCCGACCGGTAGAGGACGAAGAGCACCACACCTGGTCCATCGGCTTTACAGATGCCCAGGGCGCCGAGCGGCGCGTCGACTGGACGCTTGCCTCCAGCCCTGAGTTCCGCCAGATGATGTCGAAGTACACCCTCATCATGGAATTCCTCGAGCCGCCGTTTCTCATCGAGTTTGCAACCAAGGGAGCGGCTGCTGGAACGAGTGCCGCCGACGCCGAAGAAACCGAAGCCGAAGCGGAAACCGCGACTGAAACAGCCGAGGTTCAGGCAGAGGCCAAACAGGCACGCCGCACTGCACGCCTTCCGCGTGAACCCGTAGAGAAGCAAACGGCCCGCGAATTGTTCGCCTATATTGTCGAGCAAGGCAAGAAGGACTATTCGGTTCAGCGATACAAGGGTCTGGGCGAAATGACCGCAACGCAGCTCTGGGAAACCACCATGGACCCCGAACACCGCACGCTGCTTTCGGTGAAACTCGAAGACATTGCCGAGACCGAAGCAATCTTTACCACGCTCATGGGCGAAGACGTAGAGGCGCGCCGCAAGTTCATTGAAGACAACGCGCTCGATGTCAAGAACCTGGACATCTAACGCGAAATCTGTGTAGGTTGGACCCGCTCACGCAGGCTACTGGCATTCCTCTTCTCTACGAGCAGGAAAGTCATTACCTCGAGAAGTCGATCGATCTCCAAGTCCGGTAAATGGTCTTCAAGCTTGAGAATCGCGGCCGCTTCCCCAGAGACTCCGGCGTAACCGATCTGCATTGCACAAATGTGTCGCCAATCGATTCACTAATGCAATACCGTTATGCAACACGAGAATCGCCGAACAACGAGTACAGGCCGATTTGTTGCAAAACCGTTCGTTCGCTCAAAATCCCAACCTGCTTGCGACCTGCTAACCATAACAGGCATCCCGCAAGTTACCCGTTGAGCAACATACCCACATGCCTCCAGCCTGGACGATACACCTCGTTAAATGGTCTTCTTCCGTGCCCTGCGCTTCACCGAAACAGGTTTGGGCTTAGGCCGCTTTTTGGGTTCGATTGGCTCAGCAAGCCGTGCAGGTCGGACCTGTTCCGTTTGCAAACTCGATCAAAACCACAACCTGTTGTATCGGGTGGTGTCAAGTAAATACCCCTAATTAATTAAATTCCTTTCTCATGTCGATTCGGCCACACCCCGTTCGACGTATCAGCAGAGAGCCAGTACGAAAGCGAGCAGAAGCGATCCAACTGCGCTCTCAATCTGAGTTCACCGGTTAGCCAACGAATAGCTCGACCCGAAAACTAGCCGCCCAACCATCGCTCAACCCAAAGGAGATTTCGCAATGCGATTCATGGTCATCGTCAAAGCAACCCCAGAGACAGAAAAAGGGGGCGCCCTCCCCGATCCACAGCTCTTGCTCGAGATGGGCAAGTACAACGAAGAGCTCAGCAAGGCTGGCGTCCTGCTTGCCTGCGATGGCCTCCATCCCAGCTCCAAAGGCGCACGCGTCAGATTCTCCGGCGGGTCTCGTACCGTCGTCGACGGCCCCTTCACCGAGGCCAAGGAGCTCATCGCCGGCTTCTCGATCTTGCAGGTCAAGTCCCTCGAAGAGGCCATCGAGTGGGTCAAGCGCGCCCCCAACTGCAACCCCGCCGGCGACTCCGAAGTCGAAATCCGCCAGGTCTTTGAGATGGAAGACTTCGCACCTGTCCTGTCCGAAGAGCAGATCCAGCACAAAGTAGAGCGCCGAGCTGAGCTGCCAAATCAGACCGCCAACAAATAGCCGCTCTTGCATCCACGGATTGAATCTGGTGTGATCGGTAGCAGTGTCCGCTACCGATCCACATCGGGCTCTGCACCGCACCATCGAAGCCGTATGGCGCATCGAGTCGGCGCGCGTCATCGCCGGACTCACACGCCTCACCCGCGACGTCGGCCTCGCCGAAGACCTCGCGCAAGAGGCACTCGTCGCCGCACTCGAACAGTGGCCGCAATCCGGCGTCCCCGATAATCCCGCGGCATGGCTTACCGCAACCGCAAAACGCCGCGCCATCGATCTCTTCCGCCGCAACGCCGTCGCCGAGCGCAAACACGAAGAGCTCGCCCACGAACTCGAAGCACTGGAACAAACCTCGCCCGACCTCGACTCCGCTATTGACAACAGTCTCGACAACACCATCGGCGACGACCTCCTCCGCCTCGTCTTCATCGCCTGCCATCCCATTCTCTCCACCGAGTCCCGCGCAGCCCTAACCCTCCGTCTCCTCGGCGGCCTCAACCCCTCCGAGATCGCCCGCGCCTTCCTCACGCCCGAGCCCACCATCGCCCAGCGCATCGTCCGCGCCAAACGAACCCTCGCCGACAAGCACATCCCCTTCGAGGTCCCCCGCGGCTCCGAGCTCGCTGCCCGCCTCTCCTCCGTCCTCGAGGTCATCTACCTCATCTTCAACGAGGGCTACTCCGCCACCGCCGGCGACGACCTCATGCGCCCCACCCTCTGCGAAGACGCGCTCCGCCTCGGCCGCATCCTCGCCGAACTCACTCCCACCGAACCAGAAGTCCACGGCCTGGTCGCCCTTATGGAGATCCAGGCCTCCCGCACCCGCGCCCGCATCACCTCCACCGGCGAACTAGTCTTACTCTTCGATCAAAACCGCACCCAATGGGATCAACTCCTGATCCATCGCGGACTAACCGCAATCGAACGCGCTCATAAAATCAACACCACCCCCGTTAAGACCAGCCGCGGCCCCTATCTCCTGCAAGCCGAGATCGCCGCCTGCCACGCCCGCGCCCGCACGCCATCCGAAACCGATTGGCACCGCATCGTCATCCTTTACACCGAACTCGCCCAGCTCACTCCATCCCCCGTCATCGAACTCAACCGTGCCGTAGCCGTCTCCATGGCCGACGGCCCCCAGGCCGGCCTCACACTCGTAGACGCCCTCGCTTCCGAACCCTCTCTCGCGCGCTACCATCTTCTCCCCAGCGTCCGCGCCGACCTCCTCTACAAACTAGGCCGCCATCCCGAAGCCCGCACTGAGTTCGAACGCGCCGCCGCCCTTACCCGCAACACCCGCGAACGCGCACTCCTCCTCACCCGCGCCGCCTCCTGCGAGACTGACCCAACGAGCCCTTAAGAAAAATAACAATCGGCTCATCCCGCAGAAACGCCGGCCGATTACCGCACATCGTAGCCGGTGAATTGCTGCGCACCAGCGTTAAGCTGCGACGGCATCTCGCCATTCTGAAACACTACGCCTGATTGAAAACAGGGCTGTGCTGAGCATGGAATTTTCAACTTGGTATGCCGTGAATTCGGTGGGAACTACAACGTCAGTAATCTGCGTTTGTGCCATGTGGCTTTCCTCGATTCAAAGTGGTGTTCTTTGATCCAGGTAGCCGACTGGCTCGCCTTCGTTCCCGACTGGGAAGGTGTTTCATGATGCCGATGCCCGACTGGGCATGAGGTACATTAGCGGACAATTAGTGCGAATGCAAGCAATCCTTCTATGTGAATGTGAACGGATGTCAGTGGACGTAAGGAAAGTCAATTCGATGGTTGCACTGTGAGTTTTCGGCAAGGCTGCGTAGCATGTCTGTGCAGGCGTGAACCGGCCGCGAGGATCAGTTAGGTGCGGTCATATTTCGCAAGCAGGTCGTCCATGTCGTCGCCTACGCCATATCCAAAATT
>Ga0302320_10027821_pt1 | contig 10880 bp, 6 predicted proteins | sample Bog_T0_3_FD_202130 | JGI IMG/M metagenome (GOLD analysis project Ga0302320, IMG submission 202130) | Peat permafrost microbial communities from Stordalen Mire near Abisko, Sweden - Bog_T0_3 | ecosystem: Environmental > Terrestrial > Soil > Wetlands > Peat | place: Sweden: Abisko, Stordalen Mire... | reverse complement strand
TGATTTTGCCGCTCGCGGTTCCGGCAGCTTCAAGACCAGTGCCGACGCCGCTGCGCACGGTGCGCAAGGCATCGAGGGCAGCGGCTACAGGCACGCGATCGAGCGCGATGGATAGTTGTGGGCCGGGCGCGGGCTGCGTTGCAGGCGTGGAGGTGGTCCCGATGCCGGGGAGTTGTCCGGCGATTTCCACGTGGCCGTCGCCGAGGGGCGAATCGCAGACGAGCTTTTCAAGAGCGCGGGTGTTGTAGTGGTAGACGAAGCCGCAGTTGGCGTCGAAGTCCATGGGCGCGACGGGCGCAAACTCGGCGCGATGAACACCAGCGGCGCGAAGGCGGGCCTTGACGTTGGCGGCGTCGGGCGTGCCGTCGATGTGCACGTCTCCGCGCAGGTCCCCGCGCCAGCCGGCATCGGAGCCGGTGACAAGGCGCGTGAGCTGGCCGAGCTGGGCGTCGCGCCATTCGAGATCGAGCTGGATGGGCATCTGGCTCAACGCGGCGGCACTGTGCGCGCTTGCGTTCAGCTCGACGACGCCAGTGTCGGCGAGATCAAGGCTTACGTCGGTGCGGGCGGGCTGGCCGCGAAGGCGGATGCGCCACTCACCGGGATTTTCCTGCCAGAAGGAGAGGTCGGTAGCCACAAGAGAGAACGGCAGCTTCTCAACGCCGTTTTTGAAGTTGATGCGCGAGTTGGTGGCGGCGAGATACGGCAGGGGCGGCGCGGGCGGCGCGCTGGTGTCTCTCACGGAGCCGGCCTTGGTGGCGGCGGAATGAAACAGCGGGTCGAGATTCCAGCGGCCAGCAGTGGAGCGAACCAGGTTGAGGCTTGCTTCATCGACGCTGATCTCGCTGATCTGGAGGCGGCCGCGCCACAAGGGCAGCAGGCGGATGTCGGCCGTGACGGTGCTGGCGTGCAGCAGGGCTTCTCCGCCGAACTCGGGATCTTCGTCCACGGTGAGATCGGAGAGGATGAATGCCGGCCTGGGCAGCAGGCGTACGCTCACCTGAGAGAGGCGCACGGGCCTTCCGAGAGAGGCGGAGATGAGGCTGGTGATGCGGGTCTTGTAGCGGCTGACCGAGACCAGTGGCGGCACGAAGACGACTGCCAGAACGACAACGATTACCGCGAGGGCGAACCAAATCCGCCTGCGCTTGTTTTGTCGCCCTTGCTGGTCTTCCGTCATAGTGAGTTGTCAGTGGTCAGTTGTCAGTGAACAGCGGCCAGTGGCTAGTGAACAGTGTACAGAAGGCAGCCCTGGATTCCGGTCGTCAAGGGCCTTACGGGCTGCGAAAAATGAGCGATAGGCAGTCGAGTGAAGTTCAGCAGGGGCTAAAGCCCTAGACTCATTTTGCTGCCGTTCCGGCGCGAGTAAACTCGTGCCCTGATTACAAGCGCTGGAGGAAGTTCGTTCCATCCCAGGTCCCCAAATGCGAGGGACCTGGGGCACCCAATTTGTTTTTTGGGGGAAGAGTTTCGGCATGACCAAAGTCGTGCCCTGATTCCGCGGCCTTCAGAGCTCGCGATGATTTTGCGGAGTGATCGGCCAAGCTACGGTCGGAACCTTTTACAAACCGCGTTGCGAATGGATTCTTCCTAGACCTGTTTTGGTGTTCCCTGACAACTGCTTCTAGAGCACGCGATGGAAGGTGCGGCTCCAGCGCGTGTCGGAGAAGAAGTGCAGGGCTACGTGCGCGAGCCAGGCGATGTTGTTGCCCAGGCCGGTTTGCTCGTACTGTTCTTCGGAGGTCGCGAAGGACCAGTAGTTGAAGAGCGGACGGCCGACAATGTTTTCTCTGGGCACGAATCCCCAATAGCGGGAGTCGAGGCTGTTGTGCCGGTTGTCGCCCATCATGAAGAATTTTCCGGGAGGAACGACGAGGTCTCCGTTCACAATGTCGCCACCGGACTCGACTGCCCACTCCTCGGTTACGCCGCCGCTCGAGTTCTGCGCGGGAGGGATGGAAGGAAAGTCGTCGAGATAGACTTTTTCTCCAGCCATGGCCGGCAAATCCTTGCCATCTTTGGGCTGGCCTTGCGGGACGCCATTGATGGAAACGATGCCGTCCTGGAGGTGAATGTGGTCGCCGGGCAGGCCGATGAGGCGCTTGACCAGGAACAGGTATTGCGGCTTGCCGTCGACGTCGTCGGGCACAGGTTTGATGAAGACGATGATGTCATTGTGCTTGGGCTCGCGGTAGTGCACGAATGGCATCCACTTGGCTGGCGGAGCGAGCGTGATGCGATCGACGACAAGGTGATCGCCGACGAGGAGCGTGTTCTCCATGGAGCCTGAGGGAATGACGAAGTTCTGCGCAAGAAAGGTGAGGATGAAGAGGCCGATGACGAGCACGGAGCAGATGCTTGCCAGCGCTTCAAACGGCGTCTCCTCGACCCGGACTTCCTGGGGATCTGTGTCGGGTTCTGATGCGCTTGCAGCGGGCGTTCGGGTTTTCGTCATTCTCTGCTCTTTGTCAGTGATCAGTTGTCAGTTGTCAGTTGTCAGTTGAAAGGCGACGAGCTTGATTGACCAACTAACTACTGGTTTTAACGAACAACCTGGAAGATTCTCTTCCAGCGGGCGAAGCCTTTCAGTCTTGCGGAAAGCTGCCTGTCGTGTCCGAGTTTATCATCCCCGGCCTGCAACTCCGCGGGCTGTACATCGGTGGTGGAAGGACGGCGGAGAGAGAAGTAAATGACGAGGGGACGGGCGACGATGGCCTGGCGGGGAACGAATCCCCAGAAGCGCGAATCTTTGCTGTGATTGCGGTTGTCGCCGAGGACAAAATACTCGTTTGGAGGGACGAGGAGTTCGCCACCTTGAGTGAGGCTCTGCATCTGGAGCCACCAGTCGGGATCGACTTGCGGGTCGGTGTAGATGCGCGCGGGGAAGTTGTCGCGGAAGGGATTTGGGGGCGCGGGCTCGAAGGCCGCATAGGGCTCGGCGAGCGGAGCGCCATTGACGTAGACGCGGCCATCGGCGATGCGGAGCCGGTCCCCTGGGAGGCCAACAACGCGCTTGACGAGCAAAGGCGGCTGCGGGTGATGGAAGACGACGATGTCTCCGCGCTGCACGGCGCGATAGGGGAGCAGCCAACTGGAAAGCGGTCCCGCGGGGCCGTAGACCTGCTTGTTGAAGAGAAGAAAATCGCCGACGAGGAGCGTGTGCTCCATACTTTCAGACGGGATGAGGATGGGCTGCAGAACGAAGGTGAGCAGGAAGAGCGCAACGACCACCGTGCGCAGCAGCGAGGCTCCTGCCTCAGCAAAGGTGGGCAGGTGAACGTGCAGATGGTGGAAGCGCAGTTCATGGTCATGAGGAGCTGGGGAAGCGGCGGCCGAAGGCGCATCGACAGTTGGACTGGGAATGCTGGTGGGCGATGCGGAAGGTGGGCTGGCGGGGGAGTTGGCCGGGGGATCGGCCAAGAATTCGGTCATGTCGCTTCGTCCTCCTCCCCGTCCGGTTGCTCGTCTACGCCTTCAGAGCCGGCGGCCTGCGATGCCGCCTTGCTCAGCCTGTCCAGCGCTCGCCGGGCTGCATCCTGCTCGGCGTGTTTCTTGGTGGTACCTGTTCCGCGGGCGAGGGGCTTGCCGGGTTCGCCTGCTTGCATTTTAAGCCTGAGCTCGACGAGAAACTTTTTGCGATGACCGGGACCGCTCTCACTTTTGACACGATAGACCGGGGTTCCCTCGTGCCGAGCCTGGAGCAGTTCCTGCAGCGCCGATTTGTAGTTGCCCAGGGCCGCGCCGGAACGAAGCTCTTCGGCCAACTGATCGGCGGCCTGCCCAAGGATCTGGCGGCGCGCGAATGCCCGGACCGGCTCCAGACCTCCGTCGAGGAACATGGCGCCGATTACCGCCTCCATGGTATTGGACAGCACGGTGCTTTTGCGTCGGAGACCGCTTTTTTCTTCGCCGCGGCTCAAGCGCAGATAGAGGCCGAGACCGATGGCCTGCGCCACCTGCGCCATGTGCTGGCGGCTGACGAGCTGGGCGCGAACGCGGGTGAGTTCGCCCTCGTGCCAGTCAGGGTGTACGCCGAAGAGCGATTCGGCAACGACCAGGCCGAGGACAGCGTCGCCCAAAAACTCCAGGCGCTCGTTATCGCCGGCGGGGTCACTCGAGTGCGACGGATCTTGCGCGGCTTGTTCTTTTGCGAGGGAACGATGGGTGAGAGCGCGGACGAGCAAGTCCGGGACTTTGAACTTGTATCCCAGCACCGCTTCAAGCTCTGCAATGGGTGCTTCCACGTTCGCCTCGTCTGTGTGATGCGAGATGACCAATGCTGAAATGCACGATCGCTACCGGAAACTTACCGGGGCCCAGAGACAGATGATTCCGAATAATTCAACGACAAAAGAGGAGCCTGTCTTCAGCATTCGATGCCCTATTGCGGCTTGGGCGTCCCGTTTTGGCCAGTGGTTCCTGTCGGCGCCTTGCCGGGGGGAACGGGTTTGAGTGTGTCGTCGTCCGCATCTTCTTCGCAGGTGTGACCGTTGACCGAGTAGGCATTCTTGACGCCGCGCTCGGCTGCCAGGCGCGTGTCCTCCTGCCCATCGCGAACCGTAAGCGCGAGTTTGTATTCAGACAAAGCCTGGTCGCGCTTGCAATCGAGGTCGAGCATGCGGCCCAAATAAATGTGCGACCAGGCGAGGACGCGCTGTTCCTTGCTGGTGGCGAGGGTCTTCTGGAAGTCGTCAATCGCCTGCTCGGGATGGCCGGTCATGGCCGACACGCGCGCCATGATGAAGTACGCGTGCGAGGTTTCCGTGGCTGACTCGATGGTGTCGCTCTGGTGCTCGAGTACCTTTTGCGCCATCTCGCTGGCTCCGGCAAGGTCGTTGTTGGCGAGCTTCACTTCGGCCAGTTCCATGCCGTTGAGCTTCTTCGGCTTGCTGCGCGCGAGCACTTCCGCATCTGCTTCCTTGTCGAACTCAAGCGCGCGAATGCGGTGAACCTGCTGATCGACGTCCATGCTGTAGACCATTTCGCCGATGGTGTCTTTCAAGCTGGCCGGATCGTGCTCAAACTGGAGCATCTGTTCGTAGAAGTACTGCGTCAGCACAAATCCCTGGCGCATGTCGTGCTGCACGGCAGCCACGCGCACGGCTGCCTGCTTCTCTTGCGTGAGCTGGCGCTCATGCTGGTAGACGGGCAACTGCGAACGGTCGATGTTGGTTGGGATCTGGTAGTCGGGGATTCCGGTATCCATGGTGCGCGCCTCGATGGCCTTGATGAGGCACTCGACGGTGAGGGGCACGGTGTCAGACCGGTAGCGGAATTCGAGCGGGGCCTCGCGAATTTCCTTGAGCACGGGCTGGGTGCGGTCAATGGCGTTGGCGCGGGCGTACAGCAGCGGTTCAATGACGTAATGCAGATAGGTGTGGCGCACATCGGACATGCGGATTTTGCCATCGAGGGGAGAAAGGACAACGATGTAGTCCGTGCCGTAGATGCGCGCGTTAACCGTGCTGGGCGAGAGCATGGGCTCGACGACGACGATGAACCGCCGGCCGTCGTAGGTGCTTGCGGGCATCTTGAGGTAGAGGTTGGTGGACACGATCATCTTGGACAAGGCGTCGTGCAGCTGGTCGGCGTTCTGGTCGTAGGTATGGTGAACGGTGAGCCAGATGCCGTGCAGGTCCACGGCTGCGGCAAAGTCACGGAGCGAGGGAACGATCTCAGCCACCTGGGTTGCGTCCGGCGGCATCTCGGTGAGGTCGGCGGTGGTTTCCATCTCCGGCGGCGGGGTGAGATAAAGCGAGAGCGAGATGTACTGCGCGACATCGAACTCTGTGCCGGTCATGCGGTGCTGGGCAATGTAGAGGCAGACCGCGTCGCGCTTTTTGCGGGCATCTTCGTTGACTTCGAGGGTCTTGTTGATCTCGTCGCGAACCAGCTTGCGAACGGGCGCGGCGTCGGCCATGCCCTCGTCGTAGCCGCACATGTTGAGCGCGGAGGCCATGGTGAAGACCGATTCGGCGCTGGTGAGCGAGATGGTGGGACCGGCCGGATCGACGATGGTGGGCGTCTTCTCATGGACGTAGGCCTGGGCGGAGGAGGAGGATCCTTCGTCGCCAGACTGGGAGCTGGAAGACTGGGAGTTGGACGATTGGGCGAGCGCCGGGGCCGGGGTCAGTCCAACGAGGAGGCACGAAAAAGAGGCCGAAACGAGGAGGAGCGAGCGAATTGCGAAACACTTCATGAGATTTCCCTGTGCTGCAAGTCTAGTTAGACGCACGGAGTGGGTCAAACGGGTTAAGGCAGGGAATAGGGACCAGGAAACAGGAAAAGCGGCCGCCAACGGCCGGATTTCGCAGGAGAGGCGAGGTAAATTGTGCTCTGAAGGTCGACCTCGTAGATTCGCAAGGCGGTTTTCTCCGGTTATGCGTTAAACCAACCGGAACATGAGAGTGCCCCTCTGCGCTAAGCTTTTCAATTAAGTTGGGGCCGGTAGACTCTTCAAAGGAGGACGTCGACGAGGATGAAGAAAGGAATGATTTTCATGAGGCAAGTGACGCATGCCTTAACGGTCGCACTGATGGTCGTTTTGTCGGTGGGCACGACTACTGGTAACGGCCAGCAAAACGCCGGGACAGAGAAGAGCGGTCTGGAGCGCAGGCCCGTTCTCGGTTGGAGCAGTTGGAGCTTTCTTCGCAAGGAACCCACGGCAGCGAAGATCGAAGCGCAGGCGCGAGCACTGCAGAACTCCGGCCTGGAGAAACTCGGATACAACTACGTAAACCTGGACGACTTCTGGTACCAGTGTCCGGGCAGCCAAGGTCCCAACGTCGATCCTTATGGCCGCTGGGTGACGGACTCTTCGAGATTCCCGTCACAGGGAGATACCGACGGAATCCAGGTACTTGCCGACCACATTCACGGTCTCGGAATGAAGTTCGGGGTCTACGTTACACCAGGTATTTCGAAGCAGGCAGTCAGCAAGAACACGCCAATTAAGGGCACGCAGTACACGGCCGTCCAAATTGCGGATCCATCTGTGACGGAGGAGAACTACAACTGCAAAGGCATGGTCGGCATCAGTTACAGCAAGCCGGGGGCGCAGGAGTTTATCAATTCATGGGTCGAGATGCTGGCGGCATACGGCGTCGATTACATCAAAATCGACGGCATGGGAAACAGGAACGCCGCTGACGTTGAGGCGTGGTCGAAAGCGATACGGCAAAGCGGGCGGCCGATCCTCCTCGACGTCACACAGGGGAGCTATACGCAAGCTCTCGCCCCAACACTGACGAAGTACGCTGATCAATGGGAATTCGCGCCTGACGTTGAATGCTATCGATGCGAAAAGAAAGGCAGCAGCTACCCGCTGACAAGCTGGAAAGACATTGCGAAGCGGTTCGATTATGTGGCCGAGTGGCAGCCTTACTCTGGTTCGGGGAGATTCAACGACTATGACTCCATCGAGATAGGAAACGGCAGTAACGACGGGCTTACTGCAATCGAACGCCAGACGCAGCTGAGCCTTTGGGCGCTTGCGTCAGCGCCCCTTGTTCTCGGCGTTGATCTTACTAACCTCGACCAACAGGACCTGCAGGAATATCTGAAGAACATCGAAGTCCTTGCGGTTGACCAGGATTCAATCGCTGCGAAAAGAGTTGTCAATACCGGCAACCAGCAGGTGTTCGCCAAGATGGAAGCGAATGGAGACGCGATCGTCGGTTTGTTCAACATCGGCGACACAGCGGAGAAGGTCTCAGTCCAGGCATCTGTCGTTGGCCTCCCCAAGAGTGAACACGGCTATTCCGCACACAACCTGTGGACAGGCGCAATGGAGAAGACGGGCAGTGCCCTCAGTGCGGTTGTTCCATCGCACGGGGTTGTCTTATACCGCGTCCGTGCGCATTGATGACTGTCAACCGGGAGCGAAACAGTTCCGCCGGACACCGTGGGATTGCCACGTCTCCGCTCAAGTCAGCGGATTTTGCGCAATCACCACGTGCGTCTTCGTTGGTACCACACAGTCAGGGATTTGGAAATGGGAATGGAGTGGAATAAGGCCTTCAACAAGCCGCTCGTTTCAGCGTGAGGACGGTGATGTCGTCTTCCTGGCCGAAGGCCTGCGCGGCCTGCACTACTTTTTCCGCAGATTCGGTGGAGAGGGCCGCGGTGCGCTCGAAACCGAACAGTTCGCCGGAAGAATTGCGCGCCTCGAGCACGCCGTCGGAGAGGAAGGTTAGCGTGTCCCCGGGGGCGAGTTGCAGAGTGGACTCGACGTAGGAGACATCGGCAGCGATGCCGAGGGGCAGACCGTTTTCGAGATCGATCTCCTTGCCGTTGCGATACGGCGCCAGGTGGCCGGCGTTCGCTATCTGGAGCGATCCATCCATCGCGATTCGGGCGCAGAGGCAGGTAATGAATCCGCCATCCGTCGCTCCGACGAGCTGGGAGTTGAGCCGCATGAGAACCTGGGCCGGGGACAAGTCCTCTTGCGCGAGAGCTCGCAGGGCGCCGAGCACCAGAGTGCCGGTCATGGCAGCCTTGAGGCCTTTGCCGCTGACATCGCCAATGATGATGAACGCGGAGTCATCGGGCAAGGGAAAGATCTGGTAGAAATCGCCGCCGACCTCCGTCGCGGGCAAGTAGGCCGCCTCAATGTGCGCCATGCGAAGCGCGGGCAACTGCGCAGGAACCAGCCTGGACTGGACGTCGCGCGCCGAGGAAAGCTCGGTGGCGAGGCGGCGCTCTTCCTGCGCGGAATGCGTGAAGCGCGAAATGAGCGCGAAGCCGATGGAGATAAAGACGAGCACCTGGAACACGTCATTCCAGTCAATGATGACCGTGCCGTTGGACCAGAACACCAGTGCGCCCACTGTCCCGGTCCAGCCGGCAAAGTAAATGGCCTGGCGGACGCCCTCGATCACGCTGCCAAGCGCCAGCAGGAACACCGGAACGATGAGCAGGCGCGCGTCACGATTGCCCGCTTTGAGCGAGAGTAGAACGCGCACAATGACCAGGACAAAGACCAATCCGAAAAAGCCAGTCACAATGGCCTGGCCGGTTGGGAGCGAGACAACGCCGTGGTAGCCGAGGATTATGCCAGTAACGGCAATCACGTTCATCAGAATCACAAGCCAGAACAGCCAGCCGCGGCGCGCCCTCAGGAAGCCCCAGAGAAACAGATTTTCAGCCAGATAGAGCGGCAGCTCCGGCAATTGGCTGTCGCTGTAGACGAATATCGTGCTGCCCTGGTGCATGGTGACGCTGAAGATCAGCGCATCCAGGAGTGCCTGGCCGATGCACCACGCAGCAAACCAGGCATACTCGGTATTGCGCTTGTCGAGCAGGAACAACGCGAGGCCCATGCAGCCAAGCACCAGCGAGAGCAGGTCTACGGTTAGCCGGGAAAGATAACTGGCAATCCCGTTGTCGATGGCCAGCCGCTGGCCGGCCTGAAGCAGGGAAAGCGAGCCTACGACAGGGGGCCTGTGAAATCCGCCACCGGAGTAGCTGGACGCTACGGGACTTTTCCAGACGCGAATTGCGATCTCGACCCAGCGGCCGTTCAACGAAGGCGGTAGCGGGAAAGCGTTGGCCTCCGCTTGCTCGCTCCATTCCGGCCTGGGGCGCATGATGCCATTGGCGCCGATCAGTTGCCCGTCAGCGTAGACCTCGGCTGCACTGTTGACGTGGCCGATATCGATCCCGAGCGCATCCTGGGTGGCAGGCAGCTTGAGGCGGAGCCGGTACCACGCATAGCCGGAGTAGCCGCGATAGCCCTGGTGATTCCAGGTACTGGTGGTGTTCTGCTGCGGCCATGAGGAGTCGTCGAACGCGGGCGATGCCCAGGCAGGGTCGTCTCCGGGATGGAAACGCCACGCAGAAGCAAGGGATACCACTCCCTGGGTCCAGTGAGAGGCGTCGAAAGTCTGGGCCAGCAGGCCGGGCAAGCACGCGAGGAGCACGAGCAGGAGAAAACAGGCTCTACGCATGAAGGGCCTCATTCGGCGCAACGCTTGGGGTGAATACGGAGATGCCGTTCTCCTGGGCTATCGCTTCACTCCGGCGTGAGGGGCGCAGCGAATCAACATGTTGAATTTGGATTCGAGGAAAGGAAACAGTGTCAGTGTGACCGATGGGTTTCGGTTTGGCAAGGCGGCCAGGGTGAGGTCTGCCTTGCCAAGAGGGAGTTGACGCGGGATGGGGCCCGGGCCTGACCTTTTCTGCTGTTGCCGGCTAGCCGGTTCCCTGCCCTCTAGCCGCGGACGGAGACGCCGGAGAAAGAGAGGACTGCGAGGCCGCGCACCGGCTGGCCGAAGAAGCGGGCGGGCGCGAACACGCTGAACAGCAGCATGTTTTCGACCTGACGGCGGGTTGCGGCGTCGTTGGGGCCGGAGACGATGCGGAAGTCGTAAACCTCGCCTGCGTCGTTGACATAGGCCTCAACCACGACCTGGCTCGCGATGGCCGCACTCGCGCTGCTGCCGGCGTCGGTGGACAGGTGGATCAGGCGGGGCGCGGTGGGATCGCCCAGCGGCTCGTCGGTGTTTGCCTGCGCGGCCTCAGGCTGAGCAAACATGGTGACAAGCAAGGTGACGGTGCCCAGCAGCAGGACTGCGCTGGCAAGACCTGCCGAGGCGTTCAGGACAAATGGGCCAACTGTGTTCTTCCACGCCAGAGACCAGGCGCTGAAGATGCTTTGGCGGCTGCGGGCGCGCTCCTGGCTGACGGCAACGCGAATCCGGAGCAGCAGGTCGCTGGGCTCGGGCACGGGACCGAGCGCGGCAAGATCCATCTGGGTCTGGCGCAGCGATTCCCACTCATGGGCGCAATTCCGGCACTCGTCAAGGTGGGCGGCGATCTGCTGCATCTCCCGCCCGTTCAAGCATCCGTCAAGATACTCTGAAAACCGTGCCTGCATTTCG
>Ga0302320_10027819_pt1 | contig 10881 bp, 11 predicted proteins | sample Bog_T0_3_FD_202130 | JGI IMG/M metagenome (GOLD analysis project Ga0302320, IMG submission 202130) | Peat permafrost microbial communities from Stordalen Mire near Abisko, Sweden - Bog_T0_3 | ecosystem: Environmental > Terrestrial > Soil > Wetlands > Peat | place: Sweden: Abisko, Stordalen Mire... | reverse complement strand
AGCTCGGTCACCGCCGCCACCTGGGCGGTGACGGTGAGGTGCTCGAAGTCGGGCAGGTTCAGGTCCGGGGCGTGGAACGGGATGTGCCGGGCCTCGGCCCAGGCCCGGCAGTGGCTGCCCTTGGCGCCCCCGGGGCCGGAGGCGAAGCCGTGCAGGTAGACCAGGTCCACTACTGCGCCGCCAGGAAGTCCTCGGGACCGGAGATGGAGCAGGCCTTCACCTCCAGCCCGGCCTCCTTGGCCTGGCGCTTCACCAGGCCGGCCAGGACCTTGCCCGGGCCCAGCTCGAAGAAGCTGGTGACGCCCTGTTCCAGGAGCAGGGCGGTGAGGGCCTCCCAGCGCACCGCGCCGGGGATCTGGCGCACCAGGCCGTCGCGCAGGGCCTCCGGGTCCATGACCAGGGCGGCGTCCACGTTGTTGGCCAGCGGGCAGCTCGGCACGCTGAAATCCAGGTTCTCCAGCAGCGGCTGCATGTGCGCCTTGGCCGGCTCCATCAGCGGGCTGTGGAACGGGGCGCTCACCGGCAGCTTCATCATCTTGCGGCAGCCTCGGGCCTTGAGGATCTCCATGGCGGCCTCCACCGCATCGGCGTGGCCGGCGATGACGATCTGGCCGGGGCCGTTGAAGTTGGCCGGCACCACCACCTGCCCGGTCTGGGTCTGGGCGGTGCGGCAGGCGGCCTCCACGTCGGCGACCGAGGCGCTGAGGATGGCGGCCATGGCCCCCACCCCCACCGGCACCGCCGTCTGCATGGCCCGGCCGCGCTCGCGCACGATGGCCACCGCGGCGCCGAAGGTCAGGGCGCCCGCGGCCACCAGGGCGCTGTACTCGCCCAGGGAGTGGCCGGCCACGAAATCAGGCTGGGGCAGGCGGGAGCCGTAGGCCCGGACCACCATGGTGCTGTGGGTGAGGATGGCGGGCTGGGTGTGCTCGGTGAGCTTGAGCTGGTCCTCGGGCCCCACGGCCATCAGCTGCGAAAGGGGGAAGCCCAGGGCCTCGTCGGCCTCCTGGAGCACGGCCTTGGCCGCGGGCTCGGCCGCGGCCAGATCCACTCCCATGCCCACGGCCTGGGAGCCCTGGCCGGGAAACAGCCATGCGACTTTGCTCATGTGAACCTCCTGGCAACGAAAAGACGGCCGCGGGGCCGCCTTTTCGGGAGTGGGTATCGTTTTGCGGGTCCTACTTGCTGGCGGCGGCGGACTGGGCGGCCACTTCGGCGGCGAAGTCATCCTTGCGCTTTTCCAGGCCTTCGCCCAGCACATACTTGGTGAAGCGGCGGATGCTGAGCTTCTCGCCGATCTCGGCGGTCTTGGTGGAGAGGTACTGGGCGACGGTGACATCGTCGTTCATGATGAACTTCTGCTCGAGCAGGCAGACTTCCTCGAAGATCTTGTTCATCTTGCCTTCGACGATCTTCTCCACCACGTTGGCCGGCTTGCCGGTGGCCAGGGCCTGGGAGGTGGCGATCTCCTTTTCCTTCTCCAGGAAGGACGGGGTGACTTCCTCCTTGGTGACGAACTGGGGCGCCGGATCGTGGGCCGCCACGTGCATGGCGATCTCGCGCACCAGGCGCTGGAAGGCCTCGGTGCGGGCCACGAAGTCAGTCTCGCAGTTGAGCTCGATCAGTACGCCGACCCGGCCGCCGGGGTGGATGTAGGACTCGACGATGCCTTCGCTGGCGATGCGGCTGGCCTTGCTGGCCGAGGCCGCCAGGCCCTTCTTGCGAAGGTAGTCGATGGCCTTCTCCATGTCCCCGCCGTTCTCTTCCAGGGCCTTCTTGCAGTCCATCATGCCCAGGCCGGTCTTGTCGCGGAGGGCTTTGACATCCAGGGCGGTATAAGCCATGGGAAACTCCTTGTGGTTTTAGCTGGAAAAAACTAGGCTTCGGTGCCTTCCGACATCTTCTCGGCCATCATGGCCTTCATGTCGTCGTTCTCGCTCTTGTCCTGGAAGGACTGGCGCCCCTCGAGGATGGAATCGGCCACGCGCTCGGAGAACAGCAGGATGGAGCGGATCGCGTCATCGTTGGCCGGGATCACGTAGCTGATCTTGTCCGGGTCGCAGTTGGTGTCCACCAGGCCCACCAGCTTGATGCCCAGCTTGACCGCCTCGGTGACGGCGATGTCTTCGCGGTGCGGGTCGATGACGAAGATCACGTCGGGCACGGCGCGCATGTCGCGGATGCCGGCGAAGGATGCTTCCAGCTTCTCCTTGCTGCGGGTCAGGGTGAGGATCTCCTTCTTGGAGAGATCGGCGGTGCGGGCCGGGTCGTTCAGGGTGGCTTCGATTTCCTTGAGCTTGTCCAGGGACTTCTTGATGGTGGCGAAGTTGGTGAGCATGCCGCCCAGCCAGCGGTTGTTCACGTAGTAGGCGCCGCAGCGCTGGGCCTGCTCGGCGATCAGCTCCTGGGCCTGGGGCTTGGTGGCCACGAACAGGAAGGTCTTGCCCTCGCTGGCGCACTTGGTCAGGTAGTTGGCGGCCTGGTTCCAGAGCCGGAGGGTCTTCTGCAGGTCGATGATGTAGATGCTGTTCCGGGCCCCGAAGATGTACTTCTTCATCTTGGGGTTCCAGCGCTTGGTCTGGTGCCCGAAGTGGACGCCCGCTTCAAGCAGTTCCTTCATTTGGATCGCAGCCATGATGGCCTCCCTGGTGTGTGGGATGAAAGGCGTTTCCGCCCGAATCGGTTCCTCGCGGAACCCGTCAAAGACGAAGACGGGGAGAACATGTCTCCCCGGCTTGGAAAAGCGTTGGCAAAGACTAGCGCTTCGAGAACTGGAAGCGGCGGCGGGCGCCCATCTGACCGGGCTTCTTGCGCTCCTTCATGCGCGGATCGCGGGTGAGCAGGCCGGCCTGGCGCAGCATGCTCTTGAGCTGGTCGTTGTAGCCCAGCAGGGCGCGGGAGAGGCCCATGCGGATGGCCGAGGCCTGTCCGGCGGGGCCGCCGCCGGCGACGGTGACCACCAGGTCGAACTTGTTCTCCAGGTCGGCCAGCACCAGCGGCTGGTGGACCACCATGCGCAGCACGGCGTTGGGGAAGTAGTTCTCGAGGGTGCGGCCGTTGACCACGACCTTGCCGGTGCCGGGGCGCATGAATACCCGCGCAGTGCAGGATTTGCGCCGGCCGGTTCCGTAGTTCTGGGTAATCGCCATAGGATAGCCTCGGTAAAGGTTACAGCTTGATGGTCATGGGTTCGGGTTGCTGGGAGGCCTGCTGGTGCTCGGCGCCCTCGTAGACCTTCAGCTTGCGGTACATCGCCCGGCCGAGGGGGCCCTTGGGGAGCATGCCCTTCACGGCGCTCTCGATGATGCGGCTGGGGAAGGTCTTCTTCATGACGTCGGCCCGAACCTCGACCATGCTGCCCGGCTGGGTGGTGGTGCGCCGGTACATCTTGGTGGTGTTCTTCTTGCCGGTGAACACGGCCTTGGCGGCGTTGATCACCACAACATGGTCGCCCATGTCCAGGAAGGGGGTCCAGGTGGGCTTGCTCTTGCCGGAGAGCACGTCGGCGACGACCGTGCTCAGGCGGCCCACGGGCAGTCCGGTGGCGTCCACCACGAACCACTTGCGCGCGATCTTGTCCAGGCCTTTGGGGAAATAGGTGCTCATGGCCAAACTCCGAAACTTCCGTAGGGACACATGTAAAACGCCACCCAGCATGGGGTGCGCAGAAAGAAAACCTTATCGCCTTACCCCCTGAGGGTCAAGGGATGTTTTTGTCTTCATGATCATTGCCCGGCAAGGGCCCAGAGTTCCTGGGCGACCCGGTTGGCGCCCATGCCGTCCACCAGGGCCATGCCATCCCGCACCTGCTCCTGGCGGGCCTCCTGGCCTTCGGGACCCAGCCACTGCTCCAGGGAGGCCGCGGTGGCCGCGGGGTCGGCCTCGGTGCCCAGGCCCAGGTCCAGGCAGCCGTTGTGCAGGGCCAGGTCCGAGAGCATGAAGTGCTGGCGCTCGTTCTGGCCCCAGGTGGCGGCCGGGACCCCCAGGCACATGGCCTCGCACAGGGTGAGGCCGGCAGAGCACCAGATGGCGTCGTACTCGGGGAGCCTGCGGGTGAGTTCGGGCAGGCCGGAGAGGACCCGGCAGCCGGGGAAGGGGGCCAGGTCCAGGCCCTGGGGGGCCAGGATGGTGCAGGTTCCGGTCCAGCGGCCGTGCCCGGCCAGCTCGGCCAGCACCTGGAAGGCCCGCCGGGCCAGGCCGGGGCCGTCGGTGCCGCCGAAGGTCACCAGCAGCTTGTGCACCGCCAGGGGCTGCAGGGGCTCGCGGCGGGGCCGGGCCTGCAGGGCCTGGGCGTCCACTACGATGAAATGGGAGCCGCGCAGGATGCGGCAGGCGCCGTGCTGGGTCTCCAGGGGACGGATCTTGCGCCCGTTCACGATCTTGAGGGGCGACACCGGCCAGCTGACCCCTTCCAGGAATGGCTGGAACAGCAGGTCGGCCTTCTCGTGGGCGTCGGTCTCGTCCTCCATGACGGCCACCTTCAGCGGCCGCAGCGCCTGGATCTCGGCGGGGCTGACCTGCCAGTGGTCCACCAGGACCAGGGCGGCCCTGGCCTTGAGCTCCTCGGGCAGCTGCGCGTCCATGTCCTCGCCCAGGTCCACCGTGGCGCAGGGCAGGGGCTGGTCCAGGAACGGATGCTGGCCCGCGCCCACCCGCCGGGCCCGCCCGTCGCCCGATACCGCGATGCAGGCGGAGCCGCCCAGGGCGCGCCAGTGCTCCTGCACCACCAGTGCCCGGGCCACGTGGCCGAGGCCGAGACGAAGATCGGTGTGAACGCGAAGGATCAGAAGGGGATTCATCGGTGTTTGCATAATTAGAAAGGTAGTCTAGCCGCAGACCCCGCCCTCCGGGACAGAAGAAATGGCGAACGCCCCGGGCCCAGGGTCAAGGGAAGGGGTGCCCGTCAGCGAAGCCAGGTTCCGGGAAAGCCGCCTGAGGCCCCGTGGCCATCGCCCAGCCGTCCCGGAAGTAGGCCTCCTTGTAGCGCACATAGCGGGTCCATACGGTGGCCACCAGGTCCAGCTGCTCCTCCGACAGCGGGCCCTTGACCTTGGCCGGCCAGCCGGCCACCAGGGTGCGGGGCGGGGCCTTGAAGCCCTCCCGGAGCAGGGACCCCGCGGCCACCAGGCAGCCTTCGCCCACCTCGGCGCCGTCCATGATGGTGGTGCTCATGCCGATCAGGGCGCCCCTGCGGATGGTGCAGCCGTGGAGCATTACGTTGTGCGCCACGCTCACCTCCTCCTCCATCACCAGCGGCCACTTGCGGTTGGTGACATGCAGGCAGCAGAGGTCCTGGATGTTGCTGCGGGCGCCGATCCGGATGGCGTTCACGTCGCCGCGCAGCACGCAGTTGAACCAGACGGAGGCGTCGTCGCCGATGCTCACGTCCCCCACCACGGCGGCGGTGGGAGCGATGAACACCCGGCTCCCGATCCGGGGGGCCATGCCTTGGAAGGGATGGATCAAATTGCACCTCGGCCCGCCAGTTTAGCGCATCGGCCCGGTGCCGGCTGTCCCGCTCGGGGATGTAAGCGTATTATCTGAATTCCAAGACCCTGAAAGGTGCCCGCGATGATTGAGCAACTCATCCCGACTCGGAGCGGGTTCCCGTCCGACGATCCCATTTTCGCCCTCAACGCCCAGGCCCAGAAGCGCAAGGCCGATGGCCTGCCCACCCTGAACGCCACCCTGGGCGCCCTGGCCGACGACGCCGGCAAGCTGGTGCTGCTGGAGACGGTGACCGAGCTGTGGCGGGAGCTCACCCCCACCGAAGTGCTGCCGTACGCCCCCATCACCGGCGACCCCGCCTTCCTGTCGGCCCTGGTCCGGCGCCACTGGCCCAAGCTGGACGGCTTCGGCGTCGGCTGCGCCACCCCCGGCGGCAGCGGCGCCCTGGCCATCTCCGTGCGCAACCTGCTGGAGCCGGGCATGAAGGTGCTCATCGCCGCGCCGTTCTGGTCGCCCTACGCGACCCTGGCCGGCGAAAATGGGGCGGACCTCGCCACCGCGCCCTTCCCGGAGCCCGGCCAGCCCCTGGACGCCGCCGCCTGGCTGCGGGCCGGGTCCGCCCTCATGGAGCGTCAGAAGCGGCTGCTGGTCTGGCTCAACGAGCCCTGCCACAACCCCACCGGCCGCAGCCTCACCCGGGCCGACCGGGCGGAACTGATGGCGGTGCTGCGCAAGCTCTCCGAGCGCGGCCCGGTCACCCTGCTGCTGGACTGCGCCTACCTGGACTACACCGCCGACCCCGCCCACGTGCGCGAAGGCCTGGACCAGTACGCGGAACTGGGCGAGGAGGGCCGGGTGCTGGTGGCGGCCAGCCTCTCCCTGTCCAAGGCGCTCACCCTGTATGGCGGCCGGGGCGGGGCCCTGGTGTTCCCCTGGGTGAAGGACAGCGCCCTCCAGGCCGCCCTGGGCGCCTCCTGCCGGGGCACCTTCTCCAACTGCGCCCGGGCCGCCCAGTCCCTGATGGTGCGCCTGGACCGGGACGGCAAGCGCCAGGAGAGCCTCCGGGCCGAGCACCGGCACTGGTCGGGGGTGCTGGAGGCCCGCGCCCGGGCCCTGGATTCCGCGCTCAAGGCCGAAGGCCTGCCGGGCGCCCCCTGGGTGGGCGGCTTCTTCATTTCCCTGCGGGCGGCGGACCCGGACGCGGTCTGCGCCCGGCTCAAGGCCCAGGGGGTCTACGTGGTGCCGCTGCCGGACGGCATGCGGGTGGGCATCTGCGCCCTCCCCGCCGCCCAGGCGCCCCAGTTCGCCCAGGCCCTGAAAAAGGTCTGAAACTTTTTCCCACCCGAAGCACTCAATGAATAACACATCCGTTTGCTGGGTTTGAGCAAACCAACCCGCCCGGATCGTTTCATGTGAATGCTTCGGGAGGTTCGGTTGCTCCATCGGAATAGTAGCCTATGCACGGCCTGGGCCCTGGCCTGCGCCCTGGCCGGCCCGGGCTGGGGCCAGCAGGAGCCGGCCGGCCCCACCCCCGCCCACACCTTCGGCCGCGGGTTCGACCTGGACCGGGGCACCGAATTCAGCGTCACCCTGGGCGGCATTCCAATGAATTTACCATCAACCGTCTGGGGCCCTGGCTACCTGGACACCAACCTCTGGATCCCCGAACTGGAAGGGGCGGTGGAGCCCCGCAGGGGGCCGCACCCGGTGGAGGCGGGCGGCTGCGCCCTGGCCGGGTCGGTGCGCAAGGACCTGGTGGACCAGGTCGAGCGGCCCACGCTCACGGCGGAATATGGCGGGGCCGAGGCGGACCGCTTCGGCCGCCTGCTCTGGATGGCGTCCCGCCCCGCCGGGGGCGCCATCCTCACCTGGGCCCTGGAAGGCACCCGCAACGGCAGGCCCTGGGACGAACTGGACCCCCCGTCCAAGCTCAACGCCGCCTTCCGCCTGGGCCGGGCGGAACGGGACAGCGGCTGGGACTTCACCGTCCTGGCCACCCAGGAGAAGGGCGACGGCGGCGCGCCCGACCCGCTCCGGCCCACATCCGACGAGGACGAACTGCACGAGGGCGACGGCATCCGCACCAGGCGGCTGCTCCTGGGCGCCGGGCTGCTGCGGGGGGCCACCCGGCTCCAGGCCTACGCCGGGTTCTCCTCCCAGCAGGCCTGGGGCGACTACACCTACTTCCTGCACGACGCCGGCCACGGCGACCAGCGGGAGCGGCTGGACCGGCGCGGGTTCCTGGGCCTGGACCTCAGCCGGCAGTGGACCCGCCCCGGCCTGGACACCCAGGCCGGCTTCCAGGCCCGGGTGGACCAGGTGGCCGCCGCCGAGGTCTACGCCACCCAGGACCGGGTCCGGCTCCAGCCGCTCCTGCAGGGCCAGGCCGAACTGCTGCACGGCGCCCTTTATGGCCAGAGCACGGCCAGCCTGGGCGCGGACTGGCGGGCCTCGCTGGGGCTGCGCCTGGACACCCAGAGCAACCAGGTGCGCGGCGCCGCCATCGCCAACCACGGCCTGCGCACCGACACCCTGCTGAGCCCCAGGCTGGGGCTGGGCTGGAGCCCCGCTCCGGACACCGACTTCAACCTCAGCCACAGCCGGGGCTTCCGCCCGGGCAACGCCTTCCGTGACTCCCGGCCCATGACTCGAGCCTACGGCACCGACCTGGGCGCCCAGACCCGCCTGGCCGGGCCCTGGGTGAGCGGGGTCACCTTCTGGACCCTGGACCTGGACGCCGAGACCGGGCTCGACCCCGGGTTGAACGCCTATGTGGAGCAGGGCCGTTCCCGGCGCCAGGGGCTCGAATGGCACAACCTCGTCCGCAGCGGCCCATGGAGCGCGGAACTCAGCCTGGACTGGACCCGGGCCCGGTTCCGCGACCGCCCCGGCGGCAGCGGCCACGTGCCCGGAGCCATGGCCCGGACCGCCTCCCTCGCCCTGGGGTGGCAGGCCTCCTCCCGGTCGGTGAAGGCGACCCTCAAGCGGTTCGGGGCCTACCCCCTGACCCCGGACAACTCGGTGCGGGCCGACCCCCAGGACGCCCTGGAACTGAAGGGCACCCAGGACTGGGGCGGCTGGTCGTTCAGCCTGGCCGTGCTCAACGCCTTCGACAAACGAAAGTACAACCAGGAGTACTGCTACCCCTCCCGCCTGAGCGCCGAGTCCTCCGCCGTGCCGGACCGCCACGCGCGCAACGCCGATGCCCAGGCCATCCGCGTGGAGGTCACCCGCCGTTTTTGAAAATTCCACCCTGGACAACTGCAGTGGATTTGGTATTCTGATGGGCCGCGGGCGTATAACTCAGCGGTAGAGTGCTACCTTCACACGGTAGAAGTCCCAGGTTCGAATCCTGGTATGCCCACCAAGATCCAAGCGGCCCCTGGGTTCCCTCGGGGGCCGATTTTGGGTCTGGGGGAACAAAGACAACGAGGAGGGTTCATGCCGTTCATCAATGCCGTGCAGCTCAGGGTCGGAATGATCGTCAATTTCGAGAACGAGCTCTGCCGGGTCACCGCCGTCGAGCACCAGACCCCCGGCAACCTGCCCGCCCGCATCGCCACCAAGATGAAGCGGCTCAAGGACGGGCTCAACCGCGAGAACCGCTTCGGTTCCGCCGAGAAGGTGGACAAGGTCAGCCTCGAGCAGCACATGATGGAGTACCTCTACGCGGACGGCGACCACTTCGTGCTGATGAACAACGAGACCTACGAGCAGATCGAGCTGCCCAAGGAGTTCCTGGGCGACGACGCCGCCTTCCTGCAGCCCAACATGATGGTCGAAGTGGAGTTCCACGACGGCACTCCGCTCAACATCACCATCCCCCCCAGCGTCGTGCTGGAGGTACTGGAGACCGAGCCGGTCATGAAGAACGCCAACGCCACCGGCTCGTACAAGCCGGCCAAGCTGGAGAACGGCGTCACCGTCGGGATCCCGCCCTACATCGAGGCCGGCGAAAAGATCCGGGTCAACACGGTGGACCGCACCTTCATGGAGCGGGTGAAGTAGCCCTCTCCCCCGGAAGAAGAGCCCCGCGCAGCGGGGCTTTTTCGTTCTGGGCAGATTCTGCCTTTGAAGAACCGACCTTTTCCCAGCTTTTTAAAAAAATCCGTCTGCGCTGACAATAACCCTGGTTCCCGGCCACCCGTCAGGTGTGATACAAATCACTGTGAAGGGAAGGCCACCCGATGGGGCAGTCTGTGGTGAACTTGAGGCGGATCGATTACCTGGCAGGGCTTCCCTTGGCGGAAGCGGAGGAGCTTGCGGCCGTGAGCGAGCTCAGGCGCTATGCCGACGGCGCCCCGGTGTTCACCCAGGGCGAAGGCATGCCCGGGGTGTTCGTGGTCATCCAGGGCGCGCTCAAGGTGTTCCGCACCGACGGCCGGGGCAAGGTCCAGGTGCTGGACATCCTCCAGCCCGGCACCTGCGTGGGCGAAGTCCAGGTGTTCGACGGCGGGCTGGCCGCCTCCGGGGCCGAGGCCCACGGCGAGACCGAGTGCTGGCTGATCCCGGCCTTGCCGCTGCGGCTCATGGCCGGCCGCAACAACGCCGTGGCCATGTGCCTGATCCAGCACTTCGCCGGCAAGATCCGCCACCTCATCTCCCTGGTGGAGACCCTCAGCCTGCACTCGGTGCCCGAGCGGGTGGCCCAGCTGATCCTGGAGTACCAGGGGCGCAACCCGGGCCGGGCCCTGGTGGAGTTCCGGGAGACCCAGGAGGATCTGGCCCAGTGCATCGGCGCCAGCCGTGAGGCGTTCAGCCGGGCCCTGCGCCTGCTGGCCGACCTGGGGCTGATCCAGAGCACCTTCCCGGTGGTGCGCATCCTGGACATCCAGAAGCTGCAGCGCTACGCCCGAGGGTAGGAACTTTTTAGATAAATTAGACATATATTGGATGGGTCGACCCGGATCCCGTCCCAGGGACTTCCAGCGGCTCGATGGAGGGCCCCTGGAATGATGTTCACTGGCCGCACCATCCTGGCAATTCTCCTGGTGATGGCGGCCAGCACCGCCGCGGAGGCCTCCGGCAAGCCCAGGCACCGGCCGCGGCGACGCAAGCATGCCGCGGCTCCGGCGCCCCCCAGGGCCCCCGTCAAGGCCAATGTGCACCCGTTCTACGCGGGCGTGGATGCCGAACCGGTCGGGACCATGCACTTGCTCTATACCGGCCTGCTGGACCATTCGGCGCCCGGCGCCGGGCTGGAATCGGTGAACGCCACCCCGGACGGCATCTTCTGGACGGAGGGGAACAGCCTGCCCAGCATCTCCTTCTTGTTCGCCAAGACCGGGGAACGTGGCACCTTGGGGACGGCGGGCATGGTGGCGGCCGGGTTCACGGTGGACCGCCGCAACCGCGTCTGGATCCCCTTGAGGGATGACCTGCAGGTTTTTGACCTTGATAAGACTTTATTGGTGAATAAGCCTAGTGTCTCAA
>Ga0302320_10027818_pt1 | contig 10881 bp, 9 predicted proteins | sample Bog_T0_3_FD_202130 | JGI IMG/M metagenome (GOLD analysis project Ga0302320, IMG submission 202130) | Peat permafrost microbial communities from Stordalen Mire near Abisko, Sweden - Bog_T0_3 | ecosystem: Environmental > Terrestrial > Soil > Wetlands > Peat | place: Sweden: Abisko, Stordalen Mire... | reverse complement strand
ACTCCGGGGATCCTGGCGATGGAGCCGATGACCCGGTCGCGAGCCGCGGGGTTGTCCAGCAGCGGTCCGCCCACATAGGCGTGGCCGTTAAAGCCGAGAATGCGGCCGAGCAACTCAGCGCGGAACCCGTTCATCACCGACATGACGATAATCAGCACGGCCACGGCCAGGGTGATGCCGATGAAGGAGATGATCGAGATGATCGCCACCCCGCCGTCCTTGCGCTTGGCGCGCAGATAGCGCCCGGCGATGGCCCGTTCCCAGCTGCTGAACGCGCCGGCGGGCTTCAAGGCGGCGGGATGCGCCTCGCTCACGCGCCCAAGGCCTTCAGCGCGTCTTCCAAGGGCAGGGACTGCTTCTCGCCGGTCGCTCGGCGCTTTAATTCAACCACCCCATCGGCCAGCCCCTTGGGCCCAATCACCAACTGCCAGGGCAGACCGATCAGATCCATCACCGCGAACTTGGCCCCGACCCGCTCGTCGGTGTCGTCCAGCAACGGCTCACGACCGGCCTTAGTCAGGGCCGCGTAGGCCTTGGCGCAGGCGGCGTCCACCGCTGCGTCCCCGGGCCGAAGGTTGACCACGCCCACCCCGAAGGGCGCCACGGCTTCGGGCCATATGATGCCGTTGTCGTCATGGCTGGCTTCGATAATCGCGCCCAACAGACGCGAAACGCCCACGCCGTAGGAGCCCATCTGCGCCGGCCGCTCCACGCCGTCGGGACCGGCGATCAGGGCTTTCATCGGCTTGGAATATTTGTCGCCGAAATAGAACACTTGCCCGACCTCGATGCCGCGCGTCTGCAGCCGATCCTCTGGCCGGGTCTCGCGCTCGTAGCGGGCGGCCTCGTGCACATCCTCGGTAGCGGCGTAAAGACCCGTCCACTGATCGATGATCGGCGACAGGTCCGCGCCGTAGTCAACGTCTTCGCCGGGTACGGGCAGCTCCAGCACCCGCCGATCGCAATAGACGCCGGACTCGCCGGTCTCGGCCAACACGATGAATTCGTGCGATAGGTCGCCGCCGATGGGGCCGGTTTCCGCGCGCATGGGAATGGCCTTCAGGCCCATGCGGGCGAAGGTGCGCAGATAGGCCACGAACATCTGGTTGTAGCTATGGCGCGCGGCGGCCTCGTCCACGTCGAAGGAATAGGCGTCCTTCATCAGGAATTCGCGCCCGCGCATCACCCCGAAACGCGGCCGCTGCTCGTCGCGGAACTTCCATTGAATGTGATAAAGATTCTTCGGCAAGTCCTTGTAAGACCGAACATAAGATCGGAAAATATCAGTGATCATTTCCTCATTGGTTGGACCGTACAGCAGCTCGCGCTCGTGCCGATCGGCGATGCGCAGCATCTCGGGGCCATAGGCGTCATAACGCCCGGACTCACGCCAAAGGTCGGCCAGCTGCAGGGTAGGCATGAGCAGCTCGATCGCCCCTGCCCGGTCCATCTCCTCGCGCACGATCTGCTCGATTTTCTTGAGCACCCGAAAACCCAATGGCAGCCAGGCATAGATGCCGGCCGCCTCCTGGCGGATCATTCCAGCGCGCAGCATCAGCCGGTGCGAAATGATCTGCGCCTCGGCCGGGGTTTCCTTCAGGACAGGCAGAAAAAAGCGCGAGAGGCGCATGCGGGAATCCGTGCGTTGGTAAGGGGTGCAGTTAGCCCTGCCCCGCGGGGCTTGGCTAGAGCCAGTTCGATCCGCCCCAGCCTGGCCTTAGCCGTGCAGAGGGATCAGGTGAAAATGGAAGGCCAGAAAGCCCAGCAGAAACACGATCGCCGAAACCCAGGTCGTGGTGAAGGCTTTGCGCCCCAGCTTGGGATCCACCGGCGCGCCGGGATCGCCCCCGTCCGTCACCTCAATGCCGGCCTCGGCATAGCTGGTCGTGCCCAGAGGCAGGACGGCGAACAGCACCGTCCACCAGATGACCAGATATATGCCAATGAATGCGATCGGGCTCATGCCACGCTCTTAGCACGAACACGGATGGGTTGGGATAGCCGGGCGCGCCTGGCCGATCGAGCGTCAGTCAAACGCGCAGCACCGTCGCTTCCACGATCGGGCGCCGCTCCCAGATGCGGAACGACGCCTTCTTGACCGCCCGCGCCACCGCGGTTTCCACCGCGTCGTCGTCCTCGCGCGCGTCCGCGTCCAGGCCCTTGATCGCGTCCTCGGCGGCGTCGGCCAAGGCGTCCAGGGCGTCATTGAGCGGGTTTTCGTCATCGCCGGGCATGCCCAGGGACCGGACATCCGGCCCGGAAACGACGCGGCCCTTGCGGTCCAGCGCCAGACAGACGTGCAGGACGCCATTGGTGGCCGCGTGGCGGCGCTCGCGCAAAGCTTCGCCGTTCTCCTGGGTCAGGATGCCGCCGTCCAGATAGAGCCGCGCGGAAACCGTCTCGTCGATCACTTCGGCGCGGCCCGGCGCCAGGCGAACCATGTCGCCGTTACGCGGGGCGATGGCCTGTGGAATCTGAAGGTCGAGCGCCAGGTTGCAGTGCTCCATCAGGTGGCGCCGCTCCCCGTGCGTCGGCACGGCGATCTGCGGCCGCGCCCAGCGGTACATATCGGCCAGCTCGTCCCGGCATGGGTGACCGGAAACGTGAATGCCCGGGTGATCGCGCTCGGTGTAAAGGCGCACCCCCCGGTCGGCGAGCTTGTTCTGCAGATTGCGGATCGACACCTCGTTGCCCGGGATCACGCGCGAGGAAAACACCACGCTATCGCCCTGCCCCAGGCTGATGTGCGGATGCGTCCCGTCCGCGATGCGCGCCAGGGCCGCGCGCGCCTCGCCCTGGCTGCCGGTGCACAGCAGCAGGAGCTTGTCTCCGGGGACGGACTTGGCCTGGCTCTCGTCGATCAGCGGCTGGATATCGCTCAAGAAGCCGACCGAGCGAGCCGCCGCGGCCATGCGGTGCATCGAGCGGCCGACCAGGCACACCTTGCGACCGTTTGCCTGGCCCGCGCGGATGGCGGTGTCCATACGCGCCACATTGGAGGCGAAACAGGCGACCGCGACCTTGCCCTTAAGCTGGCCGATCAGCCGGTTCATGGCCACGCGCACGTCCGCCTCCGAACCGGCGCGGCCATCCACGAACACGTTGGTGGAATCGCACACCATGGCCAGCACGCCATCATCGCCCAGCTTTTGGATGGCGGCGATGTCGGTGGGGGCGCCCAGCTGGGGATCGGAATCGATCTTCCAGTCGCCGGTGTGCAGGATCACGCCCAGCGGCGTGGTGATGGCCAGGCCGTTCGGCTCTGGGATGGAGTGGGTGATGGTGATCAGGTCGACCTTGAAGGGGCCGAGTTGGATCGAGCCGCCGAGGGGCACCTCGGTGATGTTCACGGCGTCCAGCAGGTCCCGGTCGCGTAGTTTCTCGCGGATGAGGAAAGCAGTGAACGGGGTCGCGTAAAGCGGTGCGCGCAGGCGCGGCCACAGCCAGCCCAAGGCGCCGATATGGTCCTCGTGGGCGTGCGTCAGGACGATGCCGATGATGTCCTCGGCGTGCTGCTCGATAAAGGTCGGATCGGGCATGATGATCTCGACGCCCGGCGTGGTCTGGTCGCCGAAGGTGATCCCGACGTCGACGATGATCCACTTGCGCTCATCGGGCGGACCATAGCCGTAGCAGTTGAAATTCATGCCGATCTCGTTGGACCCGCCCAACGGCAGGAACACGAGCTCGTCGTCCTTGGAAGGTTTCATCTAAGCCTTGGAATCATTGCGGCGCCAAATCTCAAGCAGGCCGCGAAGGGTAACGTCGCGATCGACCACATCGATGCGGTCGGTCGCGCCGTCGAACAGAGAGGCGACGCCGCCGGTGGCGACAACCGTCATGGGCTTGCCGTACTCGCTACGGATGCGATCCACCAGCCCCTCAATCAAACCAATGTAGCCCCAATACACGCCCGACTGCATGGCGCCGACGGTTCCACGCCCGATCACACGGTCCGGCTTCTGGATGGCCACGCGCGGCAGACGGGCGGCAGCCGCGTGCAGGGCCTCCATCGAGAGGTTGATCCCCGGCGCGATCACTCCGCCCTCGAAAGCCCCGTCGGCGGCGACGATGTCGAAATTGGTGGCTGTGCCGGAGTCCAGGATAATCAAGGGACCTCCATGGGCGACATAGCCGCCCACGGCGTTGACCAGTCGGTCCGCCCCCGCCTCGGCCGGATTGTCGATGCGCACCTCAATCCCCAGCTCCGCGTTTTCCCCGATCACAAGGGGTTCTGTGTGAAGATAACGGCGCGATAGATTGCGCAGATTGAACAGGGCCTGGGGCACCACGGTGGAGATGATGCAGCGCCCCAGGTCGCCCAGTTTCAGGTTTTGCATGGCCAGAAGCTGGCTCAGCCACACCGCGTATTCATCCGCCGTGCGCGCCGAATAGGTGGCTGTACGCCATTGCGCCAGCCAGGTGGATCCGTCGTGAACGGCAAACAGGGTGTTGGTGTTGCCTTGTTCGATGGCGAGCAGCATCAGGTTGCTCCGAAAAAGACATCGCCCGCGGTGATCCGGGCGAGCCCACCGTCCGGCAGGCGTATCAGCAGGGCCCCGTCCGCGTCGAGGCTTTCCGCCACCCCCTCGACGGTTTGCCGCGCAAGTCGCGCCCGGCACGGTTGTCCCATGCCAAAGGCGCGCTCAAGCCAGGCCTGGCGAACAGGCCCGAAGCCCTGGTCAAGCCATTGCGCCAGGCGCCCGGCAAAGCTTGCTGACAGCTGTTCCAACGCCTCGTCCTGGGTTGGCGGACGTAGGACGTCGGCGCTCAGAGCGTCGGCCACGGCGATGGCGGGATGATCGACGTTGGCCGGCGCCGACGCGAGGTTGACGCCGATCCCGACCGAGACCCACAGCTCGCCCGTCTGGGCCGGCCCGGACTCGATGAGAATTCCCGCGACCTTTTGGCCCTCGATCAAAACATCGTTGGGCCACTTCAGGCGGACCATTGCCGGAGGGACATACGCCTGCACCATGTCGCCCACCGCCAGGGCAGCGACGAAGCCCAGTTGCGCTGCCTCCAGCGGCGAGGCGTCGAGGGTGAGCAGCAAGGTGGCCGCGAGGTTGTCGCCGCCCGTTTGCCAAACCCGGCCCCGGCGTCCGCGTCCGGCGCTTTGAACGCGCGCCAACAGCCAAAGCGGACCGGTTTCGCCCGCCTGGGCTCTGCGACCCGCCTCCGCGCTCGTGGAGTCCAATTCGTCGAAGACGATGATCGTGGGATCAAACTTCATCCCAACTCATCCCGATGGATGAGCGCGAGTTTAATGGGTCCCAAGCGCCGCGGCCGCCGCGGTGGCGGCCGGGTCCAGGAAGGTCAGGGCCACCAGCACCAGTGGGAAGGAAAACAGCGCCGCGCCGATCGCCACGGCTTTCGCGTCCAGTGGCGAGGCGTCGACCGCTCCGACCGGCGGATCGAACCACATGGTCTTGACCAGGCGCAGATAATAGAAGGCCGCCACCACGCTGAGCACCAGACCCGCGACCGCGGCGGGCCACAGGCCCGCGTTCAGCGCCGCCTTGAACACATAGAATTTGCCCCAGAAGCCACTGAACGGCGGCAAACCCAGGAAGGAGAACGACAGCACCGTCATGGCCAAGGCGATGCCGGGCCGTTCGCGGAACAGGCCCGCCATATCCGCCAGGGTCTCCATCGGCCTGCCGGCTCGCGACAGGGCCATCAGGCAAGCGAAGAAGCCCGTCACATCGATCATGTACAACACCATGAACACCAGCATCGACTGAACGCCCTGGTGGCTGGCGGCCGACAGGCCGATCAGGGCGTAGCCGATATTGGCGATGGAGGAATAGGCCAGCAGACGCTTGATGTTCTTTTGCACCAGACCGGCGAAGGCCCCCACCAGCACCGAGATCATGGCGATCACCAGGATCACCTGGCGCCATTGCTCGGCCGCCCCGCCAAAGGCGTTCATCAGTACTCGCGCCAGCAGCACCATGGCGGCCAGTTTGGGCGCGGTGGTGATGAAGATGACCACGGGCGTGGGCGCGCCCTCATAGACGTCCGGCGTCCACATGTGGAACGGGGCGGCGGAGATCTTGAAGGCCAGGCCGCAGATGAGGAACACCAGGCCGAACAGAACGCCGGTGTTGGCGCCGGCGTGAACAGCCTGGGCGATCACATCGAAGCGCGTGGAGCCGGCGAAGCCATAGATCAGGCTGGCGCCGTAAAGCAGCAGCCCCGACGACAAGGCGCCGAGGACGAAATATTTCAGTCCCGCTTCTGACGAGCGCGCATCATCGCGCCGGAAGGCGGCCAGGACGTAGAGCGCCAAGGAGTGCAGCTCAATTCCGATGTAAAGCGAGATCAGATCGCCGGCCGAGGCCATCATGCCCATGCCGAGGGCGGCGATGACGATCAGGATCGGAAACTCGAACTGGCTGTTGTCGAGGCGCTTGAGCCATCGGTCGCCCAGCAACACGGAAACGGCGGAAAAGCCGTAGATGAACACCTTGGCGAAGGCCGCCGCGCCATCGGCGATGTAGCTTCCGCCAAAGGCCGTCCCAACAGGACCGACCGCGGCCAGGGCCGCGGCGGCAATCAGGGCGAAGCCGGCGCCCAAGGAAACAGCGCCCACGTTCTTGCCGCGGTAAGCCCCGAACACCAACAGGACGAGGGCCGAGACCGCGAGAAAGGCTTCGGGAAGGGCGATCTGGAAGGCCCCGTTGAGGTTCATTCGCTCTACTCTCCTCAGCCGCCGACGGCGGCGCGGTACGCGACCACGAGATGGTCAACCGAGGCTTGGGTGATGTTGAGGATCAGGCCGGGCTGAACGCCAAGCAGCAGGGTGCCGACGATCAGAGGCGCGAAGATCAGTACTTCACGCGACTCCAGATCGGCGATGCCGGCCAGCTTGGGATTGGTCAGCTCGCCGAACACGACCCGGCGATAAAGCGTCAAGGCATAGACCGCCGACAGGATCACGCCGGTGGCCGCGAACAATGCGGTCCAGGTCGACGTCCCATAGGTCCCGGTCATGGTCAGGATTTCACCGACAAAGCCGGAGGTGCCCGGCAGACCCACATTGCCCATGGTGAACAGCATGAATACCGCCGCGTACCAGGGCATGCGGTTGGCCAAGCCGCCATAGAAGGCGATCTCGCGGGTGTGCATGCGGTCATAGACCACGCCGACGCACAGGAAGAGCGCGCCGGAGATCACCCCGTGGCTCAGCATCTGGTACATGGCGCCCTGCACGCCCTGGGCGTTGCCGGCGAAGATGCCCATCGTCACGAAGCCCATGTGCGCGACCGAGGAATAGGCGATCAGCTTCTTGATATCGACCTGCCGGAAAGCCACCAGCGAGGTGTAGACCACCGCGATCACCGACAGGGTGAACACCAGCGGCGTGAAATAGTGCGACGCTTGAGGGAACATCGGCAGGCAGAAGCGCAGGAAGCCGTAGCCGCCGAGCTTCAAAAGGATGCCCGCCAGGATCACTGAACCGGCCGTGGGCGCCTCCACGTGGGCGTCCGGCAGCCAGGTGTGCACCGGCCACATGGGCATCTTCACCGCGAAGGAGGCGAAGAAGGCCAGGAACAGCCAGATCTGCAGGCTCGGCGCGAAGTGATAGGCCATGAGCTCGGGGATGGAGCTGGTATGGGCCGTAGACACCATCAGCAGGATCGCCGCCAGCATCAGCACCGAACCCAGCAATGTGTAGAGAAAGAACTTGAAGGCCGCGTAGACCCGCCGCTGGCCGCCCCAAATGCCGATGATTAGGAACATCGGCAGCAGGCCGCCTTCGAAGAAGATGTAGAACAGGATCAGGTCGAGGGCGCAGAACACGCCAATGACCAGGCTTTCCAGGATCAGGAAGGCGATCAGGTATTCCAGCACGCGCTTCTCGATCGACTTCCACGACGCGATCACGCACAGGGGCAGAAGGAACGCCGTGAGCAGGACGAACAGCACCGATATGCCGTCCACGCCCATCCGATAGCCCGCCCCGGCGAACCAGGGGATGTCTTCCTGGAACTGGAAGCCGGGATTGAGCGGGTCGAACTGCGCCACGAGCAGGATCGACAAAGCCAGCGTCGCCAGGGTGGTGGCGAGGGCGATCCACTTGGCGGCGTTCTCCAGCTTGCCTTGATCCGCCTGGCCGCCAAGCAGGCGAAGGACCACGATGGCGGCGACGCCGATCAGTGGGAAGAAGGTGGTGAGGCTCAGAATTCCGGTCATGGTCAGCGCCTCAGCCCCAGGCCCAAAGGGCGAAGCTGAGCAAGCCAGCGACCCCTAGAAGCATGACGAATGCATAGTGATAGACATATCCGGTCTGCGCTCGACCGGCGGCGCGGCCCACGGCCGCCGACACCGCGGCCATGCCGTCTGGACCAAGGCCATCAATGATCTTCTGGTCGCCGACCTTCCAGAACAGGTCGCCCAGCGCCTCGGCTCCGCGCACGAACACGAAGTGGTACAGCTCGTCGAAGTACCACTTGTTGTACAGGAACGACCAAAGCGGCCCCTTCCGGGCCGCGATGCGCGCGCCCAGGCCTTCATTGGCGATGTAGACGTACCAGGCCCCGACAAAGCCGATGGCGGTCACCGTCAAGGGCGCCCAGACCACCCACTCGGGCACGGACTTGATCCCGTCCAGCACGTGGTTGGACGGCAGGGTGAAGATGGCCGCGCGCCAGAATTCCGCCCTGCCCTCACCCACGAACTGGTCAACGAAGATGTAGCCGGCCGTTATGGCGCCGAACGCCAGGACCAGCAGCGGAACCAGAAGCACCCACGGGCTCTCATGCGGGGTGTGATCGTGGTGATGATCATCATCTGACAGGGGCTCGGCATGGGTCTCATGCGCATGGTCATGTCCGTGCGCATGATCGTCGTGGCCCCATTTGGCGTGCCCGTGAAAGGTCATGAACACCAGACGCCAGGAATAGAAGGACGTCAGACCCGCGGCGAACACCCCGACCACGAAGGCGAAGCTCGCGAGCGGCGTGGTCTTGCTTGCCACATAGGCGGCGTCGATGATGGTGTCCTTGGAGTAGAACCCGGCGAAGCCTAAATCCAGATGGGGAATGCCCACGCCGGTGATGGCGATGGTGCCGATCAGCATCACCGCATAGGTGATGGGCATCAGCTTCCACAGGGCGCCCATCTTCCGCATGTCCTGCTCGTGGTGCATGCCCATGATCACCGAGCCGGCGGACAGGAACAGCAGCGCCTTGAAGAAGGCGTGCGTGAACAGGTGGAACATAGCGCCCTGGTAGGCGCCCACGCCCGCCGCGAAGAACATGTAGCCGAGCTGCGAGCAGGTCGAATAGGCGATCACCCGCTTGATGTCGTTCTGCGCCAGGCCAACCGTGGCGGCGAACAGGGCGGTGACCGCGCCGATCACCATGACGATCAGCTTGGCCGTCGGCGCATATTCGAACAGGGGCGACAGCAGGCAGACCATGTAGACGCCCGCGGTGACCATGGTCGCCGCGTGGATCAGGGCGGACACCGGCGTGGGACCCTCCATGGCGTCGGGCAGCCAGGTATGCAGGAAGAACTGCGCCGACTTGCCCATGGCGCCGATGAACAGCAGGGTGGCGGCCAGATCCAGCGCGCTCCAGCTTTGGCCGGCGAAGGCCCAGGTCGTGTTGGCGTGCGAAGCGATCTGCGGAAATAGCTCCGGGAACCGGATGGTGTGGAACATCCAGAACACCGTCATGATGCCGAGCGCGAAACCAAAGTCGCCCACCCGGTTGACCACGAAGGCCTTGATGGCGGCGGACGAGGCGCTGGCCTTCTTGAACCAGAAGCCGATCAGCAGATAGGACGCCAGCCCCACCCCTTCCCAGCCGAAAAACAGCTGCATGAAGTCGTTGGCCGTCACCAGCATCAGCATGGCGAAGGTGAACAGCGACAGATAGGCGAAAAAGCGCGGCTTGCTGTCGTCCTCGTGCATGTAGCCCCAGCTGTAGAGGTGCACGAGGGAGGACACGGTGGTCACCACAACCAGCATCACCGTGGATAGGGTATCGATGCGGATAGCCCAGTCCGACTGGAATTGCCCCACGTCGATGAAGGGCGCGAGGATCAGGGTGAAGGGCTCGGCGTGGCCCCAGATCTGGCTGGCGAAATTGGCCCAGGCCAGGGCGCAGGACAGGAACAACAGGCCGGTGGTCACCGCCTGGGATGGGACATCCCCGATCCGACGGCCGAAAAAGCCGGCGACGGCAGCGCCCAGCAGCGGGCCAAAAACAGCAATAACGACAAGGCTTTGCACCGCGATCAGCCCTTCATCATGCTGGCGTCGTCCACGGCGATGTCGCCGCGGTTGCGGAAAAAGGTGACCAGGATGGCCAGACCCACGGCGGCCTCGGCGGCGGCCACGGTCAGCACGAACATGGCGAAGATCTGACCAACGACGTCGTGAAGGAAGGCCGAGAAGGCCACCAGATTGATGTTCACGGCCAGAAGGATCAGCTCGATCGACATCATGATGATGATGACGTTCTTGCGGTTCACGAAGATGCCGAACACCCCGATGGTGAACAGGATCGCGGCGACCGCCAGATAATGGGGCAGACCGATAGTCATCCTCCTACGCTCCTTATGAGCTTCGGAGGATTGATCCTCCCTTGGGTGTGCATGGGCTGAAGGATGCATCCTCCGCAGCCTCGGCGAAGGAGGATCATTCGGAAACTCCCTCGCCAGGCTTGATCTGCACGACGGTCATGCCGGTCTTGGGCGTCCGGGCGACCTGTTTGGCGATGTTCTGGCGGCGCACGCCGGGCCGGTGACGCAGGGTCAGCACGATGGCGCCGATCATGGCCACTAGCAGCACCAGACCCGCCGCCTGGAACAGATAGACGTAGTCGGTGTAGAGCACGCGGCCGATGGTTTCGGTGTTGGTCAGGCCGG
>Ga0302320_10027817_pt1 | contig 10881 bp, 8 predicted proteins | sample Bog_T0_3_FD_202130 | JGI IMG/M metagenome (GOLD analysis project Ga0302320, IMG submission 202130) | Peat permafrost microbial communities from Stordalen Mire near Abisko, Sweden - Bog_T0_3 | ecosystem: Environmental > Terrestrial > Soil > Wetlands > Peat | place: Sweden: Abisko, Stordalen Mire... | reverse complement strand
ACAACCCGCGCGGGTTGGCCAGTCCTTCATCATTTTATTAGCCTTTCTTCACAGAACCTATCCACAGATTCGCTACAGGAAGCGAAAATGCTTGCGCAGCCTACCCAGGGTAGCTCGTTCCTCGCCACCCTGGGCTGGAGGACACAATCCCGTTGGGATTGAGCCCAGCCATTAATAAATCTGCATATTATGAATAACACCATTGATCGGCGTCAGTTTCTGAAACAAACGAGCATTGCCAGTGTGGGCCTGGGCCTGGCGGGGTATCTGGGTGCGGCGGCCAGGGCGGAGGCGGAAGCGCCGCTGGCACCCGCCAGGAAATTCAGCCCCAACGACCGGATCACCGCCGCCGTTTGCGGCACCAACGGCCGCGGCCTGACGCATGTTCACTGCCTGACCAGTTTGCCGGGGGTGGAAATCAAATACATCTGTGACGTGGATACGCGCGCTGTCGAGAAAGGAATCAAGGCCGCGGCCAAAAAGCAAACCAATGCGCCGCAAGGCCTGGGCGATTTCCGCAAGGCGCTGGCGGACCCCTCGGTGGATGTGGTGACCATCGCCACGCCGGATCACTGGCACACGCCGATGGCCATGCTGGCGCTGGCGGCCGGCAAGCATGTCTATGTGGAAAAACCGTGCAGCCAGAATCCGCACGAAGGCGAAATGCTGGTGCAGGCGGTCGCCCGCTCGCAGCGGGTGTTGCAGATGGGCGCGCAGCGCCGTTCGTTTCCGAATCTGCAGGCGATCATAGTCGAGCTGCAGGGCGGCCTGATTGGCAAGCTGTATTTTGGCAAGACCTGGTACGCGAACAATCGCGTCAGCATCGGGCACGGCAAACCGGCGCCGGTGCCCGATTGGCTGGACTATGATCTCTGGCAGGGACCGGCCCCGCGCCGACCCTTTGTGGACAATCTCATTCACTACAACTGGCACTGGCATTGGCACTGGGGCACGGGCGAGGCGCTCAATAATGGCACGCACGAAGTGGATGTCTGCCGCTGGGCGATGGGCCTGCACTGGCCCACCAAGGTCTCCTCGAATGGCGGGCGCTATGCGTTTCAGGACGATTGGGAAACGCCGGACACGCAGACCATTTCCTGGGACTTCCCCGAAGGCAAGACGATGAGCTGGGAAGGCCGGAGTTGCAATGGTTTCCCGGTGGAAAAGCTTTCGCGCGGGGTGTTGATCTACGGCACGGAGGGCACGGCGCTGCTCGACGGCAATTCGTACACCATCTACGACCCGAAAGGGAAGGTCATCAAGCAGAAGGAGGGCAACGAGGCGGTGGATCCCACCAACACGCTGAGCGCCAGCGGCGAGGGCTTGGACCAGCTCCATTTCGTCAATTTCATTGACGGCGTCCGCAACGGCACGCCGGTAAGTTGTCCCGCGACGGAAGGCCACATCAGCGTGGGGCTGCTGCATTTGGGCAATATCGCGTGGCGGGTAGGCCGTGAATTGCAGTGCGACACCAGCAACGGCCACATCCTGCACGACCGCGACGCCCGGAAACTCTGGCAGCGCAAGTATGAACCGGGCTGGGAACCGAAAGTCTGAAAGGGTCTTTCGCTCGCGCGCGGTTCTTGCTAAGAATTGGGGGTGCAAGATCTCATCGCCAAAGCCACTACGCTGCTCGAAGCGCTGCCGTATATTCAGAAATTCAGCGGCGAAACCTTCGTCGTCAAATACGGCGGCAGTTTCATGGATTCCCCGGAGGAAACGGTGCGCATCGGAGTCGCGCGGGACATCGTTTTTCTGGAGGCGGTGGAAATCAATCCGGTGGTCGTGCATGGCGGGGGCAAGGCCATCACACGCGCCATGGAAAAGGCCGGTCTGAAGGCGAATTTTATCCAGGGCCAGCGGGTGACGGATGAAGCCACCGCGCACATCGTGGATGAAGTGCTCTCGCACGAAATCAATGCGGAAGTGGTCAAGGCCATCAACGCCCTCGGCGGACAGGCCGTGGGTTTTGCCGGGCCGGACATTTTCAAATGCAAGAAGCTCTTGCTCGACGACAAGGAACATCCCGGCCAGAGAATTGACCTCGGCTACGTCGGCGAAGTCATCGAAGTGAACGTGGCGCCGCTGAAGGAAAGCATGTGGTGCGGGTTCACGCCGGTAATCAGCCCGACCGCGCGCGGCGAGGACGGAAAAATCTACAACTGCAATGCCGATGTGGCCGCGGCCATGGCCGCCATTGCCTTGAACGCCAAACGGCTGGTCTTCATGTCCGACGTCCCGGGCTTGATGCGCGATCCGAAGGATGTTGCGACCGTCATCGCCCATTTGCAAACCAGTGAAGTGCCCGGATTGAAAGCCGCCGGCATCGTGGACAAAGGCATGATTCCGAAAGTGGATAGCGCGGTGGCCGCCATCAAGTCTGGTGTGGAAAAGGTCTCCTTTGTGGATGGCCGGGTGCCGCATGCCGTGTTGCTGGAGATTTTCACAGATAAAGGCATCGGTACGGAAATCGTTCTATAAACAGGCGATAGGGGTAGGGACAAGGGATTGTGCGCGGCAACGGGCTGTGGAGGCTCCCCCTGAACCTCGTAACAGCCGACGTGAGGCTTCATCTGAAATTCTTGCAGCAAGATCAGAGACTCCTTACGTCGGCTGCTTCAATTCAGGGGTTCAAGGCTCGGATTATTCGGGGAAACCTCACTATGTCCAACGCGTTCCGGAGGGCGAATTTGCTGCAGGTCGCAGACCCACGCTCCGTCCGCAAATCGAGGACCCGCCTCCGTTCCCTTTGGAATTTTTCCCCTGAGGCACTTTTTTTGAACATTTTCCGGCCCCATTGTCTAAAAACCAAAATTGTTTGATTGACGTTTGGCCCGGGATAGCTTTTGCTACTGGGCTTCACGTTCCAGTTGACGAGAGACGCAATGATTAAAGTAGAGAATCTGACTAAAATATTCGGCGCCAAGCGCGCGGTGGACGGGGTGTCCTTCGCGGTGGAGCGCGGCGAAGTGCTGGGCTTCCTGGGGCCAAATGGCGCGGGCAAGTCCACGACCATGCGGATGCTGACCGGCTTTCTGCCGCCGAGCGGCGGCACCGTGACCGTGGGCGGCTACGACGTGGCCGAGCACCCCATTCCCGCCAAAAAGCTCATCGGCTACCTGCCAGAAAGCGCGCCGTGTTACACCGACATGACCGTGCATGGCTTCTTGAGTTTCGCGGCGGAAATTCGCGGCCTGCGCGGCGACGCCAAGAAAGCCGCGATTAATCGCGTGGTGGAATTGTGCTTTCTCGAGACGGTGCTGCATCAGAACGTGGACACGTTGTCCAAAGGCTACCGGCATCGCACTTGTTTTGCGCAGTCCATCATCCATGACCCGGATATTCTGGTGCTCGACGAACCCACGGACGGCTTGGACCCCAACCAGAAGAACGAGATCCGGCAGCTCATCCGCAAGATGGGGGAAAAGAAGGCGATTATTTTCTCGACCCACATTTTGGAGGAAGTGGACGCGGCCTGCACCCGGGCCATCATCATTGACCGGGGCGTCATAGTGGCGAACGGCACGCCGGAAGCATTGCGGCGCAAGTCGGAGTGGGCCGGCGCGGTGACGTTGCGAATCCTCGGCCTGAGCGCCAGTGCGGTCCAGGAAAAATTGAGCCAGTTGCGCGTCGCGAAAAAAGTCACGGCCGAAGCCAACGGCAATCAGGTGGTGGCCACCGTGTTTCCGCGCACAGCCGGCGACGGCGACCTCACCCGCGAAGTCATCGCCGCCACCAACGGCTGGCAAATTGTGGAATTGCGCACAGAAGAAGGCCGCTTGGACGAAGTCTTCTACAACATCACCATGCCGGATACCAGAAACTGAAATCCGCATCCCGAATCCCGCATCCCGAAATTTGAAAGCTGAAATCCGAACATGAATAGTTTTGGCAACATCAAGACCATCGCCAAGCGTGAATTGCTGGCGTATTTCACCTCGCCGGTGGCGTACGTGTTTATTGTTATTTTCCTGCTGCTGAACGGTTTTTTCACCTTCATGGTCAGCCGTTTTTTTGAGAGCGGCCAGGCCTCGTTGTCCGGCTCCTTTTTCATGTGGCACCCCTGGTTTTATCTGTTTCTGGTCCCGGCGGTGGGCATGCGATTGTGGGCCGATGAACGGCGGGTGGGCACCTTGGAATTGCTGTTGACCATGCCGATCGCGCCTTGGGAGGCCATTGTCGGGAAATTCATCGCCTCGTGGCTGTTTCTGGGTCTGGCGCTGTTGCTGACCTTCCCGGTGGTGTGGACCGTCAATTACTTGGGCAGCCCGGACAACGGGGTGATCTTCGCCGCCTATGTGGGGAGCTGGCTGATGGCGGGCGCTTACCTGGCGGTAAGTTGCATCACCTCGGCCATCACGCGCAGCCAGGTGGTGAGCTTCATCATCTCGGTGGTGGCCTGTTTGTTCCTGATTCTGGCCGGTTTTCCGCCGGTCATCAATTTGCTGCAAAACCTGGCGCACAACTGGCAATGGCTGGTGGACACCATCACCTCCTTCAGCGTGATCACCCATTTTGAAGGCTTTCAAAAAGGCGTGCTTGATTCGCGCGATATCATCTTCTTCCTCTCCGTGATCGGGTTCTCCTTGTTCGCCACCAGTGTGATTTTGCGCACACACCGTACCAGCTAACCCCAAAATGCAAACCTCTGAGCCCCAACACGTCACCCGACTCGTCACGTCGTCGCCTCCCAAGAGCTAAAATCGGTTAATTTTGAAGACCAGATGCAAAAGAAGTCACTAGAAACCATCCTCTATTCATCGGCGGGCATCGTCGTGATGTTGGCCATCATCGTCGCGATCAACGTCATCACTGGCGTCAAACCGCTGCGGCTGGACCTGACGCAGGAAAAAGCCTACACGCTCTCGGATGGCACCCGGGCTGTGTTGAAGAAGCTGGATACCCCGGTCAAGATCCGTTTTTACTGCACGCAGAGCGAAACCGCCACGCCAGAAACCGTGTACTTGAAAAGCTATGCGCGGCAGGTGGAGGATCTGCTGCAGGAATACAAACAGGTCGCCGGCAAATATCTGATCATTGAAAAGTATGACCCCCAGCCGGACTCGGACGCGGAGGATTCCGCGCGCCTCGACGGTCTGGAGGGCCAGCCGCTGCCGGGGGAAGATCGTTTTTATCTTGGGCTGGCGGTTTCGCTGGCGGACCAAAGCGTGGCGCTGCCATTTCTGAACCCGAGCCGGGAGCGCCAGTTGGAATACGACATCACGCGCGCGATCTCCCGGGTGTTCACACCCGAAAAACCCGTGGTCGGCGTGATGAGCGCGCTGCCGGTGTTTGGCGAGGCGGGCAATCCCATGATGATGCAGATGGGCCAGCAAGGCGGCACGCCGGCGTGGACCCTGATTGAACAGTTGAAGCAAGATTACAATGTGAAGCGCGTTGAGATGACGGCGGACAAAATTGACGACGATGTCAAAGTGCTGCTGGTGATTCACCCGAAGGACATTTCCGACCAGGCGCAATACGCGATTGACCAGTTCGTGCTGCGCGGCGGCAAGTTGATCGCTTTCCTGGATCCTCAATCCGTATTGTCCAGCCGCCAGCAGAATCCGATGTCCGGTGAAATGGCCGGTGCCTCGTCATCGCTCGACAAATTACTGAAAGCCTGGGGCCTGCAGTTCGACACCGGCAAAGTGGTGGCCGACTTGAACTTCAAGATGCAGTTGGGTGGCCGCAACGGTCAGCCGACGGAAGCGCCGGCATTCCTAGCGGTGACGGCCGAAGGCTTCAACACCAATGACGTGGTGACGAGCTCCATTGATAATGTGTGGCTGCCGCTCTGCGGAGCGTTTACCGGCGAACCGGCGGCGGGCCTGAAGGAAACGGTGCTGCTCAGCAGCACCAAGGAATCGGAGTTGGTGGATGGCATGATGGCCAGCATGGGCGGCGCGAGCATCGTGAGCGGCTTCAAACCGAGTGGCGTGAATTACAAGCTGGCGGTCCGCCTCACGGGAAAATTCAAGACCGCGTTTCCCGACGGCCAGCCGCAGGTCAAGACCAGCGGTGACGCCACCAACCAGGTGGCCAAAGCCGCGGGCGATTCCTTGAAGGAATCCAAAGTGGAAACCTCCGTGGTGCTGTTTGGCGACTCCGACCTGCTGGCGGACGATTTTTCGCTGCGCAAGACGGACAGCCCATTTGGGGCGATGGTCAGCGAGATGAACGCGAATCTGGACCTGGCGCAGAACTTGGTGGAGCAGATGGCGGGCGACAACAATCTCATCGGCGTGCGCAGCCGCGCCGCCTTGAGCCGGCCCTTTACGCGGGTGAAACGGATGGAGGCGGAGGCGGAAGCGCAGGGCCAGGCCAAAATTGACGAGTTGCAGCAGAGCTTGCAGGAAACCCAGCAGCGGCTGGGCGAACTGCAGCAGCAAAAGCAGGACAAGGACCAGCGCTTCATCCTGTCGCCCGAGCAAAAAGCCGAGCTGGAGAATTTTCGCAAAAAGCAGGCCGAGGTCAGCAAGGAATTGAAGCAGGCGCAAAAAGGCCTGCGCAAGGAGGTGGTGGCCTTGGAGACGCGGCTTACCTGGCTGAACATTCTGGCCATGCCGCTGGGGGTAACGGCGGCCGGCATCAGCATTGCGATGATTAAGCGGAAAAAAACATCAGCCAAATGAACCGGAAACAATTTTTCATCTTACTGGGGCTCGTGGTGGTGATCGGGGCGGCGGGCTTGTATGTCTATCGGCAAAAAAACACTTCCTGGCACGACCAAGGGGTGCCTCTGGGCCAGAAGCTGCTGCCGAATTTGCCGCTGAACGACGTCGCCCAAATCACCATCAAGTCTGGCGCGGACAGCCTGACGCTCGCGCGGCAGAACAATCTCTGGCGCGTGCATGAGCGCAGTGATTATCCGGCGAACTTTACGCAGATCAGTGAATTGCTGATGAAATTAGCCGATTTGAAGATAGCGCAAAACGAGGAGGTGGGGCCGTCGCAGTTGGGCCGGTTTGACCTGCTGCCGCCCGGCGCCGCGCCCAACACCGGCACCGCGATTGAGCTCAAGGACCAAAGCGGCAAGACCATCGGCTCGATCTTGCTTGGCAAAAAGCACATGAAAAAGCCGGCCGCCAACGCGCAGCCCGCCGGCATGGGCGATGAAGGCTGGCCGGACGGACGCTATGTGATGGCTGGCGCGGGGGCCAAGTCGGTGGCCTTGATTTCCGATCCGCTGGACACGGTGCAAGCCAAGCCGGAGCAATGGGTGAACAAAGATTTTCTGAGCGTGGAAAAGCCGCGGATGATTGCGGTGCAATTTCCGGAAGCCACTAATTCCTGGACCCTGTCCCGCGACACGGAGACAAATGAATGGCAGCTCGCCGAAGCCAAGCCCGGGGAGAAACTGGACTCGACAAAAATCTCGAGCGTCACCAGTCCGTTCAGTTCCGCCAGCTTCAACGATGTGACGACGCTGGCCACGGCCAGCAGCGTCAGTAACACGTTGTTGACTGTGCAAACGTTCGATGGCTTTACTTATAACTCAAAGATCGGCCCCAAAAAGGACGACAATTATCCGGTCACGTTTTCCCTCACCGCCAGCCTGCCGACCGCCCGCACCCCGGCCAAGGACGAAAAGCCGGAGGATAAAGCCAAACTCGACAAGGAATTCCAGACCCGGCAGAAAACACTCGCTGATAAACTGGCCAAGGAATCCGCGTTGACCAACTGGCTGTACCTCCTGCCGGCCTACAACGTGGATGAGATCCTCAAGCCGCGGCATCAACTGCTGGTGGAAGCCTCCACTAACACCCCCGCTGCAGCGGACAAATAGGAGGCGCTGCAAGCGGTCACGGCGTAGCGTCAGGCATCCTTGCCTGACGTGGAGGACGGCATCCCTGCCGCCCGGAACCGGCGTGGCCACTGCTGGCTCGCCCGGACAATTCCAACGCGGCTCGACTTTGCGTGAGTTTCTCTTCCGCCGGGCTGGGAAGCCCGGTTCTACGTCAGGCAGGGATGCCTGACGCTACAAAAGCAGCGGCAGCTACACCCGCTCCAGTCCAGGTCAGCTAAGGGATGACCGCGCGGTAGAAGCGCTGGCCATTGGTCGCCGACGAGTCGCGGAAGTTGACCTCCGGGTTGGTGCCCACGAAATTGCTGAACACGGTCCAGTCCGCCAAGTTGGTTGAAACCTGGATGTGCCAGTCTAATCCTGCGGAAAGTTGCAGATTGAGGGCATGAATAAACCCAATGAAGTTCAAGAAGAGAACAAAAAATTTGCAGGAAACCCGATGCAGGAGTATAAAGCGGTCATGAAAACGTGCCTCCAAGTCTCCGCGGTTCTGATCCTGCTGCTGATGCTGACCGGTCTGGCGGTCGGCAGCGGGCTCTATCTGGCGGGCGCGGTTGCTCCAGCGTTCGGGAACCTGCAAATTTCAGGCCTGCCACGCCCGTTCGGTGCCGCCTTCGGACTGTGCCTGGCAGCGGTGGCGGTCGGGTTTGCGCTAGTGGTCACCGCGGTGGCACTGGCCGGGGCGTTTCTGGCCGTGCTCTTCGCGCTGCTGCTGACGGGTTTGATTTTGCTGGCGGTGGCGCTGCCGTTTCTGCTGCCGCTAATCCTTCCGCTGGGGTTGATCTTCGTGGTGCTGCTCGCCACCCGCCCAGCACGCCACTCCCGCGCGACTTGAGCCTCCCCGGCGCGCTTAGGCCGTGAATCCCGTTGTCGGCCGGGTGTCCCCACCCGGCGTCCCCGTGCCAGCCATCTCCCGCGCGAGGGTACGCGGCCTACCACTGGGTTTTGAAAACACGCCCTGGCAAGTCCTATTCGCGCAAGACCACAGTTGGCACTGAGCCAGCGGACAAACCGGACTCGGGTTCAAATATTTCAGTGCCATTCCTTGGGGGCGGCGCGAACCTCGCACCGCAGTATTCGCACTTTTCCCGGTCCACCAACCGGGATTGCTTGCAGTTGGGACAGGGTTCGCGCGCTGGCCATTCCTGGGCGCAGAGGAAACCCAACAGACCCGGCAGGCCCGTGAGTAAATGGAACACGGCCCATTTTAGCTGGGCACCGACCGTAAAATGATAGCGCCGGCCCAACCACCAGCCTGCACCCGCACAGACCGCCACTCCAAACAGACTCAATAGCCTCTCCTGCCGCAAAAGATTGGCCAGGGTATAGTTGCCGTATAACCAGCTCAAGACTGGCCAGAACGCCGGGGGCATCGCCACACCCATCACGCGTTCCATCCAAGGCATGTTCCAAGTCTGAGCAATGTACGGCAGGTCCCGGTTCGTGAGCATACCCTGGCCAGCCGCCAGCCAGACAAAGTGTAGCGGCGGGCCGTTCGTTTTATCGGGCTGACGGTTCGGGTTGAGACATAGCACAAAGCGGTTGGTGGGTTCCAGGAAGGAGACTTCAACGAGGTTGTAGGCGGGATAGCCTGGCGAATAGGGTGTTTGCCAGACCAATTTACCGTCCGGCGTCAGCAAGTGGATAAAGTCCTTGGTGACCACGATGGTATAACCCCAGCCGTCCGCTTGTTCAATGTCCAGCGCCCCACCGATAGGGTCGCCAGCAGTGGCATTGAAAAATGGCCTGGTAGCGCGGTGTTCCAGATCCAGGAGATAAACGGCATGGTCGGTCACGAGCGTCCGGGCCGGATACGAGGAATTGTAATTGTCACTATAGATTCGACCCTCGGGCTGGCTGAAACGAGCCGCACCGGCGGAGTTGCCCGGAGCAAAACCATCCGGCCCCAGACTGCCGATGAACCGGCGCGACGCAATGTCGTAGCCCAATAACCGGCCCTTCCAGGTCCAATACCAGAGGGTGTCGGGGGTTTGCCGCCACAAGCTGAAGTAATGGAAAGTCCGCTGGTAGCCGCCATAGGACTGACGTGGTGCCTTTGCCGGATCACTGAATTGCGGTCCGACGCTGGATTCCGCTGCCGCTCGGCGATTGAACTCGCTCGGCGTCATGGGGCGGCCGGTTTTCGGATCTGCCAGGGGCGCGCCATTGAGTTCCGTGATTTCCAGCGGTTTGCCGGCGAGCTGGGTCATTTTGTAAATCCCGCCCTCCTTGGTGATTTGATAGCGCGACCACGTGTAGGCGTCACGCGGCAGCACGGACTCAAGCAAGGCCACTGCCACCCCAACCACGACCAGGCACCCCAGCATCAGTGAACCAACCAAGGCCCGCCGCCCCAACGCCGGTTGGCCCGTGTAATAGCCGCTGCTTGAAAAACTGCCCCAGGCGGCGGTACCCAGGATCGCGCCGCCCACGAGGATAAAGCCGAGCGCCCGCCAAAACTCCGGCGCATTCGCCAGAGAGATGGAAATAATAAGCGCCGCGCCCAAACCCAGCCCGCGGCTCGCATACCACCGCGCCTGCCGGAGGCTGGTCAGCATGCCCGCAAAATAAAAGACGAATCCGGAGAGAAAAAATGAGAGGATCGGCAGGATCATCCTCCATTCAAACGGCGCGGCGATGTGCCCTGGCATCCACGTCATGACGATGAAACCGAGCAACGGCAGACCCGCGCCCAAGGTGTAAAGGGCGAGGCCGCCTATGGTCTTGGCGAAAAAAATCCTGGTGCGCGACAATGGACGGTGAATCAGGAACGCCCACAGATCCCGATGTCGTTCGTTGTGGATTTGCAGCCAGCCCAAAACAGCGCCGAAAATGGCGCAAAAAAGCCCGGTGGCCGAGGTCGTGGAGCCGGACAGCAAGGGTTGCGCATTGTCCGTGTTCCAGTTGCCCTCGCCCAAGGCCAGCCCGGCATACAGCGCGGTGCAACCGCGGTAATTTTGCACCAGGATAAACGTAAACAGGGCGAAACCAATCAGCGCCAGTTTGAAGTTTTCCCGCAATTCTTTTCGGATCAGCGTGTTCATGATTCTGCCTCCGTTTCCGAGAGAATGAAT
>Ga0302320_10027816_pt1 | contig 10881 bp, 8 predicted proteins | sample Bog_T0_3_FD_202130 | JGI IMG/M metagenome (GOLD analysis project Ga0302320, IMG submission 202130) | Peat permafrost microbial communities from Stordalen Mire near Abisko, Sweden - Bog_T0_3 | ecosystem: Environmental > Terrestrial > Soil > Wetlands > Peat | place: Sweden: Abisko, Stordalen Mire... | reverse complement strand
AAATTCAGAGCTACGATCTCATTCGAGTCGCAGCAACCGAGACCTACGCCGCCAACTGCGTCCGCGTGAATGACCGCGTGCTGGTAGCCGCAGGATTCCCCGATCTAACAGCCGCCCTGATAGCTCGAGGCTTCAATCCATTGCTCCTCGACATGTCTGAATTCCAAAAAATGGATGGCGGCCTAAGCTGTCTTTCGCTACGTTTGTAGCCGCTATTTCTTCGGCGGCGGATTCGGCTGCGGCGCACCCGGCGTCGTGATGTCCTGGCCCTCGTAAATGATCTTGGTAGTCGAGCCGAACTGCTTATAGTCGGAATACTTCACGGTGTCGCGCATGTGCACGTCTTCGCCCATGTAGCCGTTGCCGCCGCTGAAGTGCAGTATCCCTTCGCCCTTTGTGTAAACGGGAAACCAGTAGTGCCCATCAACCTGCTCACGCCAGGTCATGAAAGGTGGATGCAGGTCTTCACTGCCCTTGCGCGTGTCGTCTGGAACCATCCGTCCGTTTGTCACCACGATCTGCAGGTCCGTAGCGTCCACCCAAATCCGCCCCAATAAATAACGCTTCTTTTTTTCGATAACCTTCGGACTTACATCGAAGACATAGCAGTCGAGTTCGTCCACCTTCTGTCGACCAACATATTTCACGTCGTATTGGCCGATGTCTTCGGCAGTTAGAACAAATGGATATCCATGTTGGATATCCTGCAGGTCGGATGGCGACATGCTGACGCGCTGCAAGGTATTCTGCGGCGCAAATACTACCTTCTCCGTCCGCGCGCCGGTGAGGTCGAAGATCACATCGTCCACTTCGTAATATTCGCCGTCCACCTTGTTGTCGTCATCGATTGTCTGCACACGCGCAACTCGTCGATACGTATAGTGATTCAGCGCTTTCTGAAATTCGCTTTCCTTGGCGGCGAATTTCCGGATGATTTCTTCCGGCGCAATAGCCGGCGCCGTCACGTCCATGGCTCCGAACCCAGAGTCAAGTGCCATCGGCGTGAAGCTGTCTTTCCCTTGACCCGTCGCTACAAGCGCGCAATTGGCGGCCACCAAAGCTGCCATTATCCATTTCATTCGCACCCTGAATTCTCCTCTTGGCAATCCTTTGCGCCCTGAACCAGCATACCCAAAGTCGTTGTCCCACTACCACATTAGACGCATATACACGGTCCAGGGGAGGCCAGAAAATCAAATGGCGCGGCAACCGGCGATGGTGCTATCGCTGCTTGGCGGCAAAGAATCAACGTCCCCTCAGTGCCTGACCTAAGTCGTGTCCCATTTGCTCCGGACGTCTTCTTTAAGTCCTTCTTAAACCATTCGTGTCTGGGAACCCGGCTTACGACTCGCAATGGATCAGGCTCGTATATTTTCCGTCGCTGGAGGCGGAAGGAGATCGGCGGGAAACGATGCCCGATTATTACCAGCTTCCGGCCCTTATCCTGACGGCGCTCTTGCTGCCCGCTTTCGGTTACCTCTATCTTCGTTACAGAGATGCGCGCACCCTGCTTTGGTTCCTCGGCTTTCTGTTCGCCATTGTTCGGATGCTGTTGTTTTACAAGCTCGGTGCTTGGACAATCCACACCGCCAGCCATCCCTGGCTCGCGGCCTTGAGCCAGACTTCTATCCAGATCAGTTCCACTTTGTTTCTCGCGTCGCTGTCTCCCCTACGGTTTCGCTTCGGGCGATTTCAGATCCTCTATGTGATTCCTTTTGCAATTCCCCTGGTTCTCTATTCGATCCTGTTCGAAGGCGTCTTTCACGAGGCGCCTCCGAGCGGATTGGCCTACCTTGCATTTCCGCTACTCGGGGCGACCTCCGTGCTAGTGGCGTGCTTCTGGGGCGCTGCAAAGGGCAGCATGCCTTCCTGGCTGGGGATTCCGGCATGCCTCGTGCTCGGTTGCGTCGGAATCTGGATCTGCTTCAGATTCGGGGCCGGGTGGCCGCTTATTTATTCGCAATGTGCCAACCAGCTGCTTACCGCTTTCCTGATCGCTTTCGTGTTCCGACGTATTTCTCCCGGAGTAGTTTTGAGTTTTCTGGGATTTGCGGCCTGGTCCCTGCCGATCCTTACGATCTTCCCTTCAATCTCCTCAAATCTTGTTGTGGACTCGAACTTGACACGTTTCATTGTCATGGGCAAAGTGGTCGCTGCTGTAGGCATGATCCTGTTGGCGCTGGAGGATGAACTCGCCATCAACAAGCTCGCAGAGAAACGCGAGCGCAGGGCGCGCCGTGAGATGGAAGCATATGCCAACCTCGTGGTTTCCCGGCGGCGGGTGGAGGACTTCGACAGCCAGGCTCCCGACATCTGCCAGACGGTAGCCGCGCACAGCTGCTTTTCACAGGTAGCGTTGCTCCTGCGCAGGTCTGGGAGTTATCAGGTCGCTGCTTCCGCCGGTATCGAACCCGCGGCAGCGGCAGCTCTCGTTGCCTTGGCCGCCCGCATTCCAAGTTCCGGCTTCCTGGTTCCGAACCAAACACCCCTCGCCGTTGAGCATAGCCGTACACTCAAACTCGACTTTGAACCATGGCTCGCTTCGGGTGACGATCTCAAGCGTCTGTGGTTCACAAGCGTTCTGGCAGTGCCAATGGCTGGTCGCTCCGGAGTGGAGGGTGCCCTGTTGCTGGCCGGACACCGATCCCCTAAGTGCGATTTGCCCGGCCACTACAAGGACTCCTTGCGCGCGGACGATCTGATGCCGATTGAAATGCTGACCAGTCGCCTGCAGGCCACTCGCAGCCAGACCGTAATGCTGGAGAAACTTATAGATTCTGAGAAATTCGCAGGCCTTGGGCAATTGGCAGGCAATGTCACTCAACAATTGAATGATCCGCTCACGGTGATCCTCGGCTATGCGTCGCTGCTTGAAGATAGCCCCGGTCTCGATGATAGCGAGCGGCGCGGGGTCGAATTCATCCTGGGCGAAGCACGCCGCATGAAGTCCACGCTCGATAGCTTATCGCGCATGGCCCGCCCCCAGACCGAAGAATTGGCGGCAATCTCCATCGCTGAGCTACTAGCCGACATGGAGGAACTTCACCGCCCAGAGTTCCTTCATCGCTCCATCGACTTCCGGCTCAGCATCGCTCCATCGCTACCGAGGATCGTATGCAGGGCGCAGCAGATTCGCCAAGCTGTTCTCCATTGCCTCCAGTTCGCGATCGAAGCAGTTGACTCTGAAAGTCCAGTGTTAAGCGCAGGGCGCGAGGAGCGTCGGACCGTTCGTCTTGAAGCTACTGGCAAAGGAAAATCAGTTCACATCCGAGTGGCCCATTCCGGTGTCGGCTTCCTGCATCCCGACCGCGCGTTCGACCCCTTCATCCCATCTCAAGCAATCGGGGAAACGGCGGGCCTTGGACTCAGCGTATGCGCCACGATTCTCCGCGACCACAACGGCTGCGCCTCCGCTGTGAATCTGGAGCCGAGCGGCGCAGTTATAATCCTGGAACTCCGCGCCGCCTGACATTTGCGATGGGCGTGACGACCGCTTCGTTCCACTGTTTTGCCTCAACGCCTAATCGCATTCTCGTTACTCTGAAAACACCTTGAAGCAGGGAATTCCAGAAGTAGCCACGGCCCTCGCGCGAGAAATCGCGTTTCGATATTGATCAAGAATGAGCTTGAGCGCGCGAGAATCCCCACCTCTTCTCGGCCCGTTGAAACAAATAAACCCCGAGCAGCGTAATCAACGGTTCCAACGGATGCCGAAACCGCGCGTGCGCCGTGGCAATGTAGTACGCCATCGGCAGCAGCAAGAACGCCGCCGCAAACAATCCCGCGCCCGGCACCCGTCTTCTCAGCGCCAGGGCTAGTCCCAGCAATCCAGCGCCACTCGCGAACCCGTAATTCAGCGACCGAAAGAAATCATTCACCGGCTTCCCCGCAGGATCCGGCACCCCAAACCAATAAAAGTAAGCCCGCGTCGCGCACAGCCATACAAACCGCGGCAAATCGGCGCCAATAATCTCCTTCGCTTCCGCCCCCCGCCACGCCGAGTAGCCCAGCTCCCCCATCTGCTTATAGCGCGCAAACTGCGCAGCGTCCTTAGACGGATGCATGTACTCCATCAGAAACCCATCCGCTCCAGGCCCGTTCCCCAAATAGAGCTCAACCCCGAAGTTCGACCGCAGCGGCACAAATGCATGAAACACCCGCTCGTTCCGCCAACTCCACGGCGCAATCATGGCGAGGAACACCACCCCTGCCGCAATCGCTTTGGGCAGTTGCGCCGTCCACGTTCCTCCGCGCGCCAGCATCCACGCGCCACATACCGGGAGAAAAAGCAACACTCCCGGATTGGACAGCGCAAGCAGCCCCCACACCAGCCCGAACCCTAGCCAGCGCCCCCACGTCGGCCCATCGGCCACGTATCCAACTGGGCGGTCACCCACGCGCCCCACCCGGAGCGCCAGCACCAACGCCAATTGGAAGAGGAACGCCGTTAGCGCCATCTCCCAAACCCACTTCACCGCGTATTGCATCGCCGCGGGATAAAGCGCCCAGATCCACGCCGACCAGCGCGCAACTCGCGCATCGAAACACCGTTCTCCCGTCTCCCAGATCAGTGGGATGATCAGCGCGTTCACAAGGCTGTCGAATACCAGCACTACCCAGCCCGACATCCGCGTATACACGCCAAACACCTTGAAGATTGCGCCCAGCATCAGCGGAAACAGCGGCGTCACCCACGCCGTCGGCCCCGTGTGCCCGTGAAAAGGGTCGGCATATCCATGCCCCGTCGCCAGCGCCCGCGCAATCCGCCCCATCTCGTAGCCAAATGCGAAATGATCTTCGAGAGCGGAAATGCGGTAGGTGTGCACCAGCGTCACATACGCAACTCGAAGCGTAAACGCGATCCAGAAAATCTGCCACGGCCCCCAGCTTCGCACGCCACGCTCGACAGACATTTCCAGCGATTTATCTCCCGTCGCGCGCATAACAATCTCGCTCATGCCGGCACGACATAATAGAGAACCGCAAAGTAGTGTGCCACGCTTCCGGCCAGCACAAACACGTGCCACGCCGCATGGAAATAGCGCAGCCGGTCCAGCGCGAAGAACACAATCCCCAGGGTATAGGCCACTCCGCCCGCACCCAGCCACAGCACCGCGTGCCAACCGATCGCGTGAGCCAGCATCCCGGTCGCAAACACGCCACACCATCCTTGCAGTAGATATACCAGCGCCGACGCCACTTCGAATTTTCCTACCGCAAAGCTCTTGAAAAGGATGCCCGCAATCGCCAGCGTCCAAACAAACCCGAACAGCACCCACCCCACCGTTCCGCGCAACGAGATCAAGGTGAATGGCGTATACGTCCCAGCAATCAGCAGGTAAATCGCGGAGTGGTCAAGGACTTGAAATACATGCCGCGCGCGCGTCCTCACCAGGGAGTGATACAGCGTGGAGCAAACATATACGAGCACCAGCGTCAATGCGAAAACGGTGCACACCGCCATCTGTCGCGCTGTTCCCCGTGTAGATAGAACAACCAGGTAAACACCGCCAACCAATGAGAGCACCGCCCCGATCCCGTGCGTGATAGCATTCGCAAGAATGTCGCCCAGGTTGTAGCGGGTTTCCACAAGTAAATATTATTCCGTCCACACCACGCACCACGCGGTGAACGTGCCGCGCGCACAGGATTTTGAATTTTGCTTTCTACAGAAACCGAGAAGCGGAGTGGCCTCAAAGGAAACCCACCCTGCACGATTTCCAACCGGAAAAATGTGAATCAAAGTAACTGATAACTGCTTTAATGGGCGGCCGCAAGTTTGCTGCCCTTTCTTCCGAAAACCGCATTCCGTATATCCGGCCAGAATTCGTGAAACATGAAAGCCACTCCGTCGTATGTAACGTCCAGTCCCCAGTTCCGAAGTCCCTTGTCGACAGTGCGCTCCGGAGCCGGGTAGTAGAGCGTCGAAACACTCACCGCCGCCGCCGATCCCGCAATTTCAGAAATATTGAATGTCGGCTTTCCCTCATCCGTCCTCGTCACCACCACGCGGCTGAGCGCATATCCCGCGCGCTTCATCACGCTACCGCCCTCTCTGCCCATTGCAAAGTAACGTGAATCCTCATGCGTCATCACCGGCAAGATCAACTCCACAAAATAGTTCTCCGCCGATTGATCAGCGACCGTATGCCAGTAGTAGCGCGCATAACCCGCCGCTCCCTGGTGAAACTCCGGCGTCGCCTCGCTCACAAACGAGTCCCCCGCAATCACTCCCGCAAAGAATAGCGAAGTGTAATCGAAATTATCTTCCGTCGCAGTAACAAGCTTTTGCTTGAGAGTCTCCTTCGGTACCTTCGCTCCCGCACTCACCGATCGAAAATTCGGCAGCACTCCCATAATCCGCTTCTCTTGCTCCTCGTCGTTCGTCCTTGTCGACGTCTTTGCAGCCGGAGCCGCACTTGGAGCATCGGGCAGAGGAGCAGGCGCTGCCTGTGCAGGCGAAGTTTGTGCCGGACCATTTTGCGCCGTCGGGTCTTGCTGGCCGAAACAGAGGTTTCCGATGAGCAACCCCAACGCACATCCAGCTGAACGACCCATTTTCAATTTAAGTTTACCCAATATGTTTCCTCGCAAGTCTCGAACCCACCTCGGCTCCTTCGGCACAACAGCTATCTTCAGCGTTTGAGCTCCTTGAATCGCCTTTCAGCCAATTTCGATCTCCATGAGTCAGATGCGGCGAACCAGTTCTCACACACAGGCAATGAACTTATACCTTACCGCGGAGTTTGGATGGAATCCGGCGGGGCACTCTCATGATCGGCAGCACTCGCAAGCCTACAAAACGGATCATTAGCCAGCGAGTGGTCAGCACAAATACCCTTCAAGTGGGTATTGGTTTTGATCAGTTCCATCCTCAAACTCAATCCATGCAGCCCCGCGACGCCCTTTCGCTCCACATCCCAGCAGCAGCCCCTCAAATCAAATCAATCCCCCAGTCCTCTTCGGTTCAGCCGATTTGCCGCTTGCTTCTCTACCTACTGATCGTGCTCGCCGTTGCAGTGCCGATCGTGATCTCAGCCACAGCGCAGCAATCAAACCAACCTAAAGATTCCATGTCCGGTATGGACATGAGCGGGAAAGGAGAGATGAAGGACATGGGGCCCAGCATGGTCGCGATGGCCGGTCACATGTATATCACGCCTCTGCGTCCCGCGCAGCCCGGCGATGAAGAAAAAGTAAAAGATGTGGTAGCGCAGGTGAGAGCCGCCATTGAGCGCTATAAGGATTACAAGAAGGCTTTGGCCGATGGATACGTGATCGCCAATCCCGAAGTTGATCAGCCCCAGTTTCACTTCAACAACCAAGTCAACATTCAAGAGGCTGAGCGTCATTTTGACCCCGCCAAGCCGTCTTCGCTGCTCTATTTCAAGACCCCGAAGCAGCATTACAAACTTGAAGGTGTCATGTTCACAGCCGGCCCCAACGCCAGTGAAGATGAATTGAACCGCCGCATCCCGCTCAGCATCGTTCGCTGGCATGAGCACACAAACTTCTGTGCCGCTCCGGCAAATCGCGTGCGGGAATATCTCGGCCAACACCCAAAATTTGGGATGTTCGGCTCAATCAACACCGCGGAAGCCTGCAAGGCCGAAGGGGGCACATTTCTGCCCCACGTCTTCACATGGATGATCCACGTCTTTCCGTTTGAAGATAATCTGAAAAATGCGTTCTCAATGAACGACGATGTGCCCCACTTCGGCAATACGCCGTGAGTTCACCACCGAAAAACCTTCGAGCAGGCCGAAAGTCGAGAAGCCGACGACAAGCGGTTTCCCCGCCGCGACATCTTCTTTTCATTCCCTCAAAGGCCGGCGATATGCGCCACTGCGCCACTGACCAGTAGCAGCAACGCCGCGGCCATGGCGTGGCAATAGGCCATTCGCGCGGTCCCGCTGAACAGTGTTACGCGTCCACTAAAAGCAACGCTAGCCAGGAGTCCTTCGATCGGGAATTGCAGGTAGAGCAACATTCCAGGCAGGACTGACGCGAGTGTAGTCCCGAGATGCAACTCCGGACGGCTCGCCAGCACCGCAAATGGAAACACAAGGCCCATCGCCCACGGCCGCGAGTGAGCAAGCATCTGGCTGAGCTGCGGCGCAAAGCACGCCAGTACGAAGCCCGCAACCACGGGCCAGAATCCTACCCAAAACTCCAAGGAGTGCCGACGTCTCTCTTCCCGTTGACGGCCTCGATGCCGCGCTAGCCCCGCTTGCACTTCCTGACTGGCAACATCTTCGTGGACCGGCAACGTACGGCCGTCCTCACTCTCGCAAAGCAAACTTAGAGTAGAGCTATTTCCTGAATAATCATGCATCGTGATTGACCGCCAGGGGAAAAGAATTTTTGGCCGAGCATTTTCAGATCTGCCTTCCGCCACACCAAGGGATGAAGGGTTGGCACTAGAGTGATCTGTTGCCTTAAATAGAGCGCTAAGGGGGTTAGCGCTTGCCCTTACAGGGCACGTGAAGGGCCATTTCCCGGTCTCATAGATTCAATATTTTGCGGGAAACGAATCCCATAAATGCGCAAACGCCTGCACGAACCAGCCGAAAATCAATTCTTCTTTTGGGTCAATCTCACTCCCACAAAAGTCAGGCCGCTTTGGTCGAAAGTAACTCGGCTTCGCCCAGCAGAACCTGGCGGAGTCCGGTGAAGTCCCGTTATTCAGAGATCTTGTCGCAGGTTGTGGATCATAAAAACGCAGAGAACGACTCCGTTGAAGCTAAAGCGTTTTCAGAAAAGCGATCAGAGCCTTTCGATCATTCTGAGATAAATCCAACCCGAAGGGATGTCCTTTGACCGCATAGGTTTTTGCTCCATAGGGCTTGAAACCAGTGGGCACATAGTCATCGCGCACGCGGTTCGGATAGAACCAGTCTTCCAACGTCGCGCACCAGCCGCTGTGTCCGAACATGCTTCTGTACCAGACGCCCGTGAGCGCTGGCACTTTGTAGTAGCCGGTGCCGCGGCGCGTGTTGAGAGCGAGGCCTGGGTCGGTGCCGACTGAGATCGGCAGGATGTTGTACTTCTGAGCAGCGCCCGGTGGAGGCGTGAAGCCCTCAGCCAGGGTCAGCTTGTTGCTGGTGTAGAGCGGCGGCCTGTGGCACATGGAACAGCCTTCGCGCTCGAAGACTATCTTGCCCTTCGCCGCCAAGGCGTCAAATTTATTGGGATTGGGCGGCGGTTTGAGCGAGTAAACGTAAAGCGACACGGCATACAGTTGCTCGTCGCTGTAGCGGCTACCGGAAGTGGCATCGGGTAGTTTCTTGAAGTCCGGAAAGCCCGCTGGAATGAATCCGTCATAACTGGCGAGATCATCGCCACCCTGATTGAGCGCCGCGTAACGCATCATGTCCGCGATGGAGCGGTGCTGCTGAAGTCCGGTGCGATCGAGATAATGACGATCCCTGACGCCTATCAGGTCCGGAACCTGCACAGGATAGATTGGGCTCGTCCGGTGACGCGCCATGACACCGGGCGGAATCACGTCATGCACTGAAGCGATGGATTCGATCGACTTTTGATCAAAGTTGTCCGCCGGGTCTTCGGGTACCCACGGAGCGGAATAGAGGGAGTGTTCCTCCAAACGCGCCTGTTCAGCCGGCTCGCCTCCATGGCGAAGGACGTAAGCGAAGGTATTCTCGAACGGATTATTTCCCTGGGCCCCTTTTAGAATCGATCTGTTCTGCATGACGCGCGTGTGGCACATGCCGCATGCGAATACTCCCAGTTCAACCTTTCCCTTTTCTCGAATCACGTACCGATAAAAAGGCACGGTACCATCCACAGCCGACGGTGTCTTCGTCTCCTGGAAGAGCTGGGGTGGCTCGACATTGACGAAAACCTTCGGGGCGTCGAAGACCATCTCTCCTGCCCTGATCCAGTCCGCATTGGTCTTGAGCGGTGGCGCGTGACCCTTATCGTCCCAGAGAATCACCGGCTCTTGCTGCTTGAGCCAGTCCATATAACCGGGCGGCTCGTGTCCCGGTGTGTAGACGGGGTAGCACTTATAAATCGGTCGGACGGGGATTTGATAGTAATAGCTGCTGGCAACGTGCTTCGGTGAACCGATGGGGTTGGCCAACGGCACTTCGAGCGTTGCCATGGCCGCGTCGTCCCAGGTCTTAGGGATGCCGGAAGCAGCACCGGTCGTTTGTTGCGCCTGAGTCCGAGGGCTATCAATGGCTCCCCTTACAAGGACAAGAAGACATAATGCAGAAGTACCCACCCCGATTGCGCGCGTTGCCCACACTGAAAAACGTCTTATGATTCGCTTCGATTGTGGGTTTGGCCTCGAGCCGCCGGTGAGTTTGTTGAGCTTTAGAAACTCTCGATCCATCGGTTCTCCTATCTACCTCCCCGTTTGTTCTTGAATTCAAGGCGAAGATGCCGCCCTTTCCGTCGAAGTCCAGCCTCGCGGCTACCGCCAGTGGCCCCGTTATGACAGGCCTATGCACGTTTCCAGCGCCGAACATCCTCGAATAGTGCGTCGGCATCAATCCAGAATTGCTCCTCACGAGATGCCGTTTTGAGCTAAGCCGGTGAGGTCAATCGCTATTCCGCAAAGAAATCAGGCACCCGTCCAAGGCAGCCGGCTGCGTTCATGCCGCACTTCGGATAGCATGTTTCGTCAAGGAAATAGCTCCGTTTCACGCGAGCGAAAACCATGAGCCCTCAACCTGCCTGCGGCTTCCAGCCCATCCAGTCCAGAAGCCACTTCCAGGTTCCATCCTGCGATCGATCGATGGGAGGCGCGGGAAGGCTGGCCTTTGGAAACGAAACCGGTTTTCCGCGATAGGCGTCGGCCAACTGCTTGAAGACGCGCCCCTGCTCTTTCACCCGGCCATCGTTGGTCAGCAA
>Ga0302320_10027815_pt1 | contig 10881 bp, 7 predicted proteins | sample Bog_T0_3_FD_202130 | JGI IMG/M metagenome (GOLD analysis project Ga0302320, IMG submission 202130) | Peat permafrost microbial communities from Stordalen Mire near Abisko, Sweden - Bog_T0_3 | ecosystem: Environmental > Terrestrial > Soil > Wetlands > Peat | place: Sweden: Abisko, Stordalen Mire... | reverse complement strand
GCCTGGACTACTACTTCCTGCCGCCGGTGCCTTCGTTCGGCATTGACGATCCGCAAAACTGGGTGGCGTGGTGCGCTTTCCTGATTACTTCTTTCGTGGTAAGCGAACTATCCACCAGATTAAAGAAGCGGGCGCGCGAGGCTACCGAGCGGCGAAACGAAATTGAACGGATGTACAGGTTGAGCTGCGGGCTGATGCAGGCGAGCACCGCGACGGCCTTAGCGCAGGGCATTCCCAGCCAGGTGGCGGAGATTTTTGGCTGCCGGGGAGTGGTTTTCTTCGATGAGCCTTCCGGCGGCACGCATCGCGCGGGGAGTGCCTTGGGAAACACGGTGCTGGTTCCGGTTAACCTGGGGGCCCACACGATGGGCGGGCTGGAATTCACCGGCGGGTCGATTTCAGCGCCGGCCATGCAGTCGATCGCCAATCTGGTGGCTCTAGCAATGGATCGAGCCCGCAAACAGGAAGCGATGGGAATGGCGGAGGGCGCGCGCCGGCATCAGGAATTGAAATCCATGCTGCTGGACGCGCTGGCGCATGAGTTTCAGACGCCGCTTACCTCTATCCGCGCCGGCATTGACGCGATGCTGGCGGACTCTCCTGGGTGCGATCAACGGGAATGGCTGCAAATCATGCATGAGGAAAGCGGCCGGCTGAGCGGGATGATGACGGAGGCCATCCAAATGGCGCGCCTCGAAGCCGGGCACGTGGATCTGGATAAGCAAACTCACACGGTGGACGATCTGGTCCGCTCCGCTTTGGCGAAGGAGATGGCGGAGGGCACGCAAGTGGAGATTCTGTTGCCGCTGGGTCTACCGCCGGTTTATGCGGATGCGGGATTGATCCGCCTGGTGATCCGGCAAATTGCGGGCAACGCTTTGAAATATTCGCAGCCGGGGGCTGGGATAACGGTGGGCGCGCGCACAGCGGAGAGCGGCGTGGTGATCGAGGTGACGGACCGAGGGCCGGGCATTGCGGCGGAAGAGCAGAGCCGGATTTTCGAAAGGTACTACAGGGGAAAGCAGGGGCGGGGCCATTTGACGGGAATGGGAATGGGTCTGCCTATAGCGCGCCAGGTGGTGGAGGCGCACGGCGGGCGGGTGTGGGTGGAGAGCCGGCCGGGCGAGGGCAGCACATTTTCATTCATTCTGCCGTGCGCGCATGAGGAGGCCAGCGTATGAGCGGAGCGAAGATCCTGGTAGTGGACGACGATCGGCAAATCCGGCGGGTGATGCGCAAGATGCTGGTTGCGCAGGGCTATGCGGTGAACGATGCCCGCAGCGGCGAGGAGGCCTTGGAAATGCTGCGGCGGGGCCGGCACGATCTGGTATTGCTGGATCTGGCCATGCCCGGGATGGGGGGGCTGGAAGCGTGCCGCGCGATTCGGGCGAGTTGGGACCTGGCCATAGTGGTGCTGTCGGTGCGCGAGATGGAAAAGGACAAGATCGGCGCTCTGGACGCCGGGGCCGACGATTACGTGACCAAGCCGTTCAGCATGCAGGAACTGCTGGCGCGTATACGGGCGGGACTGCGGCGCTCGCCGCTCGCTCCGGAAGCGGCGCCGGCCATGCTGGTGGCCGGCGGCCTCGAGATCAACTTCGTTGCGCGGCGGGTGATTGTGGGGGGGCAGGAAGTGCGTCTGACGCGCAAGGAGTTCGACCTCTTACAGTATCTGGCTGCCAGCCCCAATACGCCGGTTCCGCATCGCCGTTTGTTGCAGGCGGTGTGGGGGCCGGACTATGGCAACGAGGTGGTGTATCTGCGGGTGTTCATCAACCATCTGCGCAAGAAGATTGAACCGGAGCCCGCCAAGCCGCGCTACATTTTGACGGAACCGTGCATTGGATATCAATTCCACATGACGCCGGAAATAGAGGACCAGCCGTAAGGGTTTGGAGCGCTGCCGGCGCCGCGCCGTTATTGAGCGGGATCGATGTGGATGGAGAAACTGAGTTCGCCTCTGTCGCCATTTGTGACGCGCACGCCAAACGTGAAGTCCCCAGCGGCGGAAGGTTCTCCGGAAATCGCGCCCGACTTGGCATCCAGGCTGAGACCAGACGGAAGGCTGCCCGAGACCAATACCCATGATTGCGCGCCGCTCGCGACCGGGCCGTCAGCCGTCAGCAGTTGATGGTAAGGTTGGCCCACCCGGCTAGACGGCAGCGGGCGCGGGTTTCCGCCTAGCGTAAAATTCACGTCGATCCTCGTCACCACCTCCACCGGTGCTCCATTGAGCAGAGTGGGTTGGTAGACCCACTGTTTCACTGCTTCCATAGCTGCCGGCGCCAGCAGGGGGTGTCCGCTGACTAATGTGAGGTTCTGAATCGTGCCGTCCTTATTAATGATGGTGTCGAACAACACGTGGCCGGAGATCCGCGCCTGCAGGGCGAGCGGTGGATAGGCGGGCTTGGCCTGGCGGACCAGCTTGGCTTGTTGCACATTGCCGCCCACATGGATGCGTTGCGGAGTGTCCGGCTGCCCAGCCAGGTTGAGTGGAGGCGGCGGGGGAGCCCCGGTAGGAACCGAACCGATGATGCCGCCAATCACGCCGCCGTTGCTAGCCCGCGCGCCTCCCGAGGCCGCCTGTTTGGCCCGTGTTACGGCATCCATCGCTTCACGCGCTAGATCGGCGGCCGACACCAGCTTGTATCCCGCGGGAATCTCAAAGATGGAGTCGGGAATCGGTTCGGTTGAAAAGCTGCTGGATTCCGACGTGTTCTGCATCATAGCGAATGGATCGCCGCCCATCGACTCCGCTCGCGCCAAACTCTGCACTGCCGTATCGGCGCCCGGACCTCCTTTATTACGCTGCTCCTCCAGTTGTGCGCGCGCCTGCGCCCAACTCTGAGTATTCGGGCCCTTGAACCCACCGGCTGCCGCTCTCACCTTGAGCACTTCAAGCACGGGAACGCCTTTCAGTTCCGCAATCCTGCGTTCCATTTCCGCGGCGGCCTCCCAAACCGCTTGGGCCAAAGCGTTCTGGGCGCGCTGCAGTCCGCCGTCCGCCAACGCCATCCAAGGAAAATGTTCGCGGTTCCTCTCGTAGAACGCCCGGCGTTCTTCGCTGCCAGGTACACCAGGAGACACCCACAGACGCCTCTCTGTCTGTACCTTCATTGGTCTTTGCCTGATTTGCGGGCTGTCCATGTCCGCCGTCAGGAGGACTTCACTGGCTTCGTAGCCGCCGATACTTTTGGTCTCTCCGGTTTCCTGGAGGTAGACTGTCACATCCACCTCGGTCTGCGGCGGCGCGGCGATGGCGCTAAATTTTGTCAGGGAATACGATTTCAGGATATGGTTTACGCGGGTGACGGTGTGCGCGTCGAAGTCCAGAATCGTGGAGCTACCGGCGCCTTCCAGTTTCATCTTCTGGCCCTTGAAGTAATGCTTCTCAATCTGCACATCGAGTCGATTCGCCCATTTGGCAGTAACGGTATAACTGAAGTCCGCTAAGCCGGTGGAACTGGCGCCCACGGCGAGTAGCACCACATATAGAATCTTCATTCGCCGAATCCTCTTTTGAGTGATTGAGCCGGAGTAAAGCCCTAGCTTTCCCAGTTCCGGCGATTATATCCTATCCGTGCTCATTTTCTTCTCCTGTGCCAGAAAATAATCCTTGTTATGCATAGCGAGAATCGGGATCCGCGAGGGACACGCATCTTACGGCATCAGCGGACCGGCGCTCTGCAGCATGCGCGCGACCCAATCGGCATGCGGCAGCCCGCACGCAGCCAGAGCCTTGATCTCTCGATCCACGTCATACGGCACGCGCCGGATGGAGGGCCGGGACTCATCCAACAACAGGTATGCCGCGCGGCGATCGCCGTCATAGGAAAGACCGACGCTGCCGGTGTTCACAACATGCATGCCGCCGACGGCCCGCACGAACGGGCTATGGACATGCCCGTACACGGCGACGGGCCGGGCCAGCGGTGCGTAAACAGCCTCTAACCCGGCATCGGTGGCTTCCGGCGACGGCGCGTGCCAGCGGCTCTCAGGACTGGCATGCACCAGCGCCATGGGACCATGGGTCTGCACGATGGGCAGCCCGCGCAGCCATGTGAGACGTTCCTCGCCCAGCGCCTCGCGAGTCGCCTCCGCCATTTCCCCGAGCGCCGCAAACAGGGTATGCAGGCGCGGCGACTGACCCGCAAACTCGGTGAGCGACTCGGGCCTAAAAAGCATTTCGTCGGTGTTGCCCGCCACGCCTTCCCAACCGAGATCGCGAATGCGGTCCACAATCTCGACGGGATTTGAACCGCTGTCGGCCAAGTCGCCGCCGTGGAGGATCAAATCGGGAGAGGTTTGCCGCAGATCCGCCAGTACGGCTTCGAACGCCGTGAGGTTGCCGTGAATATCGGAAACGATGGCAATGCGCATGGGGTTTCGCTTACAGCGGCACGTGCAGGGTTCCCACCAGGCCCGAGGGGATGTCGCGGAATCCCATGCTAAACCCGGTGGTTCCCGGCGTCGTCTTCACCCGCGCTCCCAGCATCAGGCCCTTTTCCTGAATCTGGCGAAACATCGCTTCAGAGAGATTTAGCGGAATTGTGGTGAGTTGCTCCACTTTCCCCACGACCACCAGAAACTGCAGCGCTCCGGCCCACTTTCCGTCGTGGGGCTGCAGCGTGATGTTGCGTGCGTCGATGGTCACCGACGCTTGGTAGCCCCCGTTGACGGGATCGAGATGCACGGTGAAGCCGATGCCCGCGAGCGCCACCGGATTCGCTACCGCTTCCGCAAGCGTGGGCACAGCGGCCGCGCCCGGCGCCGCCACATAACCAGGCCGGAAACGCACCTTTACGCCCGGCCGATTTACGGTGACGTCGAGCCGGTGGTAGGAGCCATCCAGGCTGCCGGCCGGGGGCGAAAAGGCCAGTGAGTAGCTGACGCGCGCATCGCCGGCCGCCTCTTGAATGGCGGCGCTCAGATCGTTGATGTGGTGGAAGGCCAACCCGCCGGTTTCCAAGGCCAGCGTTTGCATGGTTTCATAATTGAAGTCCGGCGCGCCAAATGCCTTAGGCGGATTGCTGCGCTTCCCGATTGAACCGCGGTCCGCCTGGAAGGCCGCCGGGGTCACGATGCCTCGGGCGTCCACTGGATAAACCGCCACATTGGCTTCATTCAGAGCGCCAATGGCGCGCGCGATGCCACTCTCGTATGAGGTGCTCATGCCGGGCAATTCGGAGGTCTGCAGACTGGCGTTGGATGAACTGGTGGATGAAGCCGCACTCGAAGAACTGTTGCCGCCCGATTTTCCGCCGCCGCTCCCGGCGCCCCTTCCGCCGCCCTGCCCGCCGCGTGCGCCGGAACCGCCCGCCCCCCGCGAAGTGGAATCGCTTTGCGGAATGGCGTCTACTTTATTGTGCAAGCCCAGTTGAACGGGGAATCCGCTCGAAATCCAGATCAGCGTTTTCCTGCCGGGGATGCCCTCTAAATGGCCGGCGATGGTTTGGAGGGCCGCCGCCGTGCGCATCGCGCGCACCGTCTCTGTATAATCGACATACTCCCGATTCGCGGATTGAAGGAAGCTATCCCACTGCGCGGTGGTCTTCTGGTCGCCGGTGAGCGAATGGGACGAAGCCGGCGCGGCGGTGGCCGCATCCACTTCGGGACTTACGCGATTGCGGTGCCTCTCGATCGCCGCCAGAAGGGACGCTTGATCGCTGGAAAAATCGTGCAGCAGGGTGAGCGAATCGCCCAGCACGAAAACGGCGACGCGGGTGGTCCCAGGCAGGCCGCGCAGATAGCGGAGGAAGTCTTTCTTAGCCAGTTGCTGGTCGACGAGTTTGGTATTCAGTTCATCGAAGAGGAACGCCGTTACGGCGCCTACGCCCGGGCCGGGCTGGTTGGTAAAGGTCAGTGGCGCGAGGGAGTTTGAGCGCGCGCCTGGCGGCGCAGCGGACTCCTCGAGGGCAAACAGCGCGATCTTCTGTTCCCGGCCATTGTCGCGCAGCACGAAATCGTCGCGGCTCAGGTCGCCGACCGGTTTTCCATGCTTGTCCTGGGCTACTACATTCACCAGGACCAGATGAGTTCCGGCTTGGATTAGGGGCTGACCGGCGGGGGCTTGGGGCGCCGCGGCGGATGGGAAGAGGGCCAACGCTATTGATGCGGGCCAGTAGAAAGGGCGGATCGGCATACGCGACTCCGGAACAGAGCTTATTCCGATTTATATCATTTCCATGGCTGACAATAAATCGCATAATAAATAAGGACCCACCACCAGCCATGAAAATCCGCAAGGCGGTCATCACAGCCGCCGGACCCACCCAACGCAGCCTGCCGCTGCAAACTCTCGTCGACCGCGACGGGATCGAAAAGCCGGTGCTTCGCATCGTGGTGGAAGAAGCTCTGCGCGCGGGCGTCGAAGAGATCGCCATCGTGGTCTCGCCCGGCGACGAAACGTCCTACGGGCGGGTGGCGGGCGATCATGCCGGCCGTCTGCGCTTTGTCCCCCAGCCAGAACCTCTGGGCTACGGCCATGCCGTGCTCTGCGCCCGCGGCTTCGTCGGCCCGGACGCCTTCCTGCACCTGGTCGGCGACCACCTTTATATCAGCCGGACGGATAAAGGCTGCGCCCAGCAACTGGTGGAAGTGGCCGAATCCCATGCATGCGCGGTGTCCGCGGTGCAAGCCACCCGCGAAAATCTGCTGCCCCGCTACGGAGCAGCGGGAGGGCAGCGCATGCCCGGCAGCCAGGATCTTTATCGCATCGACACGGTGATCGAAAAGCCCACGCCCACCGAAGCCGAACAGCGTCTGATGGTTCCGGGCCTGCGCGCCGGGCACTATCTTTGTTTCTTCGGCATGCATGTGCTTACGCCCACGGTGATGGATTTTCTGGCGCCGGGCGTGACCCTTTCCTCAGCGCTGGCGGAACTCGCGCGCCGCGAGCAATACCTGGCCCTCGAGCGCGCCAACCGCCGCTACGATATCGGCGTGCGCTACGGCCTGCTGAACGCGCAAATGGCGCTGGCGCTGAGCGGATGCGATCGCGACCAAGTGCTCTCCCAGTTACTCGAGCTGCTGGCCATGCGCGAAACAGCGGCGGCCGGGAGATAGCCCGCGCATGAGCCACCTCACCGGCATCATTACCGCGGCCGACCCCGCCGTCCGCAATCGCTCGCTCGACGCCTTCTGCCGCGCGGCAACTCTGGCCGGCTTGCAGAGCGAATCTGCCGCCCTCGATCAATTCCGCCGCGCGCGCGACAATCTTTACGAACGGGTGCGCGCACTGTTCTTTCTCTACGCCATCCACCGGTTTCACTTGCCCTTTCGTGCGGGCGTGCGCGCGACAGGGGCCATTCCTTTTGCAGGTCACGAACATCTGCTGCAGCGCCGATTTGAAGAAGCCATCGAAAGTTTTCTCGCGGCGCAAGGCGTGGACGGCCCCAGCGCGGCCATCTGCAGCGGGCTCGCGGCGGCGTACCACGGCCTGGCCTTCCAGACGCTGGCTGGACAAGTCCGCCGCAGCGTGCGCGCCGTGCGCGGCAATCAGTGGATGTTCCGCGCCGGCCACCCTGCCGACTATCCGCTGCGGCTGCGTCCGGAACTGCTGCGCCAGACGGAAGGATTGTTTCCGATCCTGCGCGAAACAACGCCTGTGCGCATGGATCTGACGCATTCGGGCTGGAGCGACATTTTCTTCCTGGGCATGGATTTTCCCGAAGGCGCGCGCGTGCTGAACGTTTCGATCGACCTCGCGGTGCGCGGCGCGGGGGAGCCGAAGCCGCCGGTGGAAGCGTGGTTCCGGGTGATCGACGAGCCAGTGCTGCGCCTGTCGAGCGCGGACCTGCAAGCCTCTGCCGAAATCACTACGCTCGCGGAAGTTTTCGATTTCGCGCGCGATTATCTGGGGCTGCTGAAAGCCGCCGTGATCGCCTCCGGCATCGTGCCGCCGGGGATGGAAGGCGCGGGACAGCCGCTGGCCGATGTTCTGGCGGCGCTCACGGGCCGCCCCGGGCACGGTATCGAAATTGTCAGCCGGGTAAACGATATTCCGAAGGGGTCGCGCCTGGCGGTGTCCACCAACCTGCTGGCCTCGTTGATTTCGGTTTGCATGCGGGCCACGGGGCAAGCGCGCGCGTTCACCGGCGCGCTGGGCGAAACCGAACGGCGGCTGGCGGCGGCGCGCGCCATCCTGGGCGAGTGGCTGGGAGGCTCCGGGGGGGGGTGGCAGGATTCCGGCGGTATATGGCCGGGGATGAAGCTGATCGAGGGCGTCGCGGCCGGAGAGGGCGACGCGGAGTACGGAATCAGCCGGGGCTGCCTATTGCCGCGCCACCGCATCCTCGGCACGGACGAAGTTTCCGCGGAAACGCGGGCCAAGTTGCAGGCCAGCCTGGTGCTAGTGCACGGCGGCATGGCGCAGGACGTGGGACCGATTCTCGAAATGGTGACGGAGAAATATTTGCTGCGCTCGGAAGCGGAATGGCAGGGGCGGCAGCAGGCCATCCGGACGCTCGATGAAATCCTCGGTCACCTGCGGTCGGGCGACATCGCCGCCGTCGGCCGATCCACCGAGCGCAACTTCGAAGGGCCCATTCAGACGATCATTCCGTGGGCTTCCAACCTTTACACGGAGACGCTGATTCGGCGCGCGCGCGAGGAAATGGGCGCGGGGTTTTGGGGCTTTTGGATGCTGGGCGGCATGTCGGGGGGGGGAATGGGGTTTATCTTCGACCCCGCGGTGAAGGCGCGCGCGGAAGAGCGCCTGGCTGAGATCATGCGCGAAACCAAACGCGAACTCGATCGCGCAGTGCCCTTCGCGATGGAGCCGGTGGTGTACGATTTCGCGATCAACGAGCGCGGCACGCACGCCGATCTGCTGGCCGGCGATGCGGCCCTAATGCCGCCCAGTTATTACACATTGGCGGTGCCGGCCCTGCTGCGCACCGAGACGCGTCTGCTTCCACCCGCCCGGCGCGCGGAGTTGGATCGCTTCGCGGCCGCCTGCCGCACTGCGCCAGAGCTTTCCGGGATGGTGCAGAATCTCTTCGATCATATGCTGCCGCGGGCCGCGCAGGATACCACCGCGGCGTCCCAAGCGCTCGCCTCTCTGCTGGAGCGCCACGGCTTCGATCGCAGGCAGCACGAGCAGATCCAGGCGGATCTGCGCAGCGGCCGGATCGGTCTCGCGCAGAACCGTCTTCCGGCCACCAGCCGCATCGAAGACGCCGCAGCCGGCGACATTACCGACGCGACGGCCGGCCTCCCCCCCCACTATCGCGAAACGGGCATGCAAGCACTTGCCGGTGGCATGGCAGCGGCCGTCACGCTCGCCGGCGGGGCAGGCAGCCGGTGGACTAAAGGCGCGGGCGTGGTGAAGGCTCTGCACCCGTTCTCGAAGCTCGCCGGCCGCCACCGCAACTTCATCGAAGCGCACCTGGCCAAGAGCCGCCGCACCAGCCGCATCGCCGGTGCGCCGTTGCCGCACATCGTGACCACCAGCTATCTGACGCACGACGCCGTGGCCGATTGGCTGGCCGCCGCCAGTAATTACGGCTATGTCGGCCCCCTGCTTCTCTCGCCCGGGCGCAACATCGGACTGCGGCTGATCCCCATGGTCCGCGACCTGCGCTTCGCGTGGGAGGAACTGCCCCAGCAACGGCTCGACGATCAGGCTCAGAAGGTGCGCGAGAGCCTGCACGCCAGCCTGATCGCTTGGGCGCGCCAGGCAGGGGAGGCAGGCAATTACACGGACAACCTGGCGACGCAGTGCCTCCATCCTGTGGGGCATTGGTACGAGCTGCCCAACTTGTTGCTGAACGGCGTGCTGGCCCGGCTGCTCGACGAACGCCCGCGCCTGCGCTACCTCATGCTCCACAATGTGGACACGCTGGGCGCGGACCTGGCGCCGGATCTGTTGGGCTTGCACATCGAATCGGGCGCGGCCATGACCACCGAGGTGATCGCCCGGCAACTGGACGACCGCGGCGGCGGGCTGGCCCGCGTGGACGGCCGCGTGCGGCTGGTGGAAGGCCTGGCGCTGCGGGATGAACGCATCGAATTTCAGCTCTCTTACTACAACTCGGCGACTTATTGGATTGACCTGGATCGCCTGCTGCCGGTCTTCTCCCTGACCCGCGCCGATCTCGCGAATCAAGAGAAGGTGGCCGCCGCAGTCCGCGTGCTCGCGGCCCGCATGCCCGCTTACATCACCCTCAAGGACGTGAAGAAGCGCTGGGGCAAGGGGCAGGAGGATATCTTCCCGGTCGCCCAATTCGAGAAGCTTTGGGGCGACATGACGGCGCTGCCGGAAATGGACTGCCGTTTCGTCGCCGTGCCGCGCTATAGGGGCCAGCAGCTTAAAGAACCGGCCCAGCTCGACGGCTGGCTGCGCGACGGTTCCGCCGCGTACCTGGAATCGTTAGGCGACTGGTAACGCCGCGGAGCAGGGTGACTTGCGGCTCTCCGCCCAACCTTTGCCAGGAAGCCATCGAACTGGCTTGCCGGCGCGGGGGTCCACGAGCGCATCGGTATCTTCCGGGGGAAGACTGCGCGCGCAATCCTCAAATCCACCTTTGGCGAGATCGGCGCTTTCGGGGTGGGGATTCCGCAAAGATCGACGAAGCTCCGCGCGCCGGCGCCGGTCCAGTTCGGCCAAGGTAACGGTCACACGTTCGACAGCCATTTCATATTCTCGGTATGATCATACAGCTTGCTTGGTCCGCGTACATCAATACGCCAGGACGCGCTCCATCTCGGCCACCAGATCCTCCACCTGGGGCAGGATCTCATTCTCCACCTGGGGCTGATAGGCGACCCAGGTATCCATCTCGGCCACCCGGCGGACCGGCGCATCCAGGCGGTCGAACAGTTCATCGGCGATGCGCGCGGCGATTTCGGCGGCATAGCCGAACGACAGCGTATCCTCGT
>Ga0302320_10027814_pt1 | contig 10881 bp, 9 predicted proteins | sample Bog_T0_3_FD_202130 | JGI IMG/M metagenome (GOLD analysis project Ga0302320, IMG submission 202130) | Peat permafrost microbial communities from Stordalen Mire near Abisko, Sweden - Bog_T0_3 | ecosystem: Environmental > Terrestrial > Soil > Wetlands > Peat | place: Sweden: Abisko, Stordalen Mire... | reverse complement strand
AGCTCGGCAACGCCTTACATCTGCTTCATGAACCGCCGGATGCCGAACGGCACGTCCGGTGGTGTGGGAGGACGGCGGGAGTGATCCCGCCTCCTACCCGATCATATGAAACGAGTCTTCGGCCGATACTCGGATTGCCGCAGGCTGGAACCTTGCACGTTGACGATGGTGGCAACCGCCCCCCTGTGCACCTCACTCTGCAACTTGACGATCTCCTCATAGATGTCGATTCGCCTCGATTATTTGGTTTCGAGGGTGTAAGTCAATCGGTATTGAGGCCGCAGGCCCCGGCCCTGGATGTGACCGGTCCGTACCCCGGGATACCCCCTTACCCCATATCCTGTAAATAAGTTATCCATTTTCAGTAAGATGCGATGGCGGCATCGCCACAAAAAAACTAGATTCTAAAAGATTTACTTGCAGAAATCAGATAACAAAGGAGTTATGAGCGTTTTTTTGCGCTTTTGGAGGTTTTTGTACAGCATTTTGGTATTTGGACACATTTACATCGGGTTGCAATGGCCTTCAGGCGTATTTCTTCCAAGTCATTGAACAGGAGCAAATGATCCGGGACTGAAGCCCGCTGTTCATTACGGAATCTTCAATTTTCGACAGGCTCCGGGCCTGTACACACTACACAGGTTGTGAAAGACACTATGGATTGATTGTGCGCCATGAGGTTGGAGTTATCTGCAAAGTGCAGTGAACAGACAGACTCGCGGGGGATGGGTGGCGAAGCCGGGGGGGGCCAACCATTTCACGATGAAACTTTGAAATGGATGGGGCACGCAGACATGCAGACTGCGGTAGACGGCCGGAGTTGCTTGATAAGGACTGGCTTCGGGAAGTGTCTACATGTTCGCGCAAATTGGAATGAAGGTTGACGCGGAGTCTTCTTGCGGGTTGTGTTGTTGTGCCTGCAGTTCCGGATCGCTTTTAGTTGTTTAGCCATTGATCTATGCAAGCGCCGTGTTGGGGAAATTGTTAGTACAGCTTTCGTCAGCGATCGGGATTGGTTTACTTCCTGCTGGAAGATCGTGGCGCTTTGCACGGCGGTTCTGGCGGCTTTAGAGGTTCCCTTGCCGCATTGCGTCTGTACTCATTGAAAAGCAGTGATTACAGCATTTTTTGAAGGAATCGATAAGTGGTTGCATCTCCACGGGTGAAAGTGATATTTAGATGGATCATGTCAAAACAGTCTGGTTCTGAAGACACACTCAGGCTTCCTACGTTCAATCGCCGCCACTTCCTGAAAGTTGCCGGATCTGCCGCGATTCTACCCGCAGTTCTTCCCGGCCACGCCGCGCAAAGTTCAGGAACTGCCGCACAGAGCACGAAACCTTCAGCCAACAACCTCATCAATCTTGGTGTGATTGGCATGGGCTGGCAGGGGACGGGCAATACGCAGTCCTTTCTGGCGTCGCCGGACTGCCAGGTGGTTGCAGCATGCGATATCGATGCGAATCATCTGAAGGCCGCGCTGAAGCTGATTAACGACTATTACGGGAACGAGGATTGTAAGGGCTACCACGATTATCGGGAGCTGCTTGCCCGCGAGGACATCGATGCCGTGATGATTGCCGTGCCCGATCATTGGCATGAAATTGTCGCAACCGAGGCCGCGCGCCGCAAAAAGGACATCTACTCCGAGAAGCCCCTCGCGCACACGATCGCCGAACAGCAGTCGATCGTTCGCGCCGTCAAGGAAAACGGCATTATCTGGCAGATGGGCTCATGGCAGCGTTCGGTTCCCACCTTTCACAAGGCCGCGGAGATTGTCCGCAACGGGCTGATCGGCACGGTGACTCATGTGGAAGTCGGCCTGCCGGGCGGCAACTCGGATTTTGACGGCGTGCAAAAGGACGCGCTGGCCAAGCTGGCTGCGGGGGGTGTCACGGTCGCCAGTCTGGAGCAGGTTGTGCCCGGCTCGAAGGCCTGGGATCTGCTGGTCACCGCTCCTCCGGCGGAATTGGACTACGAGACGTGGGTCGGCCCATCGAAGATGGAGCCTTACATCAGGGCGCGCTCCCATAAATCGTGGCGATGGAATTACAACACCGGCGGCGGGCAGCTTTTGGACTGGATCGGCCATCATTGCGACATTGCGCACTGGGGCCTGGGTTTCGACAACGCTGGTCCGTCGGAAGTGGAAGGCAGCGGGGAGTTGCCGCCAGCCAAGGCGGTTTGGAACACTGCTCCAAAATACCGGTTTGAATTGAAATATCCGCAGGGCGTGACAATGACCATTGCCGGCGGCCACCCGGACATCAAGAGCGGCGCGAAATGGATTGGCACCGAAGGCTGGGTGTGGGTGGATCGTGGGAAGTTTGACGCTTCGAATCCCGACTGGAAGCAGGGCAAGAACCTGGCCAGGGAACTGCGCAAGGTGAAGCTTTACAGCTCTTCCAATCACCAGCAAAACTTCCTGGATTGCATAAGAACGCGCCAGGCAACCATTACGCCTGTGGAAGTGGGGCATCACTCGGCCATTCCCGGACACCTTTGCCTGATCGCCATGCACACCGGAAGAAAAATCCACTGGGACGCGAAGGAAGAGAAGATCATCGGCGATCCTGAAGCCAGCAAGCTGACGACGCGCGCATACCGCGGGCCGTGGAAGATGAGCTGAGCGCTTTTTTGACCGCAGCCGGTTCTCGTTGTTTCCTACGGGAGACAGGGGAAGCCATTTCAAAAAAATACTTGCAATTACACCTTGGCATCGACCGGGAAGATATGACTGATTTGCCTGAAACTAAACTGAACCCTGGCCGGAAAGTGCAATGGGATTTTACCTTTGCCTTTCTGGTTTTGCGCCTTTGGCTCAGCGTGCGCACAATCTTTGTGGGCATTGAGAAATTTGGCGCCTATCGATCCGTGGCGATGCCGCTGATCGATCCCGCGACCGGCCAGCCGGATGCAAGCGGGGTAATGGTCAACGTGAACGTCAAGTCCTACGCGCTGGCCAATTACGCGGGCATCCCCGCGGCGCTCAGTGACAAGTTTGCCCATGAGCCGCTGTTTCCGAAGTTCGTATTGGTGGCATTCGACCGCATGCTTGGGCCAGCATTTATTCTGACCGGAATCATGCTCCTGATCGGCCTGGGCACGCGCGTGTCGCTGCTTGTCCAGGCGTTGCTTTATATCGCGCTGACCGTCGGCCTGGTTCTGATCGAGCAGGATGCCGGCGTGGCCTGGCTGGGCATTCATATCGGCCTGGTCGCGGCGGCTTTTCTGCTTGTAGAACACAACAGATTTGCGGTTCTTAAAAAATGGTAAATCCATTCCTGAATCGTCGTGAATTCATAGGTGCGTCCGCAGTGGCCGGCGCTGGATTGTTGTTGAACTCCTGCAAGTCCAACTCCGGACAAAAGACGGCTGCTGCCAAAAAATCTTCGCTGAACACCATCAATATTGCCCTCATCGGTTATGGCGAGGAAGGCAAGGTATTGCTGGAATCGCTTCTGAATATCGAGGGCGTTAGGCTTGTGGCGCTGTGCGATATTTGGGATTACCACCTCAACGAGGGCTCGCGCTACCTGGGGAAAATCGGCAATGAGGTCCGCACCTACGAAAATTATGAGGATCTTCTCGCCAAGGAAAAAGACCTGCAGGCGGTGGTGATTGCTACGCCGGACTTCTGTCATGCGCCGATGACCAACACATGCCTGAAAGCCGGCCTGCATGTGTACTGCGAAAAGATGATGAGCAACACGATCGACGGAGCGCGCTCCATGGTGCAGACCATGCGCCAAACCGGCAAGCTGTTGCAGGTTGGCCATCAGCGGCGCAGCAACCCGCGCTACCTTTTCACTCTGAACCGCCTGCTGCACGAGGCGCAGTTCTGCGGCCGCCTGACGGCAGTGCAGGCGCAATGGAACCGTGCGGTCAAGGAAGACTTCGGCTGGCCCAAAAAATACGAGATGCCCGCGAGCATGCTGGCCAAATACGGCTATAAAGACATGCACCAGTTCCGCAACTGGCGCTGGTACAAGGGGCTGGGCGGCGGGATGTTGTCCGATCTCGGCGCGCATCAGATCGACATTTTCAACTGGTGGCTGGGCACGACGCCGAAGTCTGTTATCGCCAGCGGTGGACTGGATTACTACAAGAACCACGACTGGTATGACAATGCGATGGTCATTTACGAATATCAGTTGGCCGAAGGCGTGGCGCGCGCGTTCTATCAGGTGCAGACGACCACCAGCGCGGGCGGCGGCTATTTTGAGATGTTCATGGGCGACGACGGTACCATCAAGATGTCTGAAGACCCGTCCATTTGCGCGATTTACCGCGAGGCACGCGCCACCGCGGTTTCATGGGACGACATGGTCGAAAAGGGCTACGTCCGCGCCAAGGCGGTCTCATCAGAAGACGCCGCAAAAGTGGACGTGCGCGAGACTGCACAACTGGCGGAGTATGAAATTCCGGTATTTTTCAATAAACCGCCGCATCAGCCGCACATGGAAAACTTTTTCAACGCCATTCGCGGCACGGCAAAATTGAATTGCCCCGGCGATGAAGCGTTCAGCAGCGAATACACTATTCATAAAGCAAACGAAGCCGTCGCCGCGCAGACGAGAGTTGCGATTACGGCCGAGGAAGTGAAAGCCTGAGACAATGATGAAAATCTTTTCCAAGAATTTATCCGTTCTGGCTGTACTGCTGGTTGCAACCGCTGCGCTGGCGCAGGACAAAGTGGTTTTGAAGACCCAGTTGCCACGTCCGTTGTTTGTGGGAACGCCTGTGCCCCTCAACGTGACCAATCTTGAGCCCCCGACGAGAAGCAAGCGCCCCGATTTTTACATTCCCGCCGGCACGAGAAACCTGGCCAAAGACAAGAAGGTCACCGCGAGCGACAACAACCCCGACGTGGGAACGCTGGACATGATCGTCGATGGCGACAAGGACGGCAACGAAGGCTCCTGGGTCGAACTTGGACCCGGCAAGCAATGGGTGCAGATCGACCTGGCGAAGAGAGCGAATATTTTTGCTGTTCTGATCTGGCATTTTCATTCGCAGGCGCGCGTGTATCGCGATGTTGTGGTGCAGGTCTCCGACGATCCCACGTTCAGATCAGGCGTGACGACTATTTTCAACAATGATTTCAAGAACGAGCTAGGCCTAGGCGCAGGCAAGAACTTGAATTACATCGAGACGTATCAGGGCAAGTTGATCGATGCAGGCGGCGCGAAGGGGCGTTTCGTTCGTCTTTACAGCAACGGGAACACGGCCAACAAATTGAACCACTACATAGAGGTTGAAGTGTGGGGCAAGCCTGCCGTCTGAAATCTCCCATCAGCCGCGCTGGCCTACCGGCGCGGCAACCCGGGACCGACCCTGCATGTGCCGCCCGGCATCAGCAGATAAGCATGGGTGTATGGATCCAATGAGCGCCGACATCCGTTCACAGTGGACGCGCTGGGCGTCTTTTCTATTTCTCGCGCTACTCGGACTTCTGCTTCGGCTGCCGCAACTGGGCGTTCGGCCCATGCACACGGACGAAGCTGTCAACGCATACATCGTGGGCCAATTGCTGGCCGGCGGGAGCTTCACCTACGATCCGCAGGACCGCCATGGTCCTGCGTTGGCCGCGCTGGCGTTGCCGCTGGCCAGGATGCAGGGCGCAAAGACGTTTTCAGAGCTGACGGAATCGGAGTTGCGTTTGACAGCGGTTGTGGCCGGAACGGTTACGATTCTGCTTTTTGGCGCGGCGGTCGAAATGTTCGGCTTCGTGCCCTGCCTGATTGCATCGCTGCTGTTCGCCGTCGCTCCTCTGCCCGTTTACTACGACCGTTATTTCATTCATGAGTCCATTTTTGCCGCTGCCTCGTTTGGATTGATTTTGACCGGCTGGCGTGCATGCACAAGGAACTCCGCCGGGCAGGCAGCGCTGGCAGCTGCGTGCGCTGCGCTGATGCTCGCGTGCAAGGAGACCGCGGTACTTCACTTCTTTGCTCTGGCAGCCTCCGCGTTTGTTTTCTGGCTGTGGAATCTTCGCAAGAAAATTCCTGACGGCTTGTGGCGGCCAAAGGCAGCTATAGCCGCTGCTGCCGTTTTTCTGCTGTTGAGCGTGTTGCTGTTCACCTGGTTTGGGAGTAACTGGAAAGCGCTGGCCGCTTTGTTGCAGGCAGTCCCCAATTTCTCTACGCGAGCGGGCGGCGAAGGACATCAAAAGCCCTTCTGGTATTTTGCCCAGCTTCTCACCGGCGGCTGGTCGGGCGGAATGATTTGCGCTTTGGCTTGCATCGGGTTCTTTCAGACCGCGACAAAGCGCGAACCTTCGCCGTATAGCTTTCTGGCCTTTTATGCTCTCTTCCTTACCGTCATCTACAGCTTGATTCCTTACAAGACGCCGTGGCTGGCCTTGAATTTCTGGCTGCCAATCGCCCTGTTCGCCGGTCTAGCAATCAAGTCACTTTGGTACATGCCATCGAAGTATCCCGCTCTTCGCATAGCCATTCCGGCCTTTTGCATCCTGGCGGGAGCTATGGCTGCCGTGTTGATCGCACACGATACGCAGCAGCGCGTCTTTGCCCATCCCGTCGATGAAAAGAATCCGTATGCTTATGCCCACACCTCGGAGGATTTGCTCGGACTGCCAAAGGAGATCGAAGAACTGGCGCGTCAGAACGCAATCGCGGCGCCGCGCATCGCCGTCATTGCTTCCGATCCCTGGCCGCTGCCGTGGTATCTGCGGCACTTTTCCCAAGTGGGATTCTGGCAGCCAGGTGAGCAAGCGGGAGAAGCGGATTTTTACATCACCTCCAGCGAAGCAGCGGAACAATACGGAGATCAATTACAGGGTTTCAACCCGGAGTATTTCGGAGTCAGGCCCGGTGTGCTGATTGTTTTGTGGTCGCCCGCGCCGAAATGAGATTGTATGGCTGACATCCACCTATTCAACCATCGCGCCATGGCGACCTATTTCGAGGTGCGCATCGCCGACGAAGAAAGAACGTATGCCGCGCAGGCTGCGCAGGCCGCGCTCGATCTTCTGGATAAGCTGGAATCGCATTTAAGCCGCTTTCGCGCCAACAGCGATATGGCGCAGATCGCTCAGCTCGCGCCGGGCGAAACGATGCGCCTGAGCGAGTCGGCCTTTGCCTGCCTGGAAATCGCAAAGAAGATGGAATTGGCCACGCACGGTGCGTTTTCCATCACGGCCGCTGCCTTGCAAACACAGAGCTCGTCGCCGCAGTGGAATTTACTACCGGAGGAGCATTCCATTCGCTGCGAGAGTGGGCGGCTGCAATTCGACCTGGGCGCCATCGGCAAAGGATTTGCGCTCGACCGCATGGCGGAACTGCTGCGTAGCTGGGATTGCCCTTCGTTTTTGCTGGTTGCGGGTGGCAGCAGCATGCTGTCGGGCGGACCGCCGAAGGAAACCGCCGGCTGGTCCTGCGGCCTGGGGGATGACCATGCGCCGCAGCGATTCTATCTGACACATGCTTCGTTGAGCGGCTCTGGGCTGGCGGTGAAGGGAGACCATATTCTCGATCCGTGCACTGGCAGGCCAGCCTTGCGGCAAAACCGTGCCTGGGCCCTGGCCGATACAGCGGCTGAATCGGACGCGCTCTCGACGGCGTGCATGGTTTTGAGTGAGCCAGAACTGGAAGAAGTGCTTGCGCAGGAACACTCGTGGCTGATTTTTCTCGAGACTGACGGAACCGCCCGGCCGATGGGAAGCCGCGTGCTGCCGCCGCAAGCCTGATTTCTCGCGACAGGGTCTCGCCTCGTCCTGGGAAGATCAGGAATTGTTTTTACTCTGAGGTTCATTCGCTAAAAAGCGAAAGAGCAGTTTAGGCTTAACGTGCTTGAGGCTCTACACTTGAGCGATATGCAGGGACAGCAGCGGAAAGACGGCAACTTCAATCCTACTCCGGGGCGGGGCCGATTACTGCTTTGGGTGAGCGGGGCATGGGTTGTGCCGATGCTGGGATTGGCCTTTTGGATTTTCCCCGCATCGTCGGCGGCCTGGACCCTGCTTGCCGTGCTTGCTGCGCTTGCGGCGCCCCTTCCCGCACTTCTCTTTATGGGTAGTCAGCGACGCCGGCTGCTAGCCACCGCGGCGTTGGCCGAGGAGAGCGCCGCACAGCTGAAGCTGCAACTGGAGACAGTTCGCTACCGCACGTCGCGCTTGCGGGAGGAATTGCAGGCTGCTGACCGGCAGGCGCGGCTGAGCCACCAACTGACGCTTCTGGGTCAGTTCACGGCCGGTTTCATGCACGAGTTCAACAATCCACTGGCGATTGTGGCAGGACGGCTTGAGGTGTTGCTCGAGGAACGCAAAGAGGACGCCGAACTGTGCTCGGATCTGGAGCAGATGCTGAAAGAGGCGCGCTACATGGGCAAGATCGCTAGCACGCTGCTGCAGGCGCTGCGGCGGGAGCGTGCCGGTGAGATCTTTGAAGCCTCGGAGCCGCAGAAGGCGCTGGAAGATGCGCTGGCTGCTCTAAGGCCTGCGGCAAAGAGCCAGGGGGTGCGGCTGCTGGAAGAGATTGCCGAAGCGCCTCGTGTGGATGTGCCGGAGCACGTTATCGGCGAGGTAGTGCGCGGCCTGCTCAGCAATGCGCTGGAAGCCTTGAAGGGGCAGGAGGAGGGCGCTATATGGGTGCGCCTCGAACCCTATCGCACGGCGGGCGTCCGCGTGGTGGCCCGGATTGAAGACAACGGACCGGGCGTCCCGGAGAGTATCCGGGAGCACCTCTTCGAGCCGTTCATCTCGCACAGCACGGGTCGGGAGCGGCTGGGGCTGGGACTGTTTTTGGCCGCCAGCCTGCTGGATATGTATGATGGGCGCATCCGTTATGAGATGAGGGAAGGCGGCGGGGCCAGTTTTGTAGTGGAGCTGCCCCCGGCGCGATTTACCCGCGGCCAGCCCTACCACTGGTTTGCCGGAGGAGCGTCTGAGTGAGCCGGATACTGGTCATTGACGACGAAGCCGCGCTGGGAGAAAACATCCAGCGCATGCTGCGCACCGCGGGCGTGACGGTATCGGTTTACGTGGACCCCGCCAAGGGCCTGGCCGAATGCCTTACCAACCCGCCCGACCTGGTTCTGCTGGACGTGCGCATGCCGGGCATGTCAGGGGAAGAGGTATTTGCGCGGTTGCACGAAGCTCATCCGGGACTGCCTATTGTCTTTCTCACCGCATTCGGGTCAGTGGAGAGTGCGGTGCTGGCCATGCGCAACGGCGCCTTCGATTACCTGCAAAAGCCATTCAAGCGCGAGGACCTGCTGCTGGTGGTGAATCGGGCTCTTTCCCATGCCCGGCTGGAACACCAGGTGGAGGAGCTGAAAGGGCGGCTTGAAGCTATGGGCGAGGCGGACGCGGCGCAGACCCGCAGCACGCCCATGCTGGACCAGATGGTGATGTGCCGCCGCGCGGCGGGCACAGACGCCACAGTGATGATCCTGGGCGAAAGCGGCACCGGCAAGGAGGTCACGGCGCGTTTCATCCACAATCAGAGCCGGCGCAAGGACGGTCCGTTTGTGCCGGTGGAGTGCAGCGCCATGCCGGGTTCGCTGATCGAGAGCGAGCTGTTCGGTTATGAACGCGGCGCCTTTACCGGCGCGGAGCGAACCAAGAAGGGACTAATCGAATCGGCCAACGGCGGAACACTTTTCCTGGACGAGATCGGCGATCTGGGCGTGGAACTGCAAACGCGCCTGTTTCGCTTTGTGGAGGAGCGTGTTCTGCGGCGGCTGGGCGGGTTGACGCCGGTGCACGTGGATTGCCGCATTCTGTGCGCGACCAACCAGGACCTGCCGGCCAAGATCAAGGCAGGCACTTTTCGCGAGGAACTTTTTTATCGGCTGAGCGTGGTGACGGTGAAGCTGCCGCCTCTGCGGGAGAGGCCGGAGGACATTCCCCACCTCGCGCGTTTCTTCCTGGAACGGTTCTCGCGCCGTTACGGCAAGAGCCTGTCGGGTTCGCCGCAGTTCTACGACGCGCTTTTGCGCCAGCGCTGGCCGGGTAACGTACGCCAACTGAAGAACGTGGTGGAAAGGCTGACTGCCCTGCATGCGGGCGGGGTACTGGGAGCGGAAGACGTGGAGGAGGATTCTCCGCAGGTGGAAGCGGTGAGCAGCCTGTCCGCTCTCCCCTGGAAGGATGCGAGGGAACAGTACCTGGCGAGCTTTGAGAAGTCCTATGCCCAGGCTGTGCTGACGCGCTGCGGCGGAAATGTGAGTGCCGCCGCGCGCGAGGCCGGCGTGGACCGCAAGACATTTTATGCACTCCTGAAGCGGGAACGAGACCAGCAGAATGGGGAATCCATTCCCCAGGATGAGATGGAAAGCGGGGAATAAACTCCTCATATTGCGAGGGTGTTCTTCAGTAAATTATTGAATCTAAACGATTCTAACTTTGGCTCCTCATTTGCAGTAGAACCGACAAACTATCCGCGCATGAAACTCCGGACCAGGGGGTGTAAAGGCAATGCCGGCCTCGCGCGGCTTTGTCCTGGCGATGCTTCGTCCTGAGTTCGCTCACGTGAACACCCATCCTATCCATAGAAAAGGGCCCTCTCTTATGAATGACATCCTGATCGGTTCTGCCTTTGTGGCGATGATCTTTATTCCGGCCATCGCGGCTTTTATTCAATGGGGAAAACCTTCTGATGGCGGAAACTGAGCACAATGCACTGCCGTGAATAGCCGCATCCAGCAGAAGTAACTCCATATATTCAGTAAGTGGATTAAGCGCGAATCAGCGCGGTGCTTCCCAAACGGCATGGGCGGGGCAAAGCCGGCTAGAGCATTTCTCCTATTGCTGTAGAGCGTTGAATGGGAGCCTGAACCATGCTTTTGCGTCCTCGGCAGTGAGTAGCGGCAGCAACTGAGCGATGGCCTGATCGAGGGCCTCTTTGGTCCGCGCCT